>LNFM01012906.1_pt1 | contig 10821 bp, 6 predicted proteins | sample 596031 | NCBI WGS metagenome assembly LNFM01 (sample SAMN04254537, study PRJNA301005) | activated carbon metagenome | isolation source: dual media filters at the Ann Arbor, Michigan drinking water treatment plant | place: USA: Ann Arbor | reverse complement strand
CCACGGTCCTCGGCATTCCGTGCCTCACTCTGCGCGACAACACCGAACGCCCGGAGACCATCACCATCGGGACAAACGAACTCATCGGCACCGATCCAGCCAAGCTACCTCCTGCGCTAACACGATTGATGGCAGGGCAGTGGAAGAAAGGCGCGATCCCTCCCAAATGGGACGGGAAGGCGGCGGAGCGGATTGTGGAGCATCTTGGAGCAATACTGCGAACAAAGCGATAGTGGTCTGAATCCGTAAAGACAAACACACCATTTCAAAGCTACTGATCACAGTAACAATCACGTCGTAACTGTAACCAGCAAACGTTCGTTATCACGCGTGCGCACCATTCCAGATAACGTTTTCACTTAGAAATGAACTCATGAATCTACAACGACTTTCTTCGTTTGCGCAAAGCGATATTGGCCTAATGGTTGGGGCCAATATCGCGAATAATGCCGTCACCTTTCTTACAACCACTGTAATTGCGATACTCGTAAGCACAGAAGAGTTTGGCATTTACTCGGTTGCAGTAAACGTCACGATGATTGCTTTTGCAATTAGTGAGGCAGGCCTGGGGCTCTCGGTAGTCCGGCACTATAGCCAAGAAACAGATGAGACAAGGAAAAGGGAGATATTACAAGCAGGGGTTCTTCTTAGATCTACCCTATCATTTTTTCTCGCAATGATCGCCTTGCCGATGGGCCTTGGGTTGTCCTATGCCATCTCAGCAAGTCACCCTATAAGCAAGGAATTAACGATCGGCGTGTTTTCTGCTGCTGCCCTAGGATTATGGGCATCGGCGCGCTCAACAAAACAAGCGACACAGAATTACAAGGCATATGCCGGACTAACAGTGCTCTATGGCCTAATCCGCTTCTGTGTAATTACGATTCTATATGTCACTGGAGTGCGAGACGCTATTTTCTTCTTGGGTGGACTATACCTAATCAGCCCCCTGCTTATAGCATTCTGGTTTTACTTTGCATTTAACCGCCAGTACGGTTTATGGCCGGCTGCTATCAATCGCAATCTCTTAAAAAGCCTTTTGTCATATGGGAGATGGGTCGTCGTCTCATACGTGCTCAGTCCACTTTGCTATACACTCCCACTCTTTATTCTTATGACTCTTCGTGGAGCCGACGTGGCAGGTGTATATGGGGTCGGACTCATGTTTAGCGCCATTGTTGGTCCACTGAGCGACGCTCTTGGCGCATTTGTGGTTCCAAAGGTAGCAGCCTACTCCAACTCCAAGGAGGTACACGCATATATCCTCAGAGCTATTGGATTCCTAGGCTACTTTTTAACGGGACTCGCCTTAGCCGTTATTGCATGCTCCATTGTGTTCCAGATTCTCTTTGCCGCGAAGTATCACCATGGACTGATCACTATGCAGATACTTCTCGCGGCGAATCTCTTGGCCAGCTACGGAGGTATGCTGAACTGCGTCACACATTATTTGGGTATGCCTTATCTAAATGCGCTCGCAAATCTTGGGAAGATTATCATTGCCGGCGCAGGTACATGGGCATTAGCTCCTGAGCTCGGTGCGCCTGGCGGTGCAGTAGCTGCTGCAAGTGCGACCATTCTTGGGGAAGCCTGTTTATTTATTATCATACGGCGGCGACTAGCAAAGCTCTCTTTAAGTTGATTTATCAATGTAGGACAGGCCAAATACCTCCAGTTCTCTAGTTTATGTTTTCTTTCGGCATTGCTCTGGCCAGATCAACCAAGCTGCTCATACTCATGAAGACCATCCTACACTTAACTGGAATGCATAGCCTGAAATATGGGGGAGTTGAGCGCTATCTTCTCGAATTGGCAAAACTTGCGCGCCTCAAAGGATACAGAACGGTCCTCCAGTATGAATCGACCCCTCACAGCGCTGCGTACCTCCACGAGCTGGAAAGTGCTGGTTGTGACCTGGCCATTTCTTCAATTGGATCCAGCTGTATTAGCTCAGTACCAAGAACTCTAGGCCTGATTGGATCCATTAAGCCTGAGATAATTCAAACTCATTTTGTACGGGGGTATGTCCATCTATTACTGCCATTATTGGCGCATTGCTTTGGAACCAAACAACTACTTGCCATGATTCACGGTGTTCAGGGGCACACACGGGCATGGAGACGAATTCCACTCAACCGATACAGCAGGGTTATTGGCGTCTCGCAAGGCGTTACGAGAAGCCTTCGAGCGATAGGCATAACTCCTGAGATTGTTAGCACTCATTATTTGGGGTTATTTGGAGAACCCGTGCGGTCAGAATCCGAGCGAGACAAGTACAGAAATGAGTTTGGAATTCCCAAGTCTGCCGTTGTCCTCGCTTGCATTGCTTTTGATTCACAGCTGAAAGGGGTCGATATCTTACTTGAAGCAATCGCAGGAATGTCTGACACACATCCAAACCTGCATCTTCTCATCGTCGGTATCAACCCTCTTACGTCACACTTTCCTAGCGACGCCGTCAACCTCGGTATTGGAAAACGAACCCATTGGGCAGGTATTCGAGACGAAGGATGGCGACTCCTGAATGCTGCAGACCTCTACGTTCAACCGTCGCGATCTGAAGCGATGCCCTTTGCGGTAATGGAAGCTATGGCACTTCACCTACCTGTAGTTGGAACAAAAGTCGGGGGGCTGCCGGAAATTATTGTTAACGAAAAGACAGGATATCTAGTTGATCCAACAGCCAGCTCTCTATCTAACGGGCTAATAACAATCCTAGAAAAACAGCAGGATTGGGCGACGATGGGCATGGCAGGCTATCTTAGGTATCAAACACATTTTAGGGGAGAAGCTTCCGCCAACGCATTTATAGAGGCGTACTACTGATGAAAGACATCCCTTACGCTACCGGCTCCTAGACGAGTGATATCATCCCAACCGTATGGTTCGAGACTACTGCATATGAATGAGAATGAGGTCAAGGCAAGTCTTCAAGATATGGCTAGCTCAGAAAGAACAGCTGCCTCTCAATCTTTTATTAACGGGCCAATCCCTTGGCTGTCGCTCCTTGTGGCAGCTTCTGCAATCCTCGTGAGACATCTCTCACGAGGAGATCTCTCCGTTTTAATCCTGTTTGCCTTTGCCTATGGCCTCGGATTACTTTTGGCCCATTTCATTCTTGGCAGCAAAGGATTTAACACGGCATTTGGAATTAGGACTTTTACCTTCACGTACTCGACAAATGTCGTCTTAGCAATTCTCTTAGAGGCCTATTACTACTCCGAGTATGGGCGAGCATTTCTGTGGAACCCTCACGCCGCGGGAGACGACACTATACCGCTTATACAGTACGGCAGTACGATACTTAAAAACTCAACCACAGGACTTAACGACGACCTCAAATTCCATATCGTAGGAGTCTCAATTGCTAGAGATCTGATCGCAGGATCGAACGAGAGTGCCAAGCTGCTCAAGTACTTCAGCTATGTGGGGTATCCCTGGCTCGTTGGAACTGTACTGTACGTATCCAATTTCTTTGGCGACATGAGTCCACTTGCACCCCGTGTCGTCAATTGTATGTTTGGAGGACTCCTCGTTGTTGCTATCTTTTCGCTGGCAACATCAACGTACGGCCTTGCTATCGGAACAAGGGCGGCCAAAGTGGCATCTCTATTTCCGACACTAACATTTTATTCCGCAAATACGTTTCGCGACATCATTGTTTCATTCTTAATCGTTCTCTCCACCCTGCTATTTGCACGGTTACTTCAAGCTGACTCAAGACACAAGTCCTCAGCGACACTCCTCGCTCTGGCCATATCTGGAGTTTCCTTGCTCTTCTTGCGGAGTCCAACCTTGTACACACTGCTAATTGCCTATGCTTTGTATGTTTCTGTATATGGCGGTGGAGCCATCAAGAGACTCGCACTTGGATTTTTAATTGCGAGCCTATTCGCCGGAATAGTATTAAATAGCACATCATTTAGTAATCAGACGCTCGATTATCTTGGGAAGCAAGGAGGGAGCTGGAACGAGTCAAGAATCGCGGGAAGTTCAAAAGAGTCGCTAGCCGTAAACTATATCTACAAGGCACCAACCTACATTTCGATACCCCTGAGCACGATCTATATGGTGTTTATGCCAGTCCCTCCGTTTAACAATCTTTCTTTCCCAGCAATACTTGAAGGAACAGGAGCATTCATCTGGTACTTCTTCGTTCCCTTTTGGATTGTTGGACTGTGGAAGGGGTTACGCAATAGGGAAACAGCATTAATCGCCATCACATGCATAGTGTTGTTCATGTCAGTTGCATACGTTGGGGGGGCCCTTCGACATAAGACTCAATTCATGGCACTTGGGTTCATTCACGTAAGCTATGCCGCTGAATTCTTTAAAGGCAAAACTCTTTCAATCTGCCTTGGCACAGCATTGGTGCTTTCTGTACTAGCAGGCATTTATGGAGTCCTGAAACTCTAAGTAGAAGTTATTCAACCACGAATTGGTTGTTGAGGACGTTGTTATGAGAATGCGCTTGGCAATGGTTTCGCCATTCCCAGAAACTCCAAATGTTATCAGGGGGGGAGTCGAGGGGGTTGCACACAGCCTACTGGTAGGTCTACGTGCTATTTCAGACATTGAAGTACATGTTGTTGCTCCGTCCATCATCCATCCAACTGGAAGAGAAGAACGGGATGGCATGACAATACATTGGCTAACACCTTCAGCGCTTCCTGGATTTATTGGTTATTGGTCGTCCTTCCGTCACATGGTGCACCGCTGTTTGAAGGCAATCCATCCCGACATAACGCACTTCCAAGGCATCGGCGGATGGACGCTGGGATACAAAGCCCCATATGTATTCACCATTCACGGCATTGCGGAACGAGACATTCTCTTTCAGGGTGGGCCCCTGCTATCTCTTAGGAGAAACACTGTTGCGTTCATCGAACGACAGGGCCGAAAGCGGTCGCCTCATACCATTTTAATTAGTCCTTATGTCGCTCAGGAACTTGGCAACCAACTGGGCGGGAAACAATGGTACATCGATAACCCAGTCACAGATGACTTCTTCAAGGTTCAAAGAACGTGCAAAGAACTGCGCATTCTCTATGTAGGAAGAATCAGTGAGCGCAAAAATGTGCTCGGATTGATCCAGAGCTTCTCTCAACTGTTACGGCATCAACCATCTGCGCGCCTGCTTCTTGCGGGAGACGCCGATGATCCTACCTATAAAGTACGATGCACGGAACGCGTACAAGAACTCAATCTAGATCATCATGTGCAATTTCTTGGAAATATTGATCGACCTGCTCTTCTTGATGAACTATCACGTTCAACCTGCCTGATACTTGTCTCCAAGCAGGAGACCGCACCAATGATTGTGATGGAGGCCATGGCTGCGAGTGTGCCAGTTGTCGCATCCAATATTTGCGGCCTTCCCTACATGATTGAAGATGGAAAAACGGGGTATCTGGTCGATCCTTGCGACGAAGTGCAAATAGTAGATCGGCTCTTGAAGCTACTCTCAAGCCCTGCGTTATCAGCTCAAATGGGTGAGGCTGCCCGGGAGGTCGCGTATGAGCGATTTCACGCAAACGTGATTGCACAGAAAACGCATGCGGTATATCGGGAAGCCTTAGGCCTGTAGGACCGCGTCAATGAACATTCCTTCAGCTATTCCATGGTTACTCGCGATACAGCAGAGATTCGCCTTTGGCAACCACTCTCGGGGCAGATTGCCTTCCCACACCCTTCTTGCATTAACTACATTCTGTTGGATAGCGGCTTTATCTGACCCGGCCTTCGCCAATAATCTTGCTATTGGAACATCCTACGCTCTTGACCCTACACCGAACTATGCCCTTACACGGGACGAACAAGATTCAAAGCAACTTACCGATGGAGAATATACGATCGGGCGGTTCTGGACATCGAAAACCACAGTAGGGTGGCAGGAGGCTGGCACTATTAAGATTGAAATTGACTTGGCCAAGCCAGCCACAGTGAATACATTGTGCATGAATACTGCCCGCGGGATTCACGCCGCTGTCTCCTATCCCGAAAGGGTAGAAATGTTCGCGTCACTTGACCGTGCTAAGTATGCCTATGTTGGAAACTTAATGCAGGGACAGGATCACGCCGACGGAGCGTATGAAATAAAAACATTTTGCTCAAAAGGGGTTCTGATCGACGCTCGATATATATGGATATTCATCCATCCTAGAGGTCCGTATACATTCATCGATGAGATTAGCATATCCGGAAAGGACGAACCGTCAGGCGCAGGCGCAGTCTATAACTTACGACGAGAAATCATTCCTGAAACAGTTAAACGACTCTCGGAAATTGGAACTTCAGCAAACATCTTATCGTTCACATCTCATCGCCTAGTGGCAACCTTGGAGAAAGGGACAATGGAGGGGAAGCCTCTTCCTGTTTCAATCAACAAAATTCGCACACTCATTTCTCGGCTTGACCATGAATCTTTTTCTGACGAAGCAGAAATTCAATCACTGGAGGAAGAAATACGTTTATCTCATGCAGTTGCTCTTAGGGAGAGATTTAAAGAGCCTGTTGTGATTTGGCGTGATCATCCATGGGCAAGCTTTGCAGCTTTAGACACGCCAACCATTGAGCAAACGCATATCGGTCGGCTGACACTGAATCTCCTTAAGCGAGGTACATACTCTGAATCCATAAACCTCACAAACACGACTATTACCCCACAAGTAATACACCTTGCTACACGGGTCGATTCGGCGGGCCGATCCGCTCCAACTGTCACAATGCTCGAAGCCCGTCCAATTATCACAGCGGGCGCTCAAGTTAAAGCAGACCCTCTCGTTCCTCTACGCTCTGGAGAACTTGTTCTTGATCCAGGTGAGTCGAAGCAAATCTGGCTATCCATTTCTGCACAAGACGCAGCACCCAGCACATTTACCGGAGCGGTCACCTTTGACGTTCACACTGGCACTTCTTGGACCTCGACAATTCCTTTTCACATTCGCATCTGGCCAGCAGAGATGCCTCTACACCAAAGCGTTTCTGTGACAAATTGGGCATATTTAAATTGGCGGCCCATTGAGAGTAAACGAGATAGAGCGGTCCAAGATCTTCGTAGTCACCACACAAACCTGTTTACTCTGCACCCGGCGCATCTTCCCTGGCCAACAACATCCAAGGGCCGCTTGAGCATTGATTACACAGAATTCGATAAAGTCATTTCTCACTATCAGAACACAGATCGCTTCCTCCTCTTCTTAAACTTCAATGAGACAAGACTACGCACGCTAAAGGGGGCCGCACCATTTATGACTCAAGAATGGAAGGCGCTCTTTACTCGGTGGATAGAAGATTGGACGAAGCACCTGCTCGCCATCGGCATTAGTCGTGAAAGATTTTACTTTTATCCGATTGACGAGCCTAGAACTGCAGAAGAAGAACAAGTGCTATTTGAAACAGCACAATTACTCAAGGCTATAGACCCTCATCTGCAAACATACACAACGCACACAGGGACAGCCCCTATAGACAACCGTCGCCTTATGTCCGTCATAGATGTATTTCAAGTTCTCGTGAATCAACTATCTGGCCCACTTGCTAAAGCTGCTATTTCTTCTAAGCGAGAACTGTGGTCATACAGCGCTGGCGGGGGCGGTAAAGATGGAGACCCCATAGGATTCTATCGCAGCCAGGCATGGAAAGCGTTCAAAGCTGGGGCCACCGGGATCGGATTTTGGGCCTATGCTGACACAGGAGGAAAAGGAAGTGCGTGGAATGATTTGGATGGTAGTCGGCCAGATTATGCAGTTATTTATGACGATGATACGGACATTATTTCTAGCAAGCGTTGGGAGGCCTGGAGGGAAGGCGTAGAAGACTATGAGCTCTTGCGTCAGGCTAAAAACAAATTAAGGGGGCTTGATGAAGAACGAGAGTTTACTCGCTTGCTCGATAGCGTTGTCAAGAATCCGCTAGACTTCCCAACGTTACTATCCGTTCGACGCTGGATGCTTGAAATGGCCTCGAAGTAGACAATGTCACGCGAGGGAACAGCTGACGGTGTATCGGCCTCCCGATAGTCATCGTCACCAAGTATCATTAAATGCCCCTCACACACGAAACAGCTGTGACTGCAGACAGTCAGGCATTATCGGTTGGACAGTGTCTCTTTTTACAAGCTAGGTGATGAGTTGAGTTTCAAAACACATGATCAATCCCAGACGATACTTCTTATTGGTCCCCTGCCCCCTCCCATTGGCGGGCAATCGATACTAATCGAGAGCATCCTGACAGGCTCTCTTCGAAACAAGTTTCAACTTCTATCCCTCAATGTGGCTCATGGCTCGATGAGATTTCCGCATCGACTCGGATTGTCTCTAAAATTTATCTGGCGATTACTATTGCTACTCTGCAAGCATCCTCGCATTCATACCCTTCATATCCACACCTCTGCAGGAACTGCCTTTTGGGAAAAAGGGGTCATGGTGGCTGCAGGGAAACTCTTTGGGAAAAGTTCCATTTTGCACATCCATGGAGGGAATTTTCTTCCTTGGTGGGAGAGCGCAGGACCTGCCAAGCGCACGTTGATTAGGTCTTTTCTTAATCTCAATAACATAGTCATAGTCCTCTCATCTAAGTCGAAAGACTTCTATCTGAACGAAGTTAGATGCAGTGCCCCAGTGAGAGTTTTGGAAAATGCGGTGCGGGTTCCTCAAGTAGAGATTGCACATAGATCTGGATCGACTTTAACCTTTCTCTATGTTGGCCACCTGAAGCCCGAAAAAGGTCTTTTAGACTTGGCTGCAGCCATTGACCGCCTCGACAGCTCGATCCGTTCTAGAATCTGCATGAAACTAATGGGCGATGGTGAGAACACAGAAACCGCTGCGCTTATTCAGCAGGCTTTCCTAAATAAATGGGAGGATTGCGAGATCCACTTTCTCGGACCACTTTCAGGTGCGGACAAATGGTCAGCGTTTAGCTCAAGCGATGTGTTCGTACTTCCATCTCATAGCGAGGACATGCCTCTTTCGATTATTGAGGCCATGTCTCTGGGGAAGCCCGTTCTTGCGACGCAGGTTGGGGCAATACCAAGCCTGATTGTTAATGGATCAGGTGGCTATCTCTTCAGCCCACGTGATGTGAGGGCCTTGTCTGACATAATTCAGCATCTGGTTGAGCACCCTCAGTCGCTTGCGGCCATGGGTAACAACAATCGTGAGCGGGCAAAGCAAATGTTTTCATTTGAATCTTACGAATCTAGACTTGAGAAGATATACCTCGAAGCACTTATCCATTAAGAATGTCGTTGCGTGCTGCTAAGGGTAACTCAATCCTTTCTACGTCTGCGCTCTGCATCCTGAATGGATATGGATCTTCCAAGGCCATATTAAACCCGATTCGGTGAACTTCGAATAATGCCAACAACCTCAACCATGATTATGTACTTGCGCAAATTGCGCCTGGTTTGGGGTACCGTGAGCCATCTTAAGCTGAAACAGGCCATGTGCTTTGCTTGGAAGCGCCTTCTTCGACTGCCAGGAGTAAGATACGGCAGGACTAGAATGCCAGCTTGCAGGCCAAATGTTAGCCTGGAAACTCCTCTCTCCATTTTGGGAGGGACTGCCACGGCGCAACGATTCCGCTTTCTCAATCTCCCCAAAGAGTTCGGCACTAGTGTGAATTGGCCTAGCAAGGACATGTCCAAGCTTTGGCGATATAACCTGCACTATTTTGATTACCTCCAGCACCCTCAGCGCTCAATCAAAGACAAGTCTCACCTAGTCTCTGATTGGATCGAACACAATCCGCAAGGGACCGTGGATGCCTGGGAGCCCTACACAGCCTCATTGAGGATCGTGAATTGGGTGAAATTCTTTCTCTCGCTGTCGGCGGCTTCTCCTAACCGGAATCCTTTAGAGGAGGGAGGCGAAGAAGGGGAGTTTCATGCAGGGCTGAAACCCGAATGGCTCAAGAGTCTTTACTTGCAAGCGCTGTGGCTCGAGCAGAACATCGAATACCACATTCTGGCTAATCACTATTTAAAGAATGGCGTGGCGCTGTTCTTTGCCGGGGCGTATTTCCAGGGAGTAGATGCTGACCGGTGGCTCAAGAAAGGTGTGCAGATTCTGGGAGAGGAATTGGACGAGCAGTTCCTCGCAGACGGCGGGCACTATGAGCGAAGCCCCATGTACCATTCGATCTGCGTGACGGATTATCTCGACGTATTGAATCTTACCCGGCATTCACAGGGGGTGCTGTCCCCAGAGAGTCAGGACACATTCGCACAGAGGATGACACAAAGCCTCAATTTTCTGAGCACCATTTGTTTACCCGACAATGAGATCTCTCTTTTCAACGATTCCGCTTTCGGAATCGCCGCAACTCCCGGACAGATCTTCGACTACGCGAAGAAGGTGATCGGGTATGAGCCACCCGTGAAACCATCAGGCCTGACAACTCACAGCCACGCAGCAAGCGGCTACTTTGTCTGCCGCAACGGTGATGATGCCATCATTATCGACTGCGGATCCATTGGCCCTGATTATCAACCGGGCCACGCGCACTGCGATACGCTCAGCTTTGAGCTGGCGATTGACGGACGGCGAGTTATCGTCGACAGCGGTGTGCACGACTACGAACCGAGCCCGGAACGCGCCTATGCGCGAAGCACCAAAGCCCACAATACGGTAGCGGTTGATGGAGAAGAACAATCGGAAATTTGGGGAGTCTTTCGCGTGGCGCGGAGGGCCAAACCGCTTGACGCCCGCATCGAGGAACGGCCCGATGGATCAGTTTGGTTCACCGGCGCTCACGATGGGTACAGAAGGCTCCGGGGGAGACCGATCCATACGCGAAGCATCGCATATGATGGGAAAG
>LNFM01012904.1_pt1 | contig 10822 bp, 11 predicted proteins | sample 596031 | NCBI WGS metagenome assembly LNFM01 (sample SAMN04254537, study PRJNA301005) | activated carbon metagenome | isolation source: dual media filters at the Ann Arbor, Michigan drinking water treatment plant | place: USA: Ann Arbor | reverse complement strand
CGGCGCTTCTGCGAATCCCGAATCCCGAATCCCCAATCCCGGCTTCAACAGACGCTGCTAACCTCGCGACCTCAAGCCTCGCCGTCCCCGCTTTGACGAATCCCGAATCCCGAATCCCGAATCCCCGCTCTCAATGCCCACCGTCCTGATCATCGACGACAACCCGGCTGTCGCCACCGCGCTCTCGGTGCTGCTGTCGCTGCACGACATCGAGGCCGAGCACGCGGCGGATCCGGAGCCCGGGCTGGCGCGGCTTGCGCGTGGCGGCATCGATCTGGTGATCCAGGACATGAACTTCAGCGCCGACACCACGTCAGGCGAAGAGGGGGTGGCCCTGTTCCGGCGCATTCGCGCAGGGCATCCCGACCTGCCGGTGATCCTGCTGACCGCATGGACGCATCTCGAAGCCGCGGTCGATCTGGTCAAGGCCGGCGCGGCCGACTACCTGGCCAAGCCCTGGGACGATGCGCGTCTGGTCGCCAGCGTGCGCAACCTGGTCGAGCTGGGCCAGGCCAACCGCGAGCTGATGCGGCTGAAGTCAAGCCAGCGCCGGCGCAGCGAAGCCTTGAAGAGCGAGCTCGACCTGCGCGGCCTGGTGTTCGCCGATCCGGCCATGGCCGAGCTGCTGCAGCTGGTCGCGCAGATCGCCCGCGCCGAGGTGCCGGTGCTGATCACCGGCCCCAACGGCGCCGGCAAGGAGCGCATCGCCGAAATCCTGCAGGCCAATTCGCAGGTGCGCGAAGGCCCCTTCGTGACGCTCAACTGCGGCGCGCTGCCGTCCGAGCTGATCGAGGCGGAACTGTTCGGCGCCGAGGCCGGCGCCTACACCGGTGCCAGCAAGGCGCGCGAGGGCAAGTTCGAGGCCGCCGACGGCGGCACGCTATTTCTGGACGAGATCGGCAACCTGCCGCCGGCCGGGCAGATGAAGCTGCTGCGCGTGCTGGAAACCGGTCGCTTCGAGCGCCTGGGCAGCAATCGCGAACGTCAGGTCAAGGTGCGAGTGCTGAGCGCCACCAATGCCGACATCCCGGCGATGATCCGCGCCGGCCAGTTCCGCGAAGACCTCTACTACCGGCTCAACCTGATCGAGCTCAAGCTGCCGCCGCTGGCGGCGCGGCCGCTGGACATCCTGCCTCTGGCCGAACACTTCCTCGCCGGCCGCAAGCCGCTGGCGGCCGGTGCGCGCGAGGCCCTGCTGCGTCACGGCTGGCCCGGCAATGTGCGCGAGCTGCGCAATGTGATCGAACGCGCCAGCCTGCTCGCGCGCGGCGCGCAGATCGAAGCGATCGACCTCGGCCTGCCCACGGCGTCACACGTGGCCGTGAGCGAGGGCAGCGGCGCCGAGGAACCCGACCGCGCCAGCATCGAGGCTGCACTCGCGCGCGCCGGCGGCGTGGTCGCGCAGGCGGCCTCCGAGCTGGGCCTGAGCCGCCAGGCGCTGTACCGGCGCATGGAACGCCTGGGCATCGCGCGCTGATGCCGCTGCGCGGTCGCCGCCGCTCGCTGGCCGGTCGCCTGCTGCTGGCCCTGGGGCTGCTGATGGCTGCAACCGCCGCCTTCGCCGCCTGGCTGGTCGAGCCTTTGGGCAGCGTCCTGCTGGCGGTCTGCGCGGCCCTGCTGCTCAGCCTGCCCTTGGCCCTGCTGGCCGCGCGGCGCGTGCTGCAGCCGATCCTGTCCTTGTTCCGCGCGCTGGACGGCACAGTCAGCGGCTATCGCGACGGCGACTTCAGCTTCGGCGTGGCCTGGGACGCCGACGACGAGCTCGGCGATCTGGTGCGCACGCATAACCAACTCGGCAGCGTGCTGCGCGAGCAGCGCCAGTCCCTGGTGCAGCGCGAGCTGCTGCTGGACACCATGCTGCAGAACACGCCGGTGGCGATGCTGCTGGCCGATGCGCAGGGGCATCTGGTCTACGCCAACATCGCCGCGCGTCGGCTGCTGAACGGTGGACGCCGCATGCAGGGCCTGAGCCTGGAGGCCGCACTCGACGGCCAGCCCGCCAGCCTGCGCGAGGCCATCGACAGCGGCCGCGACGGCCTCGTCAGCCTGGGCGAGCGCGAGGATGACGACACCTGGCATCTGGCCCAGCGCGAGTTCCGCCTGAACGGCCGCGCGCATCGACTGCTGCTGCTGCGGCCGCTGACCCAGGAGCTGCGCCGCGCCGAGGTGCGCACCTGGAAGAAGGTGATCCGCGTGATCAGCCATGAGCTGAACAACTCGCTGGCGCCGATCGCTTCGCTGGCGCATTCCGGAGCTGAGCTCAATCGCCGCGGCCAGCACGATCGGCTGGGGCCGGTGTTCGAGACCATCGAGGAGCGCGCACGGCATCTCAACGAGTTCATCCGCGGCTACGCGCGCTTCGCCAAGCTGCCGAACCCGCAGCCGGAGACGGTCGAACTCGCGCCCTTCCTGCAGCGGCTGGCAGCCGAGCGCAGCTTCGTGCTGGTCGCGCCGCCACCGGTGCAGGCGCACTTCGACCCGGCGCAGATGAGCCAGGCGCTGCTCAACCTGCTGAAGAATGCCCATGAGTCCGGCTCGGCTCCCGAAGGCGTTGGACTGGGAGTGAGGGAAGAGGCCGGGGGGCTGCGCATCGAAGTCGCCGACCGTGGCCCCGGCATGAGCCCCCAGGTGCTGGAGCAGGCCCTGCTGCCCTTCTATTCCACCAAGCGCAGCGGCACCGGGCTGGGGCTTGCGCTGGTGCGCGAGATCGCCGAGGCGCACGGCGGCCAGGTGCGCCTGGCCCTGCGCGAGGGTGGCGGGCTTTCCGTTGTGCTGCAGATTCCGCAGTCGGGCTGAATCGTTCCGGGGCTGACCGTAAGCGGCGATGGCGATATGCTTCATGCCCTCGTCCCGCCGAGCCGGAGCCGCCATGAACAGATTGCCTGGACCGCTGGGGCGCGCAGACGTCTCCTGCATCGATCACGGCACGCTGGGGCTGTTTCTGTCGCAGGCTCCCGTGCCTGCCGGCGTCGCCAAGCCGCCGCGCGCTCGCGACGAGCTGACCCCGATCGCGCACTGGATGGTGCAGGAGATGCGTCGCAATGCGGCCGGCCCCGATGCGCAGCGCATCCTCAGCCTCAACACGTACTCCGTCGAGGCCTGCATCGGTGAGACGCGCGAATGGCCGTGGTGGCAGCAGCTGCTGTCGGCAGGGCACTGGAACCAGGCCTGCGTGGATCGCGGCATGGCGGCGAAGCCCGCGGCGCATCTGGCCTGGGGGGCGCTGGTCCGGCAGAACGGGGTCTGGGATCACAAGCCCCTCATCGCGAGCCGATTCACCCCGGCCGTGGAGTCGGGCGAGCAGCATTACCACCGCCACCACGACCATGTGTACTTCTATGACGTCTGGTCGAACATCCACTACGGCTATGTCGGCCGCGCCTGCGGCTTCAGCGAGTCGGAGCTGCTGGACGGGGCGGGGGTGGAGCAGATCGCGTCGGACATCCTGCGCGGACAGGCGCCCAGCGCCACGCCTGGTGTGCAGGGCATGCGTCGCTTCGATCACGCCCCCGATCGGGCTGCGGTGACGATCGGCGTGCAGGCGTACGCGAACCTGCGCGGTTCGCTGGATGCATCGCAGCTTGTGTCGCTGGTCGTGGCAAAGCGTGGGCCGCTCGGCGCGCGCTCCTACCGCCCATGATCGCGTCCTGGAGGCTGCAGGCGCTGGCCTTGATCGCCCTGGCTGCGCCTGCAGCGTGCACGCCTTCGGAGGCGTACATCGACGCGCGCATCCATCTCGCAACTTCGCAGCCCAGCCAGGTGACCCTTGGAGCGGGTCGAGATCGACACACCTACAACGAGTTGGTTCCGGGTGAGCTGCGAGAGATCCGTCTTGTGCCAGGGCGATCCTCAACGCTCGCCGACGAGCGACGCCTGCACGTGGACTGGTGGGCGCAGGGGCAGCGGCACGCGTGGTCCGGCCCGGACCTCCCGCGGAATGTGAGCTATCGGATCGACGTCAGGCTGTATGCGGACGGCCGCGTCGAGTCCGAGCACTGCGTGCTGCCCTGCAGTGTGCCGGACCGCTGAGAGGCACTTATCGTTGCGTGGCGGTGCCGACTTGCCGGGCTGCAGCTGTCGTTCCCGCGCAAGGCCGGGCAGTACGCCAGTCCTGCCGCCCGCCCGGGTCCCCGCCGCGGTGAGTGCTGGTGCGCCTGGAAGGCGTGGCTCGAACAGACGCTCTCTGGTCCGGCCGGCCATGTGAAGAAAACTCCCGACCTTCGGCGAGTTGTCCGGCATTTTTTTGCACTGCTATACTTCGCCGGCTTTGGGCGGCCGGGATGCCGCCTTTCACGCAGACAGGTTCCACCGTGATCCCACCCCTGGCCGCTGGCCGACGACTGGCACGCCGCTGTGCGCTGGCCCAGGTCGGCGCCGGCGCCGCGATGGCCCTGATCTTCTTCGCGATCTCGCCCAAGGCGGCGATCGCGGCGGGGCTCGGGCCGGTCGCTCTGGGGCTGGGGACTCTGGTTCTGGGCTGGCGCGCCTTTCCGGGCCGCGCCCCCGGGGCCAGCGAAGCCCTCGGCGGGCTGGTGGCGGGTCTGCTGATGAAGATTCTGCTGGTGGGCTCCGTCCTGCTGTCGGGTCTTGGGCTGTGGCGACTGCCGCCGCTGCCCCTGCTGCTCGGCGTGTTTGTCGGCCTGGTGACCTTTGCGGTCGCCGCCGCCATCCCTGCCTCGAGCGCTGGCCCCAGTTCGCGATAGACGCATTCCAGCGGTGTCCGGCTTGGCCGGGCACTCCTCGCATTCAAACGTTCCGGGATTCCTCGCAATGGCGGCTGAAGGCGCTCAGACCCCTACGACCTACATCCAGCACCACCTGAAGAACCTCACGGTCAGCTTCCAGGAGGGCAGCGTCTGGACGCTGCACGTGGATACCTTCCTCACGGCCGTCTTCATGGGCCTGATCGGTGTCTTCGCGATGTGGATGGCGACCCGCAAGGCAACGGCCGGCGTACCCGGCAAGTGGCAGGCCTTCGTCGAGATCGTGCTCGAATTCCTCGACAAGCAGGCCAAGGACGCCTACCACGGCGCCTCGAAGCTGGTGACGCCGATCGCGATCACCCTGTTTGTCTGGATCCTGTTGATGAACCTGCTGAAGATGATTCCGGCGGACTTCATCGCGGTGCCGATGGGCAAGCTCAGCATGCTGGTCGCCGAGATGGCCGGTGCCGAAGACCCCACCAAGTACAACTACTGGAAGCCGGTGCCGACCGCCGACGTGCACGCCACCCTCGGCCTGTCGATCAGCGTGTTCTTCCTGATGATCTTCTTCGCCCTGCGCGCCAAGGGCCTCGGCGGCTTCGTCAAGGAGCTGTTTGTCGCGCCCTTCGGCCCCTGGATGTTCCCGGCCAACCTTCTGCTCAACGCGGTCGAACTGCTCAGCAAGCCGGTGTCGCTGGCGATGCGACTGTTCGGCAACATGTTCGGCGGCGAGATCGTGTTCCTGCTGATCTGGGTGCTTGCCGGCGCCGGCGTGTTCGGCGTCGTGGCCAGCGGCGCCTTCGGCTTGGGCTGGATGCTGTTCCATCTTCTGGTGATCCCGCTGCAGGCCTTCATCTTCATGATGCTGTCGGTGGTCTACCTGAGCCTCATGGAAGAGCACCACTAAGCGCCCGGGGCGCTTGGTCCCACGCTGTACCCCGCCCCGCGCGGACTCCATCCCTTTCGTTTCACCCACCTCAAAGCACTTCGCTCTCGGAGAAAAACCATGGAAGCCATCATCCACCTCGCGTCCGTCCAGTCGTCCACCGCGCTGGCCGTCGGCATCATGATCGGCCTGGCTGCGCTGGGCGCCGGTATCGGTATGGCGCTGATGGCCGGCAAGTTCCTGGAGTCCGCTGCCCGCCAGCCGGAGCTGATCCCGGTCCTGCAGGTCCGCATGTTCATCACCGCCGGCCTGATCGACGCCGCGTTCATCATCAGCGTCGCGATCGGCATGCTGTTCGCCTTCGCCAACCCGCTGATCAGCGTGATCCAGGGCAGCTGATCCGGATCTGTCGATGGCGCCGGCGTAAGCCCGGCGCCATCGGTGCGAGCGATGCTCCGGCACTGCGCCGGGGCCCACTTCTCCGGAAAACATCCCCATGAGCCTAGCCACACTTATCGCCCAGGGTCTTGCCTTCGCCGGCCTGATCTGGATCGTCGCGACCAAGATCTGGCCGCCGCTGCTGCAGGCCATCGAAGAGCGCCAGAAGAAGATCGCCGAAGGTCTGGCGGCTGCCGAGCGCAGCCAGCGTGACCTGGTGCAGGCCGAGACCCGCGTCAATGATCTGCTGAAGGAAGCCCGCGGCAAGGGCAACGAGATCATCGAGCAGGCCCACGCCCGCGCCAACCAGATCATCGACAAGGCCAAGCAGGACGCTGTCGCCGAAGCCGAGCGCCAGCTCGCCGCGGCCAAGGCCGAAATCGAGGCCGCATCGCACCGTGCCCGCGAGGAGCTGCGCCAGCAGGTGGCCGCATTGGCCGTCGCCGGCGCCGAAAAGGTGCTGCGCCGCGAGATCAATGCCGACGCCCACAAGGCGCTGCTGTCCGAGCTGGCGGCTGAGATCTGAGCATGAGCAGCGCAGCCACTCTCGCCCGTCCCTACGCCCGCGCCGCTTTCCAGGTGGCGCGCGCCCAGCAAGGCCTGCCGGCCTGGTCGGCAGCGCTGTCGTTCAGCGCCCAGGTGGCCGCAGACCCTGCGGTCGCGGCTCTTTTCGGCCACCCGCACGTCGGCGCCAAGGCGCTGGTTGAACTGCTGCAGCCGCCCGGCGCCAGCGAAGAGCAGACCCGTTTCCTGGCCGTGCTGGCTGAGAATGGTCGTGTTTCGCTGCTGACCGAAATCGCTGCGCAGTTCGAAGTGCTGCGCGCCGAGGCCGAGCGCGTGGTGCCGGTGCAGGTGGTGTCCGCTGCCGCACTGTCCGACGCCGAGGTCGAAGCCCTGAAGGCATCGCTGAAGAAGCGCTTCGGTGCCGACGTCAGCATCACCCTCGCGGTCGATGCCGAGCTGATCGGCGGCGCGGTGATCAACGCCGGCGACATCGTCATCGACGGTTCGGTCCGCGGCAAGTTGAAGCGTATGGAGCGCGCGCTGGCGTCCTGACGCCAGCCGCGCTGTTCTGTTTTCCGGCGTCCCGCCGCATGCGGGGCGCCATCCGCGGGGGGCACGCAGCCCTCCGGGCGCAGGGATGTGCCGGTTCGCGTCGACCCGCAAGGGCCGTCGGCGGACACGGAGCCCGGGCTTGAAGTCCGCTGCTGCGCGCGCGCTCGCCTGATCCGTGAGCCGCGGCGCGCAGCTGGCGGCCAGCTGCGGGCGCCGGTCCGGCACCCCATCCACGAATTCGAAATCTCCAGGGATCTCCCATGCAGAGCCAGCTCAACCCCTCCGAAATCAGCGAACTGATCCGCGGCCGCATCGAGAAGGTCAAGCTCGCTGCCGAAGCGCGCAATGAAGGCACCGTGACCTCGGTCGCCGACGGCATCGTGCGCATCCACGGCCTGGTCGACGTGATGGCCGGCGAAATGATCGAGCTGCCGGGCAACACCTATGCGCTGGCCCTGAACCTCGAGCGCGACTCGGTCGGCGCCGTGGTGCTGGGTGACTACGAGCACATCCGCGAAGGCGACACGGTCAAGACCACCGGCCGAATTCTTGAGGTGCCGGTCGGCGAGGCCCTGCTGGGTCGCGTCGTCGACGCGCTGGGCAACCCGATCGACGGCAAGGGTCCGATCGCGGCCAGCGAGAGCGCGCCGATCGAGAAGGTCGCCCCCGGCGTGATCTGGCGCAAGTCCGTCGACCAGCCGGTGCAGACCGGCTACAAGTCGGTCGACGCCATGATCCCGGTCGGCCGCGGCCAGCGCGAGCTGATCATCGGTGACCGCCAGACCGGCAAGACCGCGCTGGCGATCGACGCGATCATCAACCAGAAGGGCACCGGCGTTAAGTGCATCTACGTCGCGATCGGCCAGAAGGCCTCGTCCGTCGCCAACGTCGTGCGCAAGCTCGAAGAGAACGGCGCGCTGGCCCACACCATCGTGGTCGCCGCCACCGCGTCGGAGTCCGCCGCGATGCAGTTCATCGCCCCGTACTCCGGCTGCTCGATGGGCGAGTACTTCCGCGACAACGGCGAAGACGCGCTGATCATCTACGACGACCTGTCCAAGCAGGCCGTGGCCTACCGCCAGGTGTCCCTGCTGCTGCGCCGCCCGCCGGGCCGCGAAGCCTATCCGGGTGACGTGTTCTATCTCCACTCGCGCCTGCTCGAGCGCGCCGCGCGCGTCAACGAGGAATACGTCGAGAAGCACACCAATGGGCGCGTCAAGGGCAAGACGGGTTCGCTGACGGCGCTGCCGATCATCGAGACCCAGGCCGGCGACGTCTCCGCCTTCGTGCCGACCAACGTGATCTCGATCACCGACGGCCAGATCTTCCTGGAAACCGACCTGTTCAACGCCGGCATCCGCCCGGCCGTGAACGCCGGCATCTCGGTGTCGCGCGTCGGTGGTGCCGCCCAGACCAAGATCATCAAGAAGCTCGGCGGCGGTATCCGCCTTTCGCTGGCGCAGTTCCGCGAGCTGGCGGCCTTCGCGCAGTTCGCTTCCGACCTCGACGAGACCACCCGCAAGCAGCTGGAGCGCGGTCAGCGCGTGACCGAGCTGATGAAGCAGAAGCAGTACTCGCCGCTGTCGATCGCGCAGATGGCGCTGTCGCTGTACGCCGTCGACAACGGCTACATGGACGACCTGCCGCTGAACAAGATCGGCGCCTTCGAGGCCGGCCTGCACGCGCATTTCGCCAACACCCAGGGCGAGCTGATGGCCAAGATCGTCGAGACCGGCGACTGGAACAAGGACATCGAAGGCGCCTTCAAGAAGGGCATCAGCGAGTTCAAGTCCACCGGGACGTGGTGATTGAGCAGGGATTGGGGATTGGGGATTCGGGATTGAACGCCCGCACGCCCCCTCCCAATCCCGAATCCCGAATCCCCAATCCCGCGTAGCGAGCAAAGCGAGCGAAGCACATGGCAGGCGGCCGCGAAATCAAGTCCAAGATCAAGTCGGTGCAGAACACCCGCAAGGTGACCCGCGCACTGGAGATGGTCTCGGCATCCAAGATCCGTAAAGCCCAGGACCGCATGAAGGCCTCGCGCCCCTATGCGCGCCTGATGAAGCAGGTGATCGGCCACATCGCCCGCGCCAACACCGACTACGTGCACCCCTACATGGCGGCGCGCAACACGGTGAAGCGGGTGGGCTACATCGTCGTGTCCACCGACCGCGGCCTCTGCGGCGGCCTCAATTCGAACCTGTTCCGCAAGCTGCTCGGCGAGATCCGCGAGCACCAGCAGCAGGGCGTCGAGGTCGACGTGGTGGCGATCGGCCAGAAGGCCAACGCCTTCTTCCGCCGCCTCAAGGTCAACATGGTGGCCTCGGTCACCCACCTCGGCGAGAAGCCGCAGGTCGAGCAGCTGATCGGCATCATCAAGGTCATGCTGGACGCCTACGAAGCCGGCACGGTCGATCGCGTCAAGCTGGCCTACAACGACTTCATCAATACGATGACGCAGCGTCCGACCGTCGACCAGCTGCTGCCGCTGCCGCCGGCGGAGGAAATGGCCCAGAGCCACGACTGGGACTACATCTACGAGCCCGACGCACCGAGCGTGCTGAACGACGTGCTGACCCGCTACGTCGAATCGCTGGTCTACCAGGCGGTGCTCGAGAACCTCGCGTCCGAGCATGCGGCGCGCATGGTCGCGATGAAGTCGGCCTCTGACAATGCCAGCAAGCTGATCGACACGCTGAACCTGATCTACAACAAGGCCCGCCAGGCTGCGATCACCCAGGAAATCTCGGAGATCGTGGGCGGCGCGGCGGCGGTTTAACGGCACGGGATTGGGGATTGGGGATTCGGGATCGACCAGCGCGGCAACACGCAGCTAGCGCCTCGAACCCAAGCCCGCATCACCGAGCGAACAAAGAAACACACTTCGGAGCACAGCAATGAGCCAGGGTAAAGTTGTCCAGATCATCGGCGCCGTCGTCGACGTGGAGTTCCCGCGCGAGTCGGTGCCGCGCGTGTACGACGCGCTCAAGGTCGATGGCACCGCCATCACGCTGGAAGTCCAGCAGCAGCTCGGTGACGGCGTGGTCCGCACCATCGCGCTGGGTTCCACCGAAGGCCTGAAGCGCGGCCTCGTCGCCAACAACACCGGCGAAGGCATCAAGGTGCCGGTGGGCAAGGAAACCCTGGGTCGCATCATGGACGTGCTGGGCAACCCGATCGACGAGGCGGGCCCGGTCAAGGCCGAGCACTACCGCGTCATCCACCAGCCCGCGCCCTCGTACGAAGACCAGGCGGCGGCAAACGAGCTGCTGGAAACCGGCATCAAGGTCATCGACCTGATGTGCCCCTTCGCCAAGGGCGGCAAGGTCGGCCTGTTCGGCGGCGCCGGCGTCGGCAAGACCGTCAACATGATGGAGCTGATCCGCAACATCGCGATCGAGCACAGCGGCTACTCGGTGTTCGCCGGCGTCGGTGAGCGTACCCGCGAGGGCAACGACTTCTACCACGAGATGAAGGACTCCAACGTCCTCGACAAGGTCGCCCTGGTCTATGGCCAGATGAACGAGCCGCCGGGCAACCGCCTGCGCGTGGCGCTGACCGGCCTGTCGATCGCCGAGCACTTCCGCGACGAAGGCCGCGACGTGCTGCTGTTCGTCGACAACATCTACCGCTACACCCTGGCCGGTACCGAAGTGTCGGCGCTGCTGGGCCGGATGCCTTCCGCCGTGGGCTACCAGCCGACGCTGGCGGAAGAAATGGGCCGCCTGCAGGAGCG
>LNFM01012902.1_pt1 | contig 10824 bp, 14 predicted proteins | sample 596031 | NCBI WGS metagenome assembly LNFM01 (sample SAMN04254537, study PRJNA301005) | activated carbon metagenome | isolation source: dual media filters at the Ann Arbor, Michigan drinking water treatment plant | place: USA: Ann Arbor | reverse complement strand
GGGGAAGGATGAGGGCGGGCATGGCCCCGCTTAACACGCGGTGCGCGGCACAGGCAAAGGCTGTGATGGCGTGGCGTCCATGCGGGAACGCCACGCCGTCAGTCGTTATCGTCCTACCGGATCGCGACCGGGTTGATCATGCTCTGCACACCACCTTTGAAGCGCGGGTGGCCGAGCACGAACAGGAACTCATAGGCCTTGTCCTTGGCCAATTCTGTGGTGTCCATATTCTCGAGGATGTAGGTTCCGTTCATTGCCAGCAGGATCTGATGCACCTCGAAGATGTTCTTGGATTCAAACGGTACGACTTCGAGACCCCACGTATCGGCCCCGACGGCGACGACGCCCTTGCCGGTGAGATACTTGGCGCCTTCCACGCCAAGACCGGGTTCGCCGGCCCCGAAGCGTTTGTCATCCTTGCCGATCAGGCTGAGCCAACCGGTGTGGAACAGCACGACGTCGCCCTGGCGGATTTCGACGCCCTGTTTCTTGGCGGCTTCCTCGATCTCCTTGGTGTTGAAGGCGGTGCCTTCCTTGACCACGTCGGTACCGAAATGGGCTGCCATGTCGAGCAACACGCCGCGGGTCACCATCGGGGGAATCTTCTCGACGCCGAGCTTCTTCAGACCGGTCGGGTCGCCGAAATCGGCAAGCTTGTTTCCGTTGTAATAGACGTGCTCGACGCCGATATGGCCGAGGCCATCGAGTTGGCTGCCGACGCCGACCCAGCCGTCGAGCAAATCGTCGTTGTAGGTGGTCTTGGTCGGACCAAGGCCCGGAATGCCGGCCTGGCCGGGCTGCACGACAGTGATCTTGAAGGCCCGAGGCGGATAGGCGGGGGTTGTGGAGTCGACCGGGATACCGAGTGCGTAAGTCTTCCCGGTCTTGACCAAACCCGCTGCCTTCACAACGAGTTCGGGCTTCATGTAATTGGCGGCGCCGATCTCGTCGTTCGGTCCCCATTTCGATTTCGTCCAGTCTTGAGCGCTTGCCGTTCCGACCGCACCCAACAAGGCAACAGAACAGCTCAATACCAACGCAAGGCGCATCGCAGTCCCTCCCGGATTGACGTTATGGTTTTTGGCAACTAGCGCCTCATACTAGCGTCGTCGCGCGCAGCGATTCAATTGATTTGAAAACAATCGTCATGCTGCCGAGGCGTGCAGCACAAATCGATTTGTTGCGGAAATATGGCAGGGGCGTTTCGCAAGGCGGAATGAAAACGGGATGACGATGGATGCACTGAGCCTGTTCGGCCTGTTCGCCGTGACCGCGATGCTGGTGGCTTACGCGCTGGAGGAGCGCAGCCACTGGTTCATCCTCGCCTTCGCGGCGGCTTGCGCGCTTGGTTCAATTTACGGTTTTCTGCAGGGCGCCTGGCCGTTTGGGCTGGTCGAGGCGATCTGGGCCGGCGTCGCGCTGCGGCGCTGGTATGTCAGGCGGCGATAACCTCGCCGTTGCTGTTCAGGCAATCGGCAAAGCCCTTTAGCGCACTGTATTGATGTGCGCTGCGGCGGGTGATGAAGAGAGTATCGACTCGCGACTGCGCAGGGGTCAGCGTGTGAATGCTCACGGTCTCGTTCCGACCGACGACGGCGCGGGGCAGCAGCGTCACACCCATGTCGGCGGCGACGCAGCCGATCATGCCGTCGAGCGTGCCGAGTTCGAACCGGGCAGAAGACGGCCAGCCGAACTCCGTGAACACCTGCTCGAGCCGCTGCCGGTAGGTGCATCCGGTGCGAAACACCAGCGCGGTTGGCCCGGATTCCGGTGTACCCGCGCGCAAAGCGGCGAGGCTTGACCATCGCCGCGCCGTGACCAGCACGAGTTCCTCCCGGAACGCCACGGTCGAATCGAGTTCGACATGATCGATCGGACCAGCGACGAATGCGCCGTCGAAGGTGCCGTTGAGCACGCCGGCCACCAGCTCCGCCGTCGTCGAGGTCCGCAAGCTCAACCGCACGGCCGGGAAACGGCGATGGAATTCGGCAAGCAGGGAAGGGAGGCGTACGGCGGCCGTCGTTTCCATCGAACCGATCGCGAGCGGTCCCTTCGGTTCGCCATCGTCGCGCGCGGCCAGCAGCGCCTCGCGCGACAATGCCGCCATCCGCTGCGCATAGGGAAGCAGGCGGCGGCCGGCGCCGGTCAGCGTCATGCCGCGGCTGTGACGTTCGAACAGGGCGGTGCCGATCTCGGCCTCCAGCGCCTTCACCCGCTGGGTGACGTTCGATTGCACGGTGTTGAGTTCGTCCGCGGCGCGGGTGATCCCGCCGAGGCGCGCGACAGTCGCAAAGGTCACGAGATCACTCAATTCCATGCGGATACCGTTTCATTTTTGAGATGGTAGTGTTCTCTAGTATTCATTTTTATAGAATGATAGTTCGGCCTAGACTGGCTGTCCAGTCGCCGAGGATGGATATGCCGATCTCAACCCCATTGACCGCTCGCCTGGGCATCCGGCATCCGATCCTGCTGGCGCCGATGGACGTCATTTCAGGCGCGCGCCTGACATCCGCGGTCAGTGCTGCCGGCGGGTTCGGCATTCTCGGCGGCGGCTACGGCGACAGGGCTTGGCTGGAGCAGGAGACCGTCAAGCTTTCCAACGTCACCGATCCCTTCGGCATCGGCTTCATCACCTGGAGCCTCGCCAGGCAGCCGGAATTTCTGGACATCGCGCTGGCTGCCCGTCCACGCGCGATCATGCTTTCGTTCGGTGACCCCACGCCCTTCGCGCCGCGCATCAAATCGTCGGGAGCGCTGTTGATCTGCCAGGTTCAAACCGAGGACATGGCGCGGCAGGCCCTCGACGCAGGCGCCGATATCCTGATCGCGCAGGGCACCGAGGCCGGCGGTCACGGCGCGTCGCGCACCACCCTCGATATCGTCCCGGCGATCGTCGATCTCGTCGCCGGTCGCGTGCCGGTTGCGGCGGCGGGCGGCATCGGCGACGGCCGTGGGCTCGCGGCCATGATGATGCTGGGCGCATCCGGCGTGCTGCTCGGCACGCGCTTCTATGCCAGCCAGGAATGCGACGGGTCTGAGGAAGCCAAGCGGCGGATCTGCGCCGCGTCGAGCGGCAACAGCGTCCGCGGCATCATCTTCGACCTGTCGCGCAACAACGTCTGGCCGGCGCCGTTTACCGGCCGCTGCCTGATCAACGATCATGCGCGCCGCTGGATTGGGCGCGAGGTCGAACTGATGCAAAACATCAATGTGGTTGCAAAGGAATATGCCGCGGCGAGGGCGGCTGGAAATTTCGACATCGCCGCCGTCATCGCCGGCGAAGCTGTCGGGTTGATCCACGATATCCCGCCGGCCGGCGAGATCGTTGACAGGATCGTCACCGAAGCAGACCAGATATTGAGCGGACGGCGCAATTCTGTCGCCAATGTTTCCTTCCCTTCTCCCCCTGTGGGAGAAGGTGTCGCGGACGCAGTCCGCGCCGGATGAGGGGTCTGTCTCCGCGGAGAGAACCCCTCACCCGTCTCGAATGAGCTTAAGCTCATTCGATCCACCCTCTCCCACAAGGGGAGAGGGGTCAGCAACGAGCGAACGGACGAGCAAAACCATGTGGCCAGACCGCCGGATCATCGACCTCTTCAAGACCGAATTTCCGATCGTGCTGGCGCCGATGGCCGGCATCGTTGACGCGGAACTGGTGATCGCGGCGGCGCAGGGCGGGGCGCTCGGCTCGTTGCCATGCGCGATGATCTCGGCCGAGAAGGCCCGCGAGCAGGTCAACATCATCCGCCAGCGCGTCTCGGCGCCCGTCAACATGAACTTCTTCTGCCACACGCCGGTTGATGCCGATCCCGCACGCGAGGCCGGATGGAAAAAGCGTCTCGGCGCCTACTACGAGGAATTCGGCGTCGATCCCGCCGCGCCCATCACCGCCGCCAATCGCGCGCCGTTCGATGAGGCGATGTGCGCGGTCGTGGAGGAACTGAAGCCGGAAGTGGTCAGCTTTCATTTCGGCCTGCCGCATCCGGCGCTGGTCAAGCGCGTCAAGGCGTCCGGCGCCATCGTGATGTCGTCGGCGACCATCGTGAGGGAAGCGATCTGGCTGGAGGAGAACGGCGCCGACGTCATCATCGCGCAGGGCGCCGAAGCGGGCGGCCACCGCGGCATGTTCCTGACCGATAACATCGCCCAGCAGCCCGGCACCTTCGCGCTGGTGCCGCAGGTGGTCGACGCGGTGAAGGTGCCGGTGATCGCGGCGGGCGGCATCGCCGACGGACGCGGCATCGCGGCGGCGTTCGCGCTCGGTGCATCCGGCGTGCAGATCGGCAGCGCCTATCTGCGCTGCCCGGAGTCCAGGGTGATTGCGCCGGCGCGCGTCGCGCTGGCCCAGGCGCACGACGATTCCACCGTCATCACCAACGTAATGACCGGACGCCCCGCGCGCGGCGTCGCCAACCGCGTCATGCGCGAGGTCGGCCCGATTTCTCCTGATGCGCCAGCGTTTCCGCACGCCGCCACCGCGCTCGGGCCGCTGAAGGCGGCCGCCGAAAAGCTCGGCAAGGTCGACTTCACCAATCTCTGGGCCGGGCAGGCGGTGCGGATGGGCCGCGAGATGCCCGCGGCCGAGCTGACGCGCGCGCTCGCGGGCAGTGCGCTGGCGCGGATGGGTGCACTAAGCGGATAAAGCGTGTGCGCACAAGCCGGTGCCGCAGTGCCGGGTGTGCGTATGAGGTCGGCTCTGCGAGCCAAGCAACTCGTCTATCGACATCGTTGGGACGAACAATGGCTACATTTCCGTTCGAGATATGGGAGGATCACGAGGTCGGCTCCGCCGCGTGCAATGCGGCGTGACAATCCGCGCGCGGCCGGGGAACATCTGCCATGGACAACAGTTACCCGTGCGACGAAGCGGAGTGGGGGCCGCCGGATGTAGATAGCTCGGGGCGGCGCGATGTATCGTTATTTTCTGGACCGAATTATCGGCAGACGTGAGGGCGAAGGAAAGGCCATGCGCGCCTTGATCCTGGCATTGTCCATCCTGGCGATCATCGACAGTGCGCACTTTGCCAAGGCGGGTCTGAGCAGCACGCCCCGCGAAGCGCTGGCACCCGCCGATGCGGCGATCGCTACCAACGAAGCGACCCAGGAGACCGAGGAACAGATCGGCCTCACCAAGGCAAAGCGTCGTCAAGTGCAAGGTCGGCTAACCAGGCTCGGGTTCGACACGAAGGTCAATGGGAAGTTCGATGAATCGACTCGCGCGGTCATCGCGCGCTGGCAGGAGGAGTACGGCTACCCCGCGACTGGCTTCCTCAACGCTGCCCAGCACAAGGTGTTGACGGACGCCGCGAAGGAGGCTGGCAAATCTGACCGTAAGGACCGTCGTCGCGCTGGAGGCCGTGCCCGCTATTCGCGTGGTGCCGGCGGTCCAATCGGCGCGATCGGCGGCGCGGTACACGGCGTAGTGGGGGGCGTGGGGAACGCGGTGGGCGGACTATTCCGCAGGTGACTCGTCCAGCCTCGCGCGCCTTCCAGCTATCTCAGGCGTATTCTTACAATGCGTGGACCCAGGCTTCGGGATAGAGCGCATAGGCGTCGCCGCGACGCGCCAGCCGCGAGAACGCTGGAAAGTGCAGATGCATCCCGGCAATGAGAATGCCGTCGGCGGAGACGCGGTCGAACATGCGCTTTCGCGCGGCGGCCGCCGCTGTGAGATCGGTGTCGAAGGCCATGCCGGCTTCGGGAAACGCGGTCTGCACCTCCGGCACGTGGACCGTGTCGCCCCAGATCATCAACTGATCGTTGCCGGAGGCGATCAGATACGCGGTATGGCCCGGTGTGTGGCCGAGGCTCGGCACGGCGGTGACGCCGGGAAACACCTCGCCCTCCCTGAACAACCGCGTCCGCTTCTTGTAGGGCGCCACCTGTTCGCGGCCGGCCTGGAAATACAACTGCGCCGATCGCTCGTCGACCTTGGCCATCGCGCCGTCGTCGAACCAGTGCGCCAGCTCGTTCTCGTGCATGACGAGTTCCGCGTTCGGAAACAGAAGCTGCCCGTTCGACATGTCGGTCAGCCCTGCGGAATGATCCGGATGCATGTGGGTCAGCAGCACCGTGTCGATCGACTTCGGATCGATGCCGGCCAATACGAGGTTGCGCTGAACGAAGCCGGCCGTGGGCTGCAAATAGTTGCCCGATCCGGTATCGACGATCGCGATGCGTCCCTTCGAATGGATCAGGAAGGTGTTGACGCTGGTTCGCCGCGCCGGCCGGAATGCGTCGGCCAGGATTTGACGTGCCTTGTCGAGATCGACGTTGCGCATCACGTCGAGGGTGCCGTCGAGATATCCGTCGCTGATGGTGGTGACGATGATATCGCCGATCTTGCGATGATAGACGCCGGGAATTTGCGTTGCCGGTTGCGTATTCATGCGGGAAGGCCTTCAGGCTTGAGAGGGACGGTCCGGTTCGGTCAGGCGCCGACCGATGTCAGGAACTCATCGATGCAATCGGACAGCAGATCGGGGGTCTGCACCGACATGTAATGCCCGGTGCGAAGTTCAGTGTAGCGGGCGCCGGGAATGACTTTGGCCACGGCTTCCGCCAGCGGTGGCGGGCGCACGCGGTCGAGGCTGCCGCCGATGACGAGCACCGGGCACGTCAGCCGGGCAAGTTCATCATTCATTTCGGCGGCCGCCAGCATTCCCCAGACCGCGGCATAGCTCGACGGATCGTTGCCGAGCCATCGCGCCCGGAAGCGTTCGAACCGGCCGATGTCGCCGCGAAGCTCCGGGGCATAGCCGTTCAGCATCGCGTCCTCGACCGCGATTGCCATGCCGGCCGCTTCGATCCGCGCTAGGCGTTCCAGCGCCGCCGGGCGGCGCTCGGCTGCGATGCCGGTGGCGGGGCTGCCGACCGCAACCGCGCTGACGCGCTGCGGATAGCGGGCTGCGAAATGGAGAGCGATTGCGCCGCCGACGGCGACCCCCGCCAGCGCGACCTTGCCGGCGATGCCAAAATGATCGAACAGGGCTGCGATGTCGTCGGCCATCGTATCGAGGGTAAGCTCGCCGCGCACCTTCTGCGACAATCCGGCACCGCGGGTGTCATAGCGAAGGACCCGGCGCGATCTGGCGAACCGTGGCGCGACCTCGTCCCAGCTTTCGAGCGAGCCGCCCATCTCGTGAACCAGCACCAGCGTGCGTTCGCCGCAGCCGCTCAACTCGCAGCGTAGCCCAGCGCCATTGGCTTCAATGAAATCCATCCAGCGCCCCCCGGTATTTTTTCTTGTTGTTGTTTGTCGCGGCGAGCGGGTGGCCGGTCAACCCCGAAATCCGGCGGCCAAGATATAGCGATGGCCATGAATCTCAAGCTCTTGAGCCGGCAGCGGGAGGGATTGGTGTTGCCGCATCTGCTGAATGCACTTGGGCCACGCCGGTGCGCCAGTGGCGCAACGGTCGTTCACATGGCAGAAATGCGGTACCCTTACGAACCTAGTGCGCCGGTTCGTCGCGCCTGACGTCGAGATGTTCGGCGGCCAGCGATCGGTAATGCGCGGCCATCTCCTTGTAGTGCTGCCGGGAGATGGAATCGGTCGCGCTCTCGGCGCGCGCTTCGAACATTTCTGCCTTTTCGCGGAGGATTTTGGCCTGGGCCTGGGGCATTGCACTCACTCACATTTGTCAGCTTAGGCAGGCGAGGTAGACGATCGCAGCACCAAGGACGGTCCCGATTGACCAGAGAGCGGGATCCCAGCTTTCCGGTCCGGCGCCGCCGTTTTCAATGGGTGTCATGTCACGGCCTCCAATGTCCTGGCCGCAACTACATCCCCCGACTGTTTCAGGACGACTACGTGGGGCGCGAAAATGGTTTCGTCAGGGGGCAGCGTCGAGGATTCCGTGCGTTGGACACAAATCCCCGTGAGGTCGCTCACTTCCCGCGCGGAGCATTTCGACCCCGAAAGCCCGATATTCGGGCGGTGCGACCTGTTCCCGCGGTTGCGGCGCAAAAGCGGGCTCTGCTATACGGCGGATGCGAATTCCCCGTTTGAGGCCTATATATATGTCTGTTGATGCCGCCACCGTCCGCCGCATCGCGCACTTGGCGCGGATTGCGGTTACCGAGGCCGAAGTTCCCCACCTTCAGGGCGAGCTGAATGCCATGCTGGCCTTCGTGGAGCAGCTCTCGGAAGTGAATGTCGACGGTGTCGAACCGATGACCTCGGTGACCCCGATGGAAATGAAGAAGCGTGCCGACGTGGTCAATGACGGCGAGATCCCCGACGACATCGTTGGGAATGCGCCGGAAACGCAAAACCATTTCTTCCTGGTGCCGAAGGTGGTGGAGTAGGGCATAGCGTTTTCAAGCGAAGTGGGTACCGGTTCGCGTGAAGAAAACGCGTCAAAAAAAAAGAGTTTTCCGATGTGTCTGCTCTGCGACGATGAAAAGGCCTACCAGGCCTACATGAACTATCTCGACGCGATGGAGCGGCAGGGCAAGGCCGCCGATCCCGACAAGGCTATGGACGTTCTCCTCGATGCGCTCGAGGCCGATGAACGAACGCGGCCCAAATCGGACGATCCGGCCAGCGACAAGACGCTTTCTCCTTTTTTCTGCAGCCCGATCAATAAATGACCGACCTGACATCGCTGACGATCGCCGAGGCCCGCGAAGGCCTCGCGAGCAAGTCTTTCACCTCGCTTGAACTGACGGATGCGCATCTGGCCGCAATCGAGGCGGCGCGTTCGCTCAATGCCTTCATCCTGGAGACGCCGGACCAGGCCCGCGCCATGGCGCGCGCCGTCGATGCCAAAATCGCCAGGGGCGAGGGCGGTCCGCTCGCGGGCATTCCGCTCGGGATCAAGGACCTGTTCGCGACCAGGAACGTCCGCACCACCGCGTGCTCGAAGATTCTCGGCAATTTCGTGCCGCCCTACGAATCGACCGTGACCTCGCAGCTCTGGCGCGACGGCGCCGTCATGCTGGGCAAGCTCAACAATGACGAGTTCGCGATGGGCTCGTCGAACGAGACGTCGTGCTTCGGTCCGGTGGTCAATCCGTGGCGGCGCGAGGGTTCCAATACCGCGCTGGTGCCGGGCGGCTCATCCGGCGGATCGGCGTCCGCCGTGGCGGCGCTGCTCTGCATGGGCGCGACCGCGACCGACACCGGCGGTTCGATCCGTCAACCCGCGGCGTTCACCGCGACGGTCGGCGTCAAGCCGACCTACGGGCGCTGTTCGCGCTGGGGCATCGTGGCGTTCGCATCCTCGCTCGACCAGGCCGGTCCAATCGCGCGCACCAACCGCGATGCCGCGATCCTGATGCGCTCGATGGCGGGGCACGATCCCAAGGACACCACCTCGGTCGATCGCCCGGTGCCGGACTACGAGGCCGCGATCGGAAAATCCGTCAAGGGCATGAAGATCGGCATTCCCAAGGAGTATCGCCTCGACGGCATGCCAGCCGAGATCGAAAAGCTCTGGACCGAAGGCGCGGCGTGGCTGAAAGCGGCCGGTGCCGAACTGGTCGAGGTGTCGCTGCCGCACACCAAATACGCGCTGCCGGCCTATTACATCGTGGCGCCCGCGGAGGCCTCGTCGAATCTCGCGCGCTACGACGGCGTGCGGTACGGCCTGCGCGTGCCCGGCCGCTCGATCGGCGAATTGTACGAGGACACCCGTGCCGAAGGCTTTGGCCACGAAGTGCGCCGCCGCGTCATGATCGGCACCTATGTGCTGTCGGCCGGTTACTACGATGCCTATTACCTCCGCGCGCAAAAAGTCCGCACGCTGATCAAGAAGGATTTTGAGGACTGCTTCGCGAAGGGCGTCAACGCGATCCTGACGCCGGCCACTCCATCCGCCGCCTTCGGGGTCGGCGAGAAGGGCGGCGCCGATCCGGTCGAGATGTATCTCAACGACATCTTCACGGTGACGGTAAACATGGCGGGGCTCCCCGGGATCGCGGTGCCGGCCGGCAAGGACGCGCAGGGCTTGCCGCTCGGCCTGCAACTGATTGGGCGTCCGTTCGACGAAGAGACGCTGTTCTCGCTCGGTGAAGTCATCGAACAGGCGGCCGGACGGTTCACGCCGCCGAAATGGTGGTGAGGGATGGCGGATTTCCGCGCCAGCCTCGCTGACGCTGCGCCGGAGCAGGCGCACCCACCGCCGCTTGCGGCCATGTGGTGGGCCGCCAAGGGTGACTGGGACCGCGCGCACAAGATCGTGCAGGACGAAGGCGACGCGAACTGCGCGTGGGTGCACGCCTATCTGCACCGGGTCGAAGGCGATCTCGGCAATGCCGGCTACTGGTACCGCCAGGCCAGCCAGCCGGTCGCGAAGGATTCTCTGGGTGCGGAATGGGAGCGGATCGTGTCCGCGCTGCTCGGGAGTGGACCTCGGGCAGCCTAACGATTCCTGTTATAAGTTGACTTGGAAAAACAGTGTGTGTATATTTATACACTCTCAACTATTCGAGGCCGAAATGTCAAAATATGAGCCTTTGGAGCGCTATCTGCGGGCTCAGCATGCCGATGTAGTCCCGATGACTTTCAGGGAAATCGAACGGGTAATTGGCTCCAAGCTTCCTAACTCCAAATTCAATCGTGCCTGGTGGAGCAACAATCCCAACAACAACGTCATGACCCTCGCTTGGCGCAATGCTGGCTATCTGACCGAAAAGGTCGATATCAAGAATGATCGAGTTGTATTCCGTCGGATCGGGGCAGAGCAGGTGGGTCCATTGAGCGCCGAGGATCAAAAGCATATTACTCGCAGCAAGCGATGGTACGGCGATGATGGCGTCAAGAAAACGCGTCATCCGCTGTTTGGATGGATGAAAGGATCGGTCAGTATTCCAGTTGGT
>LNFM01002201.1_pt1 | contig 10824 bp, 7 predicted proteins | sample 596031 | NCBI WGS metagenome assembly LNFM01 (sample SAMN04254537, study PRJNA301005) | activated carbon metagenome | isolation source: dual media filters at the Ann Arbor, Michigan drinking water treatment plant | place: USA: Ann Arbor | reverse complement strand
TCAGATTACCCTTGTTGTTTCGGTAACCTTTAACTTGAGGCAACGATCCCTTTTCCTGACTACCTTGGGTAACTTTTATCTTGAGGCAATTCGCTACCCGAATTATGCCGCCGGGTAGGAACAGTTTGATGGTATCCTAGGCTGTCCCAGTCAACAATATCTAACAGGCAAGATGCCTTCTGATTTTACTTATGACCGATCTCTCCTTTAATGCCGATTGCCGCCTCTGTCCCCGCTTGGCGGGCTTTCTTGAGGAAGTGCGCGCGGGATATCCTGATTACCACGCCCGCCCGGTGCCTTCCTTCGGAGCATCTGACCCTGATTTGCTGATAGTCGGGCTGGCGCCGGGGATGCATGGAGCGAATGCCAGCGGGCGGCCATTTACCGGAGACTTTGCTGGAATATTGCTTTACAAGACATTGTTTGAACTTGGTTTTAGTAGTGACCCTAAGTCGGTTTCCAGCAAGGATGGGCTGAAACTGTACGGCTGTCGCATTACCAATGCAGTCAAGTGTCTTCCGCCACAAAACAAGCCACTGCCTGTTGAAATCAAGCTCTGCAACACCTATCTGAAAAATGAAATGGCACGTCTAAAGAAAGGCGCGGTGATCCTGGCATTGGGCACCATCGCCCATGCCGCGGTGCTGCGTGCATTGGACCTGAAAGCAAGCGCCTATCCGTTTGCCCATGGCAACCAGCATACCCTGCCGGATGGGCGCTGGCTGATCGATTCCTACCATTGCAGCCGCTACAATACTCAGACGCGGCGCTTGACGGAGGAGATGTTCAGGGACGTCTTTGAGCAGGCGCGGCGACGGATAAACGCTTGATCCTGGACCAAGAATTTCGTAGGGTGCGCTGTGCGCACCGTTTGTTTTCTGCATTTGGTGCGTGAAACGCACCCTGCGCTCGCTGAGCGCCCAATGGTTCCATGGATATCCCGTTTGACGCCACTGCCTTTCTCAAGACCCTGACCACCAAGCCGGGCGTGTACCGCATGCTCGATGCCAAGGGGGAGGTGATCTATGTCGGCAAGGCGGCCAACCTCAAGAACCGCGTCGCCAGCTATTTTCGTGCGACCGGGTTGTCGCCCAAAACACGCGCCCTGGTGGCGCACATCCGCGGTATTGATGTCACCGTCACGCATAGTGAGGGCGAGGCACTGCTTCTTGAGAATAATCTCATCAAGGAGTTGAAGCCCCGCTACAACATCCTGCTGCGCGACGACAAAAGTTATCCATACATTTACCTCTCCTGCCACGAGGATTTTCCGCGCCTGGGATTTTATCGCGGGGCAAAACGTGAAAAGGGGCGTTTTTTTGGCCCATACCCCAGTGCAGGCGCTGTACGTGATAGCCTTAATCTGCTGCAAAAGATATTTCCGGTGCGTCAGTGCGAGGACAGCTTTTACCGCACCCGCTCACGGCCTTGTCTGCAATATCAGATCAAACGCTGTACTGGACCGTGTGTGGGGCTGGTAGACAAGGACACCTATCAGCAGGATGTGCGCCACGCTGTGATGTTTCTGGAGGGCAAGAATCATGAGGTCATCAACGAACTGGCAGCGCGCATGGAGGCGGCTGCCACACATCTTGACTTTGAGCGTGCCGCCCATCTGCGCGATCAGATCGTCAGCCTGCGCCGTGTGCAGGAAAAGCAGTATGTGAGCGGGGAGGGGGGTGATCTGGATGTGGTTGCCAGTGCCGTTCATAACGGCGCGGGTTGCGTGCAGGTGTTTTATATTCGCGGCGGGCGCAGCCTGGGCAACAAGACCTTCTTCCCTCGCCACAATGGCGATGCCGATGCTGCGGAAATCCTCGCCGCGTTTCTGCCGCAGTATTATCTCGACAGGGAAACGCCGTCCGAGATTCTCATAAGCCATGAATTGGAGGATGCAACGCTGCTGGAGGGTGTGCTGGGGCAGCAGGCCGGGCGTAAAGTGACGATAACACACCGTGTGCGCGGCGAACGCGCCCGCTGGCTCGCCATGGCGGCCACCAACGCCCAGCACGCCCTTGCTCAATACATGGCCGGCAAGGTGGACATGCGGCAGCGCTACGAGGCACTGCAAGAGGCGCTGGATCTGGACAGCCTGCCGCAGCGCCTGGAGTGCTTCGATATCAGCCATACCATGGGCGAGCTGCCCGTGGCATCGTGCGTAGTGTTTGACGGCAATGGCCCGCTCAACTCCGATTACCGGCGCTTCAATATTGAAAATATCACCCCCGGAGACGATTATGCGGCAATGCATCAGGCCTTGACGCGCCGCTACACACGCATCAAGGCCGGAGAAGGCAAGTTGCCCGACATTCTCTTCGTTGACGGCGGTAAAGGCCAGGTAAGCGCGGTGGCGCAGGCGCTGGAGGAGCTGCAAGTAAGCGGCGTAACCCTTGTGGGCGTGGCCAAAGGCCCCGCACGAAAACCAGGATTGGAAACGCTGTTCTTGTCCGGTAGCGAGACGCCCATTATACTGCCCGCTGATTCACCCGCGCTGCACCTTGTTCAGCAGATCCGTGATGAAGCCCATCGCTTCGCTATCACCGGTCACCGGCAGCGGCGTGCCAAAGCGCGCAACACCTCGCCTTTGGAAAAAATACCTGGCATCGGGGCACGCCGCCGCCGCCAATTGCTCAATCAATTTGGAGGGATGCAAGGTATAGCGAGGGCAGGGGTTGAGGATCTGGCCAATGTGCAGGGAATCAGCAAACAGCTCGCGCAGCTTATATACGATGCGTTTCACGCCGATAACAATTAAGATGAATATCCCAACCCTCCTCACCTTGCTGCGCATTGTCTTGATACCCGTGTTCCTGGTGGTTTTCTATTTGCCCATCGACAGCGCGCGTGCCTGGACCGCGCTTATTTTTGGCCTCGCCGCCATTACCGATTGGCTGGACGGTTACCTAGCACGCAGACTCAACCAAACCTCGGCGCTGGGTGCCTTTCTCGACCCCGTGGCTGACAAACTCATGGTGGCGATGGCGCTGGTGCTGCTGGTGCAAGCGGATCCCACGCCATGGCTCGCTATCCCGGCGGCTGTCATCGTCTGCCGTGAGATAGCTGTTTCCGCGCTGCGCGAGTGGATGGCTGAAATCGGCGCGCGCGCGCGTGTGGCGGTCTCGGCCATCGGAAAATTCAAAACCACGGCTCAAATGCTTGCCATCTTGCTGTTGCTGTATCAGGCCCCGCTCGGCGGCTTTCCGACAAGAGTCAGCGGATTGATCCTCCTTTACATGGCGGCGGGGTTGACGCTCTGGTCGATGATCGTGTACATTCACGCCGCTTGGCCTGCGCTGAGGTCTGGAAGCAACCGCAATTGAAAATAATAATAAAAATTAACTAGAAATTCGGCTTGACAGTAAAGCGCCTTTTCCCAATAATATGCAACCTCCAAGCGCCACACAACAAGCGGGAATAGCTCAGTGGTAGAGCACAACCTTGCCAAGGTTGGGGTCGCGAGTTCGAATCTCGTTTCCCGCTCCAAATTTTTTATTCAGGAATAACCCTCACGCTCCAAGAGGAAGATAATCGCAGGCTGGGTGGCAGAGTGGTTATGCAGCGGCCTGCAAAGCCGTGGACGCCGGTTCGATTCCGACCCCAGCCTCCATTTTTATTGTTTTATTAGAAACATCCCGCAACACTCATTCTTATTCCTTCACTGCTTTCTGTCTGCCCGGGTGGCGAAATTGGTAGACGCAAGGGACTTAAAATCCCTCGGCCTTGCGGCTGTACCGGTTCGAGTCCGGTCCCGGGCACCAATAAAATCAAACTACTGCGATACTGGCCAAGATTTTTCGTTTTAGCAGTGCCAACCAAGTGTCAACCGCGCGAGCAGGTTGAGATTTTTTGCTTCTTGAAGGTGTTCAGGCGCCAGATAGGCATAGCGCATCGTCATGGTTAAGCTGCCATGACCGAGAATACGCTGCAAGGTCAGGATGTTCCCCCCATTCATCATGAAATGGCTGGCAAAGGTGTGACGCAGCACATGGGTTGACTGCCCCTTCGGCAGGATTAAGCCGGCGCGCTTTACCGCCTCTCTGAACGCCGAATAGGCATATTTAAAATATCGGATATCCGCCGATCTCTCGTCTGAGGTAGGTCGTCAATAATGGACGCCAACGGGTTCATGCAGCAAGTAGCCCGGATGGACTGAAAGGAAATCCGGGATTTCGGTTGTCTAAACCGGCACCACTCTTGATAGCGCTGCACTTCATCGAGGCTACACGGCGGCCTGTTATGTGGTTAAACTGTGATGACTATCCGGCCTGCTGAAAAGCCGTTTTACGCGCTGCGCCGCTGCGGCTGGCTATTTATGCCCCATAACACGGTGGCTTGGGCGTGAGACGATGCGAAAAAATACTTTCACAGTCTCTTCGCTTCATCCGGGCTACTCGCTGAATTGGTACAAGAATGAACTTGCAAAAGCTAAGGCTGATCGATTCATGAAAGACTTCAAGAATTCGTTTATTTCTATGAACTGGTCGATGCCTTCGCAAAGCATGCCCCCTTCTATGCCCGCCCCCTCTGATTGGAGTGCGATGGGATTGGATAAATGTGCAATGTGCATGAATTTCCCAGCTAATTTTAGGTAGGGTAGGCGCCTCCGGCTGGATACATGGTTAGGCAACCATACCCTGATTCGACATTAAGCTGGTGTCTGGATATTTGAAACGGGATCTTGAAAAGTAGATTTTGTTTTTTGAATCTGCTTTGTTAGATGTGAAAGTCTTTTGTTGTGAGGTTACTTTCGGTGAAAGACGGCAAAGGAAAATTGTTTCGTGTGGCAACCTCATTTGCTATTTTCTTGGTGGTGCTCATAGCTGCTTTAACTGGGTATGGAAATATTGCCGTATTGTTAGTTGGGCTAATATATGTGCCGGTATACCTTTTTTTTATGGTAAGACTGTCAACGAAAGGGGACATGCCAGAAATGTTACGATTTGAAGAGAGGGTTGGCGGGCGCAAATACGCGATTGTTATGGGCTGGTTTGGTTTTGTTGTTAGTGTGGTTGTACTTTTTCTTCTCTTGTTTCACATGAAGCTGTAACGCACACAAGGCGTAATTGAGGTAGGCGTCGCCAACTGGATGGAGCTTCCCGATACGGTATGGAGATACAGCTACAGCAAGGGCACGTTCGAAGAGGTCTCTATAGGTGAAGTGCTCAAGCCTGCCAGCCAGGCAAGTGTGCAGGATTTGACAGATGGACTGAATGACTACATCAACAATGTCCAAAAACAAGGAAGCTCTGAATCATTCCATCCTGGAATTCTCAGAGCAAGCACATCCCTGTGCCGAGGAGCCTTTGAATAAATCAGAGGTTCCATAAGTCATAAGTAGCAAAATTAAATCAGGAAAATAATGTTTTACGAACTTATTAAGCCCGCTTTCTTCCGCGTCGATCCGGAACAGGCCCATGACCTTGTTATGGTCTGGATGGAGAAGACTGGCCCTTGCCGTGCAACGCGTGGTATTGCGAAATCCATTTATTATCTGGAGGATTCGCTGCTCACTCAAACCTTGTGGGGGCTGCGTTTTGTCAATCCGGTGGGCATGGCCGCCGGGTTCGATAAAAACGCCCGGGCCATTCAGGGGCTGACGGCACTGGGTTTTGGTTTTATTGAAATAGGCACGGTTACACCGCGCGCGCAACCTGGCAACCCCAAGCCGCGCATCTTCCGTCTGCCTGCGGACCACGCCGTAATCAACCGCATGGGCTTTCCCAACGAGGGTGCCGATGCTGTGGCGGTGCGCATGGCGGTGCTGGGCAAACAGCCTGTTCCGATAGGCATCAATCTTGGCAAGAATAAAGACACCGCGCTGGAAGATGCCGCTGCCGATTATATCGCGGCATTGGAAAAGCTTTTCCCTTATGGTGACTATTGCGTCGTCAATGTCAGTTCGCCAAATACACCCGGACTGCGCTTGTTGCAGGGCGCCGGTTATCTGGATACATTGATGGCCGAAGTGCAGGCCGCCAACCGGCGCCTCGCCACGCAGCATGGCCGCCAGCCCTTGCCCTGCTTGCTCAAAATCGCGCCCGATCTCGCTCATGAAGACCTCGAGGCCATAGCCACGCTGGCACTGGGGCCCGCCATTGACGGCCTTATCGCCACCAACACCACGCTGAGCCGTGAGGGATTAAAGCAGTCCGTGAATGAGGGCGGAGGGTTAAGCGGCGCGCCGCTACGCACGCGCAGCACGGAGGTGATTCGCACGCTGTATCGCATTACAGGAAAGCAGGTGCCCATCATCGGCGTGGGCGGCATAGACAGCGGCCAGGATGCCTATGAGAAAATCCGCGCCGGGGCCAGCCTGGTGCAGCTTTACACGGCGTTCATCTATGAGGGGCCGGCGATTGCGCGGCGCATCAAGGCGGAACTCATCGAATTGCTGCGCCGCGATGGGATAGATCATATTAGTTCGGCGATTGGCAGGGATATTTAACTAGCAATGCCCAATGTTTCATCCATTGCCGACGCAGAACAACGCCGCGAGGCGCTCGATCCCTCTCGCTCGTTTATCGTTCAAGCCCCCGCCGGATCGGGCAAGACCAGTCTGCTGACGCAGCGTTATCTCACCTTGCTGGCGCGCGTGGAGTCCCCGGAAGAGATTGTGGCGATCACCTTTACACGCAAGGCGGCGGCGGAGATGCGTGACCGCATTCTTGAGGCCTTGCACGAGGCGCGCGACGCACCACCGCCCGATGCCGCGTATGAGCGCACCACATGGGACCTGGCGCGCGCGGTGCTGGCGCGTAATGAATATCTCGGGTGGGATGTGCTGTCTCAGCCCGCGCGGCTGCGCATCCAGACCATCGATTCGCTGTGCAATTCATTGGCGCGGCAAATGCCGGTGCTATCGCGCTTTGGCGCTGTGCCCACCACTACCACCGATGCCGCCGATCTGTACTGCGATGCCGCGCGCGCGACACTGGCGTTGCTGGAGGAGGGTGAGCAATGGTCGCCCGCCGTGGAACGGCTGCTGCGCCATCTGGATAACGACCTGGCACTGGTGGAAGGATTGCTCGCCAACATGCTGGCGCGGCGTGACCAGTGGTTACGGCATGTAGTGAAAGGTTCAGGCCGTGAACAGCAACGTGCTAGCCTGGAGGCGGCGTTTAACAGCGTCATCGAAGAAGCGCTGACTGCAACGGCGCGAGCATTGCCAGCGGACGCGGGCGGGAAGATTGTTGAGCTCGCGCGCTTCGCGGCATCGAATTTGGATGATGAAAATATTTCCGATCTCGCACTTTGCCGTGGCATGGAGTGCCTGCCAGACAGCAATGCCGAGGATCTGCAAAGGTGGCGCGGCATCGCCACATTGCTGCTGACCAATGACGGAGAGTGGCGTAAGACAGCTAACAAGAATATTGGTTTTCCCGCACCCAGTTCCACGAAAGACGCCGGTGAAAAGACGCACTATCAGGCGATGAAGGATCTCTTCCAGGCATTGCTGGGTGATCTTGCAAAAGAAGACGACGCTTCTCGTGTCCATCTGCATGCCCTGCGGTGTCTTCCGCCCGAGCATTACAGCGAAGATCAATGGCAGGTGATGCAGGCACTGTTCGACCTGCTGCCGGTTGCGGTCGCGCAATTGCAGATAATCTTCCGCGAGCAGGGGCAAGTGGACTTCAGTGAAGTGGCGCAGTGCGCGCTGCAGGCATTGGGCGAACTGGACAATCCCACCGACCTCGCGCTGGCGCTCGATTATCGCATGCAGCACATCCTGGTAGACGAATTTCAGGATACCTCCTTCGGTCAATATCAGTTGCTGGAGCGGCTCACCGCAGGCTGGCAACAGGACGATGGACGCACACTGTTCGTGGTGGGTGACCCCATGCAATCGATTTATCGCTTCCGCGAGGCGGAGGTGGGCCTGTTTCTGCGCGCCCGTCAGCAGGGTGTCGGGTCGATCAGACTCACGCCGCTAACCCTGAGCGTCAACTTCCGTTCCCAGGCGGGCATTGTGGGGTGGGTCAATCGGAGCTTCGCGCAGGTTTTCCCGGTGCTGGAAGATATCTCCAGCGGCGCGGTTGCGTACAGTCCATCCCAGGCATCGCATGAAATGGGCGAACACCCCGCCGTAGAGGTGCATCCGTTTTTCATCAATGACGCGAATGCCGAAGCGTCCAAGGTAGTTGACCTGGTACAGCAGGCCAGACAGATCAACCCCAATGGTACCGTGGCGATTCTGGTGCGTGCGCGCAGCCATCTGGCGCAGATCGCCCCTGCCATACAGGCGTCAGGGCTACGTTACCGCGCCATCGAAATCGAACGTCTGGGGCATCGCCCCGTGATTCAAGATCTGCTCGCGCTTACCCGTGCGCTGCTGCATCCCGCCGATCGCATCGCCTGGCTGGCGATACTGCGCGCGCCCTGGTGCGGGCTGACACTCGCCGATCTGCATGCGCTGGCGGCGGGCGACCATAATGCCGCTGTGTGGGATCTCATGCGGAATCCCGCCATCGTTGATCTGCTTAGTGCCGATGGAAAGCGCCGCCTTGAGCGCGTGCGTAACATCCTGCAAACCGCACTTGCCCAGCGCCAGCGCCGCACCTTGCGGCTTTGTACCGAAGGTGTGTGGCTGGCGCTGGGTGGGCCAGCTTGTGTGCAAGCAGGGACGGATCTTGAAGATGCGCGCGTGTTTTTCGAGCTGCTGGAAAACATGCACACGGAGGGTAATCCCAGCGGCTTTATGCGCATTGAGGAGCAGGTCGAAAAACTTTTTGCGCTACCCGATATGGAGGCCGATGAATCGTTGCAATTGATGACCATACACAAGGCCAAAGGCCTGGAATTCGACACCGTCATCGTGCCCGCCCTGGGGCGGCGCATGCCGCCGGATGAAAGCCGTTTGCTGATGTGGATGGAACGGCCCGCGCTGGCGCGAGAGGAAGGTGACCTGCTGCTCGCGCCGATCAAAGGGAATGGCCAGAAGGACGATCCGATTTATACCTATATCAAAAGCATGGATCAGCAAAAGGGCGTGTACGAGGCAGGGCGGTTGCTCTACGTGGCCGCTACCCGCGCCAAGAAAAAACTGCACCTGCTGGGCCATGCCACGCTTTCAGAAAAAGACGGCGCGGTGAAAAAACCGCAAAGCGGTTCACTGCTGAGCCAGTTGTGGAGTGTGGTGGAAGATGAATTTGTCACCAACGCCAGAGTTGTGCAAACGACGGGAGATACGGCGCCGGCGGCATCCCTTACCGCTATTCCTGGTCTGCGCCGTCTCAAGCCGGGCTGGCATTTGCCTGATGCGCCCGCATCGGTAACGCTCCCCTCTATCATGCCACGGCCAACTCCCGGCAATTCAGCGGAAAACATCGAATTCCTTTGGGCCAGCGACACCGCGCGGCACGTCGGAACTGTAGTGCATCGTATGCTGCGCAAAATTGCCCAGCAGGGGACAGCCTTTTGGAATGGCGAACTCATCGCAGCGCAACGCCCCCGTTATCGTATACTCCTGGCGCAGCTCGGTGTAACCGCGCAGGAATTGGATGAAGCCGCACAGTGCGTCGAAACTGCTCTGACGCGCACACTTGAAGACGAACGTGGATGCTGGCTACTCGATCATCACCACCATGACGCACAGTGCGAGTATGCGCTGACCGGCATTGTCGATGGCAAACCCGTCAACGTCATCATCGACCGCACCTTTGTCGATCAACAGGGCGTGCGCTGGATCATTGATTACAAAACTGGCAGCCATGAAGGCACGGATACAGACGCCTTTCTCGACAACGAACAAACCCGCTACCGCCCACAACTACAGCGCTACGCGGAATTGATGAGCAAACTGGAGGACAAACACGCCATCCGTCTCGGACTCTATTTTCCCCTGCTCGGGGGATGGCGCGAATGGCCTCACCAAGAATAAAACCCTCATCGGGGAACGCTTACGCGCTACGAGAATATTTCGATGAGTCACATGCAATGTGATTTTATGGGGATACTTCAGGCTCTGATCCCATGCATAAAAAAAGCGAGGCCGTCACCCCAAATCCCCCCACAACAGTTGCAGCGCCGATAAGGCTGTTACTGCGGCGGTTTCAGTGCGCAATATGCGTGGGCCAAGGCGTATGCCTTCAAACCCGGATTGCTGCGCGCTCTTGACCTCGGCATCGCTCAGACCGCCTTCCGGGCCGATCAACAGTGTAATTAGACGATCATCGGGCCTGGAAAGCGATGTCAGCGTAGCAGCGGCAAGCGGATCCAAGACCAGCCTGAGGCCATGCGCCGGCTCCGCAAGCCAGCTGCTCAAAGGCGCAGGAGGCAATACCAGCGGCACGCGGTTGCGGCCGCACTGCTCACAAGCACTTGCCGCCACGGCCTGCCAGTGCTGCACGCGCTTGGTCAGACGCTCCCCCTCCAGGCGCACTTCGCAGCGCTCGCTGATCAACGGCACGATCTTGGTCACACCGAGTTCTACCGCCTTTTGGATGGTGTAGTCCATGCGTTCCCCGCGCGACACGCCTTGCGCAAGCGTGACGTGCAACGGTGATTCGGTTTCGTGCGCAAGATAATTTCCCACGCTCACTTCCGCGCGGCTCCGATCCATGCCGCGCAGCACGGCTTCATATTCTCCTCCCAGCCCGTTAAAGAGGATCAGCGGCGCGCCGGGTTTCAGGCGTAAAACGCGGATGATGTGATTGGCGGCATTGTCACTCAAGGCAACGCTGCCACCGCTTGCCAAGGGGATGGGTAGATAAATCCGGGGAATACGCATATTTAGAGCCTGTCTGTGAATAAATCATCCCTGCGACGGAGGCCGGTTTTGAGCAGGGCAAGGAAGGCTGAGCGTAGTGTGCTTGTTGCACATGAGCG
>LNFM01014554.1_pt1 | contig 10826 bp, 9 predicted proteins | sample 596031 | NCBI WGS metagenome assembly LNFM01 (sample SAMN04254537, study PRJNA301005) | activated carbon metagenome | isolation source: dual media filters at the Ann Arbor, Michigan drinking water treatment plant | place: USA: Ann Arbor | reverse complement strand
AACTGGTACCGCACCGGGAGCGGTCAGCCACACAACGCATTCTGGGAAACAACCTTGCGCCCTGCGATCAAGATGGGATCGCCGCGCGCTTACGCTTGTCAGCTCTTCCTTACGGTCTGTTCAGCGGTTGGCTTCCGCGCCCCTCTAGCTAGACGCGGTACCAGTTCAGGAAACCAACCAAGCGCTCAGCATGCCTCGCCTTCGCTGCCACCCCGCCGCGTTTACGAGTGCCTCGGTCCGAGGCTGTGCATCTCTCGCGCAGGCCGCAAGCGGCAGAGCCGCATGATGCTCGAGGTCGACCTCTCAGGCCGCCCCAGGCCAACACCAATCGGGTCAGGTCTGCCCCACGTTGATGCGGCACAACCAGCAAATCTTCTCTGATACGGCGCACGACACGGGACCGCAAGATCAGCACCCAACGTAGCCCAACCTGTTGATTTTAAAAGAAACCCGATGCCCCCCCCCGCTCTTGGGAGCGAGCTCTTTGGGATAGGTCGCGTGGAACTGATGGCCCTGACCTAGTCGTCGGCGTTCAAAAAAAAGTCGACATAAAGAGCCGTCCGACAACGAGTCGTTAATGACTCGTTGTCGGACGGCTTTCTTCCTCTTCATGCTGAAAGTGGTGTCACAAGTCTGGAGCGTCGGAACACAAAGATTTCTCAATGAAATCGCAGGCAACCTCACCACTTCTTCAACAGATGCTGAAGTATTTTTCTACGCGACTTATGCATTCTATGGAATAGGGACTAACTCATTCAAATCTAGCCATTCGTGAGCGTCCATTCCATCACCACCTCATCACCAACTATCACACAAGAACTCATCATGGAATTCGACGACGAGAGCACGCATAACATGTACTCGGGAATCGACTGGAACAGCAACACTGAGGTGATAGAGCGCGAAGGTCGTGATTGCACCGTTCTTCACCAGGACTTTGAGAAGATCACAAGGCTCGCACACATCGAGAGGTTCGTGAACTCAGCGCAGAAGATCACTTCTCCCGCCTTCACCTTCAGCAAGAGAAACGGAGCGATCAGCGTCTGCAGCCGTCGCCTCTCAGCCTTCTTTCTTGTCATCAACGCGGTCCTAGAAGATTACTCCGATCGCTACGTGTACAGCCCACGTGTGCGAGTGTTCTTCGATGCCTGCAAGAAGCTCGGGATCGCTCCAGGCAAGTTCGCGTTCGGTAAAGAACACAAGATCGATCTGCAATCCGGAAAATGCTACGCCACACTGTTCAACGAGCTGATCGAGATGATCCGCTACCTGTGCAGTCGCAGGTGTTTCAGGATTGCACTGAAACGGCATGAGCGCAATGTGCTGCGCAGGAAGGCAAAAGCCATCATGTGGGAGCGGGAGATGTTCGAATGGCGATCTCGCCACCGCTTCATCTCACTCGTGCTGGCATACAAGGCCGAGCATCGGTCACAGATCACTCCAGAGATCATCCAGCGGCACCGGAAATATCTCCTTGATGATCGACGGTCGGTTCCGCTGCTCGCAGGCATCAAGGGCTACGTTTGGAAGCTGGAGGAAGGCGACAAGACTGGCTTGCATCTGCACATCCTGATTTCCTACATGACGAAGGAGGGACGTGATATCGAGGTCGGAAATCAACTGGGAGACTATTGGGTCCACGTGATCACCGATGGGATGGGAAGCTTTCGCAACAGCAACATCGGCTTGGACACTCGTGGCTACGTGAAAAACATCACCCTGGGCGATGTCAATCACAATGACACGTCCGAGAGAGAGGGCCTACGAGAGCTTCTGAACTATCTGGCGAAGAGTGGTCAGTACCTGAAGCGCAAGCACTCGACTCGCGTTCGCACCTTTGGCATGAGTCAGCCGCCAAAGAAAGTGAAGCCGGGCCGGCCGCGGCATTGATCGCAGTGCAGCCTCATCAGCTTCGATCGAGGTACCTCTGCTGGGGAGCTCGTCGATTCGTCCTAACGATCGGCGCACGCAAGTATGACCGTGGGAATGTTGTCAAAACCGCAGAACTCAGACGACAAGCAAGCTCTGCTGAGTTCCCGCAGGTTCATTTGGCAGCTTGGATATCGGAATCCGTCGAACAGCAGCAATGTCGGCCACTACCTGCGTGATGTGATGCGTGGTGTTCACTTGACGCCATGTCGTCGCATTACCGGCTCTCGGTGAGTTATTTCGCGCAACATCGTAGATGTACAGATCGGCTTCAGAGAACGTCGCTCCCGAAAACTCACCGCTGTCTACGATCCGTTGAAACACGTCCTTCATGGACTCGTAGTCGGTGCCCTCCGCAACGCCCCGGACCACAAGCCAATCTGACGCGGTGGCGTACCGAATATGACGGATCGGCTGAGCGCGGCCGGCTTTGAAATCCATCTTGGCGCTGTCGGCTGCGAAGTCACCAAAGATCATGTGCTGCGCGGTTGACGGATCAAACTTCACCGCTGCCTTCCACGCAAGCCACTCGTTGCGCGGTTGCGTGGCGGTCTGACCTGGCTTCGCCGGATTCGTTTCTGGGTAATGCGTACCCAGAAAGCAAATCAGTTGCCATTGGCCAAAGGTCTGTAGCTGCTCGAGTGCCCCACGAATGATGGGTTCAACGATCTGCGGATCTGAAAGGTCTGCGCCCGACGAGAAATCTGCGAAAACAGTGCACTCGGCCGCCGTCAGGCCCAAGCCGGTCAAAACGGCGCCGACTCGTTCGCTTATAGACGGGTCTGCCAGCTCGCCCGATTCAATGCGCAAGCCAAACTTCAACTCAGCGTGAGCCAGGATCGAGTTCTTAAACGCAGCCAGGCCCATTTGCTCCAGCGTGACAAGGCTGGCAGTGGGTATCGCAAACACACCCATGCTGCGAGCGCGTGCGTAGAGCGCGGGGAGCCAGTCCACGGCCTGCTCCATACCGTACTCCTTGAACAAGGCGTTGGCATCCACGAACGCTTGACGATGCGCCCAAAACCTAGACACGATCCCGCCGACGTCTGGGACATCCTTCCCCTCGGGAAAGAGCGACTCTTGGCTGGCGGAGTCGCGCTCCTTTGCCGGCGGCACGATCAGAAGCGGCAAGACACAGTCGGCCACATCCGACCGCAGTAGCAGAAGCCCCTCCAACTCCCCCTTTTTCATCCGAAGGGTTGGTACGTAGATCGCGTTATTTCGACGATGCATCTGACACCTCAAGTAGGAAAAGCTTCTTGACCGCACCTCGCCCGATTTTGTCGGAGAAGATGGCGTAGTTCTTACGCTCGAAGCGAATGCGGCCGTAGACAATCGCAGGCGTAATGCCGAGTTGCTTGGCCAGGCTTTCTATCGGCGCGGGGACTTTTGCGATACGTGCGGGGGAACGAGACCACAGTTCTTCTGGAACCAGCAAATCAGATGCAAACTTGTTGGCCTCTTGCTCGAACTCATCGACTTCAACGTGCTCGACGTCGTCGAAGAACCCGGATGCGAGACCTGTTCTGTAGTGCAAGATCACGTGAGCTACTTCGTGCATCAGCGTGAACCAGAAATTGTCGAGTGCGTCACGCCGGAGCGTCAGTCCGATCACCGGGATGTTTTCCACAAGGAATGCGGCGCCGTCGACCTCCATGCCCGGGATGTTTCTCTCAATGACAAGCACGATGCCATGCTCTTTGAGCAAAGCCTGTGCCGACAACGGCCCATCCACCCGGGCGCTGAGCTTGGCCAGCTGTTTGAGCCACGACACGTCCAATGGCCGGTAGGACAAGCGCTCGCTCTCGATGATCTTTTCTGCACGGCGGGTGACCTGCGCTTTCCACGACAGAAGTACCCAATCTTCGGAATGGTCCTTAACGTTGATGCCTGTTCGCAGAAGTGATGGGGTTCCATACCGCCCCACGTGTTCAGTGACATAGCGGATGAGGCGCTTCTTCGCGTCTTCTTCGTCCGAATCCTGCCCATCGAGCCAGCCATTGGAGCGAGCATGCTTCAGGACTTTCTGAACCTCTGCCGGATTGAGATCCGGAGGCGGGAGCCATTTCGAGACCTGCGAAGAGTGAAACTGTGCAGACAGCTCGACAGAGAGAGCCCGTGCCACTTTCATGTAGTTGGCCAGGTTGATGCTGCGGTATCGGTCAGCCTCCCAGCGCTGGATGGCCTGCTCCTGCAAACCTAGTTTTCTGGCCAGATCCTTTTGCTTCCAGTTCTGGGCCAGCCTGGCGACGATCAGGAGGTCACCCAGGTCAGTGCCTGCCTGTTCCTTCATGGAGTCTGCATTGCCCGCTTGGGCTTGCCGGTACGCCTCAAGCTTTCGCGACAGCTCTCTTTTCTCTGTGGACAGCGAGCGGCGGATGCCCTCGATAGCGAGGTCGGGCAGTCCATCAATTATGGATTTGAGCGTCTGCTCGGACGACAAAGCTTCCGAAATCTTCTCGATTTCGGCCTCAAGGTCTCGCGCTTGGCGATCGGTAGAGATAACAGTACTAGGTGGCACGGAGGAGATTCTACACAACACATTTGTTGTGTCCATCCCCCAGTTAGCTCGGAGGACCAACTTCTTGACTTCGGCCCTAGCCAAGCCGCCATCGGCGAGACCAGCTTCTTCGAAGACGTGGAGTTCGGTCTGCAGGTCTCGCCGAGACCAAGCGCATCGACGGGCGCATTTGACCGCTGTGCTGCGAATCTAGCGATGTCGAGGCGCGTAATACGTAGGCAAATCACGTACCCCCGAAACAGAGGCGATGCACGCCTTCTTCGCGATTGAGCGAAAAAAAAGAAAGCCCCCCTCAGGGTGCTCTCTCTCCACGACCGACACGCGGCCGGCCCTTCCGAGCACTCACTGACAATTGCGCATCTCGTACACCTCCAGATCGGCAGCATTGACCCATCCCAGCACGGTCCCAGCCTTCGGCTCGTCCTCAAACGCACCTGGCGCATACATCAGCCGCACCCGTCCGGTAACGCTGTGCTGCTCTTCGGCGTAGAACGCGCTGAACGTCTGCATCGTCCCCGTCGACTCAACTGCCCCTCCCTGGCTGAACACGGGAATCGGCTTCACGAATTCCAGGCCATTTGCCGTCTGACGGTGCTTGCCCATCACACACGCCCCGGCCTCGATAAGTGGAGAGGCCCGCGCTGGAATGACAGACTGAATGCCAGCCGTGCGTTCTACCAGAGGGAGGCTCGCACAACGAGAAGAATCAACTGCACGGAGATTTTCTATCCGGATCCAGCCATTGACAATTCGAGCATCGCTCAGTTGAGCTCCAGCGCTGTTGTAGCTCACATCACGAACCTCAACTCCTGCGACGTACGCGCGCTGCGCGTATATACCTTGTCGATCCGCTACCAGCATCACAGTGGCAGGGTCCGCGATGTGACCAATGCTGTTAGAACTATCGAGAGAGCCGTATACGGTCGCGTGGGAGAGTCCATATGTGGTCCTCTCGGCCTTACGAGGAACTACACACGCCCCAGCAACTACCCCGGCATCCGCCTCCTGTTCATTTTTCAAGTACTCCTTGGCCTGCCTCGCCTTTTCCTCTGCTCTTGTGGCGGCCAAACGTCGTGCCGCTGGGCTGCCCGTGAACGAATTAAAGCCGTTAAACAGGCCTTCTTTAATGCCAGATTCTCTAATGCCGAACTTGGACTTCTCGTCTTCGAACGAGAAGACAGAATAAGAGATCTGGCTTTCAACCTCTACAAAGTCGAAGGTGCTCGGATCTTTTGGACCGACGACCATCGCTGCAGAACAAGTGTAAATATCGCTCTCTTTATCATAAGCAAGCTTTCGCACATTGCGCAGTGAGTATCTCGCCGCCTTGCGGAAGTCATCGCCCCACATACTGTCAATAGCCACTTCATTCATGGACTGTTCGAGCAATCCCTTGGTCTTGTCGGCATTGCAATCGGGCGCGCCTGAGCAGGCGACAGTGGCAAGCGGGAACAAAATCGCAATGCAGAAGCGCGCGATCCGTGTGAGGTGACACTTTAAGGTCATAAAAACTCTCCCAATCATGTAGTTGCTGATCGCGTTGCCAAGTTGCAGCCTGCTCCTCGCTACCCGGCTTATCGGCAAAACGAGCCATTTCTGTACCGTGAATCTCGCACAGGTGTTTGGACAACTGCGCCACATAAGGCAGGCAGCGACGATCTCACCGCCACTTTTAGGGCGACGTCCTGAAAGCCATCCAACTGCGCTCCATGGGTGGCTGGGAGCAAGGCCACTCCAACCGATTGGGCCAGCCTTAGCCGCCTGTCGGAGGTCACGAACGGCTGCTTGTAGATGCGAGCCGAGCCGAAGGTTCGGGCAGCTTTCGAGAACCACGATGGATGCCTACGGGTCGGCAATGACTCTTTGCCGCCAGTGCGAGCAGTCGTTGGCCGAGCTTCGTCGCCGCGTCGCTCACCCGCCTTTGCACCCTCGCCGCCGAAGTTCAAGTTGCGGGGTATAGCGGACAGCCGCCCGAAGAAATGGCCAACGTCAGGTATCGGCGCCCGCCGACATTCACCCGCCAAATCCGAGTGGCGGCAGACGGTCTTGAGCGGGCCCAGGTGACGCAGTCATAGCCGATTCTTCAGGGACGAGGAAATGAGAGTTCCGCACCTCTCCTCGTCCCGGCCGCTTCAATCAAACGTGATCGTCTCCTTGAAGGTCGTCAGCGCAGCCGGCTGCCCCGGCGCGCCCGGATCAACCAACACCCGTTTGATGTAGCGCACCTTCTGCGTGCCCGGTGTGTGCCAACTCAACTCGACCACCGTGCGGCCATCCACATCCAGGCCATGCCGGATGAAATTCACGTCCTTGTAGACGCAATCGGGTAAGCAAGACAAGAAGTCGCCAGCCGCCAGCTCTGCGTATGCGATGACTTCATTTGCATCGGGTGTGACGACGCAATTGCCGCCAGTGTTGATAAAGCCAGCCCGCGCCCGCAACCAATAGAAACCTGTCGTTGCCGCGGGCTCCTCGGCCGTTTGTTGTGTTGTGTACCTTGTCATTTGCCTTGCTCCTCCTTCGAGCGATTGACGTTCAAGTCTTGCCCCAGTTCGCGCAGGCAAGTGCTGTAAATGGCCGGGCCCACGATGCCCGACCGGCGCAGTGCATCCAGGCGCGCACGGCGCATGGACACGGGATGCGAGTCATCGCCGATGAGTCGCCAGACGGCCTCCACCAATTGCCTGCGCGCAGCGGGCCGCTTGAAGAGGTACGCCAGCCCGGCCAATGGCCCCAGGGCGACTGAAGCCGCAACCCAGGAACTGGCCCCAAGGCCGATACGGCTCGCGCCCAGGCGGCGCATGTCGATGACGATTACCAAGGCCGAGAGCACCGCGCTCAGCGACCACCAAATGAAAAATCCCATTGCTTAACTCCATGAATATCATATGCGCATTTCGACTATCAAATGCACATCTAGAATTTTTTGAATGCCCGCCGCCATCGCTGACGCACGTCACCACGCCATTGCCGCGCTGCTGGTTCAGCTGCGCAAAGAGCGCGGCTGGCTGCAAAGCGAACTGGCACGGCGCCTGCGCAAGACGCAGACGTTTGTCTCCAAATACGAGACGGGCCTGCGTCGACTCGATGTGGTCGAACTGCTGGACATCCTTCGGACGCTGGATGCCGATCCGCACGAGTTCATTGACCAGGTGCTGGCCATGCCCAAGTCCAGACTGAAGAGTTGAGGCCTTGGCCGGATCTGCGTGACCCCTCGTGAGGGTTGGTTTGCAGACCTGCCAGGTGCACTCAAAACGGCGTGCTGACGCGCGCCGCGGCCTTTCGCTCAAGTTTGTTCCTCAGGCGCTCTGAAGGCGAGGTATCAGAGCAATGCGCTTGGCCATCTCCCCTCCCCGGCTCCTGCTCCGGTGAGGGAAAGAATTCGTCCACAATGGCCGCGCCCTCCTCCACCGTCTCCTCAAACGCCCCATGCGCCAGTCCGGCGCGAGCTGCCCCGTCCAGGTCGACCTGGCTGAAGCCGGCTTCCTGCTTGGCCAAGGCTTCGCTCCGGGCTTCAAAGATCGCTTCCTTCAGGTTGCTTCCCGTTCTGATCGTGAGATCGACGTAATAGATCGGCGTCCCGTGCGACTGCTGCGTGGACTTGCCCCGTAGGCGCAACTCCAGCGGCAAGGTCGAGAGGTTGCCGCCGCTGACCGCCTGGAAGTACTTGAGCCGGGTGGCCAGCGTGCGAATGCTGTTGAAACCCGTGGTGCGGAACACGAAGCTGCCCAGTTCTTCCTCGTCGCCGATGCGCACGTTCAGACGGCCGAACGGCTTGCAGCCGCGATCGGCCAGTTCGCAGGCTTCTGGGGCTCTGCACTCCAGCGTCTGCATACCGGTGACCGTGGCGCGGCGACAGGTCTGTCCATCCCCAACGCATTGCGGACGGCCAGTGGTCCGGTCGAACAGGCAGTAGCTCGCGCGCAGGTTCAGATCTGGGTCGTCAAACAGCAACCGCACCGGGATGCTGCGCAGCTTCACACGAGCGTGTGGGACCTCTGTCTCTGCCGTCGTGACCACCTTTGTTCCGGCCTTCGTTCCGCCCGCTGTTTCCGCTTTGCCAGCGGCTCGATCCTTCACCTTGTCTGCCGCCTGCGCTCTGCGCAACTGCTCATCGAGCGGGTGCAGCATCCAGCCCTCCCGGGTCTGGACCTGGGTGGTCAGGGTGAATTCGTCGTCTCTCGCTGGCGAGCGTCTACCGCCACGTTCGACGATACGGCCGATTGAAATGCGTCCCACCACCGGGGGCGTGAGGGCGAGTCCTTTGAGCATGAAAGCTCCTTTCATTTCTGATGATTTAGATGTGGGTTCAATGCATGCGGGATGCATCAGGCGGATGGCGTTTCATGGATCAGGAAGCGGCGTGATCCCGGCTTGTCCACGGCGTAGCGCGCTCTCAAGTTCGGGTGATCGGCCAAGAGCCGGTCGATGTCCACGGCCTGGCTGTCCTTGCTGCGCTTCCAGGTCACGAACGCCCGCTCAAAGCGGACCCGAGTGGCATCCCCCATGCGTTGCTGGATTTGCTGCTTCAGGGTGGCTTCCAGGTGCACCTGGCTTTCCAGCTGCTGGCGCACCGCGAGCAGGTCGGAAAACACCGCCGCCATCACCAGATCACACGACCAGTCGAGCGTCTTGCCGCTGTCGCGTGGGTACAGGGTGCGCAATGCCTTGTCCGCCGAATCAGAGCCGTCGGCTGGCGGTGGTCGGTCCTCGGTGACGTGGCGCCAGAAGTCACCCTCCAGCTCGATCAGCCGAGCAATCAGGTCATCGTCACGCTGGATGCGGTAGACCTCCAGCTTCTGACCGCACAAGAGCACGGCCACGTCAGCAGCCGGCTTGCCCGTCACGGCCAACTGGTGCTGGACCTGCAACTGGACGTACTCGGGCACACCTTCCTTCCAAAGGCGTGCACCAAACTCACCAGCGGTCTTGCATTCCAGTATCTGGACGTCGGATGCGCCAACGATCTCTCGATCCAGGTTGGCCAACATGTAGGGCACGGTTGGGTGGCGCAGCACGGCGTTGACCTTGCGCACCCGGTTGCCGGTCTGCTGGGTGTAGGCCGCGGCCACGATGGGCTCCAGCAGTGCGCCCCAGAATGTTGGTTCGGGCATCGCGCCCGGTCTTCTCCATCCACAGTTCCAGCGCACTCTTGTGGGGGTTCAGGCCCACGGCTGCAGCGGCGTCCGAGCCGCCGATGCCACTCTTGCGCACTTCCAGCCAGTCGGCCCGCTCGATCTTGCGCGTGTCGACCAGGCGCAGGGCAGGCTGGGCTCTGGCTTGGTGGTCCCGCTGTATCCGCTCTATGGGTTGATTCATGGTGTTCTCCAAAATGAAAGGCCCGGGTGCTTGCGCATCCGGGCCTGTATGCCGTCCTCAACGGGCTTGGTGGGTTCTGGTGTGACCTCCTGGAATGGAAGATTCAAGCCACCAGCTTCATGGCCTCGTCCCAGGCCTTTTGCTTCACAGCCGCTCCTGCACCGAACCAGGCCGCATCTCGGCGGTGGTCTTCACTGCGCGCACGCCGGTGGTGATCGATGTGCTCGACCACCCCCTGGAGCAGGCCCCAGGCGGTGCCCGAGGCCGAGGCCAGGTTCGAGCCCTTGCCGCGTCCGCTGAAGAGTTCCTGCACGGCCTTGAGAGCGCGGTCGTTGACGGCAGTGACCGGCTGACCTGAGGGGTTCACTGCGGCGTAGGTCAGGACGCGCTTGAAGTACGCCTCGGCCATGTTGGGCGTGACCTTGCACTCGGCCATGGCCTTCATACGGACCAAAAATCCGTCCCATGAGGACGTGGAAATGCTCAGCTGACGTTTAACGGCCTGCGGATCGAACTGGCTGCGGTGGTGCACCTTGACAGCACCCTTCCCCTCACCCAATGCAATCGCTAGTGTGTTGTTGCAGACCACGCGCACGGAGGTGAACTGGGCCGTGGTGGCCAGTGTTCCGTCACAGGCGGTGGCCAGCAGCAGGTAGCCGTGCACCTGGTCCTTGCCTTTCAGTACGGCGCTTTGCCCGGTGCGGGCCAATGCCCAAAACTTGCGGCCCTCCTTGAGCACGCCTGCGGTCTCCATCTCGTAGCCACCGAGCTCGGTCAGATCGCGGAACGTCTCCAAAATCTCCACCGGATGCACCGCCTTGAAACGGTTCGAGACCACCGACAACGGGGCCTTGGTGTCGGAGCGGTACAGGACTTTCTGATCGGGGAAGGCGTGGATGCTCCCCAGGCCCTTGGGGTCGTGACCATTGCCAGCGACGAAGCGCACTTCGGACTCTTCGATGCGCCAGTTCATGCCGGCCTTCTCGGCCCAGACTTCAAGGGGTTGATGGGCGGCGAGCTTGTGGCCCAGGCCGTGCCAGGGGGTTTCGTTGGCGTA
>LNFM01012899.1_pt1 | contig 10826 bp, 6 predicted proteins | sample 596031 | NCBI WGS metagenome assembly LNFM01 (sample SAMN04254537, study PRJNA301005) | activated carbon metagenome | isolation source: dual media filters at the Ann Arbor, Michigan drinking water treatment plant | place: USA: Ann Arbor | reverse complement strand
GTGCGGCTCGCCTTCGCGATCTTGCCTTCCTTCTCGCCGAACAAGGGCGGCACCGGCGGCTCGTAGTTCGGGTGCTTGCGCTTCTCTTCGATCACGAACAACTCGGACCGCAAGTACACGAGGTCGGACAGGTCCACTTCGCCCACGCCCTTGCGAATCACGTCGAAGTACGCGCGCCAGTCGGCGTCGTACATCGGGTCGGCGGTGATCGCTTCGAGGCCGTCGAGGTAGCCGAGGCGGTTCCGCGCGACGCACTCGAACTGGAACACGAACAGGCCCGGTCTGGTCGCGCCCGCGGCGCGGTACTGCGCCTCGCGCTCGATCATCAGGAACGCGGTCGGCATCGGGAACCGCGACTTCTCGCTCTCGGCCTGCCCCACCACGAACGCCTGAAACGCGGTGAAGTAGTGCGGCAGTTTGGCGAACCCGCTGGCGAGCCGCCCGGTGTGCTTCAGCTCCGAAACGAGGAACTGCACCGCGTAGGGCAACCGCGTGCTCGTCAGCAGTTCCTCGTGAACGCGCTGCAACACTTCTTGCGCCGGCTGGTTCTCCGCGAGGCGCTCGCGGACGACGCGGAACAGGTACGCTTGTTCGACGTACTCTTCGCGGTCGAGAATCGGTGTCGTGCTCATGACTTCAGTTTACCCGCGAACGGGGCGCGCAACAAATTGGTGCGGTCGGCGCGCCGCTCCCGGTTCTAACGCCTGTGCCGGCTGCGCATTTCGAGCCGGTTCCACAGGATGAGGGCGCGCGAAGGTTCGCGCGAACTGCGAAGGCGGGCGGATTTCGCGGCCCGCGTGGCGCACAGTTCTCATCAGTTGGAACCGGTTTCCGCCGGCACCAGCACCCACACTGACGCACAGCGAAGTTCGACACCGCGGGGTTCACCCATGAGGAAGCATCTGGGCCGTTGGCTTCTCGCGCTGGTTGCGGTCGGCGCGAGCGCCGAGTTCGCCTCCGCGAGCCACTGCGGGTTCGTGCGTTACCCGCGGCGGTGCGTAACCGCCGACCAGTGCGCCCCGCCGTGCGCGCCCGCGGTGCAGTACCAGTGCGTGACGGAACAGCACCAGCAGGTGTGCTACCGCCCGGTGTACAAGACCGAGCACCGGCCCGAAACGTACACCACGCACCGCACCGTTCACGAAACGAACTACGTGCAGCAGAGCTACACCGTGCAGCGCCCGGTGGTCGAGCACTTCGACACCGTTCGCACCTATACCGTTCAGAAGCCGGTGTACGAAACGCACCTGCAGGAGCAGCAGTTCACCGTGATGAAGCCGGTGACGCGCACGTTCCAAGTCGCGGTGCCGTACTGCACCACGCGGCCGGTGTACGAGCAGCACGTGAAGGAAGTGCCGTACACGGTGATGCGCCCGCACGTGCAGGAGTACCAAGTTGCGATCCCGTATCACACGATGCGGCCGGTGTACGAGCAGCACGTGCGCACGCACACCTACACCGTGAACCGCACGGTGGTGGAGCCGTACACGGAGTGCATCCCGTACACGGTAATGAAGCCGGTGTACGAGCAGCACGTGAAACAGGTGCCGTACACGACCTACCGCACCGTGCAGGAGCCGTACACGGTCGCGATCCCGTACACGACGTATCGCAAGGAGTACGACCAGCACGTGCGCGAGGTGCAATACACCACGATGCGCACCGACGTGCAGCAGTACCAAGTGCAGGTGCCGTACACGGTGGCGCGCCCGGTGTACGAAACGCAAACTTATCAAGTGCCCGTTACGACGTGGCGCACCGAGGTGGATTACGTCACGCAGCAGCGCGTCAGCTACGTTCAAGAGCCGGTGATTACGGAGCGCGTGGAGAAGGTGCAATCGGGCCGGTTCGAGACCGTGACCGAATTCGTACCGGGTGCGACCGTGACGCGGTTTGTCCGCACACCGGGCACCTGCGTGTTCGACCCGTGCACCTGCACCAGCCGCTACGTGCCGGGCTGCCTCACGCGCGAGTGCGTGCAGCTTCCCGGACACACGGTGTGCAAGAAGGTGTGGGTGCCGCACGAAGAGTGCCGCGTCGTGAAGCACTGCACGATGGCGTGCAAGCCTGTTTGCACCACCGTGCAAGTCCCGGTGTGCCGCAAGGTGTGCCAAACGGAGATGAAGACCTGCACCCGCACCGTGTGCCGCATGGTGTGCGAACAGCACGTGCGCTGCGAAACCCGCACGCGGTGCGTGCAAGTGCCGGAAGTTCATGTGAAGCAGGTGCCGTACACCACGTGCCGCATCGTGCCGGAACACCACGTGCGCCACGAAACCCGCTACCGCTGCTACACGGTGCCGGAGCACCACGTGCGGTGCGTGACCTACACGACGTGCCGCATGGTGCCCGAACAGCACGTGCGCACCGTCACGAAGCACCGCACGTACTGCGTGCCCGAAGTGAAGACGTGCCAAGTGCCGTACACCACCTGCCGCATGGTGCGCGAAGACCACGTGCGGTACGAAACGCGCCGCCACTGCACGATGGTGCCGGAAACGCACGTGCGCCAAGTGCCGTACACCACCTGCCGGCTCGTGAAGGAAGATCACGTGCGGTACGAAACCCGTTGCGTGGTCGAGAAGGTGCCCGAAGTCTGTGTGCGGCACGTGCCCATCACCACCTGCCGCATGGTGTGCGAAGAGCGTCAGCAAGTGATTCGCCAGTGCCGCGTGAACTACGTGTGCGAAGAGCGCGTGAAGTGCGTGCCGGTGACGACCTGCAAGGTGATCCCCGAAACGCACTGCCGCATGGTGCCGCACACGACGTGCAGCATGGAACCGTATACGGTGACGTACTGCGTCAAGCGCTACGTCCCGGTGTGCGTGCCTTCGTGTCCGTAGTTGCGAGTTGACAGTTGAGAGCTGACGGTCTCAAGCCGCGAGCGCGCTCGCGGCTTCTTCATTTCCCGCGGAGCGGTTCGCGCCGTACAACGGCAAGCGCCCCCACGGGAGCGCCCCATGCGCGTGCTGACACTCAACGTTGGCTCGGCTACGGTCAAATTCGCGGCGTTCGACGGCGCGGCGCGCGCGCTGAGCGGCACGATTCAGCGGGCCGAGTTGCGCGCCGCCGCCGCCGGCACCGAGCACCGCGAACCGTTCGCGCACGCGGACCCGGTCGGGGCGCTGCTGAAGTGGCTCGCGGACCGCGGGCACCTCGCGGGCGTCGCGGCCGTCGCGCACCGCGTCGTTCACGGGGGCGACCGCTTCACCGCGCCGGTGCTCGCCACACCGGACGTTCTCGCCGCGCTCGACGCACTCGTGCCGTTCGCGCCGCTGCACCAACCGCAGAACGTCGCCGGCGCGCGGGCCGCGAGCGCCGCACTACCAGACGTGCCGCAGGTGCTGTGTTTCGACACCGCGTTCCATGCGACCATGCCCCGCGCCGAGCGCGCGTTCGGGCTGCCCCGCGAGTACTTCGACCGGGGCGTGAGGCGCTACGGGTTCCACGGCCTCGCCTTCCAATCGGTCGCGGAAGCTCTGCGCGAAGCCGCGCCGCACGTCGCGGGCGGGCGCGTGCTGATGTGCCACCTCGGAAGCGGCGCGAGCCTGTGCGCGCTCCGCAACGGGGTGAGCGTCGCCACCACGATGGGCCTCACCCCGCTCGACGGCCTGCTGATGAGCACGCGGGCCGGCGCGCTCGACCCGGGAGCGGTGCTGTACCTGCTGCGCGAAGCGAACGGGAACCCCGACAGCGTGGAACAACTACTCGCGCACTACTGCGGGTTGCTCGGCGCGTCCGGCATCAGCGGCGACATGCGCGACCTGCTCGCGTCGCCGGCACCGGAAGCGGCGGAAGCGGTGGAGTTGTTCTGCTACCGTGTGGCGCGCGAAGCCGGGGCGATGATCGCCGCGATGGAAGGGCTAGACGCCGTCGCGTTCAGCGGCGGCATCGGCGAGAACGCGCCCGCGATTCGTGCCCGCGTCTGCGAGAAGCTCGCGTGGCTCGGTGTCGCGCTCGACCCCGTGGCGAACGCGGCCGGCGCGCCGGTGCTGAGCGCGCCGAACAGCCGAGTGCTCGTGCTGCGTGCCCCGGCCGACGAAGAGCGCGTGTTAGCCGCCGCGACGCGCGCGGTACTGAAACGGGACTGACACTCCAACGGGGAGGAACCGCATGACCGCGAACCCGCTCGCGCCCGACGAACTGCGCCGCATCGACGCCTACTGGCGCGCCACCAACTACCTCTCGGTCGGGCAAATCTACCTTCTCGATAACCCCCTGTTGCGGGAACCGCTGCGCCGCGAGCACGTCAAGCCGCGCCTCCTCGGGCACTGGGGGACGTGCCCCGGGCTGAACCTGATCTACGTTCACCTGAACCGCGTCATCAAGCGCGACGACCTTTCGGTGCTGTACGTCACCGGTCCCGGGCACGGCGGGCCGGCCGTCGTTGCCAACGTGTACCTCGAAGGCACCTACACCGAGTTCTATCCGGAGATCACGCGGAACGAGGCCGGCATGAAGCGGCTGTTCCGGCAGTTCAGCTTCCCCGGCGGCATTCCGTCGCACGTCGCCCCGGAAACGCCCGGCAGCATTCACGAGGGCGGCGAACTCGGGTACGCGCTCTCGCACGCCTTCGGTGCGGCCTTCGACAACCCGGACCTGATCGTCGCGTGCGTGGTGGGCGACGGCGAAGCCGAAACCGGACCGCTCGCGACAAGCTGGCACTCGAACAAGTTCCTGAACCCGAAGGCCGACGGCGCGGTGCTGCCCATCTTGCACCTGAACGGCTACAAGATCGCCAACCCGTGCGTGCTCGATCGCATCCCGCGCGCGGACCTCGACGCGCTGTTCCGCGGCCACGGGTACGAACCGCACTTCGTGGAGGGCGACGACCCCGCGAGCGTTCACCAGCAGTTTGCCGCGGCGCTCGATAAATGTGTCGCTTCCATTCGCTCCATCTGGCGCGAGTACCGCGAGGGCGGCGCGACCGGGTGCCCGCGGTGGCCCATGATCGTGCTGCGCACGCCGAAGGGCTGGACGTGCCCGAAGGAGATCGACGGCAAACTGTGCGAGGGCTACTGGCGCTCGCACCAAGTGCCGATGGGCGACGCGCAGACGGATTCTCACCTGCGGGTGCTCGAAGGGTGGATGAAGTCGTACCGGCCGGAGGAACTGTTCGACGCGACCGGGGCGCTGGTGCCGGAACTCGCGGCGCTCGCCCCGACCGGCACGAAGCGCATGGGTGCGAACCCGCACGGCAACGGCGGGCAGGTACTCGTCGACCTCAAACTGCCGGACTACCGCACCTACGCGGTCCCGGTGCCGACGCCCGGCACGACCGTCGCCGAATCGACGCGCGTGATGGGCGCGTTCCTGCGCGACGTGATGAAGGAGAACCTCGACGCGAAGAACTTTCGCCTGTTCAGCCCGGACGAAAACAACTCGAACCGGTGGAACGACGTGCTGAGCGTGACGAACCGCGCGTGGATGGCCGAGCGGTTCGACTTCGACGACAAGTTGGCCCCGGACGGCCGCGTGATGGAAATGCTCTCCGAGCACCAGTGCCAAGGGTGGCTCGAAGGGTACCTGCTCACCGGGCGGCACGGGTTCTTCTCGTGCTACGAGGCGTTCATCCACATCATCGACTCGATGTTCAACCAGCACGCGAAGTGGCTGAAGGTGTGCAACCACATCCCGTGGCGGCGGCCCATCGCGTCGCTGAATTACCTGCTCAGTTCGCACGTGTGGCGGCAGGACCACAACGGCTTCTCGCACCAAGATCCGGGGTTCATCGACCACGTGGTGAACAAGAAGGCCGAGGTGGTGCGCGTGTACCTGCCGCCGGACGCGAACTGCCTGCTGAGCGTCACCGATCACTGCCTGCGCAGCCGCGACTACGTGAACGTGGTGGTGGCCGGGAAGCAACCGTCGCCGCAGTGGTTGCCGATGGACCGCGCCGCGGCGCACTGCGCGGCCGGGGTGAGCGCGTGGGAGTGGGCCGGCACCGAGCGCGGCGGCGACCCGGACGTGGTGCTCGCGTGCTGTGGGGATGTGCCGACGGTCGAAACGCTCGCGGCGGCTTCGATCCTGCGCGAGCACCTGCCGGACCTGAAGGTGCGCGTGGTGAACGTGGTGAACCTGATGAAGTTGCAACCGCCGACCGCGCACCCGCACGGGCTGACCGACGCGGAGTTCGACGCGCTGTTCACCACCGACAAGCCCATCATCTTCAACTTCCACGGCTACCCGTGGCTCATTCACCGGCTCGCGTACCGGCGCACGAACCACCACAACCTGCACGTCCGCGGGTACAAGGAAGAGGGCACGACCACCACGCCGTTCGACATGTGCGTGCTGAACCAGATCGACCGGTTCCACTTGGTGAAGGACGTGATCGTGCGCACGCCGGGGCTGGTGGCGCGGGCCGGGCACCTCGCGGGCCGCATGGACGAACTGCTCGCCGAGCACCGCCGGTACATCGTGGCGCACGGCACCGACATGCCCGAAGTGACCGACTGGGCGTGGGGCCGCGCCGGCGCGAGCGCCCGCGCCGACACCGCCGCCGACCACGCGTAGCCTGTTACCCCGCCACACCGCGCCGCGGTTCTTATAACGACGGCTGCGAACGCCGTCGGAAGGACCGCGAGCCATGACACCCACCGCCCTCCGCGTCGGAGCGGTCGCGTACCTGAACTCGAAGCCGCTCTACGAGCGGCTCACCGCGTTCGCGCCGCACGTGGACCTGTCGCTCGACCTGCCCAGCCGCCTCGCGGACCAACTCGCGGCGGGCGCCATCGACGTGGGCCTCATCCCGGTGGCCGAATACTTCCGCGGCAACGACTACAGCTTCGTCCCGAACGTCGCGGTCGGCTCGCGCGGCCCGGTGCTCAGCGTCACGCTGTTCAGCAAGGTGCCGTGGGGTGAGATTCGCACCGTCGCGCTCGACGAAGGTTCGCGCACCAGCGCCGCCCTCACGCAAATTCTGCTCCGCAAGCGGTACGGGGTGCGGCCCGAGATCGAGCAACTGCCGATTGATGCGGACCCGGAAGAACTGGATACGGACGCGGCGCTGCTGATCGGTGACCGCGCGATGAAGGCGTGCCTGCCGGGGTTTCGGTACGCCTACGACCTCGGCGAAGAGTGGACCGAGTGGACCGGGCTGCCGATGGTGTTCGCGGTGTGGGCCGTCCGCGCGGGCGTCGAACTCGGCGACACCGCGCCGGCCTTCAAGCGCGCCAAGGAGTACGGCCTCGCGCACGCCGGCGAGATCGCGGCCCGCGAAGCGCCTCTGCTGGGCTTAGACGCCGGCTTCTGCCGCCGCTACCTGAGCAACGTGATCCGCTACGACCTCGGCCCGACCGAACTCGCAGGCATGCGCAAGTTCCGCGAACTGTGCGAAGAGTGCGGACTGGCGAACAACGAAAGGCAAAGATTAGCCGCACGATGAACGCCGATCAAAGACACGATCAGACAGAAGTGAATTGGCCGCAAAAAGGCACAAGAGACACAAAAGAAGGCAGAAGAGTCGAGTTCAAAACAAAGTTCTGTCTTGGTCTTCCTTTGTGGCTCTTGTGCTTCTTTGTGGCGAATCTGTCTTCGTCTTTCTCTGATCGTGTCTACATCTGCGTTGATCGTGCGGCAAAAAATGGACTGCCAACTATGACCACCATCGACACCATCTTGGCGAAGGCGACCGCGGGCACGCGCATCAGCGCAGACGAGTGCCTCGCGCTGTTCGCGTGCCGCGACCTGCACAAGCTCGGGCGCGCGGCGCACGCGGTCACGATGCGGCTGCACCCGGAGCCGTACCGCACGTTCAACATCGACCGGAACATCAACTACACGAACGTGTGCGCCGCGGTGTGCGACTTCTGCGCGTTCTACCGCAAGAGTGCGGACACCGACGCTTACGTTCTGTCGCGCGAGGAACTCTACAAGAAAATCGAAGAGACCATCGCGCTAGGTGGCGACCAAGTACTGATGCAGGGCGGGATGCACCCGTCGCTCAAGCTCGAATGGTACGAGGAGCTGCTGCGCGACCTGCGCGCGCGGTTCCCGCAAGTGAACCTGCACGCGTTCAGCCCGCCGGAAATCTGGCACTTCCACAAGCTGAACAAGCTCCCGCTCGAAACGGTGCTGAAGCGCCTCAAAGACGCCGGCCTCGGGTCGCTGCCCGGTGGCGGCGGCGAGATTCTCGTGGACCGCGTGCGGCGCGAACTCACGAAGGGGAAGGCGCTCGCCGACGAGTGGCTCGAAGTGTGCCGCGTGTGGCACAAACTCGGCGGCAAGGGCACCTGCACGATGATGTTCGGGCACATCGAAACCGACGCGGAGCGCGTCGAGCACCTTCAGCGCCTGCGCGACCTGCAAGACGAAACCGGCGGGTTCACCGCGTTCATCTGCTGGACGATGCAGCCCGGGCACAAGATGGCCGACTTCCCCGAAATGGGCGCGTTCGAGTACCTGCGCACGCAAGCCATCGCGCGGCTGTTCCTCGACAACATCCCGAACATTCAGTCGTCGTGGGTGACGCAGGGCGGAAAGATCGGGCAGGTTGCTCTCTTCTTCGGCGCGAACGACATGGGTTCGCTGATGATCGAAGAGAACGTGGTGGCGAGCGCCGGCACCGTGCACTACCTCACGCTCGAAGAGATCAAGCGGAGCATCCGCGAGGCCGGGTGGGAACCGCGGCAGCGGAACGTGTTTTACGAACTGCTGCCGGAGCGCCCCGCGCCCGCGATGCCCTTGGCGCACGCTACCGCGCTGCCGGTGCTGGCGTAAAGAGTCGTAGGATATGTGCGGTTCCACGAGGGCCGCACATGACCGCCGACCGCGCCGCGCTCGTCGCGGGGATTCTGGCGAACCCGGACGACGACACGCCGCGGTTGGTCGCGGCCGATTGGTTCGAGGAGAACGGCGATTCGGCGCGCGCCGAGTTCATTCGCGTGCAAGTGAACCGCGCGCGACTGCCGCCGACCGATCCGCAGCAACCGGAACTCGCGGCCCGCGAACTGCACCTTCTGAAAGAGCACGCGGAGCGCTGGATGGGGGCGCACTTCGCGTTCAAGAAGTGCCGGTTCCGCCGCGGGTTCATCGAATACGTTCACCTGCACCTCACGCACTTCCTGCACCACCGCCGCGAACTGCTCGCGCTCGAACCGGTCCGCGACATCAGCCTGACGGGGTGGATGCGCGCGACCGCGTCGCTGGTGTCGCGCGTCGCGGGGTGCGAGGAGTTACGAAACATCGAAACACTGCGGTTCCACCATCAGGGGCCGCACAAGCACCCGCGCGGCGAGTGCGCGATTCTGCTCGATTCGCCGCACCTCACCGGTCTGAAGAAACTGCACTTCTCGATGATCTCGGTGACGACCGAGGAGCGCCGCCGCATCGAGCGCTCTCCAGCCTTCGCGCGTGTGCGCGAACTGACGCTGCCGTATCTGGACACGTTCCCGCACCAACCGGGCGAGTGGTTCCAAGACGGTGTGCCGAAGGGCGCGCTGGCGAACGTGCGCGCGCTGCGCGTCGGCGGCTACGGATTGCAAGCCGCGCTCGGTGAGCGACTGGCCGGAATGTCGTTCTGGAAAAAGCTCGAAGCGCTGCACGCGCCGATCGCGTGGAGCCAAACTGAGGCGCTGGATGCACTTCGCACCCGGCTCCCGCGGACGCTTCGGTCGCTGCACATCACCGGCAGTGAATCCAACGCGTTGAACGCCGCCGGCGCGGTACCCGCGTTCTTCGCGCGCGTCGCGGAACTACCGCTCACCGACTTGAGTATGCAGCATATCGACCTGCACGCGGAGACGCTGACCGCGCTGCTGAGTGGTGCCCCGCGGTTGCAGCGTTTCGCGCTCACCGCGTTCCGGCGAAATGGTCAAGAGAGCGCCGCGGAAGTGGCGCGCGTCGTTGCCGCGACCCCGGCCGTGCGCGACGCCTCGGACGTGCAACTCGCGGTCGGCTGCATCCTACGCGGTGACACGGCCGAAGCACTTTTCGGCGGCCACCTGCGAAACGTCGCGCGGTTCGACGTGCTCGGCACCGGTCTGAGCGACGAGGCGTGCGAAGCACTCGGGCACGCCGAGTGGCCCGCGCTTCACGCGCTCCGCGTCACGGGCTACGGCGTGGCACGAACGGCGCTTCGCGCGCTGTTCGCGTCGCCGGCGTGCCGGAATATCGTCTCGCTGCGATACAGCGGTTCGTTTCAGGGAATGGACCCGTTCGGCCCGGCGTGCGCGACGGCGCTCGCCAAACTGCCGCACTTGTCGAGCGTGCGCCTCGACACCTCGTCCGTTTCGGCCGCGTCGCGCAAAGCGCTCGCGCACGTTCCGTGGCTGCACGTTGCGAACGCGAACAACGAGTATTGGGGCGATGACGACCCGAATGTGTGCGCCCCGGTCGATGACGAGTTGAAGCACGCTGATCAGGGCGCGTAATCGAAGCCGTGTAAACGAAAATGAGGGGCACCCGCCTCCGCCGGCCCCCTCCGGATCACGTCACCATTTCTGGCGCAGACCACAGAGCATTCTATCGCCCGCCGCGGGCCGCGGGTATGCTGTTCGCACTCTCCGAAAGGCACCCCATGCACACCCTCTCCGCTCTCGCGTGTGCGGCGCTCGTCGCGCTCGCACCGGCCGACGAACCGAAGCCCGCGTTCGCCGTCACCGAAGACGCCGACCGCGTTCGCATCACCGGCGACGCGCTCGACGCGAACATCAAGAAGAAGGGTTATGTGAGCGGCGTGGAGGGCGGCACGCTGCACGACAAGAAGACCGGGTTCCGCGACCTCGGCTTCGGGTTGGACATCGTCGATTGGATCATGGAACCGGGCAGCGACGAAGCGTACCGCGACAAACTCCCCGGCGATCTGCCGTACACGTTCAACAACC
>LNFM01012897.1_pt1 | contig 10826 bp, 9 predicted proteins | sample 596031 | NCBI WGS metagenome assembly LNFM01 (sample SAMN04254537, study PRJNA301005) | activated carbon metagenome | isolation source: dual media filters at the Ann Arbor, Michigan drinking water treatment plant | place: USA: Ann Arbor | reverse complement strand
GGCACGCTGCTGCCGGCCGATCTGATCGTGCTCGCCACGGGTTATCACACGCAGCAGACCTTGGTGCGTCACGTCCTCGGCGACGAGATCGCGCAGCGCGTCGGCGAGATCTGGGGCATCGGCGACGACGGCGAAGTCGCGAACATGTGGAAGCGCACGGCGCAACCGGGCCTGTGGTTCATGGCCGGCAGCCTGGCGCAGTGCCGGATCTATTCCAAGCATCTGGCGTTGCAGATCCGGGCGATGGAGTCCGGGCTGATCGCTTAGCAGCGGCCGCGGCGCCCGTGCTCGTGCTGCCCCGCGTAGCCCGAGCAGGCTCGTAACGACGCAGCACGCAACATTACCTGCGACCGAGTAATCCGCGACGGCCTCGCCGTCGGCGTGCGTCGCCGACTCGCTCGCGCTGTCGGGGGTCACGTGTCGGGGGTCAGGTCTTGCAAAAGAGCCTGCAGGGGTTAGGTCTTGCACTGCCGGAATTCAGACAGTCGCCGTGCGTAAGACCTGACCCCCGACAGACTTATGACCCCGACAGACTTACGCTTTTGCAAGACCTGACCCCGACAGACCGAGTAATTCGCGACGGCCTCGCCGTCGGCGTGCGTCGCTTACTCGCTCGCAGCCTCGCGGCGAGCGCATAATTCACGCCTCGAAAGCAGGCATGTCGGCCTGCCCAACGGATCACGGAAGGCACATCATGCGCATCGGACGCGGTCGTGAAAGCGGCAACGTGGAAGACCGCCGCGGCGGCGGCTCGCTGCGCCCCGGCGGGCGTAGCATCGGCATCGGCACCATCGTCCTCGCCCTCGTTGCGATGTACTTCGGGGTCGATCCCTCGGTGGTGCTGCAAGGTGGCTCCGGCGTACCCACGCAGCAGAGCGAGCCGGCCAAAGCGCCGCCCGCCGACGATGCCGAAGCTCGCTTCGTCTCCCAGGTGCTGGCCGACACCGAGGACACCTGGCGCGAACTCTTCCGCCGCAACGGCATGGAGTACCAGGACCCCAAGCTGGTGCTGTTCTCGGGCCTCACGCAGACGGCTTGCGGCATGGGGCAATCCGCCATGGGGCCGTTCTACTGTCCGGCGGACCAGAAGGTCTACATCGATCTGTCGTTCTACCGCGACTTGCGCGAGCGCTTCCGCGCGCCGGGCGAAATGGCCCAGGCCTATGTGATCGCGCACGAAGTCGGGCATCACGTGCAACACCTGCTCGGCATCGCGGGCAAGGTGCGGCAGATGCAAAGTCAGACGCAGGATCGCGCCCACGCGAACGCGTTGTCGGTGCGCATGGAATTGCAGGCCGACTGCTTCTCGGGCATCTGGGCGCATCACGCCAACCGCACACGCCAGATCCTGGAGCAAGGGGATATCGAATCGGCCCTGAACGCGGCGGCTGCGATCGGCGACGACAGGCTGCAGAAGCAGACGCAAGGTCAGGTGGTGCCGGAGAGCTTCACCCATGGCACGTCGGAGCAGCGCATGCGCTGGTTCCGCCGCGGCTACCAGAGCGGCGACTTGCGCCAGTGCGACACGTTCGCCGGGGCGATCTGAGCGTCGGTACGGTGGCGCGGCCCGGCGCGTTGCGATCGAAACGCAGCCTTACCGCCGTGACCGCAACGACGTCGGCCTTCCGCCTTCCCCGACTGCGCTGAACACCTGCATCGACCCCGCTGCGACATGAGCCACGCACCTCAGCGCATCGAGCCCGCGCGCATCGCATTCGACGCCCGAGGCACGCCCTACGCCGAGGACTTCGGCGACATCTACCACTCGACCGACGGCGGGCCGGCGCAGGCTAGCCACGTGTTCGTCGCCGGCAACGATCTGCCGATGCGCTGGCGCCGCCGCGATCGCTTCGCCATCCTTGAAACCGGCTTCGGCCTCGGCCTGAATTTTCTGTGCACGGCCGCCGCCTTTCTCGAAGACGGCGAACGCCCCGGCCGGCTCGACTACGTGGCGGTCGAGAAACACCCGCCCTGCCTGCGCGATCTGACGCGCGCCCACGCGCACTGGCCCGAGACCGCCCCCATCGCCGACGAACTCCAGCGTCGATGGCCGCCGCTGGTGGGCGGCTTTCACCGCATGGAACTGGCGGGCGGACGCATCGCCCTCACCCTGCTGTTCGGCGAGGTGGCCCCCATTCTGGCCGAACTGGATCCGGGCCGCTTCGATGCGATCTACCTGGACGGGTTCGCGCCCGAGAAGAATCCGCAGATGTGGTCCGAGGCGGTGTTCGAACAGATTGCGCGCTTGAGCCGCCCCGGCACGACGGCGGCCACGTGGTCGGTCGCCGCGCGCGTGCGCGCCGGCCTGCAACACGCCGGCTTCGGCATCGAAAGGCGCGCGGGCTTCGCCCGCAAGCGCGAGATGCTTTGCGCGCGACGCCCGTCCGGAGACACGACGGGCCCGGCTCACGGCGAGCGTCGTGCGGTGATCGTCGGCGCCGGCATCGCCGGCTGCTGGACGGCGTACACGCTCGCGCGCCGCGGCTGGACCATCGATCTGATCGAGCGTCATGCCGCGCCGGCCCAGGAAGCCTCCGGCAACCCGGTCGGCGCGCTGCTGCCCGCGATCAACCTCGCCGACAACGAGAATGCGCGGCTCGCACGCGCGGCTTTTCTGTATGCATCGCGCAAGCTCGCGCTGGATTTCCCCGCCGACGACCTCTTCGGGCCCATCGGGCTGCTGCAATTGGCGATGGGGCCGGAGCAGGCGCAGCGCATGGCTCGCATCGTCGCCACGCATGGCTTTCCCCCCGAGTACGTCGCCTGGGTCGAGCATGCCGAGGCGCAGCGCTTGGCCGGCCACCCGGTCTGTGGCCCCGGATGGTGGATACCGGCAGGCGGCTGGGTGCAGCCCCGGCGACTGTGCGAGGCGCTGCTGGATGCGGCCCGGTCGCGCTTGCAAACACACTACGGCGTCCACGTTCAGCGCATCGCTCGCGCCGGCGAGCAATGGCAGGCGATCGATGGCGCAGGCCGCCTGATCGCCGCAGCGCCGACGCTCGTCGTGGCCAACGCTTATGGGGCCGCGGGCCTGAGCCTGAGCGGCCTGCCGCGGCTCATCAGCGTGCGCGGTCAAGTCAGTTTTCTGCCTCCCGAGACCTGTGGTCGCCTGCAGACGGTGGTCTGCGGCGACGGCTACATCGCGCCACTGCCGGGCGGCGGCGCCTGCGTGGGATCGACCTTCGAGCCCGGCAGTCAGGCCCTCGAATTGCGTGCCGAGGACCATCTGCACAATCTGGCCCGAGCGGCGCGCATGCTGCCGGGATACGGCGCGGGTGCTCAGCCCCTGTCCTTGAACGGCCGCGCTGCGTTGCGCACCGCCACCGCCGATCGCCTGCCGGCCTGCGGCGAACTCGACGCCGGCCTGCATCTGTTCACCGGTCTGGGTGCACGAGGGCTGATCTGGGCTCCCCTGTGCTCGGAAGTGCTGGCCTCGCGTCTGAACGCCGAACCCAATCCGGTGGAGGGGAGCCTGATCGGCGCAGTCCATCCCGGCCGGGATGCGCAACCGGCCGATTAGGCAAGGATTGCTTCTTCTGTCGTAAGTATCGACTCAGCCTGCGCACGGCGGCGCATCGTGCTAGGCACGGCCGTTGCAAGCCGAGCTTCATTCCTTACCACCGTACGCACATGAAGCGAGCGAGCGCCCAGCTCCCGATGGACGAGAGCCGCGCGACCAGATGAACATCCCGGCAAGCACACGCAGCCCTCCTTCGACCATACTCAACGTCAACGATCACGACGGCGCGCGCGCTACCGTGAGCCGCATGCTCGCCCGAGCGGGATTCGACATCGCAGAGGCGCGGAGCGGGGCCGAGGCGATCGAAGTCGCGCGCCGACTGCTGCCGCGTCTGATCATCCTCGACATCAAGCTGCCCGACCTCAACGGTATGGAGGTTTGCCGCCGGCTGAAGACCGATCCGGACACCGCCAACATCAAGGTGCTGCACACTTCGGCCGTGTTCGTCGCCTCGGAATTCAAGGTGCAGAGCCTGGAGAGCGGCGCCGACGGCTATCTCACGCATCCCTTCGAGCAGCAGGAGTTGATCGCGACCGCGCGCTCGCTCCTGCGCCTGAGCGAAGCCGAGCAGAGCTTGCGCGACAGCGCCGCTGAGCTGCGCGAAGCCAACGACCGCATTCATCAATTCCTGGCAATGCTGTCGCACGAACTGCGCAACCCGCTGTCGGCGATCACTTCGAGTCTCACCCTGCTCGACCGCTACGATGCGCGCGACCCGATCGAAGCCTCGGCGCGCGCCGTGCTGAGCCGCCAGTCGGACAACCTGCGGCGCATGGTCGACGACTTGCTCGATGTGGCGCGGGTGACTCAGGGCAAGATCGCGCCGCACTGGGAAGCGGTCGATCTGCAGCGTCTGCTGCGCCGTGTCGCCGACACCGTCAGGCGCACGCGCCTGGACCCGCGCCAGCAGGCGTTCCACCTGCAGCTCGACGACGCCCCGCTCGCCATGCGAGGCGATCCGCTGCGGCTGGAGCAGGTGTTCACCAACGTGCTCGACAACGCCAGCAAGTACACGCCGCAGGGCGGTCGCGTGGAACTCCACGCGCAGCGGCTCGACGACTCGAGTGTTCTCGTCTCGATCATCGACAACGGGGCCGGCATCGAGCGCGCATGCCTGGGCAAGGTGTTCAATCTGTTCGAGCAGGCGGATGTGCCCCTGGCACGCTCCAGTGGCGGGCTCGGCGTGGGCCTGACCTTGGTCCGATCGCTGGTGGAACTGCATGGCGGCCGCGTGCAGGCGCATAGTCAGGGGCCGGGCACAGGCACCCGGGTCGACATCTTCCTGCCGCTGCAGGCAGACACCGACATCCCTCGCGCGGCCGACACGGCATCGGCAGCACCGCAAGACGCGCAGCGGCGCATTCTGATCGTCGAGGACAACATCGATGCCCAGCAGACGCTCAAGCTGCTGCTGGAAGCCTGGGGCCACGAGGTGCACGTCGCCTCGGACGGCCGGGCCGGCATCGAAGCCATACTGGCGCTATGCCCCGACGTGGCCTTCGTCGATATCGGCCTGCCGGTGATCGACGGCTACGAGGTCGCCCGGCGCATCGCCCATGCCGGGCTGGACAAGCCGCCGCTGCTGGTGGCGCTCACCGGCTACGGCGATCCCGAACAGCGCGTGACGGCCTTGAGCGCCGGCTTCGACCACCACGTGGTGAAGCCGGCGGACCTGCAGCGACTGCGGGAGATCGTGCAGAACTCGGCCTAGTGTCCTGAGTCGCAGATTGGTTGACGACCGGCCGAACGGTTCCGACGGTGTGGAAGAGACAAAAGGGTCGAAATCGGCGTCAGACGCGAAGCAAACCGCAGCCAGGTTGGACACCTGGCGAGAATTTCCGACCAGGTAGAGCGTCGCTGCTCGGCGCTTTCGCTCAGCGAATCTCTGACTCGGGACGCGAGGTAGACACCGCGCCGGTGTTGTCGTGGCAAGCGCCCGTCGCGCACGGATTCTGATCGACGCCCGCGGCTTGTTGCTGCACCACCATCGCCTGCCTGGGATCGACCCCCGACTCGATGCAGCGCAAGTAAAAAGAGAGCATCGCGTCCATGCCGCCGGCATGGTTCTCGAACCACGGGGCCAGCTCGCGCGTGAGCACGCGGCCGATTTCGCGCTTGCCCTCGTCGTGCACCATGCGGCGCACGTCGCGCATGATGTTCAACACGCCCTCGTGTTCGCTGGTATGGCAATGAATGGGCGGAAAGTCGATCTCGCGCATCCACTGCTGCTCCTGCTCGAAATGCGCCACCGTGTGTTCGATGAACGCGTCCAGCAGCGGAATGAATTCTTCTTCGGGAGCGACGTGCAGCGCGTTGAGCTGCGCGACGAACTCGCGGTGCGTCGCATCCATGCGCACGTGGTCGAGCTCCAGTTTCTCCGACCAGTCGAGCAATGCCATGACTATTTCCTTTCGAGGTCTCGGTGCGAGTTTAACCGAAGGCAGGTTAAGATCACGGCGTCGCGAACCCGCCTGCATGCCCGTCGTCCATGAGATTCAGTATCGTTCCCGTCACGCCCTACCAGCAGAACTGCTCGATTGCCGTGTGCGAAGCCACCCAGCGCGCCGCCGTCGTGGATCCCGGCGGGGATCTGGACAAGATCCTGGCCGCAGTCGCGCAACTGGACGTAAAGGTCGAGAAAATCCTGCTCACCCATGGGCATCTCGATCACTGCGGCGGCAGTGCCGCGCTCGCCCGACAACTCGATGTCCCGATCGAAGGCCCGCAGCGCGAAGACCGGTTCTGGATCGATCAGCTTCCCGCCCAGAGCCATCGCCCCGGGTTCCAGCACGTCGAAGCCTTCGAACCCGATCGCTGGCTCGAAGACGGCGACACCGTGAGCGTCGGCCAGTCGCAACTGGAGGTCTACTACTGTCCGGGCCATACGCCCGGCCACGTCGTGTTCTTCAGCCGGCCGGACATGATCGCCCTGGTCGGCGACGTGCTCTTCCAAGGATCGATCGGTCGCACCGACTTTCCCCGGGGCGATCACGCGACCCTGATCGCCTCGATTCGAAACAAGCTGTGGCCGCTGGGCGACGAGGTCACCTTCGTTCCCGGCCATGGCCCGGCCTCGACCTTCGGCCACGAGCGACGCACCAATCCGTTCGTGCGCGACCGCGCTTGAGCCAGCAGCCGGTTCGACTGCCCAGCGGTTCCCATCCACGCCCCCGGAGTCAGCCATGAGCGACGCATTCGACCTCCTGATCCAGAACGCCCGCGTGATCGACGGCACCGGCGCCCCTCGCTTTCGAGCCGACATCGGCATCCAGGGCGATCGGATCACCGGCATCGGCAATCTGAACGGCCGCAAGGCGACTCGGGTGATCGACGCCACACGCCTGGTGGCCGCGCCCGGCTTCATCGATGCTCACACGCACGACGACCGCCTGCTGCTGTCCGACCCGGCCATGGCGCCCAAAGTGAGTCAAGGCGTGACGACCGTCGTCACCGGCAACTGCGGCATCAGCCTCGCCTGCTCGCCGAGCCGCAGCGCCGCCATCCCGCCGCTGGATCTGCTCGATGCCGACGGCGGCTGGTTCCGCTACGCCGACTTCGATCAATATCGCAGGGCTTTCGACGAGGCGCCCGCAGCCACCAATGCCGCCTGCCTGATCGGCCACACCACGCTGCGGGCGGCCACCATGGACAGACTCGATCGTCCTGCAACCGCGACCGAAACCGCCCTCATGCGCGACCTGGCGGAAAAGGCGCTCGCCGCTGGCGCGATCGGCATATCGAGCGGCACCGCCTACGCGCCAGCCGCAGCCGCGCCGACCGAGGAGCTGATCGAAGTGTGCCGGCCGATGTCGCAGCTGGGCGGTCTCTACGTCACTCACATGCGCAACGAAGACGCCGGCATCGTCGATGCGATGGAAGAGACCTTCCGCATCGGCCGTGAACTGGGCGTGCCTGTCGTGATCTCGCACCACAAGTGCGTGGGCAAATCGAACCACGGGCGTTCGAGTGAAACGCTCGCGCTCATCGAACGCAATCTCTCCAGCCAGGACATCGGGCTCGACTGCTATCCGTACATCGCCTCCTCGACCGTGATGCAGGCGGGGCGCGCGAAACAGTCGAATCGTGTCCTCGTGACCTGGTCGAAGCCGCATCCGGAACTGAGCGGCAAGTCGCTGAGCGACGCTGCCCGGGCGCTCGGCGTGAGCGAGGACGAGGCCGTCGAGCGCTTGAAGCCGGCCGGTGCGATCTACTTCATGATGGACGAGGCCGATGTGCAGCGCATCCTGGCCTACGCGCACACGATGGTCGGCTCCGACGGACTGCCGCACGACGCCGTGCCGCATCCCCGGCTATGGGGCACCTTTCCCCGGGTGCTGGGCCATTACGCACGCGACCTCGGGTTGTTCCCGCTCGAGACCGCCGTGCACAAGATGACGGGGCTCACGGCGGCTCGCTTCGGTCTGGCCGACCGCGGCGTGCTGCGTGCGGGCGCCTATGCCGACCTCACCTTGTTCGACGCGGAAACGGTGATCGACGCCGCCGATTTCGACCAGCCGGCCCAGCCGGCGCGCGGCATCCATACGGTGATCGTGAACGGAACACCGGTATGGGCAGACAACGCCTCGACCGGCGCTCGCCCAGGACGCGTCCTGCTGCGCAGTGCGGCCGGTTAGCGCCTTGCGCTGGGATTCGCCGCCCCGAGAAGTCGTGCATCGAGGCGATCGGCAGCGCAACCCGGATCGCCGTTCTGGAACCCTTCGCGAGCCGCCACGTCAATCCTTGGCAACGCTCGCGCGGATGATCTTGCTCCACTTGCTCAGCTCGCTCGCCAGATAGGCCTTAAGTTCTTCCGGCGTGCTCATCACCGTCGCGATTCCCTGGCCGGTCATTTGCTGGCTCACCTTGGGTTGTTTCATCACGCGATCCGCAGCTTGGTGCAAGTCGCGGACGATGCGCTCGGGCGTCGCGGCAGGCACGAGCATGGCGTACCACGTATCGTATTCGTAGCCGGGAAGCCCTCCCTCGATGACGGTGGGTATCTCGGGCGCAAGCGGGGTGCGCGTCTGGCTCGAAACGCCTAAACCACGAACTCGCCCAGCCTTCACATGCGGCAGGACCGTCGCCATGTTGGTCACGAGCACCTGCACTTCGCCCGCAAGCAGCGCCGTCATCGCGAGACCCGCGCTCTTGTAGGGGACGTGCAGCAGGTCGATCCCTGCGGTCACGTTCAACAGCGCGCCGCCGAGATGCGTCGCGCTGCCCACGCCGGCCGAACCGAAGGTGAGCTTGCCGGGCTGCGCGCGCGCGATGTCTATGAGTTGTTTCACCGACGCTGCGTTCACGCTGCGCGCCACCACCAGCATGCTCGGCTGGCGGCCGATGAGCGAGACCGCGCGAAAATCACGCTGGATGTCGTAGCTCAGGTCTTTGTACAGTGAGGGGCTGAACGCGATGGCCGAACTCGACACCATGACGGTGTAACCGTCGGGCGATGCTTTCGCGGCGAGTGCCGAGCCGACAGTGCTGCCGGCGCCGGGACGATTGTCGACGACGACGGCGTGTCCCCAATGCTCGGTCAGTGCCTGCGCCATGATGCGGCCCACGATATCGCTGCCCCCGCCCGGCGCGAAGGGAACGATCATCCGCAACGGACGGTTCGGATAGCTCTGCGCGGCCGCCTCGGCGCCGAACGCATGCGGACTGAACAAGGCCACAAGCGCGACGGCTTGAGCGGAAACGGCGAGACGGCACGAACAAGTACGCATGGTGTCAGCTTTGTCGAGTTGAAGGCGGCCGGTGCGGGCGATCGGGCCGTTGAAACATTCAGAGATTCGGTCGGCTCCGCCATTGCACGGTTCGTTGCGGCCTCTTCGACGCTGCAATGGGAACATCCGAACGGGGGGATCGTAGCGATGAACGATGACGTTTCTGTGACAGTCGAGCGCTCGCCCGGGCCACGATCGTTCGTCGACGTCCGAGTCTGTGCCGAACAGGCGGGCAAACCTGGGCGACCGTCACGAGCCTGTCATGCGGGCACGCAATCATGGCAGGCACGAACGATCATCCCGATTCCTTCAAGGCCACGCCTCATGAACCTCTTCAGCCCAGGCGATACCCGCATTCCCCTCGATGATGTTGGCGGTATGCCGGACAGAGTCATGCGCAGCCCGCCGCCACCGAGCGCACTGCTCGACTTCGACGATCCCGAACCGGGTGTCGAGTTCGACGACGACGAAGACATCGACGACGACGACGAGTTTTTTCACTGAACCGGGTCGCAGCGGTGCGTGGCGAGGACGACCCTCGCGCAGTTGACGCCGCACGACCACACCCCCCCAGGCACGACCAGCCTGCACGCTGACTGCGCTGATGTGCCCGGGCGAACGCGAACGACCGCCTAGGCGGAATCGAAGGCGCTCGCAGCGGCAAGTCGACGCACGAAGTTGGACCGCCTCCGCGGCCGGTGGGACAATGCACCCTGAACCTCGTTCGTCACAGGGACTGCGTGCGGCCGGGCAGATTCGGCCGCGCCGCCAGAAATCCGAACCTAAGCCCGCCGCCGGAGTAAACCATGAGCTTGCCCTCCAAACATCGCCCTCGCGCGCTCGATGAACAGCACGCCCCAGGCGATCCTTTCGTGCTCTTCGACCACTGGTTCCAGGAGGCGGTGGCTGCCGAACTGCCCTTGCCCGAGGCCATGACGGTGGCGACAGTCACGCGCGAAGGTCACCCGGCCGCACGCGTCGTGCTGCTCAAGGGCGTCGAGGATGGCGGCTTCGTCTTCTACACCAACTACGAGAGCCGCAAGGGGCGCGAATTGACTCACCATGCGCATGCCGCATTGGTCTTTCATTGGGCACCGCTCGAGCGTCAGATCCGCATCGAAGGGCGTGTGGACCGCGTGAGCGAGCAGACTTCGGATGCCTACTTCGCCACGCGACCGCTCGGCAGCCGTCACGGCGCGCTCGCATCGCCGCAAAGCGACGTGGTTCCCAGCCGCGCCTGGCTGGAAGAACAAATGAAGGAAGTCGCGCAGCGCTACGGCCAGGACGCACCGCGTCCGCCTCACTGGGGAGGCTACCGTGTGCTGCCGGAACTGATCGAGTTCTGGCAGGGCCGGGCCGATCGCATGCACGACCGGCTCAACTATCGCCGAAGCCTCGGCGGCGACTGGACGATGCAGCGGCTGGCGCCGTGAGCGATCGCGACTGATCGGTCACCCCTACATCTCCGGGGCGCCCGGCACCCCGCCCGCGCCCCCTTCCTCCCGCGTCGCCGCGATGGCGCAATCGGTCGTCAGCACCAGCCCGGCAATGGAGCCTGCGTTCTGCAGGCCGGTGCGGGT
>LNFM01012896.1_pt1 | contig 10826 bp, 8 predicted proteins | sample 596031 | NCBI WGS metagenome assembly LNFM01 (sample SAMN04254537, study PRJNA301005) | activated carbon metagenome | isolation source: dual media filters at the Ann Arbor, Michigan drinking water treatment plant | place: USA: Ann Arbor | reverse complement strand
AAAATCGAAGGGTCATTCGGCCTCCGGGACAGGACGGCAGCTTCATCCAGAAAGCAGTCACTGTGCCAGCACGGACTCCCGTTGACTCCCTGCTTGAATCTATTTAGAACAAAAACAGAACAAACTTATCCCCAACCCATTCAAGCCGATCTTTTGAGGGGGCGATGCCGGTCATTTCCCCGAGTGCTTTTGCTCCTCCCGTTTCGGCGGTTCTGCGCGAAAAGGTCCGCCGGCTGGAGCGCGCGAACAGCGTCCGGCAGGCCGGCAAGGCCGCCGTGCCCACGGGCCTGTCGGCCATCGATGCCCTGCTGCCCGAAGGCGGTCTGCTGACGGGCGCCCTGCACGAGATCGAGGCGGGGGCCGCCCCTTCCGGCCGCGTCGCGGCCCACGACGGCGCGGCCCTCGGTTTTGCTGCCCATTTGCTGGGCCGCTTCGCTTCGGTCGCGCCGGGCACGCTGCTGTGGTGCCGCCGGCCGTCGGGCGTGTTCGACGCCCCGCCCTATGCGCCCGCCCTCGCCGCCTGGTTCGATCCGGCGCGCCTGCTGGTGGTCACCGCACGGCGCGACGAGGACGTGTTCTGGGCGATGGAGGAAGGTCTGCGCTGCCCCGGCATCGCCGCCGTGCTGGGCGAGACACGCGCCACCGACGCCACCGCCGGCCGCCGCCTGTCGCTCGCCGCCGAGAAGAGCGGCGTGCCCGCCCTGCTGCTGCGGCCCCAGCCCGCGCTGCCGCAAAGCGTGTGCGTGACGCGCTGGCGGATCGCCTCGGCATCGTCGCGCTCGACGCCGGGTCTGCACGACGTCGGCGCCCCGCGCTGGCGCATAGAGCTGCGGCGCAACCGCTTCGGCGCGCCGTCGATTGCCGAAACCCCGTCCTGGCTGGTGGAGTGGAACGATGAAACGCATTGTCTCGCTGTGGTTCCCGAAACTCTCCACGGATCGGCTGGCACGCGCTTCGAAGAAAGCCTCTTCGAAGAACGAATGGTCGGCTAGAGCGGCCACCACCGTCGTCTGGCGCGACGGTTGCCCGCGCCTCACCGGACTCAACGCCCATGCCCGCACCGCGGGGCTCCGTCCCCACATGCGGCTGGCCGACGCCCGCGCGCTGGTGCCCGACCTGCTGACCGCCCCAGGTGAGCCGCAGGCCGATCAGCGCCTGATCGAGGCGATCGCCGACTGGTGCGACCGCTACACGCCGTGGGTGGCGATCGATCCGCTGGGCGGTGCGCTGGCCGAGGAAGGAACCGAAGCCTGCAGCGCCGGCGGTTTCGGCGGCGATGCCGGCCTGCTGCTCGACGTCACCGGCTGCGCCCATCTCTTCGGACCGGACGAGGCGGGCGAGCGCGCGCTGCTGGTCGACCTGGTCGCGCGCCTGGCGCGCCACGATTTCACCTGCCGTGCCGCGATGGCCGACACCGCGGGCGCCGCCTGGGCGCTGGCACGCTATGCCGAGCGCCAGGCCGACCTCTTCTGCCCGCGCCACGGCCAACGCGCCGCGCTGGCATCGCTGCCGGTCGAAGGCCTGCGCCTCGACGCGCCGATCCTGGAGACCTTCGTGAAGCTGGGGCTGCGCCGCATCGGCGATCTTTATCCCCTGCCGCGCGCGCCGCTCGCCCGGCGCTTCGGCGACCTGCCGCTCACCCGCCTCGACCAGGCGCTGGGCGCGCGCGGTGAAGTGCTCGAGCCGCGCCGTCCCGTGCCCGCCTTCCGCACGCGTCTCAGCTTCGTCGAGCCGATCGGCCGGGCCGAGGATATCACCGCCGCCACCAGCCGCCTGCTGGCCGCCCTCTGCCGGCAGTTCGAACAGGCGGGCGTCGGCGCACGCAAGCTCGAGATCGCGCTCTACCGCGTCGATGGTTCGGTCGACCGCACCGCGATCGGCACCAGCCGGCCCAACCGCGACAACCCGAAGCTGATGAAATTGTTCGAGGAGAAGCTGGGTGAACTCGATCCCGGCTTCGGTGTCGAGCTGATGATCCTGGCCGCCCCCGAGGTCGAGGCCTGGAGCGGCACGCAGGACGCGTTGCCCGAAGCCGGCGCGCTCGCGCTCTCGCTTGGCTCCGACGGCACGATCGATCTGGCCGACCGGCTGGCGCTGCGGCTGGGCGCGGAAAACGTCGTGCGGCTGCTGCCGCGCGACAGCCACCTGCCCGAACGCGTGCAAGTCGCGGCCAGCGTCTCGTCCAAGCCCGCCACCGATGGCGCCTGGCGGCGCCTGGCCGACTTGAAAGGCGCGCGGCCGACGCGACTGCTGCAGCGGCCCGAGCCGGTCGAGGTCACCGCCTTCGTGCCGGACGATCCGCCGTCGGTCTTCCACTGGCGCCGCCACGCCCATCGGATCGTGCGCGCCGACGGGCCCGAGCGGATCGCCGATGAATGGTGGCGGCCGCGGCCCGACGGCAGCCGGCCGCCGGCGAACGATGTGCCGCCGGTACGCGACTACTACCGCGTCGAGGACGATGACGGCGGCCGCTTCTGGCTGTTCCGCGACGGGCCCTACAAGCTCGCCGCCAACAGCCAGCCGACGGCGCGCTGGTTCCTCCACGGTTTCTGCGCCTAGGAAGAACGGAGGGGATGAAAGATGCAAAAGGTCAGGAACACTCTCACCATTCGCGGACTCGATGAAAGGACCATCAAGCGCCTGAAGGCCCGCGCCCGCATAAAAGGCCGGTCGCTCGAAGCCGACCTGCGCGACCTGCTGACCCACACCTCGCGCCAACCGCTGGTCCTCGATGCGCTGGCCGAGGCCGACCGCATCGCTGCCATGACCTCGGGTGGCCGATGATCGTCGTCGTCGATCCCGGCGTTGCCATCAAGTGGTTCGTCGAGGAGCCGCTGCGCCCGCAGGCGCGCTCGCTGCTGGTCAACCGGCACGAGGTGATCGCGCCCGACATCCTGATCGCGGGCGTGGCCGAGCTTGCCAGGAAGAAGGCGGCAAGCGGCGAGATCCCGGCCGAGCAGGCCGCACCCATCGTGCGCAACATCGCCCTGCCGGCCTTCATCTCCGCCTTCGTCGAATCGCCCCGACTGCGCAACCGCGCCTTCGCCCTGGCCCTGCAATGCGGCCGGCCGGTGCACGACTGCTTCTACGCCGCCTGCGCCGAGGCGGCCTCGGCGCCGCTGATCAGCACCGACGAGGCTTTCCTGCAGGCGCTGCAGACCGAAGGGATCGCGCTGCGCGGCGTGTCGCTCGCACGCGTGCACGAGCTCGAGGCCGCGTGACGCCATGGACTACGCCGAGCTCCAGGTCACGACCAACTACAGCTTCCTGCGCAGTGGCTCGCACCCCAGGGAGCTGGTCGAGCGGGCGATCGAACTCGGCCACACCGCCATCGGCATCACGGATCGCAACACCCTGGCGGGCGTGGTGCGGGCGTTCGCGGCAGCGCGCGGCGCGAACAAGGGCGATCCCGACAGGATCAAGCTGCTGGTCGGTTCCCGGATCGAAACGCGCGACGGTTATTCCCTGCTCGCCTATCCAACCGATCTCGACGCCTACAAGCGCCTCTCCCGCCTCCTGTCGGTCGGAAACAAGGACGCCGTAAAAGGCCAGTGCGATCTCACTTTCGACGACCTTGCGGCATACTCCGAAGGTATCCTTGCGATTGTCCTGCCGCCGCGTCGGCCCGACGATCCGACCTTCCGCGAGCGCCTGCGTGCGCTGGCCCGCCTGTTCGGCGATCGCTGCTATCTTGCCGGCACCATGCTGTTCCGCGGCGACGATGCACGCCGCCTCGCCCAGCTCGACAATCTCGCGGCGGAAATGAAGATGGGCTTCGTCGCCACCAACGACGTGCACTACCACGTGCCCGAGCGCCGGGCGCTGCAGGATGTGGTCACCGCCATCCGGCTCGGCTGCACCGTCGACGAGCTGGGCCTGCGCCGCTTCGCCAGTGCCGAGCGTCATCTCAAGGAGCCGCTGGAGATGGCGCGGCTGTTCCGTCGCCATCCGCGCGCCATCGCGGCCACGCAGGAGATCGTGAAGCGCTGCACCTTCTCACTCCGGGACCTTACCTATCAATATCCGGTCGTCTACGAGGGCGGCGAGACTCCGCAAGAGAAGCTCATCCGTCTCACGCGGGAAGGCGCAGAGTGGCGTTATCCCGAAGGCGTTCCGGACAAGGTGACCCGTGCGCTACGGCATGAATTCGAACTCATCAAGAACAAGGGCATCGCCCCCTACTTCCTGACAGTGCACGAGATCGTCAAGTTTGCCCGCAGCAAGGAAATCCTCTGCCAGGGCCGCGGATCGGCAGCCAACTCCGCCGTCTGCTACTGCCTCGGCATCACGTCGGTGAACCCCGACAAGGTCGAAGTCCTGTTCGAACGCTTCCTGTCGAACGCACGCGACGAACCGCCCGATATCGACGTCGATTTCGAGCACGAGCGCCGCGAAGAAGTGATTCAGTGGATCTACGAGGAGAAAGGCCGCTCACGAGCTGCCCTTGCCGCCACTGTGATCTCCTTCAGGAGTCGCAGCGCCATCCGCGAGGTCGGTAAGGTGCTCGGCCTCTCGCCTGATACGGTGGGCGTGATGGCCGACACGGTCTGGGGCATGGGGTCGAGCGGCATCAAGGTCGATCATGTGCGCGAGGCCGGCCTCGATCCCGCCAACCCACGCATCATGCTGGCGCTCGAATTGTCGTCGGCACTTTGCGGCTTTCCGCGTCACCTCTCCCAGCATGTCGGCGGCTTCGTCCTGACGGAGGAACGGCTCGACGAGCTGGTGCCGATCCAGAACGCCGCCATGGAAGATCGCACCGTCGTCGAATGGGACAAGGACGACCTCGATGTCCTCGGCATCTACAAGGTCGACGTGCTCGCGCTCGGCATGCTGACAGCCCTGCGGAAAAGCTTCGCTCTGATTGAGAAGCACTACGACCAGAAGCTGACGCTTGGCATGGATGACGAGGATCCGAAGGTCTACGACATGCTTTGCCGGGGCGAATCTGTCGGCGTCTTCCAGGTCGAGAGCCGGGCGCAGATGTCGATGCTGCCGCGCCTGCAGCCGCGCAAATATTACGATCTCGTCGTCGAGGTCGCGATCGTGCGGCCTGGCCCCATCCAGGGCGGCATGGTGCATCCCTACCTGAAGAACCGGGCCAATCCGGGCGCCGTCACCTATCCGAAGCCCGAACTCGAAGCCGTCCTGAAAAGGACGCTGGGCGTGCCGCTGTTTCAGGAACAGGCGATGCAGATCGCCATCGTCGCCGCAGGTTTCACAGCGGAAGAAGCGGACAGGTTGCGCCGCGCCATGGCGACATTCCGCCACAACGGCACCATCCACAAATTCGAGACTCCCTTCATCGAAGGCATGGTGAACAACGGCTATGAGCGCGATTTTGCCGAGCGCTGCTTCAAGCAAATCGAGGGTTTCGGCGAATACGGCTTCCCCGAAAGCCATGCCGCGAGCTTCGCCATCCTCGTCTACGACTCCTCGTACGTGAAGCATTACTATCCCGAGGTCTTCGCCGCCGCCCTGCTCAATTCCCAACCCATGGGCTTCTATGCGCCGGCCCAGCTCGTGCGGGATGCTCGCGACAACGGCGTCGAGGTTCGGCCACCCGACATCAATGCAAGCATCTGGGATTGCACGCTGGAGCCACCCAGTCAGAACAACCGCTGCGCCTTGCGCCTCGGGCTGCGCCAGGTGGCCGGGCTTTCCGAGAAGGACGTCGACCGAATGGTCGCGCAGCGCGCAACGCCGTATCGCGATCCTGCAGACCTGTGGCGCCGCGCCGGTCTCACCAAGCGCCAGATCATCGCCCTGGCCCGTGCCGATGCCTTTGCGTCGCTGGGTCTCTCGCGCCGCGACGTGCTGTGGGCGGTACGCGGCTTCTCCGATGTTGCCTTGCCGTTGCTCGACTACACATCCGATCCCGAGCCGGCCGTCACCCTGCCTGACCTGACGCTCGGCGAGCAGGTCGTGGACGATTACGGCAGTTTCTCGATGTCGCTGCGCAAGCACCCGTTGGCCTTGCTGCGCCCGGCGTTCTCGACCCGCGGTATCTCCAGCACGTCGGTGCTCGAGGGCTCGAAGAACGGCGACATCTTCACCCTAGCCGGCTTGGTGCTGGTGCGGCAGCGGCCCGGCACCGCCTCGGGCGTGGTCTTTGTCACCATCGAGGACGAGGTCGGCATCGCCAATCTCGTGGTCTGGCCCAAGGTGTTCGACGCACACCGCCGCATCGTCATGGGTGCGAGGCTGCTGGGCGTGCGCGGGAAGATCCAGCGCGAAGGCGAAGGGGATTATGTCGTGATCCATCTCGTCGCCGAACAGCTCTGGGACTGGTCGGCCGATCTCGACCGCATCGGCGACATCGACGAGACGTTCCGCCTCACATCAGGCCGCGGCGACGAAGTCCGCACCGACCCGGGCGACCGCCGCGTGGCGGTGCCCGAAGCCAATGCCACGCGCCACCGGTCCAGCCGCACCGTCCCGGCGACCCTCGACCGGCCGAAAATCAGGATCGCCTCGCGCGATTTCCACTGAAATTGACCTAGATCAACGCGACCGCCCGGCGTTCGGTCACGCTCGTTCCGTTTCCAACGGAGCGACGGATGTCCAAGAACGAATTCTACTACCTGCTTCTGGTCTGCATGGCGTTCGGCGGATTTGGCGTGTCGCTGGGCGCAGCCTACCTGCAGTACCGTGGCTGGCTGCTGCGAGGCGCTCCGGTCAAGTCGCGCAAGTAGGCGCCTGCTGCCTCAGAGCATGGCGTAGACGCCGCGTTCGAAATCCTCGAAGCGGGCCACCGCCCTTGCGTCGTAGAACGGCAACAGCTGCGTTGCCCATACGCCCGTAACTTTCCTCACCGGATCGATCCAGTAATAGCTGTTGGCAAGCCCGCCCCATGACAGGCTTCCAGCAGTGCGCCGGCCGGGAAAGTCCTCCGGGTTGATCATGAAGGTGAGACCCCACTTCATGCCGTCGACGAAATTCATGTCGGTGCTGCGGCCGGGGATCTGGCTCTTTAGCGGCCGACAGGAGATGTCGCCCATGGCGTTCAGCGACATCAGCCTCACCGTCTCGGGCTTCAACACCTGCACGCCGTCGAGCGTGCCCTGGCCCATGATCATTCGGGCGAAGCGGAGATAGTCGCCGATCGTCGAATAGAGCGCACCGCCGCCCATGAACACTTCAGGTTCCTGGTTGAGCTCGTGGTCCGTGGCGGTGAAGCCGCCGTCGCCTTTCCTGACATGCACGGCCGCCTTGCGTGGCCGCATCGCCGGGCCGATCTTGAAGCCGGTGTCGGGCATGCGCAGCGGCTCGAACAAATTGTCCTTCATATAGCGATCGAGCTTCATGCCGCTCGCTGCCTCGACCATCAGGCCGGCCCAGTCGATCGAGATCGAATAGGCCCAGCGCTCGCCAGGCTCGGCCAGCAGCGGCGTGCTCAGCATCTCCATCGAGTTGGGTTTTAGCGGCCCTTTGGCCTGGACGTAGCGAAAGATGTCGCCGTCCCAGGTGTCGTAGCCCATGCCCGATGTGTGGGTCAGCAGATGGCGAAGCGTGATCGGTTTCGTCGCCGGCCGCGTCTTCACCGTGCCGTCGGCACCGACGCTCACCAGCACTTCCTTGCGCGCGATCTCGGGCACGATGTCGGCGGCGGGCGTATCGAGGCCAAACTTGCCCCGCTCGACCATCTGCATGGCGGCGGCCCCGGTGATCGCCTTGGTCATCGAGGCGATCCAGATCACGCTGTCGTACTTCAGCACGCCCGCCGCGCCCTCGAAAACCGTCCCGTCGGTCGTCGCCGCTGCGGCGGCAACACCCGGCACGTCCCCAGCCTCGACGGCGCGCTTCAAACTATCGGCAATGCTCATGCGTTTCCCCGTTTCTTGGCCGGGAGACTACGACAGCCGCGTCGCCTCTTCGATCAAATCCTGTGCCGCCATATCGAGGAGCTCGTCCTCGGCGGTGCCGCCCAGCACACTTTCGCGGCCGATCTCCAGCAGCACCGGCACTGCCAGCGGCGAGATGCGGTCGAGCCGCCGGTAGTCGATGCGACCCTTGGCCCGCTTCAGGAGGTCGCCCAGTCGTTTCAGATCGGCGAGCTGCCAGGCCGCATCCTGGCGGGTGGCACGCAGCAGGATGTGGCCGGGCTCATGCTGGCGCAGCGTGTCGTAGATCAGGTCGGAGCTGAACGTCACCTGCCGGCGCGATTTCTCCTCGCCGGGAAAGCGACGTTCGATCAGGCCGGCGATCACCGCGACGTTGCGGAACGAGCGCCGCAGCATGGTGGATTCGTCCATCCACGCTTCGAGATCGTCCCCCAGCATGTCCTCGTCGAAGAGCTGGTCGAGCTGCGCCGGGCTGGGCGGCCGCAGGCCCCAGAGCCCCAGCACATAATCGGTCGCGACGAAGCCGAGGGGCCGCAGCCCCATGCGCTCCATGCGTCGTGTCAGCAGCATGCCCAGGGTCTGGTGCGCGTTCCTTCCCTCGAAGCAGTAGGCCACGATGAACTGCTTGCCGCCCCGCGGGAATCCCTCGATCAACAGCCGGTCGCTCCTGGGCAGGCTTGATCGGATGCGCTGGATGCGCAGCCATTCGCGCACCTCGTCCGGCAGCTTGGGATGCCGCGACGGATCTTCCAGGATGCCGCGCACCCGGTCGGCCAGGAAAGTCGAGAGCGGGAGGCGGCCGCCGCCATAGGCCGGCACCTTGGGATCGCCACCACCGGTCGCCAGCGAACACTGCGCCATCAGCTCCTTCACGCCCTCGAAGCGCAGCAGCCGGCCGGAGAAGGTGAAGGTGTCGCCCGGCACCAGCCCCTGGATGAAGGACTCCTCGACTTCGCCCAGGATCGGCCCGCGCCTGAGCTTCACCTTCAGGAGCGGCAGCTCGACGATGGTGCCGACATTCATGCGGAACTGCCGCGCCACAAGCGGCGAGGCCAGCATCCAGCGCCCGCCGGGCAATTCCTTCAGCCGGTGCCAGCGGTCGTAGGCCGCCAGCGCGTAGCCGCCAGTCGCCACGAAGTCGAACGTGTCGTCGTAATCCTGCCGCGGGAGGTCGCGATAGGGCAGCGCGCGACGAATCTCGTGGAAGAAAGCCTCGCGGTCGATCGGCTGGGCGCAGGCCGTGCCCACGATGTGCTGGGCCAGCACGTCGAGACAAGGTGGTCGCGGCGGATCGCCGTCGAGTTCGCGCGCCTCCACGGCTTCGAGAGCTGCCAGAGACTCCAGGACCTCGAAGCGGTTGGCCGGCGCGATCATGGCGCGGCTGGGCTCGTCCAGCCGGTGGTTGGCGCGGCCGATCCGCTGCATCAGTCGGCTCACGCCCTTGGGCGCGCCTATCTGGATGACGAGATCGACATCGCCCCAGTCGATGCCGAGGTCGAGCGACGAGGTCGCCACCACGGCGCGAAGCTTGCCCGCCGCCATCGCCGCCTCGACCTTGCGGCGCTGCTCGACGGCCAGCGAGCCGTGATGCAGCCCGATGGGGAGATTGTCTTCGTTGATCCGCCACAGGCCGTCGAAGGCGAGTTCCGCCTGGGCGCGCGTGTTGACGAAGATGATCGAGGTCTTGTGCTGGCGGATGATGTTGTAGATCTCCGGCACCGCATGACGGCCCATGTGGCCGCCCCACGGGATGCGCTCCTGGGCATCGATGATCGTCACCACGGGTTGCGCGCCCGGCTCGCCCCGCACGATCTCGACCGGCTCGTCGCGCAGCCGCAGATAGTCGGCGAGCGCCGGCGGGTCGGCCACGGTGGCCGAGAGGCCGACGAATCGCGCCTGCGGCGCCAGCGCCGCCACGCGCGCAAGGCAAAGCGCCAGGTGATGGCCGCGCTTGGTGGTGGCGAAGGCATGCAGCTCGTCGATGATCACGCACTTCAGGCTGGCGAAGAATTTCGCGGCGTCGAGATAGCTCAGCAGTAGCGCCAGCGACTCAGGAGTCGTCATCAGGAAGTCGGGCGGCCGTTCGCGCTGGCGGAGACGCCGGCTCTGCGGCGTGTCGCCGGTCCGGCTCTCCGCCCGCACCGGCAGTTTCATTTCGGCGATCGGCGTCTCGAGGTTGCGCTTGATATCTGTCGCCAGCGCCTTGAGCGGCGAGATGTAGAGCGTGTGCAGCTCGCCTTTGCCCTTGGCATGCGGCAGATCCTCGCCCTTGCAGCGCCGCTCCGTGAGCTCGATGAGCGACGGCAGGAAACCGGCCAAAGTCTTGCCGCCGCCGGTCGGCGCGATCAGCAGTGCGCTCTTGCCCTGCTCCGCCAGGTCGACCAGTGCGAGTTGGTGCGGCCGAGGCATCCAGCCGCGACTCTCGAACCAGCGTGCAAACAGATCGGGAAGACCCATATCCCTTGGGTAAGATGCACCCGGCTCCATGGCAACCGACACCCTAAACCCCACCCCTTTGAATCCGCGGGCCTGGCTCTATCCGACGCCCCGCGGCCTCTACTGCGAACCCGGCGACTTCTATGTCGATCCGGCCGTGGCAGTGCCGCGCGCCTTGATCACGCATGGCCACGGCGACCACGCCCGGCCGGGCCATCGCGCAGCGCTGGCCACGCCGGAGACGCTGGCCATCATGCGCGCCCGTTTCGAGGACATGCCCAGGACGACGCAGCAGCCGCTGCCGTACGGCGAGACCATCCGCCTGGGCGAGGTCGACGTCCGCCTGGCCCCGGCCGGCCATATCCTAGGCTCGGCGCAGGCAGTGCTGGCATATGGCGGCCAGCGCATCGTGATCTCGGGCGACTACAAGCGCCGGCCCGATTCCACCTGCCCGCCTTTCGAGCCGGTGCCGTGCGACGTCTTCATCACCGAGGCCACCTTCGCCCTGCCGGTCTTCCATCATCCCTCCGATGCCGGCGAGATTGC
>LNFM01012894.1_pt1 | contig 10828 bp, 6 predicted proteins | sample 596031 | NCBI WGS metagenome assembly LNFM01 (sample SAMN04254537, study PRJNA301005) | activated carbon metagenome | isolation source: dual media filters at the Ann Arbor, Michigan drinking water treatment plant | place: USA: Ann Arbor | reverse complement strand
GGCCGCCCCATCGTCCGCCCGGGTTCGGACTCGACCCCCGAAGGCCGCATCGTCGCCCCCAGTCTGGTCGGCGGCACCAACTGGCAGTCGCCCTCGTACGACCCGAAGACCGGCTGGATGTACGTCGTCTATGCCGACGCCCCGCAACGCTACCTCCGCGAACCCTCCACCTATGAGCCCGGCAAGGCCTTCTGGGGCGGCCGCACGCTGCCCACCGGCGACCCTGTGCTGACCGGTATCAAGGCAATCGACACCGTCACCGGCAACGTGAAATGGGACTACAAACTCTCCCGCGGCTCGCTCGCCGCTGGCGTCCTCGCCACCTCCACCGGCCTCCTCCTCGCCGCCACCAGCGAAGGCAACCTCATCGCCCTCAACTCCAAAACCGCCCAGCCGCTTTGGACGATGCAAACCGGCGGCCCCATCGCTTCCTCGCCGATGAGCTACGCCGTCGACGGCAAACAGTTCATCGCTGTCTCCGCCTCCGGCGTCCTCTATTCGCTCGCCCTTCCCGACTAACTCGGAACGAAGGGCTCGTCCCCGGCGTTCAGGCCCCGCAAGGCGGCGACGCATTGTCCGCAGAAATCCCCATCGTTGGCCGGATTGCCGTAGTTCATCACGCAACCATCGTTCGGATCGTGCAGATGAGTTTGCTTACCCGGAGCGTTTGGCGCATGCTGCAGGAACAGGGCATGCGCTAGTTCGTGCAGAAGCACCTTGACGTCCGGAGGCGCCTGCGGAGCCTTACTGCTCAGAAGATAGACGGTCCGGCCGACCGCTTTCCCATCCTGCAGAGCAAACCCACCCCAGTTATCCATCTCGACGGCCTGGATGAGTACGATGCCTGGATAGAATCCTCCGCTGTTGTCAACCGCCCGGGCCAAAGCCTCCATGAAAACGACTTTCACCAACCCACCCACTCGATCGTCAAAATAGCCGGCATGGGGATACGGGCGGTTGCCGAAGAAGTCTGCCTGGTCGGCCTTCAGCATGGGCGGATATTGTGCCCCATGGAGTTGTAGCGTTTTGGAATTGTAGTCGGCCGGGAGGCGGAGATTGAAGAGGAACGGCGATTTTGCCGGGAAATCGAGAATGAGTGCTTCCAGGTCCGCGAAATCCTTGCCTTGGTAGTACACCTCATAGTTCGGCTGGGCCCCGGCGGCATCCTGAAAGGTCAGCGAAAGTTGGCGGGTCGTGTAATCGAACCGGGCCGAAGCGAGGGGCGGCTTTACGGTGAATCCAACCTGCCCGGTCATCCCCGTCGGATCGTCAATTGCGCATTCAAGGTACGACTTTCCATTTTCACCGGCGCTGAAATCCACCAACTTGATCGAGGAAGCGAAAGGAACCCAGCGAAGCGCCACGTTCACGTTGGTAGCCGTTCCCGTCTTGCCGGTGCCAGTCACCGGCTCTTTGAGCCAGCAAGCGCTGTCGAGGTACTGGTGGCTCCCGAAGTACGTCTCCCCTTCGTTCAAAATCCGCCCATCCTTGGGGTCAATCGGCTTCCCTTCCCCATTGCGGGCCACCCGGAAGTATCGCTGCGAGAAGGTGCAGTTGACGAACCAAGGGTGAGCCTGGGCTAATTGCGCGACGGAATTTCGGAAGTTAGCGGATTGGGTGGAGAGCGGGCGGGAAGTCAGAGCCTGGGGGTCGACGACCAACTCGACGAAACACTTGGCCAGTTCCTTCGTCATCTCGGCACTGAAATCGATGTCCGCGAGAGGCGCCGGTGGCGTCTTCAGGCAGGCCGGGGCGCCTGGCTGTGTCACCTGAGCCTGCAAGTACGCCGGCACGTTTTGCGGACCGGTATGAGGAGCCTGTTTCAGATAAGCCGAGATTCTCGCCGTGCGCCAAACGACCATGGTGGCCGTCTCCGTGATGTTGGAATCGTTGCGACCGGTAAAGGTAGGCCGGCCAACGTAGAAGCGGAACTTGTAGCGGTCCCCGCCAATACGGGAAGGAGCGAAGACGACTTTCGCCTCGCCATTGCCATCCAGATCGAAGCTGATGGAATGCGGCTCGTTCTTGGAATCCGCCAATTGAGGGAACGGAACAAAGGATCCGTTGCCGAGCGGTGAAAGAAGGAGATTTTCTCGGACGGTACCCGTTGAACTCAGGATCTTGTCATTGGGGTCCGTGATGTTTCCGTCCGGGTGGAGACGGCCCTTGCCGCCGATATGCGAACTCTTATTGAAGGCCTGGGGATCGCCGGGTAGCGAGGGATGCGTCAGGTCCAGACGGTCGTCAATTGCCTTTAAGAATTGCGCCGGCTTGGAGGCGAGAGCGGTGGGCTCGGCGCCGGTGGAATAGCTGGTGCCGCCCGCCACCGGGTTACTCGCGCCCAGGTTGAACGATCCCGCGTCGAGGGCATCGGGTTCCACCAATTGCATATAGAGGCGCACATTGGCGGCCGGGACAAAGTCCCCATCCGATTCGGAGCTCACGGGCCGCTTCCGGACGGTGATCTTTAGCGGGATCTTGCCGAGCGCCGGATTGGCGTCGCTATAGATGTCTTCCACCTCATAGGGATCGCCGCCGAGCATATAGCGGGAGTAAGGCTTTTCATCTTCGTGCATGCCCTCCTGGTATCCCTCGCTGCGCGGGTAGTCCCACTCGGGAAACTGCAGCATCATGGCCGCTTGCGAGTAGAGGGGGCCGTAACCAGCCGCCCGGCGCAGCCGCGCCGCCGGCGACCCGGCAAGTGGCAGCTTGCCGTCTGCGGTGCTGATCAGGAACTTCTTGATCTCTTGGTCGAGGACGTTGCCTGGATCGTTATCGCGAAGGGTCGGGAACAACCGCTTCGCGTCGGTCCACGAGAAGGCGAGGCAAGCGTCGGATTGCGGATGATCTAAGGGACGATTGAAGAGTCCAAGAACCTGTAGACGCGCCTTACGCCCCTGCGGAGTGGAGACGGGCTGGGCAAAGATGTCGCTTAAATCCCCAATCTCCACCTTCACTTCGTAGTAAGAGGTGTCAATGCTGTCCAGGTCCTGGATGTGATGCAAGGGGCTGGTCGAAGTGATGTCTTTTTCGAGATTTCCGCCGGTCAGGTCGAGGGGGTGGTTGGAGATCTGGGTCAGCTGGCGGTAGTAGGCCCGGGCCTTATCGACGTCGCCGTACTTGGCGTGCACCAGAACCATGTTCCGGAGCATGTTGATACCCAGGCCCGGTCCCACCGCGTTCGCACTGCTGAAGGCGGCCCAGGCCTTTTCCGCCTCAGCCACTAGCGGCCGAGCCGTCTGTCGCAACTCGCTACCCACCTTTTGGGCCAAGGTCATCATCGCGTCGAGCGGCGCGGTGGCATTCCGGTCGATTTCGTCCTCCCGCTTTTTCAGGTTCAAGAACTCCTGGTCCTCTCGCTTGGTGCGGTCCTTTCCTTTGCTGTCGAGTTCCTTGCGGCGTGCGATCACGCTCTTCCAAGGCTCCTTCGCCTTCTCCTGCTTCAGGCGGTTCCACTTAATGTCCGCCGCTTTCTTGCTGTTCTGCTTGATCGCTTCCTGGATGTCTGGTCCGTTCTGGAGGTGAACGGCCAGGCGGATATGGACCCAGCCCGCATGGTCACCGGCGGAAGCCAGGTCCTTCGCGATGAAGGTCTTGGCTTTGTCGTAGTCCACTTTGTGGTTGATGAGTTTCTCATTCCAGCCACGGAGTCGAAGCACGCACTTCCCGCAGAACTGTTGAGAGACCGGATCAGGGTCGTAGTTCATGATGCAAGTGTCGTGTTCGATGTGCTCCGGAATCTCCGTCGCCATCGTTCCGTCGGGTGCAGCGGTCTCAAAAGCGCGCTTGTAGTTGTGGTTCAGGAAAAAGGCATGCGCCAGCTCGTGAACCAACAGCTGCTTGGCTGGCAGATACTGTTGCCTGGGGGTGAGGTGAGGAGGCTTGGGAAAGACCACGTACCCCACCGACAACTGCGGCGAACCGAGCGAAGCCTGCACCCCGCCTTCGACAAAATACGTGGCCTTGGAATAGTTCTCAAAGTAGAAGAAGTAGATCCCCTTCTCGGTTTTGATCTCCTGGGCATACTTCTCAAGCAAGGTATTGAAAATGGCATCGACCTGCCGCTTGGCATGCATCTCGAAGTGTTCACGAGCATGATACGAGCGAATGGAAGCGCAGTACTCCCGCCACACTTCGGCGCGATCGATCAGGATCCGGTCGCGGAAAAATGAGTGGATAAACCCGCGGACGCGAGAAATCCGCAGTCCGCCATCGTCGTTGTTCAGGTCGCCGCTGACGGTGATTGCCAAGGGTGTTTGCCGATTGTTGACGGCGTTCACCAAAGCCGTCTTCAATTGACGCTTGTGATCGGACGTTAACTGCTTGGAGTACTCGCTCGAGAACGTTTTCTTGGGGAACGTCAGCCTGACGTTGTTTCCCGCAATATCTACCTCCACCACCCGATGATCAGTGCCCTTGCCTAGCTTGACGGTAAGTTCGACGAAGCCACTGGCTTCCGTGAGTACCTTCTTGATCTGCGATGTTTTGGGAGCCGATTCGATGGTCGTCAGCGTTTCTCCCGGGAGAAAGGGCGTATTGTTCTTCGCCAGCAGCAAGAAAACAGGTACGTCCAGCTCCTCGGCCAAGACCGCATCCCGGGCAACAATAAAGCCTTGCGCGCCGCCGGAGCTCTTGACCTCTACGTAACGGGCCTCTGGATGATCCTTGCCGCTGCGCTCAAACGGATCGGCGTCCGATACGGTGACGGCGAAGATGGGCCGGGTCTTGAAGTGATTCTTCACCGCGTTGGTGTAGTCGGCAAAGCCCCTCGTATGCAGAAGATGCGTCCCGTCGGGCTGAGCCTGGGGCAATACCCAAAGGTGATGCAGGAAAAGGTGAACATCCCCTTCCCCTTCGTATTTTTTCTTGTGGGCCTCGTCGAACCGCTCCTTCTTGGTGAAGGAAGCCGGCGGAGCGCCTCGATCGACCACATCGAGTATGATTCCGGTAACCTGCTTCATCGCCACCGCGGCGTCAGTAATCTGCTCGCTTCCCGGGGTATTCGCCGGAAAGGTGAAGTAGTTCACCTTCACCCGCCGGAAAACTTCGAATTCGCCTGACACGGCCATCGGAGGCCGTTCTTTGGCCGGCAGCCGCAGGACCTGGTTGCGCAGCGTCAGATTCGGCTTGGCGTCCTTTACGTCAAAGTCCGTCTTGTCCATGGCCACATAGACGACCAGCCGATAGCGGTCCCCCTGCATTCTTGACGGCTGAAAGAGAACACCCGTCTTGCCCGCATGGTCGCCGGTCCCGCATTTGCTGAAGGCGGCCCAAGGCCGATTGCCCCCCGCCGGGGTCACTGGAAAGGGAAACGCACCCTGTTCAGGCGCCAGGAAGACAGGCGTGGCGCCGACGCCCCGCTTGCCACCGTACTTCACCGGACAGTTGTTCGAGCCTAGCGGAGCGGCATCTGCGTCGGCCGGATCACCAGCCATATGCGTTTCCAGGAAATCCCGGGTGAGCGCCGTCGATTGCCAATCCGCCATGCCGAGCCAGTCCTGGATTTTGGTATCGACTGCATTGTCTTCCCAATCCCAGAAACATTCCGCCGGCCCGACGGCCTTCAACGCTGCGTCGGTCGTGCTGGGTTGGAGGTCACTCTTCTTCACTCGGATTTTGGCGAGAATCGGGATGCGCGGCCCATCACCCCACACGGCTTTGTGCGACGCGAACTCCTCCGCTTTGGGGATCAACACTTTCGAAGGAGCCTGGATAGGAAACTGCGACTTTTCACTCACCAGATCCACGGCAACGGCGACGGGACCAGTAGACCATTTCGGAAAGCTAACGGCGGCCGCGAGTTTGTAGCAAGGTTTCTCTTTCTCGGTTTCGAGCGGCGTACCCGCATCGAACGTGACGTCCTCATGGACTCCGGTCAAGAGCGTCAGGTCTGCCGTTGCGCCGGTGCCCCGCCGGTTCGGACGAAGATTCTGCACCTTCAAGACTGCCGCCACTTCATTGCCATTCAAGTGGGTGGCGTCGAGAACCACCTCGTGCCGTTGCTTGGTCGGGTCGGCATTGGCCTTCGTCAGCAAGTCCAGGACTACGTCCTTTTCGAGGCGTAACGTCTCTGCCTTGTTCTTGCCTTCCACATCGTTACCGCGCGGAGTGAGCATGGCGGGTAGCCCCCAATGCAACGTCACCGAATGGGGCAGGATATCGAAGTACAACCAAATCGCGTGCTCCGTCACCGGCGTCGAATCCAGCACCGGCGTCACACTAAACCGGAGCATGTAGGGAGACCGGGCCACCGTCACCACGCCATCCGGAAACTCCTCCGCCATCATCGTCCCGTCCGTGACGACGTTCACCGACTCCAGCATATTCGGGTATCGCCGCTTCTCTGTGGCCTCGTTGCACGGACCCAGATCGCCGCTGAATAGCCCTCGAAAATGCTTGGGGCAGTTCTTCCACGTGTAGGTCTTCGTCCAGAACTTCTTCAGTTGCCCATTCACCCGGCAATACAGCTCCAGTTTGGACTGCTTCACCGCCGCCGGCCGGAGATGCGTGCCGACGATCAGCACTCTCTCCTCCAACGGCGCAAAGCAGAACCGGGTCGGCGAATCCGGCGCAATATCCGGATGGTCCGGATCACTCTGTTTAAAGAACGTCGAATGCAGAATGTCGTTCTCGGTGGCGTGCAGCGCGAGTTCGAGGGGCCCGCACGAACCCTGGGGCATCACCGTATTCTGAATCGGAACATTGACAGCGCCGCGCGTAACGCCAATCTTGCGCGCCACCATCGCCTGCCGCCGGCGGACACCAAGCGGCAATTTGAAGTCAATACAGCGAATGGGTTGGGGTTGGGGCTTCATCGACTCTCCTAGTAACCACCGTCATGGACACCACGTAACAGTTCACGGACCGCGTCATCCAGTTCCCCAGTGGGCTCCAACCCGTAGGCCAACTGAAACGCCGTCAGGGACTTCTTCGCTGCCTCATCCCAGGACTCATCCACGGCACCATCGAAAAAGCCCAGGTTGAACAAGCGCCGCTTCACACCCGAAATCGTGGTCACCGGATTGAGATGGCCCAAATCAAGAGGGTACGTTTCGGTCGACTCACCCTCGCCGAGAGTGAGCGTTCCCTGGCGAGCCTGCGGAGGAATGCCACAGATCACCATGCCCTTGGCGTCCGTTACGGCGCCAGCGTCGGAAACGGGCTTGCCATCCACGACGATCTTAAAGGGCACGTTCGCCCGCGGATTACCATCCTCGTCAACGAACTGAATCCGCAGCATCGCCGGTACACCCTTCAATTGAAAAACATGCACCTCGCCCGTCTCACCCGGCTCGGTCTTCTCCCGCTTGTCCGGAACGTAAACCGAATCGCCGGGCAACAGGACATTGGGATCGGTCCGGAGCGCCCGCAGCTGGGCATTGTTCGGATCGTCCCACAGGGTCTCCCAAAAGAATCCGAATTTATCGGCAATACTGCTGAGGCAATCGCCAACTTCAACTTTGTGGATCGGCATAGAATCTCTTCGGCGGGCGGGAACGCACTAGGCGGCGGGCGGCGGGATCGAGCGGAAGCTCAGGCGGTACTTTTCACGTTGTGCCAAGCCTCCCTGTCGTAATCTGGAAAGGAGATGGTACAAGTCCCCGGGTCAATCTTGTGGAAGGTCACCCGGCCCTGGGCGTCCAGAATGCCGGTGCGGGGCGCGGCCTCCCCCGGTATCACCGCTCGATAGCGCGCGTTGGCCACGGGCTTCCCCGCGGCATCAATCAGAGCGAACTCCACCCACGTCTTCTGTTTCTGCTCCGCCACGGAGCTCTTCGGCGCTTCTGCCGGCTGGGTCTCTGCACCGGCCTCCGGAGTCTGCTCCGGCAGCTTCTTCGCGGTTTCATAAGCAAACGGCGCCCTTTGCACCGGCCACCGCCCGGAGGGCTTCCCCCACGCGCCGGTATCGTAATCCGGAAACGTGATCTGGCAAATCCCCGGATCGATCTCCCGAAAATTCACCCGGCCGTTCGCATCCAGCTTCCCAATCCGGGGTTGTGCTTCGTTCGGAAGCAGCACATGATACCGCGCACCCGCCACTGGCTTGCCCAGCATGTCGATCAGCGCCACCTCCACCCACGTTTTGCCCGTCTTCTTGGGCGGCTGCGTCTGCGAACACGGCGCAATCGCCGTCGGCTCCCCCTCGGGAAAACTGGTCTGCGCTATTTCGACGTTCTGTTTGATCTCAGACAAACCCTCAACCTCCCACGCCCCACGCCTGCGGATCGTAGGCCTCCTTCACCGCCGTCCAATCCTCTTCGGACGCCCTTTCGAGCAAGTGGCTAATCCGCGAGTTCGGTGGAACGTCGGCATCCCGCAGATACCGGCCCAGAAACGGGTCGCGGTCAAAGTTCGGCGACGCCTCGAACATCAGCGTCAAAAACCCGGCCACCGCGGCCTGCCCCGTCAAGCCATACGACTTGGCGTTGGCCACGCCCGTCTTGACCATCTTCGCCAGTATCCGATCCGGGATCGAGCTGACCGTCGCCGCCCCGGCGGGTAGCCTCACGATCGTACTCCCATGCCGCTCCCGAAAGTAGGCCGCCAGTTCCCGCTGGAAGCCCTCTTCCACGGCGGCTTGGAACAATGCAATCTTCGGCGGAGTGATCACTAGCATGGAGGAGTTGGGGCCCTCTAACGGCGAGAGAGCCGAGATTGCATCAGTCGATGGTACAACAATACCGAACCAATTGGATCGCCGCAAACCGCGACGCTAACTCACCGGAAACTCCCGCGGAATCAGCTCCATCGCCTTCAACTCCGCCCACACCGGTGCCGGCACCTCCGCCTCCCGAATCAACTTCACCGTCTCCCGGCGCCGGGCCAAACCCAAACCGGTGGCATCCAAACGCAAACTTGTCCGCCGCTATCTCTCTCACGCTTTCCCCATCTCCCGAACAATATAATCACAAGCCCGCACCGTCAACGCCATCATCGTCAGCGTCGGATTCTGACACCCACTACTCACCCAAGCCGCCCCATCCGTCACAAACAAGTTATTCACCTCATGCACTTGGCACCACTTATTCAACACGCTCTTCCGCTTATCCGTACCCATCCGCGCTGTCCCCGTCTCATGAATACAAAACCCCGGAATCGAATACTGCCCCGTCTGCCTTACATCCTTCGCCCCCGCCGCCTCCAGCATCTCCGCCGCCTGCTCCCGACCGTCCTGCCACAACTTCTTCTCGTTATCCCCCACTCCGCCGATATCTTCAACACCGGGATCCCCCACGCATCCACCCGGTTCGGGTCAATCGAAACATGATTCTCCGGCCGCGCCAAACACTCCCCCCCCACAAGTTAATACTGATCCCAAATACCCCCTTCCTTACCGCCTCTATACTCCGAAATCCCGGAGCCCCAAAGTCAAACGCCGGCGAACTCCCCCCTGGTACCCATCCCCCCGCCCGGCAAAGCCTTCTGGGGCGGCCGGTCCATGCCGACCGGCGACCCGGTGCTTACTGGCATCAAGGCCATCGACACCGTCACCGGCGAGGGCATCCTCATCGCCCTAAACTCCAAAACCGCCCAGCCGCTCTGGACCATGCAAACAGGAGGCCCCATCGCCTCTTCCCCGATGAGCTACGCCATCGACGGCAAGCAGTTTATCGCCATCTCCGCCTCCGGCGCCCTCTCCAGCTACGGCCTGCCGAAGTAGCGGCTCGCCAGCCCGCCCGGCGTATACCCAATCTTACAGCCCGCCAAGGACACCATCTTTTTCGTATAACGAGAGTTGTGTTGTTACTCCATCGAGCCATGTTCTTGTATCTAGCGGGGGCTTTCGCCCTCGCGCAGCCGCTGGAACTGCGCGTCGGCGTGACGCAGCGGCCGCCCAAGCTCGATGGCCGCATTGACCCGCAGGAGTGGGCCGGCGCGGGCATCATCACCGATCTCACGCAGGCCGACCCGAAGCCCGGTCAGCCGCATTCGTTCCACACCCGCATCTACCTCCTCGCCGATCGCGACCATCTCTACATTGGCTTTCACTGCGTGGATCCGCAGCCGGACCGCATCGCCGTTCACACCAGAGCACGCGATGGTGAGTTTTCCGGCGATGACCATGTGGGCATCTTCCTCGACACCTACGGCGACCGGCGCACGGGCTATGCGTTCCGCGTGAACGCCGCCGGTGCGCGGCAAGACGCCTTAATTGCGGGCGCCACCGACGAGCTTTCGACAGACTGGAACGGCATCTGGGATGCCCACACAGCACGCCATGCCGATGGCTGGTCGGCCGAGGTGGTCCTTCCGGCGCGGACCCTAAACTTCCGGCGCGATGGTGGCGCCTGGGGGCTGAACTTCATGCGCTGGATCGCGCGCGACCGGGTGCGGCTCGCATGGTCTTCCCCCGTGCTGGATGCGCTGCCCTGGGACATGAGTCGCGCGGGGACGCTGACCGGGATGGAGGGCCTGCACCAGGGGCGAGGGCTCGAGTTGACGCCGTACTTGCTGGGGCGTGCGCCCGTAGCGTTCGGCCAAGGCCCGCGCGCTAATCAGATGGCGGGCGGAGCCGATTTCGGCTGGCGCATCACGCCGCAGTTGAGCGCCGTGATCACCGGTAACACCGACTTTGCCGATACCGAAGCCGACCTGCGGCAAGTGAACACCACGCGCTTCCCACTGTTCTTTTCCGAGCGGCGGCAGTTCTTCCTCGAAGGGTCCAATCAATTCGAGTTCGGCTTAGGGCTCGGGCAGAACTTCATTCCGTTCTTTAGCCGGCGAGTGGGTCTGGTCAACGGACAGCAGGTGCCGATCGATATCGGGGCGAGGCTGCTCGGGCGCGCGGGCAATTGGAATGTCGCCTTGCTCAATGTGCAGACCCGGG
>LNFM01012893.1_pt1 | contig 10828 bp, 22 predicted proteins | sample 596031 | NCBI WGS metagenome assembly LNFM01 (sample SAMN04254537, study PRJNA301005) | activated carbon metagenome | isolation source: dual media filters at the Ann Arbor, Michigan drinking water treatment plant | place: USA: Ann Arbor | reverse complement strand
TAACAGGCCTTGCACCAAGAATGCGGGCGACCGCCCTGGAAAAAGTAGAACTCGGGATCGCACGGCCAGAACTCCGCGCACTTGGTGCATTGCACCTCGGTGCCGAGATCCGTCTCGATGGTCTTCCTGGTAGATGGTCTGCTCATGGCGACACCAGGGAAGTGAACAGGCTGCGCTGCCGCCCAGCGTCTGCATCAGATCTGATGCAGGCGTGGCACAGGTGGCGATTCGGGCCGACCTGGTACGCGTGTGCCTCACAGAGCGAGCGGTCGCAGGTGCCGGTGCCGTGGATGTCACGTGCGCGCTCGGGCGGCGGCGGGCCATCGCATAGGAACTCGCCTGGCGCCAGGCACACCGTCAACTTGCCATCGAGCAGGATGCGTGCACCACACGGCGCAGGCAGCTTGGTGCCCTTGACGTGGACGATCCCGGTCTTGAGGCGGTAGATCGGCATCACGATGCACCCACGGGGTCCGGCCGGGTATCGAACTGCTCGGCCTGGGCCAGTTCAAACAGGGAATCAACGTCAAAGTGTGGCCCGAAGATGGCCTGACCACGATACTTGAACTGCTCTCGTGCCTCGTGCTCGACGCTGGTCAAAACGCACTTGAAGGCGGTTTGAACGACCTCGCTGGGCGTCATATGGGGTGACAGCAACCATTTGCGGGTGTGCTGCGACTCCGATTGGCCCGACACGGAGCACGGGGCCACGAAGGTGGCCTGCAGATAGCGCGGCAGTCCTCGCTCATCGGCGTGGACGTGGAAGGTGTAGCCGGGAAACTGCACGCGCTGCAGCAGGTGGCGCACGCTGAATAGATCGATGCTCATCGCAAGACCTCGTTCAACATCTTGTCCACCCGGGAATCTAGTCGAGGCTCGATCAGCCACTTCCAGATCCCGATGGCGCTGGTGATGGAGAAGCCGATTTGCTGCACCAGCAGGAACCAGTGGCTGAAGCCGTAGCTGAAGGTGAGCCAGCCGATGTTGCTGAGCATGAAGAACATCCAGCCCCAAGGCGCGGACTGGCCCCTTAACGCCAGCAGCAGGCTGCCCAGCAGGCCGCATACGGCCGCGAAGACCTCGACCACCACCAGGTAGTGCGGCTCGCCGGCTAGCAGGTAGACCAGCCGCCAGAAGTCATGCAGTTCTGGGCTCATACGGTCACCGCCTCTCGCACCAGCTCCCACTGCACCACCTTGCCGTGGAACGGCAGCACCTCGAAGTCGGACAGGAAGTCGATCAGGGCGTCCAGCTCGGGGAAGCCGAGCTGGCGCGCGAAGGACTCCATGTCCTTGACGCTGAGGCTGACACCATCGACCCGAATCACCGCGAAGTAGCGCTTGTATTCGATGGACACCTCGCGCGCCATCGTGATCCGTCCGTGGCCGAGCATGCGCTGGCCGCAGCGCAGCTCGAACTGATCGCCAGGCAGCGCCAGGCGCCCGTACAGCGCCTGGGTGATCTGGCCGCTGGCCACCTGGTCAGCAAACCGCGGGAAGAATCTGAGTCGTTTCATCGCTACCTCTCTTGAATTTGTGGCCCGTCGCGTGGAGCCATACGGTCAGCACCTAGCATGAAAGGACCGGCACACCATCGCTGACTGCGAACGTGGTTTTCTGGCATGGCAACTGCGCCTGTACAGGTGGCAGCTGTTGGAACCGGGGCACTCAACGGCTAATCCCCACGGGCCTATCGCGTCCCAGGCCGGCCCGCCACGCGTGAATTGCTCCTAGGTCAGTGCAGCCTCGGCCACGACTTGCTTGGCGGCCTCGATCCAGGCCTCTCTGGTATCCGGCTGAAGCGCTGCCCAGCACAGCACTGGGTCCACCTTGCCTTCGAAGATGGCTTTCTGGACATGCTCCAGCTCGTTCAGCGTCATCAAGGTGGTGCCGGGCAGGCTGCGACGATCAGCGCGCAGCAGGCGCTTCAAATAGGCCGCGTAGGCGCTGACGGCCAGTTGCTCGTAGGACTTCATGCTTTGGCTCCTTTGAAGCGCTGGACCTTGACCGCCGGGTAATTGACGGTCGCCATGTCATCGAGAATCAGGTAGGCGCCCTTTTTCAAGCTCCCGTGATTCACCACCTGACGGCCGCACCAGACCCAGCCCTGCGAAGGCCGGCACTCGATGACATTGCCCTGGGCGTCGAGATCCCACTCCAGGAAGTCCTGGCCGCGATCCTCGAATCGGACAGTTGTGCTGACCTTGGCGAGCTTGCGCAGGCGGCGCTGCAGGGCGAGAACGACGCCCTTCTGTAGACCTTCGACCATAAGACCGGCCTCACACTCAGCGCGGTTCATGCCGTGCACCATGCGCACGCGGTCTTCGGCGCACGTGTGGTAGATCGCGCGGCCGTCATAGACGCCGGCCTTGAAGGGGTTGGCTTGCGCGCTCATCGCGTCATTCCTTGGTTAATAGAGATCGGCCGAAAGCGCTGGCACACGGCCATTGCAGAGGTCAAGAAGCCGCCTTCAAGGCACTTCCATTGCGTCGTCGACGGGCTGGCGAACTGACCGTCGTACTGCTTGGTGACATGCGCGCAGCGGCAGCAGGCATCGCGCTGCCCCGCGCTCAGAAAGCCCATGCCGGACTTCGCTGCCTGGATGGTGCTCATCCCTCTTCCCCTGCAGCCTTGAGCATCGCCTCGACCATCTTGTCGACCTCGCTGTCGACGGGCTTGATCACGACCTGGTCGCCGGCCTCGGTGACCGAGACGCCGATCTTCTTGAGATCGGCCGCGCTGAGCTGGGCCAGGGCGTCCTTCACCGGAACTTCCTTGCTGCGGATCAGCACATCGGCCTGGTCGGGCAGGTGCTTGCGGATGCGGGCCACCACGGAGTCAGCGTCCTCGAAACTGATCGTGCCCTTACCCTTCTGGTAGCCCACCTTCACGCCACTGAAAACCTGCGTTTTCGGCTTGGTGAAACAGTCGGGATGGGCCTCGATCAGGGCGCGCAGCGCGGCCTCGGCGTCGGCCGCTTTGGCCAGGGCCTTCTTGATGCCGGGAATGTGGTCCTTGCGCAGCGCGGCCAGGCCGTCATTGAAGGCGCCGACCTGGTCAGCCAGGAGCTGGCGCGCGGTGGCGTACACCTCGGCGCGTTTGCTGATGTTGTCGATGGCGGTCATGGTGAGAAATTCCTTTCAGGTTTCGAGTTGAAGTTGGCCCAGCAGCTCGGGCAGCGCGACCTTCTTCATGCGCTGGATCTGCTTGAGGCTGGACATGGCCCGGTCGGACAGGAACTTGCACGTCTCCTGCAGCTCGGCGGGCGTGGCGGCCATGAAATAGCCCGTGGCCGGGTGTGCGCAGATCTGGTGCCCCTCCATGCGCAGCTCCACCACGATCTGGCGCACCTTGCGTTCCATCGGACCTGTGGTGAACACCTGGCCGGTCGCCGCCTGGATCAGCTCGCGGACGTGAATGCCGTTCTTCTGGCCGACGTGCTTGCTCAGCTCGTTGAGCACCAGGGCGGGCGTGATGACGATGGGCTGCTGCATGGTCGGCCTTTCAGTGCGTGTTGGCGGGATCGGTCTTCGCAAGGTGTGCCGAGTACTGTTCAAAGTAGTTCAGCGTTTCTTTGACGGCAGCGGCTGTGGCGTCGGTAGCCGCCTTGGTTCCGAATCGGAAATTGGCCTCGACAAGTAGTCCCAGCAGCGATGCTGAGACGACGTTGAGAGGCTGACCATCAAGTGCCGGCCGGAGCTTGGCATCGAGTGCTTCCACTGCTGCGTCAAACTCGTTTGGATCAGGCATGAAGCTCTCCTCAGTGAAGGTGGCGGGAAACAGGCGGCTGGGCCTGCGCGTTGGCATAAGCCATGTCGAGCAGGATGTGGGCGTGCTGGATCAGCGCATGGCCGGCGCCTTCAGTGCAGCACGGGTACCCGCGCGCTACCGACATGAAGGCCATCAACAGGGCGTCGAGCATCATTCCGTGACGCTCGGAACCACGGGCCTCGTCCAGCAGACGCTGGGCGAGTTGACGCATCTCCTCGACGTATGCGGCGCGCTCGGTCGGGTTCATGACGAACCTCCCAGCACCGTCTGCTGCCGAAGCTCGGCGAGCTTTTCCTTGATGTGTGCCGGCACGCCCAACTTGCGCGGCTCGGCTTTCTGCACCACATCGGCCAGCGATACCGGCCCGACGTTGGGGCCGTCGCCGCCACGGTTGCGGCGCTGCTGCTCAGCGGACGCCTCCTGGCCGGCCTCCAGCTTGTCGGCCAGGCCCACCAGGACGGTGTAGAGGTAGGCATGCGTGTCCAGCGGCAGCGTGAGCTTGCCGGCCGCAGCCTTCTCCAGCATGGCCTCGAAGCCGGCACGCCAGCCTTCAAGGGGCATGTCCCAATCGCGGCCACGGTGCGTGATCGCCCGGCGCTGCATGTCGGGCAGCAGCTGGGCCACCAGCTTGGCCATGCGGTCGGCGCCCATGCGGTTCTTGACCGGCCGGAACAGTGCGACGTAGCGCATGACCAGCGCGCCCAGGGGCAGGCTCATCTGCAGCAGCTCGAAGGTGGCACGGCGCAGCGCCTCGTGAGAGAGAACGACGTCCAGGCTCATCTCGGCGCCGCAGGCGGGGCATTGCAGCTGGCTCATCGCATGCCTCGCAAAAGCATGCCCACGACGACGCTGATCGCCACCAGCCAGCCCGCGCGCTGCAGCACGAACCCGGCCAGCGCGTCGAGCACGCGAAAGCCTAGCCCGCGTGGCGCACGGTGGGGACCATCGATCACGCCCGGTGCGAAGAAGTGGCGGCGCGTCATGCAACCTCCGCAGCGAGGTGGTGCTGGGCGACCGGCAGCGGGATGATCTTGGCCTGGCGCGAGGCGACCACCTTGATCTTGCGGGCCTCGGGGAACAGATCGATTGCGCGCTGCGTTGCCGCGATGGTGTCCTGGTAGTCGTCCTCGTGCTGCCCGGTAGAGCCGTCAGCCATCGTGATCGTCACTTTGCAATGGACCATGTCAGGCCTCCTTCCTGTTCGGGCAGGACTTGCACGCGTGGTGCAGACGCACACGCGTCGGGTTGGTGAACACCAGGGGGCGGGTCTGGTTATCCAGGCAGTTGCGCCGGCTCAGCACGCCCTGCACGGGGCAGCTCACCGTCTCGGCCATGAACTGGCCGCGGATGCGCTCGGCCATCAAGGCCACGTTGCCGGTGTAGCGGTCCTTCAAGAGGTGGTTCACCACGGCCGCGCTCACGCCCAGCTCGTCGGCCACGGCCGACTGCGTTTTGAAGCGTTTCACGGCCGCTTCAAGGGCGGCTTTCACGTCGGGCGGCAGGGCCTTGGGGAGCTTAGGCGTCGATGCCATCGCACACCTCCTGAGCGGTTTCCAGCTCCGCGAAGGAGCCCGTATTGCGGTCGAACACCGTCTTGCGCTTCGTGATGCACGGCGCGTGCGGCCCGGTGTTCTTGGCCAGTCGGTAGACCGCAGGCACGCCCGGCTTCGATGCCTTGACCTGTGCCAGGTAACCCGCACGCGCCAGGGCGTTCACATAGGACTTGGCGGCCTCGGGCTTGACCACCAGCGGCTCCATCGTGGCGGCCTGGGCGATGCTCTTGTAGTCGAAGGTCTTGAGCACCTTCATGGCGCGCCACATGGCCAGGGTGCCCATGCCCTGCATCACGGGCTTGCCGTCTTTGCCCAGCCGCGGCGCGTCAGCGCTGGACTTCACGCGCACGTACTGAATGGGCTCGCCCCACTGCCCCGGGGCCACGCCCTTGCCAGCGACCCGGCGGATGTAGCCGCCAGCCTCCAGGCACTCCAGGTAGTCGTCTACCACGGTCCAGAGCACCATCGGGTTGCAGTGGTCCTGCAGGGTGGTCTTGGTAAAGGGCTTTCCCTCCTTGGGGTGCTTCATCACCGCGTTCCACACACGCTCGCGCGGCGTCATCAGACCCCGCAGCTCTACTTCAATGGGCTTGCGCGACATCGTCGTCCTCCACCAGGTTGGTGTGCGCGCGCAGCTGCTGCTCGCGGGCCATCTGGCCGGCGATGTGGGCCGCGACCAGGTCACCCATGCGCCAGGTGCCCACGAAGCCGTCCGGGCTGAACAGCAGCACCTCGCCGGTGTTGAGGTCCAGCGTGGCCTGGATGTTGATGTGGCGGCCCAGGGCGTCGCCGCGCACGCAGCACAGCTCCACCCGGCCGCCCTCGGTGACCGCCACGCCCTGGGGCGGGTAGATCGTGAGCGGCAGCTTTCCGTGCAGGGTGGTTTTCATCGGCCCATCCCCCGCGTTGCGCCCCGGCTGACCATGTCCACCGTCACGTTGGCCACGGCCTTGCGGCGGGCGTCTTCCTTGATGCGCTCGATCTCCGTGGTGATCCGACGCGCCACACCGGCCGTGCTGGCCACCAGGGCCTCGATGGCCTTGGGCTCCCAGCTCAGACCGGGGGCGTAGTGCCTGGCCAGCTGCTCGGCGTCGTCGGCATCGCAGGGGATGGCCTTCACCCAGGTCAGCACGCGGTCGTGGAAGCGCTCGTGCTTGGTCAGCAGCTTCTGCTGCAGGCGCTCCTCGCCGATCAGGAAGATGGGCGTGGCGCACTGGTCGTGGATCGCTCGGATGAAATCGACGCAGGACTTCTCGGCAATGTGGTCCACCTCATCGATCACCAGGGGCCGCTGCTGCTGCACCAGGCGCTCGCAGATGGCGTCGAACATCTGGGCGACGGCCCAGTTGCTCTTCCAGCGAATGTCCAGCTCGGTCAGGAACAGCTGAGCCATCGTCTTGGTGGTGTCGAACATGCGCAGCTGCACGAAGGCGGCGTTATGGCTGAGCGGGTGCGCCATGTGCATGGCCGCCTGCGACTTGCCCAGGCCAGGCGGGCCGGACAGCACCGCGATGCGCGGCATCTGAGGCGTGGCCGCCTTGATCTGGTTCATCGCCGTCAGGGCCAGCCCTACGTTGGCCAGCTTTGCGACCCCGGTCCCTGCAATTTGTTGATCGAATAGTTTCGTTGCCATACACTTCCTTCTGTTGATTGCCAATCGACACCTGCCCGCGTTCAGCGTTGCCGCGCTGTTCGCGGGCTTTCTTTTCAGCCCGCTGCTTCCAACGGGTCTTCTCCTTGCTGCATCGAGTGCCATGCCTGGTACTCGTTGCAGCCCTCGTAGCTGCGAAGCCAGTCGGCATCGCGCGCTCCGATCTGTTCGCCCGCCTGGACGCGGCGCGTCAGGCGAACCCATGTGCTGTAGCGTTGGCGCGCCGTGTCCAGGCGTAGCACCGGCGCAGGCTCAGCCTGCTGTTCCAGGGCCGCACGCGCCAGCTGGCGGGCGTTGTCATGCAGGCCGCCCTGCTGCGCAGCGATCACGCTGTCGATAGCCGGTGTGCTGTCCTGCACCACCCGGGGGGCCAGGCGCGCGACGTTGTCGCTCTGCTCGATGGCGGCCTCCTGGCGGTCGGCGTAGATCGCGGCCACGGCCTTCTCGGTCAGGCCGCGCTTGGCGGCCTTGCGCAGGGCGTCCTCGGCGGGCTTCATGCGCTGGGCATAGATGGCGCGCGTCTTGGCCGCCAGCTCGGCCCGGTTGATGCCCAGGCGCGTGTGGTCCAGGGCGCGGCAGATGTAGGTGCCGTCCAGGGCGAAGACATGCAGCGCGCCCAGGTCGGCTTCGTCCTGGCGGCAATAGACCTGCTGGCCCATCGCGCCGGCCAGCTCGGGGGCCGCGAAGAAGGCATTGCCCAGGCTGATGCCGCGCTTGCCGACCATGCGCAGGCCGTTGCCGGCCAGGGCCATCATGAAGAGATCCAGCGCGCGTTCGTCGATGCGCACCACGTGCGTGGTGTGGCGTGCCGCCATTTCGTTCGGGCTGCAGCCCAGCTCGCTGTGTACCCGGTCGTGGTACTCATCCACCCAGCCGTCGATCACGCCCTGCAGCTGATCCGGCGTCATGCGAAGGTCCACGCCCTTGTCTCCGAAGCGCTGGGCAAAGCTCTTGGCCGATTCGATGGCCTTGCGCGTGGCCACGTCGTGGCCGACGAAGCCCTGCAGCATGGGGAACAGGTCGTGCAGCAGCGTGCCCAGGAAACGCTCGATAAAGGGCTTTTGATCCGGGCTGAAAGGCGTGCACAGGATGTGCTCGATCTTGAGCGCGCCCAGGGCGAAGTCATAGTCCTGGGCCGTGTAATCCTTGCCGTTGTCGGTCTTGACGGTCTGGGGCTTGCCCCAGGCCAGGATGGCACGGCGCGTGATGGCCTTGACTGCGTTGGCGCTGCTGGTGCGCGAGACCAGGACCGTGGCGCGGCGCGTGAAAACGTCGATGGTGGCCACCAGGGCGTGGCGGCGGATCTCGCCCGTCTCACCGTCCGGCATGTTGAAGGCGATCTCCACGCGCTGCTGCGCGTCGGCAATGGTGGAGTCGAGCTGCCATTCCTGGTTGGGCGTCGTGATGTGCTCGCTGCGTGAGCCGAAGGCCGGCATGTACTTGTTGCGCCAGCCGTCCGGGTTCTTGAGCTTGAGCAGCGCCACGCGGTTGTTGTCCTTGAAGTCCTGCATCCACTGGCGCAGGGTGCGTTCGGACGGCACAGCGTCTTCGCCCAGCTGGGCCTTGATCACGCGCGCCACCTGGCGGGCGGTGGGTTCGTGCATTTCAGCGAGTGCGGCCACGAAGACGCTGTGCAGCTCTTCGTCGCGTGCCAGTTGGGTCTGCCCCTTGTCGCGGCGTGGCTTGCGCTCCAGCAGGGCTTCGACGCCTTTGACGCGCCAGGCGCGGTACCACTTGTCCAGGGTCTTGGCCGGCAGCAGGGGATAGGCGGCCAGGGTGGAGGGCAAGGCCTCGATCTGCCCCTGGGTCCAGAGCGCGCAGAACTCCTGGATCGCCGGCCACACGGCACCGCCTCGTGCCCGGTGGTAGGCCTCGAAGCGCTGGAACAGATCCAGACGCGGGTTGCGGGCAGGATCGAATGCGCCGGAGCGCTCCAGCTGCTGGCCATAGATCGCCATCGACGTGGCGCAGGCCAGGGTCTGGGCTACCTGGCTGGCGGCCTCGCCTGCGCGCAGGGCGTTGACGACGGGCTTCACAGATCCTGCCGCCTGGGCGGCCAGGGCCAGCTGGGTTTCAGCCGGCAGGTCAGTGACCAGGTATTCGCAGCCGGTGCGGCCCCGGCCGTCACGTCGGCGGCTGGTCCAGCCCTCGGACTGCGCGCGCTTGAGCACGTTGCGTGCTGTACCTGGCAGGCCCGGCAGGCCTGCGAGATCAGGAGCAGAGAGCCACATCATGGGCGCGCCCCCTCGCTCTTGTGCGTTGCCCTGGCCCGGGGCTTGGCAGGCTTCACGCGACGGGTCATGTGAAAGGCGCGCATGCGGCTGGCCGGGTCCACGTACCGTGAGGGCCAGATCTCCTCGGGCTTCATGCCCAGCGCCTTGGCCACGATCTGCTCAGCAGCCAGCCAAGGGCTGGTCAACACCCGTTGAATGTGGCTGTAGTCGTTCTGCATGGCCAGCTGCCGCAGGCTCGTGTGCCGTTTGCGGAGCGCGGCAATGACGTCGGCCGGATGCCAATCCTTGTGTAATTCGGTCGCCGTTTGTGTGTCCATGCTCATGATTATGGGCATTTATTGCCCATTGTCAACGGCATGGCGCTTCAGGGTTTATGCGGATTCACAGAATCATGGGGATACGTACAGCAGTGGAAACTCGTATTTGCTTTTTTTGGGCGCGACGCCCAAAATTGTGTTCATGGTCACAAATAAAACAGCGCCCAAGGGAGGTGCGGGAGAAGTCGTCTTCGAGCCCGGAGAAGATCCTGTCGCGCGTTACCTGGAACTGGTCTACAGCCCTGCCACCTTTGAGCAGCTGAAGATCGCGCGGTCGATTGCGAGCGAATCATTCCGTCGAAAGTTGGGGGAGCGCTGCCGCGCCGCCCGTGGGCGCATAGAGGTGGGGACCGCTGCAGCAGCTATAGGCGTACATCGCAACACCCTGTGGAACATCGAGCGCGGCGACACGCTGCCCAATGCCTTTGACCTGGAGGTGATGGCCAGGTACTACAAGACCAGCTCCACCACCCTATTGACCGGCAAGGCTACCGCTGCGCCCGACAGCCTGGAATACAGGCCTCAGCTGATGCGTGAAGTACTCAGCGCGGTGCTGGCTGAACTGGACGCCCAGCAGCTGCAGCTGCAGCCTGAGAAGGTGGCCCAGCTGGTCGATCTGATCTATGAATACGAGGTAACACAGCCCACCAATTCAGCCGAAGCCGGAGTCAAAAGAACAACAACCCGGTTCCTTCGTCTCGTTGCATGATTTTTTCAGGGAGGGTGCATGCGTCAATATTTGATCGCCTCACACACAGGCGATGGTTGGGTCGTTGGTGTTGGTCACCCCGGGGGTGATCATGTCTAAGGAGTTGCGCGACAAGATCGCCAAGATCCTGGCATCCGCCACCAGGGTCGAGAAACGGGAGGACGCCCAGGAGCCGTCCATCTCGATCTTCGGGGACTTCGTTTTCGTCAGCGGCGATATTCACATCTGCAATACGTCGGTGCAGAATCACGGTGCCCATGACGGCGGCCGGGATGTGCCCGGTAACTAGGGGAGCACGATGAATAGATTGATGTTTTCAATCCAGCGAGTTGAGTGGCTGAAGCCGTTAGCAGGAGTCGCGATTGGTCTTGCGGCTGCTGCCCTCATCGTTTTCGCGGTGAGTTCGACATGGGATGCTCTAGGCGCCACTGGATCAAATCAAGTTCAAGGCCGGCCAGGTGAAACCCCAGATGCCACGCGCTTACAGTTGCGTAACCTATCTGATGCTCTGGTCGCAGCCAATCGAACAGGAGATCCAGTGCTTGCGGAAAAAGTCGGGCTCCAGGTTGTGTCAATCCTCGGCATGATCGAGCT
>LNFM01012892.1_pt1 | contig 10829 bp, 7 predicted proteins | sample 596031 | NCBI WGS metagenome assembly LNFM01 (sample SAMN04254537, study PRJNA301005) | activated carbon metagenome | isolation source: dual media filters at the Ann Arbor, Michigan drinking water treatment plant | place: USA: Ann Arbor | reverse complement strand
CCTGTTCGGAGAGAAGACGTACACCTTCGAGGCGCCGTACCTCGCCCTCACCAGGGATGCCTTCCGCGCCCCGTTCGAGCCGACGGACTTCGTCGGTGCCTTCGAGCCGTCGCGCACGCACATCAACACGTGGGTCGCGGACCAGACGGCGCAGAGGATCAACGACCTCATCCCCGCGGGGCAGCTCACCTCCGACACGCGGCTCGTCCTGGTGAACGCGATCTACATGCTCGCGAACTGGGAGACGGAGTTCGAGCCGCGCATGACGATGCCGAAGCCGTTTTACGCCCCGAAGCGGCACGACGTGCCGATGATGGAGCGGACGGGCGTGTATGCGCACGCGAAGCTCGACGGCACGACGCTCGTCGAGTTGCCCTACAAGGACGGCACGACGTCGATGCTCGTCGTGATGCCGAAGGACCTGGCCGCGGCCGAGCAGACGCTCACGGCCGAGACCTTCGGGGCGTGGCGCGCCGCGCTGTCGGCCAAGCGGATCACGCTGTCGCTGCCGAAGTTCAAGATCGACCCGCCGGTCGCGGTCGAGCTGTCGAAGGTGCTCGCGGACCTCGGCATCAAGGACGCGTTCGACAAGGACCGGGCTGACTTCACCGGCATGGCGAACCCGAAGGCGGCCGAGGACCGCCTCTACATCTCCAAGGTCTTCCACAAGGCGTTCGTCGCCGTCGACGAGAAGGGCACCGAGGCCGCCGCCGCCACGGCCGTCGTGATGGCCAAGGCGGGCTCCGCGGCCCCCACCGAGCCGCCGCCAGAGGTCACGTTCGACCATCCGTTCCTCTTCTTCGTGATCGATCGGGCTTCAGGCCTCGTCATGTTCATGGGTCGTGTCGTAGATCCGGCGATGTGATCACCCAGCTCCCCACCGCGGGCTTCTCGTTCGAGCTCACAGCGACGCTCGGGCACGCCCGCGCCGGCATCCTCCACACGCCCCGCGGCTCGATCGAGACGCCGGTGTTCATGCCGGTCGGCACGCAGGGCACGGTGAAGGCGATGACCGCCGACGAGCTGCGCGCGCCGCCGATCGACGCGAAGATCATCCTCGGCAACACCTATCACCTCTATCTGCGGCCCGGCCTCGAGGTGATGGAGCTCGTCGGTGGGCTCCACAAGTTCGCCGCGTGGGACCGCCCGATCCTGACCGATTCGGGAGGCTTCCAGGTGTTCAGCCTCGCCGGCATCAACGAGATCGACGACGACGGCGTCACGTTTCGCTCGCACATCGACGGCAGCAAGCACCGCTTGACGCCGGAGGTGTCCATGCACATTCAGAAGACACTCGGATCCGACATCGCCATGGTCTTCGATCAATGCCCTCCCGGCGATGCGCCGGCCGAGGTCCAGGAGGTCGCGCTCGCGCGCACGACCGCCTGGGCTGCGCGCTGCCGTGACGCACCCCGCGCGCCTGGCCAGGCGCTGTTCGGCATCGTCCAGGGCGGCATCGACGTCGAGCGCCGACTGCGCCACGCGACCGCGATCACGGCCATGGACTTCGATGGCCACGCCCTCGGGGGCCTCGCGGTGGGCGAGAGCGTCGATGACACGTACCGGGTGCTCGATGCGGTCGCGCACACGCTGCCTGCAGAGAAGCCGCGCTACCTCATGGGCGTGGGCACGCCCGCGGACCTCTCCCGGGGCATCGCGGCCGGTATCGACATGTTCGACTGCGTGATGCCGACCCGGAACGCCCGGAACGGCTACCTGTTCACGAGCGAGGGCCGGGTGAACATCTCCAACGCCAAGCACCGGACAGACACCGCCCCGGTGGACGCCGCGTGCCCGTGCCACACGTGCCAGACCCACTCACGGGCGTACCTGCGACACCTCTTCCAGGCCAAGGAGATCCTGTACGCGCGCCTCGCAACCCTCCACAACCTCACGTTCTATGCGCGCCATGTCCGGGCCATCCGCGACCGGATCCTCGCCGACGGGACCCGCGTCCATTAGGGGGCTTGACCCCCATTACCCCCGATGCTACGAACCGCCAACTTTTCCGCGTCCTTAGCCCGCAGGTGACCCATGCAAGCAATGTCTCCGATTGTGATGATGCTCGTGATGTTCGGCATCTTCTACTTCATCCTGATCCGTCCGCAGGTGAAGAAGCAGAAGGAGCACCGCGCGATGCTGGACAAGCTCGGGAAGGGTGACGACGTCATCACGCGCGGCGGCATCATCGGCCGCATCACCGGCGTCGCCGACGACGGCATCCTCGTCGTCGAGCTGCAGGACAAGGTTCGCGTTCGGATCCCGCGCCCGTACATCGAGGGCGCTTACAAGGCCGGGGAGAAGTTGCCCGAGTCCGCCACGAAGAACGCCGCCTAAAAGAGGGTTGTCATGGACCGTAGCTTGAAGTGGCGCACGCTGATCTTTTTGATCAGCGTCGTCCTGTGTGTGGGCATCTTGCTGCCGACCGTCATGACGGGCGGACAGTTGCCGTCGTGGTGGCCGTTCGACAAGGCGATCCAGCTGGGGCTCGACCTCCAGGGCGGATCGCACATCGTCTACAGCATCGATCTCGACAAGGCGGTCGACGACCGCGCGAGCGAGCTGAAGCGCGACTTCGATTCGAAGTTCGCCGACGAGCAGATCAAGGCGACGGTCAAGACGCCCCCGAGTCCCACGGGTGCCGTGACGATCGTCCTCGCCGACCAGGCGAACCGCGAGAAGGTGCTCGCGTCGATCAAGGCCGACTACATGCGGAGCAAGGAGCCCGAGGTCGAGCAGATCGATTGCCCGGCCACGGAGGCCGCAGGTGCCATCTGCCTCAAGGTCCACCACGACTTCGCGGAGAATCTGAAGAAGTCGGCGCTGGCCAACGCGGTCAACACCATCCGCGAGCGCATCGACGAGAACGGCGTCGCCGAGCCGACGGTCGTGCAGAAGGGCGACGAGATCATCGTCGAGTTGCCCGGTCTCGATGCCGAGCGCACGGCGCAGACTCGCGATGACATCGCGCGCGCCGCCAAGCTCGAGTTCAAGGTCGTCGCCGAAGGCAACCCGTTCATGGCGGAGCTCTTCCGTCACGTGGGCAACGAAGGCGGCAAGGAGCGCAAGGCCACCGAGCCCCGCGCCCGGGAAGAAGAGATCCAGGCCGAGATCGAGCAGTGGCGTCCCGATGATGGTGGCGACCTCCGCACGGACTACTACCTGCTCGCCCGCAACAAGCCGATGAACCTCACCCCGGACCGCGCGCTCGAGATCGAGTGCGTGCGTCGGACCGAGGTGACGTCGCGCACCGTCGACGGCAAGATCAACTGCCCCAAGGTCGAGGGGCGCCACATCATTCGCTGGTACCTGCAGGACCTCGCGAAGGCGGATCCGAAGTTCGTCGTGCCCGACCAGTTCCAGGTCGCGTACGAGGAGATCGATCCGGCGCTCGATGCGACCGACAAGCGCACCATGTGGCGCACGTACCTCCTCGAGCGTGCAGTGCGCCTCACCGGTACGTCCATCTCGTCGGCGACCGGGCAGTACGACCCGAACACGAACCGTCCGGTCGTCCTCATCGACTTCAACCGCTACGGCAGCCGCGTCTTCGGCGACCTGACGGCCGAGATCGTGGGGCGCAAGCTCGCCACGATCCTCGACGACAAGGTGAAGAGCGCGCCCATCATCAACGGCGCCATCCGCGGCGGCCGTGCCTCCATCACCATGGGTGGCACAGATGCCCAGGTGCAGGAGCGCGAGCGCGACAGCCTCGTGAACGTCCTGAAGACGGGCTCCTTGCCCGCGCCCCTCCGCGAGGAGAGCGCCAGCAAGGTCGGTCCGACGCTCGGTCGCGATGCCATTCAGAAGACGCAGCTGTCCTTCATCCTGGGCGTCATTCTCGTCGTCCTGATCATGGTCGGCTTCTACCGGAAGAGCGGCTGGATCGCGGTGTTCGCCGTGCTGTTCCACGTGCTCGTCACGCTGGCGGTCATGGCGCTCTTCAAAGCGACCCTGACGTTGCCCGGCATCGCGGCGCTCGTGCTGTCGGTCGGCATGTGCGTCGACGGCAACATCCTCATCAACGAGCGCATTCGAGACGAGCTCTTGCTCGGCAAGAGTGTCCGCGGCGCCGTCGACCTCGGGTTCTCGCGCGCGTTCTCGGCGATTCTCGATGGCCAGTTCACCATCGCCGCCTCGGCATGGGTGCTCCTGCAATACGGCTCCGGTCCCATCAAGGGCTTCGCCGTCATGATGCTCGTCGGCGTGTTCACCACGGTCGCGACGAATACCTGGGTGACCCGCATTTTCTTTGACTGGGCCGTCACGCGTAAGAAAAACGCGACGACGCTCTCGATCTGAGCAAGACCATGAGCGAGCACAAGTTCCGCTACATGCTCCCGCCCGGCACGAACTTCGCGTTCGTCCCGAAGTTCAAGGCGTGGATCTGGCTGTCTATCCTCCTGACGATCGCGACGGTCGCGGTCCTCTTCGTGAACAAGTCGCAGCGCGGCGAGTTCATGAACTGGACGACCGACTTCAAGGGCGGCACCGAGATCGTGCTGGCCTTCAAGGACAAGGCGACCGGCGCGTACAAGAAGGAGCCCGTCGGCACGATCCGCGAGACGTTCGGCCAGGCTGGTGAGGAGGGCCTCGAGGTCGGTGACATGACCTACAACGAGGAGACCGCCGAGGGTAAGGAGATCGTCGTCGAGGGCATGGTCGTGAAGACCCCGCGCTTCTCGGCCCTCAAGAAGGAGGTCGCCGAGTCCGCGCGCCTGGCGTTCGAGCAGCAGTTCGCGGATCGCGAGCTCGGCAAGGTCGCCTGGTCCGGCGACCGCCTCTTCGTGCGCAGCAAGAAGAGCATCAAGAACGAGGAAGTCGCGCCGGTGTTCGCGGCCGCGGGCCTCGAGCTGAAGCAGTGGTCGCCCAAGGAGATGGCGCTCTACGGTCACGCCGATGAAGGCACGGGCGACATCAGCTCCGTCTTCACCGCGTGGGGCCTCGACCGCCAGTACGAGCAGATCCTCGAGAAGGCGCTGCCGGACACCGACGTCATCGTCGTGCAGAGCGCGGGCGTCGGCGCCAAGGCCGGCGACAAGCTCCGCCACGACGCGGCCAAGTCGATCATCTACGCCATCTTCCTCATCATGCTGTACCTCGCGTTCCGGTTCGACATCCGGTACGCGCCGGGCGCGGCGTTCGCCGTCATCCACGACGCGGTCATGGTCATCGGCGTGTTTGCCCTGACCTGGACCGAGGTCTCGCTGACGTCGGTGGCCGGTCTCCTGACCGTCATGGGGTACTCGGTGAACGAGACCGTCATCAGCTTCGATCGAATTCGCGAGAACGAGGCGAAGCTGAAGGACAAGTCGATCGAGCGCATCATCGACATCTCGATCAACGAGCGCCTCGCGCGCACGATCATGACGGCGTCGACGGTGTTCGCGACGACGCTCATCATGAACATCTTCGGCACGGGCCACGTGCGGAACTTCGCGTTCGCGATGAACGTCGGTGTCATCGTCGCCACGTACTCCTCGATCTTCCTCGCGGCTCCGATCTTCCTGTGGATCTCGAAGAAGTACTACTCGGGTCCGCCGAAGCATCGTCGCGTGGCGCCGGTGCAGTCGGTCGCGACCGCGTCGGCCTCGGCGTCCGACGAGTAGCGAGCTCTCGGTGCGAAAAGATCCCGGGATCTCCGGGATCTACGTCACTTCGATGTCAGAGGGCGCGGCTAGTTTGCGCGCGTGCTCACCCGGCTGCGCAGTGTCGACGAGACGATCGTCGCACGCCTCGCTTCGACCCTGAAGTTGAGGCTGCCCACGGCGCGCTGCCTCGCCGTGCGCGGGGTGACCGAGCCGTCGGCCGCGCAGGGCTTCATCGACCCGCGCCTCGCCGCGCTACGCCCACCCGCCGGTCTCGCGGGCCTGTCCACCGCCGTGGGCCGTCTGGCCACCGCGGTGGAGCGGGGGGAGCGTATCGGGGTGTTCGGCGACTACGACGTCGACGGCATCACCACGGCCGCACTCCTCACCACGTTCCTCCGCGCCTGCGGTGTCCACGTGGAGGTCGCGGTCGCGAGCCGCCACGCTGGTTACGGCTTCACGGCCGCTGCGGCCGATGACTTCGCCGACCGGGGCTGCACCCTCGTGATCACCGGCGACTGCGGCACCAGCGACCTGGTCGCGATCTCGCGGGCTGCGCAGCGTGGCATCGAGGTCATCGTGGTTGACCACCACACGGTGCCGGCCGGGGACTCGCATCCATCGTGCGCGCTCGTGAACCCGCACCGTGCGGACTCGACGTTCCCGTTCCGCGGGATGGCGAGCGTCGGTCTCGGCTTCTATGTCGCAGCGGCGGTCCGCACCGAGCTCCGGGACCGCGGGTTCTTCCGGACGCACGGGCCTGGGCCCGAACCCGATGTACGCGAGCTCCTCGACTTCGTGGCCCTCGGCACCATCGCCGACCTCGTGCCGCTCGCCGCCGAGAACCGGATCCTCACGTCGCTGGGGCTCAAGCGGATGAACGCGACGCTCCGGCCCGGCGTCGCGGCGCTCCTCCAGGTCGCCGGGGTCGACCGCGAGGTCGATGCACGCACGGTCTCGTGGAAGCTCGCGCCGCGCATCAACGCCCCCGGTCGTCTCGGCGCTGCCGAGCCCGCCCTCATGCTGCTCCTCGCCGACGAGTCCACGGCCGCCGAGCGGGCCCAGGTTCTCGAAGCCGCCAATGCCGAACGCCGCGAGGTTCAGGATCGCGTGATGACGGAGGCGATGGCGATGCTCGAATCGGTCGACACCGATGCGGCCTCGGCGATCGTCGTGGCCGGGGAGGGCTGGCCCCCGGGCGTCGTCGGAATCGTCGCCGCGAAGCTCGTCGACAAGTTTCAGCGCCCCGCCTTCGTGGTGGCCATCGATGCCGACACCGGTATCGGCCGCGGCAGCGCTCGCAGCTGCAACGGCGTCAACCTCTACGATGCTCTCGCCAAGGCGTCCGGCTGCCTCGACCGCTTTGGCGGGCACGCCGCCGCCGCCGGCTTCACGCTCACCCGCGAGCGGGTGGCGGCCCTCGACGCCGAGCTGCGCGCCGCGTGCGCTGCTGACGGCACGGCCAGCATCCGCCTCGCCGAGGGTTCGGGCCGCATCGGCACGCGCGATATCGACGCCGAGGTTCGCCTCGCCGAAGTCGACGAGCGTCTCGCCGAGGAGCTGGCCGGTCTCGGTCCCTTCGGCCAGGAGAATCCGCCCCCTGTCCTGGTCGCGCGTCATACGAAGGTCACGGCGTTGCGCCGGGTCGGCGACGGCTCGCACCTGAAGCTCACGCTCGAGGATGGCTTCACCTCGCGCACCGCCATCGGCTTTGGCCTGGGGCCTCGCGAGGTCGAGGTCGGCAGTCACATCGACGTCGCGTTCCTCCCCACGATCAGCACCTGGCAGGGCCGTCGCTCGGCCGAGCTCGAGCTGGCGGACCTCGCCGTATCCCGCGGATAGATCTGGCCGCGCCGGCCTGGGGGCGGTAGGACTCGGAGGTGGCCGCTACCGACGACGATGCTCCGGTTCCCCGCCTGCCACGCGGCCGGATGATCAAGCTGTCGGTCCCGATGGTCGTGCGCATCCTCCTGACGCTCACGCTCCTGGTGATGATCATCATGATCCAGAGGCCGTGCGCCGAGGGCGTGTCGCGCTTCGTGACCGGCTTTGGTGATGGTTCGGGCTCTGGCTCCGCGGCCGGGTCCGGCGCGCCGATCGTCGAGACGCCGGAGCTGCGGCCCGAGGATTACGAGTCGATCACGAGCGACATGACGCCCGAGGAAGTGCAGGCCGCGATGAAGCGCGCCCGCGCCAAGGCAGAGGCGAAGGCCAAGGCCAACGCGGCTTCGGGTAGTTCGGGCTCGGGCTCGGGCTCGGGCTCGGGCTCGGGCTCCAAGTAGCAGTCCGACGGCGGCCGAGACCCTGCGCAGGGACCGGTTTGGAGCGGCGGCCGAGACCCTGCGCAGGGACCGCGGGCCTGCTTCTTCCGGTCAGGCCGCGCCCTGCGCCTCCTCTGGTCGCCGAAGGCATGAGCCTGCGAAACGCGCTGGCACGCAGCTCCGGGCGTACCTGGGCGAATGCCCCCCGCGTCGCACCAACTAGAATGGGCAGTAAAATCCTCATCCGCACCGCGATGTCGTCCGTCAGACTCACCCCCTAAGCTCCGAAACTCGCGTGGTAGTTCTCACGCCAAGCACAACGGAGGATCGAATGCTCGACGGTGCGACGTTGACGAGGACGTACGACGTAGTGGCTGCGGTCGCGATGGCGTCGCGGACAGCGTCTCGATGGGGGGCGCGCGAGTCGCCGAACGCGGCCACCACGAGCGATGTGCCCGCGTGGACGCCGGGCGCATCGTGGTAAACGGTCGACCTGGCTCTTCGCGCGATCCAGCGTGTACGCGATGGTCTCGACGCCGATGAGGCACGCTGGCTGCGCCACGCCGAGCGCGTGCGGATCTGGAGGCAGCTCGGCATGGTCTCGGCACTCGACTACTGCGAACGAGTGCTGGGGCTCGCGCCCCGGACGGCGAAGGAGCGACTGCGCGTGGCCCGCGCTCTCGCGTTGCTGCCGGCGATCGAGGACGAGCTCCGCGCGGGGCAGCTGAAGTACTCCATCGTCCGCGAGCTCGCGCGCGTCGCGACATCGAGTACGGAGCGCGCATGGATCGACCATGTTCGGGGCAAGTCGCTTCGCGAGGTCGAGGAGCTCGTCGCAGGTCACCGCCGCGGCGACCTGCCGACCGACGAGCCCGACCCAAACCTGCGGACGGCGCCCTTCGTGCTCGACCTCACCCCACGTGTGCGCACGCTGATGCTGGCCGCCGTGGCCCGGATTCGCAGCGACGCCGACCATGATCTCGACGACGATGCGATCGCCGAGGCGCTCGCGCAGGCTGTGCTCGCTGACGATACGGCATCGCCCGAGTCGGGACGTGCGAAGTACCAGATCGCCTTCAACGTCTGTCGACGATGCGACCAGGCCGAGCAGCACGTCCACGGCTACGCTGCGCCCGTCACCGCCGAGATGCTCGAGCGCGCCCGCTGCGACGCAGTCACGATCGGCGACCTCGATGTAGCGACACCCGAGCGCGCTTCCCAGTCGATTCCGCCGGCGACCGCACGTCTCGTCTGGCATCGCGACCTGGGGCGCTGTCAGACGCCCGGCTGCCGATCCAAGCGCGGTCTCGAGCTCCATCACATCGTGCGCCGCGCGGACGGCGGGTCGCACGATCCGAGCAACCTGACCGTGCGGTGTAGCGCGTGTCACCAGGCCCACCACGACGGACTCGTGACGATCGGCGGCATTGCGCCTGACCACCTGACGTTCGTGCGCCACGAGCCGGCGCCAGCGGTCACGCCCAACCCGATCGTCGCCGACGCCGTGGCGGCGATCGTCGGACTGGGCTTCTCGAAGACGATCGCACGCGCGGCTGTCGATGCAGTCAGAGAACACGCAGAGCTAGGGGCTGCCGCGCTACTCCGCGCGGCCCTCGCGAGGTGCCCCCGCCCTTCGAGCTGAACCGACGCCTAGACCTACGCGGAGGCTCTCCGCTGGCACGGGCCGCGATACACTGGTCCGGATGACGGTTGCGCGGACGCTCGCTGCCTTGCTGGTCGTGGGCGGCGCGATGGCCGGTGGGCATGTCGCGTGCCTCGAGCCTGACGTGCAGTTCTGCTCGGCGTCGGTCATCTGCCCGGTGACGATGGTCTGTGCCGGCGACGCGTGCGTGACGCCGGAGCAGGCCACGGCCTGCAACGGGAAGGTCGATGGGGACGCGTGCATGGCGGACGGGATCGCCGGCACGTGTTTCGGGGCTGGTTGCTTGCCGGCCGGGTGCGGCAACAACCGCCTCGATCAAGGTGAAGCCTGCGACGACGGCAACACGACGTTCGGCGATCAGTGTGCCGCGGACTGCCGGTCCACGGAGGTGTGCGGCAACGGGATCGTCGACATGCCCGTCGGCGAGCAGTGCGACACCGGCCCGACGGGGCTATCGGGCGACGGCTGTTCGTCGCGATGTCAGGTGGAGCTGCTGCTGTGGCGGGACGGCGCGCCGCCGCTGCCTGCGAGGCGCACCGGCTTTCGCGTCGCGTGGAACGGCACGTCCCTCATGCTGATCGGGGGCTCGCCCGTCGGCAGCGCGGTCGTCCTCGATGACCAGTGGCACCGCGAGGGCGCCACGTGGGTCAAGCACGCGCCGGCGACGCCGCTGCCCGCACGTAACCGGTTCGGGATGGCCTTCGACGAGAAGCGTCAGGAGGTCGTGGTTTTCGGCGGGTTCGGCGTCGGCGGAAGCGCGCTGCAGGACACGTGGGTCTACGCCAACGGCGCCTGGACGCAGGTCACCACGGAACCGGCGCCGTCCGCGCGCGGTGATGTGCGGCTGAGCTACGACCCGGGGCTCGAGAAGATCGTCCTGTTCGGCGGCGCCCCCAGCACGGGCTCGGCGGCCACCGCCCTGAGAGACACCTGGCTCTGGGACGGCAAGAGCTGGACCCAGAGCGCCAGCGGCAGCGCGGCTGAGTGCTCGGCAAACGATTCGGGCGTCGCCCCATGTGCACGCGCGAACGCAGCACTCGCGTATCTGGGCGCGGAGCAGCGGACCTTGATGTTCGCGGGCCGCTTCTCTCCGAGCGGGGGCGGGCCGTTCGACCGCGTATGGCAGCTGGATCCTAAGGGCGCTCCGACAGGTCCCAAATGGTCCGGGCAGGACACCCCGCTCACGCTGGCGTCGCCCGGCATGGTGGCGGCGCCGGTCGCAGACGGCGGCGTCGTCGCGATCTCGTCGTCGGCGTGTGCGGTGCGGAATAGTCTTGCGTGGAGCGGGTGTCCCGCCGCGCCCATCGACGCGGCGGG
>LNFM01012891.1_pt1 | contig 10829 bp, 8 predicted proteins | sample 596031 | NCBI WGS metagenome assembly LNFM01 (sample SAMN04254537, study PRJNA301005) | activated carbon metagenome | isolation source: dual media filters at the Ann Arbor, Michigan drinking water treatment plant | place: USA: Ann Arbor | reverse complement strand
ACTTTACATACAGGCGCGTTTTCAAGATGTGGAGGCGCGCTGGAAATTAATTCCCGGTCACGGAGAAAAATTTCATCAAGGCTGGGTGGTAACCAACACCCGGTTCACCACAGACGCAACTAAATATGCGACATGCTCAGGGCTGAATCTCGTAAGCCTTGATTTTCCTCAAGGCGAAAGCCTGCGTGATATGATCGAGGAAACAGGTCTTTATCCCTTTACGTGTCTTACAACGCTCACACAACAGGAAAAGAAATTATTGCTGGAAAAGAAAATTGTCTTGTGCCGCGATATATGTCACAATCCCACATATCTCCGGCAGATAAATCTTCCGGCCTCCCGGATAAAGGAAGTTCTGGAAGAAGGCCATCAACTATGTCATAAACTTATGCAACATGATCAACACTGAAATCTTTAAGCAAGCTGTTCATAGCCGATCCTTGGAGGACGTTCTGCAATCGCTTGAGGCAGACGGAACGCACGGCCTTAGCCAAGACGCTTCCAAGCAGAGGCTCCAGCAGTTTGGAAACAATTCGATTACGCATGAGAAAAAGAAAAGCCTCTGGCTGGTCTTTCTCAGGCAATTCAATAGTCCCATCGTGTATCTGCTCATCTTGGCGGCTGGCCTCTCATTTTTCTTTCAGGAGTGGCTCGATGGTGCTGCCATTCTCGTTGTTATCTTCATTAATTCCATCATCGGATTTTACATGGAATACCAGGCTGAGCGGTCGATGGAGGCGTTGAAAAAAATGTCTGTTCTTCCCGCCAAAGTTATTCGCAACGGAGAGATGAAGGAGATCAATGCCGAGGAACTTGCTCCCGGTGATCTGATCTTCATGGAGGCTGGTGATATGGTTCCTGCTGATGGTCGCATCTTGCGCTCATCACAATTGCAGGTTGATGAAGCCGCTCTAACGGGTGAATCCATTCCCGTGGAAAAGAAAATGGCTACGCTGCCTGAACTCACCACCCTTGCCGAACGCACCAACATGGTGTACAAAGGAACTTTTGTTACGAAAGGAAACACCTATTGCCTACTCACCGGTACCGGCATGCAGACCGAACTGGGAAAAATAGCCAGCCTTGTGCAATCAGCCGAGCAAGCCGCCACTCCACTGGAAAAGAAACTCGAACAGTTTAGCAAGAAACTGATCAAAGTTACAGTAGCGCTGGTGGTCATCATTTTCTTTGCAGGTATTCTGAATGGCCAGCATATTCTTGAAATGCTCGAAACGGCTATCGCGCTGGCAGTGGCAGCCGTACCTGAAGGATTGCCCATTGTAGCCACGCTGGCTCTTGCGCAGGGAATGATGAAAATGGCGCGGCACAATGTTATCGTGAAGAAATTATCGGCTGTAGAAACCCTGGGTGGTACCAACGTGATTTGCACCGATAAGACCGGAACACTAACCCAGAACAAAATCGAAGTACACGTTATTGTTACGCCTTCCGGAAAATATGACGTAAGCAATGGAAAAATTATTAATTCTGGTGATCCGGCATTCCAAAGGGTTTTAGCATGCTCTGTGCTATGCAACACTGCTGCTCTTGGTATAGATGGAAGTGAAACCGGTGATCCGCTTGAAGTTGGGCTTCTGAAATTTGCCATTGCTCAGGGAACTTCCATAGAAGCGATGCGGAAGGAAAACCCGGTAGTGCAGGAAGAACCATTTTCCTCTGAAACCAAAGTCATGGCTACCCTCCATCTGGCAATCGAAGGTAAATCATTGATTTATGCCAAGGGTGCCGCAGAAGAATTGCTAGATAAGTGCACGCACGTTATCAATGGCTCGGAAGAATTTGAGCTTCATGGAGCCTTGAAAAAAAACCTGTTATTGGAAGCTGAAAAACTTTCAGCATCTGGTTACCGTGTGATTGCGGCCGCAACACGGATGGCCGGCAGTGGAGAAGATTCCCTGGCGTCCGGTTTGGTATTTGCCGGATTGATAGGAATGATCGACCCACCTCGGGCCGATGTTTTCAATGCCGTGAAGGAATGTAAGTCGGCAGGGATTAAAGTGATTATGATAACCGGTGACCATCCGGCCACCGCTGAAAATATCGGACAACAACTGGGGATTTTGGATCAGGGGGATAGGTCCGTCATGATCGGTAAGGATATGAAGGACTATGATCATCTTACAGAGAATGAAAAAGACGACTGGGTGGGAACCACAGTCTTCGCACGTGTAAGCCCCAAACAAAAACTTGATCTGGTCAATGTGTTGCAGGACAGAAAACACATTGTAGGAATGACCGGTGACGGAGTGAATGATGCGCCTGCCCTTAAAAAGTCCGACATAGGTATTGCGATGGGCTTACGCGGAACTCAGGTTGCCCAGGAAGTAGCCGACATGGTTTTGAAAGACGATTCATTCTCTTCGATTGTACTGGCCATCCGCCAAGGCCGCATCATATTCGATAACATCAGGAAGTTTGTTATTTTTCTTTTGTCCTGTAACCTCAGCGAACTTTTTGTTATTGCCGTTGCCTCCGTGTTGAATCTTCATTTTCAACTCTTCCCTTTACAGATCCTCTACATCAACATCATCACCGATGTTCTCCCCGCGCTTGCACTTGGTGTAATTGCCGGTGGCGCTTCTATTATGAAACAGCCTCCCCGCAACACGGATGAACCCATTATCGATACAAAACGATGGACAGCGATTATTGTCTATTCCGTTATCATCACCTTAACAACCTTAGGTGCTGTGTTCATAAGTCATTATACGGTTCACAAGACTGAGATCTGGAACCCTGAACTTTGCAATAACATCTTGTTCTTTACTCTTATCTTCTCACAAATCCTGCATGTCTTCAACATGAATGCCGCTGGATCCAGATTCTTTACCAGTGAAGTCATGAAGAACCGGTATGTCTGGTATGCAGTTGTTGCATGTCTTGCATTGCTTTTCATTTCTTACCAGGTAGAAATAGTAAGAAAGGCATTGGATATTTTTCCGATGTCGAATGAAGACTGGATGATCTCAGTGAGCATGAGTCTGCTGTCGTTGATCGTTATCCAGATTGTAAAAAGTCTCAACCTGATCCGACAATGAATACCGGTATAAAGTTGACTTTTTTAGGTGCTGCCGGAACGGTAACCGGATCAAAATATTTGCTTCAGGCAAACAACACAGCCATACTGATTGATTGTGGTCTATTTCAGGGACTCAAGCAATTGCGTGTTTTGAATTGGGAGAAGTTTCCGGTTGATCCATTGTCAATTGATCTGGTATTGATTACCCATGGCCATCTCGATCATGTGGGGCACCTACCAAGATTGGTAAAGGAAGGCTTCAATGGCCCGATTTGGTGTACGTCACCCACGTCCGAAATTGCCAAAGTAATTTTAGAGGACAGCGCAAAGATACAGGAAGAAGAGGCAGAACATGCCAATCGTTTTGGTTATAGTAAACATAAGGAAGCCCTTCCGCTTTATGACCTTAACGATGTGCAAAAAACAATTCCCCTTTTTGCTTCACAACCCATTAAACAATGGATAAAAGTGACGGATAATATTCAGGTTCGGTTTTGTTACAATGGTCATATTGTTGGAGCAACGTACATTGAATTAAAAATTAATGGAAAACTAATCACATTCTCCGGTGACATTGGAAGAATGAAAGATCCTTTACTTTATCCACCTGAATTACCCCGGGAAACCGATGTCCTTGTTATGGAATCAACCTATGGAAATCGGGTACACCCTCCTGACGCGGAAGTACAGCTTGCGAAGGCAATTATTGAGTCTTGTTCCAAAGATGGTACGATACTGGTTCCGAGCTTTGCCGTTGAACGTACACAATTGCTGATGTTCTTGTTATGGAAGCTGAAAAAAAATAAGGCTATTCCTGAAGTACCTGTTTATATGGATAGTCCAATGGGGCGAAACGTTTTGGAAATTTTTCATCGCCATCCGGAATGGCACAGGTTGTCGAAGGAAGAGTGCACGGAAATGTGCCGTGACATTATCCGTGTAAAAACAATGGAAGAGACAATGAAACTTGTCGCGGATCATCATCCGAAAATCATTATTGCTGGAAGTGGAATGGCAACCGGTGGACGAATCCTTACTTATTTTGAGCATTATTTGAATGACAAAGCGGCAACGATTCTTCTGGTTGGCTATCAGGCCGAAGGAACACGCGGTCGTCAACTGTTGGATGGCGCGCATGAAATAAAACTAAGAGGAAAGTTTTTCAAGGTAAGAGCGTCCGTCATAAATGTGGAAGGCTTGTCGGCTCATGCCGACCAGAAAGAACTTATCCATTGGATGAGTAGCCTTTCAAAGCCTCCGAAATATATTCTTATCACCCACGGAGAGCCTGCATCAGCTCGGGCATTGCAGGAAAAGATTCGTCAGGTGTATAACTGGGAGACTGCTATACCGCATTTGAATCAGTCTATTGACTTATAAAACAGAATAATCCTTTTTTGAAGGCCATATGAAGACATTAACTCGCGTAGCCACCTACTCATTTCAGCCGGAAGAGGTTTTTAATTGCCTTGATAATCTCGGAGTTACAAGCATGCACATGACCAAATCGTCACCGATGATGATGGGAAGTAAACTCGATCTGAAGTTCCTCACCGAATATCACACAGGTTTGGGTACTAAGTATCGTTGGACAGGAAAAATGGTAGGAATTAAAATGGACTTTGCTGTCGAAGTTACCAAGTGGGTGCCTGGAGAAGAGAAGACTTGGGAAACAATTGGAGATCCTAAGCTGATCATCTATTCCTGGTATCAGATGCATTTATTGCTTACAAAAATTACGAATGGGACAATAGCAAAACTCTCCATCAGCTACAAGAAACCCGAAGGTGCATTTTACAAAATCCTTTCATTCTTATTTGCCGACTGGTATTGCAGGTGGTGCTTAAAGCACATGCTAGAGGATGGCAAAAGGATACTAATGAAAAATGCTAATGAACATGGAACATAACCATTCTAATTACTTAAAAGTAAAATCAATTGGCATCGATACATGTAGTGAGAATATTGTTTATATGCGTCATGACTGCCATGTTTGCCTCTCCGAAGGTTTCAAGGCGCTTACGCGATTAGTTGAAAGACACAAGGATCAGGATACCATTGCCATACTCAACGTAATTCACAATTCAGAACTGTTGCGTCACTTATCCTCATTCAATTTGCTAAAAGCTTGAATTTGATAAAACAATGGTTTAAAAACTTAATTAATAGTTTTAAATAAATCACCTTGAACCCTTTTGTAAAATTCTCATGAAGAGGAACAAAACAAAATCAGCCATTGATTGGCATGATGCTGCAGAAGCATTTAAGTCAATTGCCCATCCGGAAAGACTTGCAATACTTAATTTGATAGGCAGTTCCGGTGATGAGCAAGTAAAGGTGAAAAATATCTATGAAACCCTCCACCTTGAACAGTCAATCACCTCCCGTCACTTAACCACTATGAAAAAAAGCGGAATATTAAAAAGAGACGTAAGGAAGGGTAAAGTTTTTTATTACCTCAATATGGAGAATATTGTTGTCCAATGTATCAAGATTCTGTTAACTGAACAGGCAAAATAATTCTTATCTATGGATGCGAATCATTTGAATCAACTAAGAGTAAAATCGATCGGCATTGACACGTATCGCGAGAACATTATCTACATGCGTCATGATTGTCATGTATGTGTTGCAGAGGGTTTCACAGCGCTTACAAGGGTAATTGTAAGTTGTGGCGGAAAGCAAATCATTGCCACATTAAATGTAATTCATAATAGCAACCTGCTGGAACACGGAGAAGCTGCGTTGTCGATGGAAGCAATGGAACGGTTGAATGCGAGAGAAGGCGACTTCATTGGGGTCAGCCATCTTCCGCCTGTAGAATCCCTGCGTAGCGTCAGGGCCAAATTGTATGGCCAATCTCTTGAGCCGGAAGCTTATCAGGGAATTATCCGTGACATTACGGACGGCAAATACTCCAACATTGAGTTAGCAACGTTCATCGCTGCCTGCTCCAATGACCGACTTAAGACTGAAGAAATAATTTCGCTGACAAAAGCAATGATCCATTCCGGTCAAAAGCTTTCCTGGCCCGGAATTGTAGTAGACAAACATTGCGTAGGAGGCCTTCCGGGAAACCGAACAACGCCAATTGTTGTGAGCATAATTGCTGCAGCCGGTCTTACCATACCTAAAACATCTTCGCGGGCTATTACATCTCCTGCAGGAACAGCCGACACTGTGGAAACTTTCACAAATGTGAACCTCGATTTAGCAACTATACGCAAAGTGGTAGAAAAGGAAGGCGGTTGTATGGCTTGGGGAGGCGCTGTTAAACTTAGTCCGGCAGATGATATCCTGATTTCAATTGAACGATCCCTTGATCTTGATAGCCCTGCTCAATTGATTGCTTCGGTGCTTTCAAAAAAAGCTGCCGCAGGTTCAACACATGTTGTAATTGATATACCTGTTGGTAAGTCAGCAAAAGTTCGAACGATGGAAGAGGCTATTCATCTTAAGGATTTGATGATGAGTGTGGCATCTGCAATAAACATTACCCTGGATGTTGTTTTTACGGATGGACAACAACCGGTAGGACGTGGCATCGGTCCGGCTCTTGAAGCATTGGATATAATCGCAGTGCTAAAAGGAAACAAAGAAGCCCCTATCGATCTGCGCGATCGCTCACTTAAACTCACAGGCCGATTATTGGAAATGACAGGGAAAACTTCCTCTAATGGTGGTTATCAAATGGCCTTTTCAATTCTTGAAAAAGGAGAAGCTTGGAAAAAATTTCAGGCAATTTGCCAGGCCCAAGGGCGGTTTACAGAACCCACAGTTGGTCAATTCCGGTATGAAGTAATCAGTAACAAGGATGGAGTGGTTGCCAATATTGATAACCGCAAGCTTGCCAAGTTGGCCAAGCTGTGTGGAGCACCTCATGCACCCGGAGCCGGGATTTTATTTTTGTCTCCTCTCTATAAAAAGGTAAGCAAAGGCGATGTACTATTGATTCTCTTCGCGCAATCAAAAGGCGAACTTGAGTATGCCAAAGAGTATTTAAAATCAAGCGATGAGACTATCCTTCAAATTGTGTAACTAAAAATTAAAAGGATGAACACAATTGTTTTTGCCCTTCCTGGAAACGAAAGCTTAGCTGGGAAACTGGCAACCAGTTTGAAAGCCGACATAGGCGAACTAACTATCCGCCATTTCCCGGACGGAGAAACTTACATTAGGATACACTCGGACGTAAAGGGAAAAAGAGTGATCATGGTTTGTTCATTGAATAATCCTGATGAAAAACTTCTGCCTCTTTTCTTTCTAAGCCAGGCAGCGAAAGAACAGGGAGCGGACTGCACCTGTTTAGTCGCTCCCTACCTTGCCTATATGCGTCAGGATAAGCAATTCAAACCTGGAGAGGGCATTACCTCTGCCTATTTTGCACGGCTTATTTCCAATTTTGCGGATACATTAATTACAATCGATCCTCACCTCCATCGAAGGAATTCGATGAGTGAGATCTATACAGTGCCATGTAAGGTACTGCATGCTGCCGGACTAATATCGGCATGGATTCGCAATAATATCGAGAAGCCTGTTCTGATCGGACCTGATAGTGAAAGTGAGCAATGGGTTGAGGTGGTGGCGAAGAGTGCCGGTGCACCTTTCATTGTATTAGAAAAAATAAGGCGTGGTGACCGGGAAGTCGTAGTTACCGTTCCCCAGATAGAGAGGTATCGAGAATATTCACCGGTTTTGGTTGATGACATTATCTCTACCGCTCGCACCATGATTGAAACAGTCGGTCATCTGAAGAAGGCCGGAATGAAACCTCCCGTATGCATTGGTATACACGGCATTTTTGCAGGCAATTCTTTTCAGGAATTGCAAGCAGCCGGAGTCGCCACAATTGTAACAACCTATACAATCGGTCATCCTACCAACAAGATTGAAATTGCTGAATTAATAGCATCGGCATTTTAACGAGGGCCCTTGTTTGCTTACACCTTAATACTTATTTGGAATTAATCTAAATAATAAATAGAATTGCAGACTATTTAAAATCATTCTAAATAATCGATAACCGTCCTTATGAAAACCAAACCTATACTCCTTTTCACAATCTTTTATATTAGCCTCCTCCAATCACTGGCACAATCCGACCGATCTGTTGAAGGAACCATAACCGATATTAACAACCAACCCCTTGCGGGAGTCAATGTCTTTATTGATGAAACAAGAAGAGGTGATGTTTCGAATGCGAAAGGATTTTTTAGCCTCCACGGGCTTGCCCCTGGAAAGTACGTCCTGAAGTTGTCATCGATAGGGTTTATCACGCTATCTCAACCAATCGATTTGACTGTTGAAGAAACTGTAAAGCTTACACTGGCGATGAAGGAAAGTTTGTATGAACTTCCGGAAATTGTTGTTTCGCGGGAAACGCTCACTGGTGGAAGTAAATATCTCTCAGATATTCCGGGATCTGCACATTATTTAAGCCTGAAAGTGCTCAATGAATTCAATTACAGCGATGTCAATCGCATTCTGAGAAATGTGCCCGGAGTAAACCTGCAGGAAGAAGATGGTTTTGGTTTACGCCCGAATATAGGGATGCGTGGCACCGGTGTTGAACGCAGCAGCAAAATTACATTGATGGAAGATGGCGTACTTGCCGCACCCGCTCCCTATTCCTCGCCAGCAGCTTATTACTTTCCAACCGTGGGTAGAATGCAGGGCATCGAAGTTCGCAAAGGATCAAGTCAGATAAAATATGGTCCGTACACTACAGGTGGTGCTATCAACTTTATTTCCACACAAATTCCATCCGATTTTTCTGCACGTGTAAATTTACTGGGTGGAAACTTCGGTCGCAGAATTGCGCAGGCATCCATTGGACAGTCATTTGAATATGGTGGTTTTGTGCTGGAGACGTATCAACAGACTGCTACGGGCTTTAAAGAACTTGACAATGGCGGGCCAACAGGTTTTACAAATGAAGATTACTTGGCCAAATTCAGGATCAACACTCCTTCTTCTGCCAAAGTGTATCAAGCGCTAACGTTTAAGATAGGGCAAGCCACCAGCGATGCAGATGAAACCTATCTTGGACTAACTCAGGGGGATTTCGACAGTAGCCCTTACCGGAGATACTCCTCCTCTCAGGTTGACAACATCACAACAAAACACAATCAGTACTCCTTAAAATACAATATAATACCGACTCGCTTCATGGATGTTTCCGTTACGGCTTACCGGAATCAATTTAGCCGCAATTGGTATAAACTCGATGCAGTTAAATATGGTACCAATGCAAAGGTTTCTATTGCAAACTTGTTGGATGACCCCATAACCTACGGTGATGAGTACAACATTGTGACCGGTCAGGCCAGCCCCAATACTGATGCACTTTATGTAAAAGCAAATAACCGCAGCTACTATTCAAGGGGCATCCAGGTGATTACAGGGTTCAATTTCAAAATGGCAGAGACCGATCACGATATTGAAGTGGGCCTCCGGTACCATCAGGATGAAGAAGACAGGTATCAATGGCAAGATATTTATGCAATGGAGAATGGCGTAATGAAACTCACGACAGTTGGTACGCCAGGGACGGAAAGCAATCGGATCAGCGGGGCAAAAGCTTCTGCCGCATATCTGCAATATAGTTTAACGTATGGAAAATTCTCAGCCTTGCCAGGCGTACGATTTGAAAGTATTGAACTTACTCAACTGGACTACAAGACATCCGATCCGGAACGGACAGGAGCAAATCTTACCACGAAAGACAATCGTGTTGACGTTTGGATTCCCGGTTTGGGTATCAATTATTCAATTACGAAAAACCTGAATACTTTCGCGGGTATTCACAAAGGATTTGCACCCCCTGGTTTTGACAAGGATGATAAACCTGAAGAGAGTACCAACTATGAGTTGGGTACCCGCCTCGTTAAGTCGCGGTTGAATGCACAGGCGGTCTTCTTCTACAATAATTACTCAAACCTGCTTGGATCTGACTTGGCGGCCAGCGGTGGCGGAGGGACTGGTGATTTATTTAATGCGGGCAAAGCGACCGTGGCCGGAACTGAACTTGAAATACAGTATACGTTTATTACAGGCACTAATGGAATAGGTATCCCGGTTTCATTAGCCTACACCTATACTGACGGAGAATTTGGCAGTTCCTTTGACCCTGATACGGAAGATTGGAATAATGTGGTTAAAGGTGATCAGATTCCTTATTTGGCTGCTAACCAGCTAACATTGAACGCGGGGATGCAACATCGTTTATTTGATATCAATGTTAGTTCCAAGTTTGTTGGAGTAATGCGGACCACGCCCGGTCAGGGTGAAATTCCACCATCGGAAAAGCTGAATGGAAATTTCATTGTTGATCTATCTACAAACATTCGATTGAATAAATTTCTTACTGCATATGGTTCAGTCTCAAACATTATGAATGAAGTATATGCGGTCGCACGCAGGCCTGCCGGTCTGCGTCCGGGAATGCCGAGAAGTTTTACGATCGGAATCAAGGCTTTGCTTTGAAACCTCTCAAATCACTAATGCAGCCCGATTCGTTCCGGGCTGTTTGCTTATGTTTCTAAGGTCGTATACCATACCGTTGCTAAAAAACTGATATTAATCATTTAATGGACTGACTTCAACCATTTGCCATTGCTTGCCGATGGGATACTTTTGGGTGTGATATTGAAAGCACGACAAAAATGCTAAGGTTTATCCTGCATATTACTGCCCTGACCTCCGTGTTATTTCCATTCAGAGAAATGACGGTATATCAGCATTTCTGTCATGACAAACTTATCACTTCAGAGTTATTTGAAAGAAC
>LNFM01012890.1_pt1 | contig 10830 bp, 10 predicted proteins | sample 596031 | NCBI WGS metagenome assembly LNFM01 (sample SAMN04254537, study PRJNA301005) | activated carbon metagenome | isolation source: dual media filters at the Ann Arbor, Michigan drinking water treatment plant | place: USA: Ann Arbor | reverse complement strand
GGCGCGCGATGCGCAGGCCTTCGTGGATGCGGTAGCTCTCGTCCAGGTAGGGGTCGTTGATCAGGCCCTTCCAGCCCACCGTGGTGCGCGGCTTCTCGAAGTACACGCGCATCACGATTTCCAGCTCGCCCGCATGACGATCGCGCTGCGCCTTCAGGCGGCGCGCGTACTCCAGGGCCGCAGCCGGGTCGTGGATCGAGCAGGGGCCGATGATGACCAGCAGCCGGTCGTCGTCACCCTGCATGATGTGGCGGATGGCGGCGCGGGTGCCGCTGATCAGCGTCTCGACCGCGGTGCCGGCGATGGGGAAGAAGCGGATCAGGTGTTCCGGCGGCGGCAGCGGCGTGACGTCGCGGATGCGCTGGTCATCGGTCTGGCTGGTCTTTTCCGACAGGGCCAGCCGGTCGTCGCTGATCTGGGTGGGCTTGGGGCTCATGGGTGCTTCCTGGGTGCAGACAAGAAAAAACCGCCGGGGTTGCCGGCGGTTTGTCTGGGTGCGTTGCGTGTCTTATGCGCTTGCCTCTCCAGCCGCCGAGCGGTGCGAGAACCAGAAGTACGCAAACGACGCGGAACGCATGGCGGGCAATGTAGCACGCACAAGCTGGCTCGCCGCTGACGGGCGGGCCGCGCCAGGCGTCAGTGGTCGTTGCGCGCCAGCGCGGCCGGGGCTGTAGCCACCGGGGTTTCGGCCTGCGGGCCCAGGGTCCAGCGCGTGGTGGCCGGCGGTTGCACCAGGAAGTGGTTGCTGTCCGGCGCTGTGGCCGCGCCCTGCGCCCAGCGCGCCACCGCCGGGTGCTCGTGGTTGGCATGGCCGGCGCGGTTGCGCGGGCTGGCCGGATGGCCGGGGATGAAGGTGTTGGGGTCGATGCCCGGCAGCTGGCGCGGGGCAAACACGGCCGGGTGCTGGCCGACGTCTTGCGCCAGGGCCAGGTCGGTGCCGCCCAGGCTGAGCAGGGACAGGGCGATCAGGGAGGCAAACTTCATGACGGGCTCCGAGGGCGCGCCGCCGGCTTGTGGCAGGGGTGCGCGGGATGAGGATGCCCAGCGAGGCGTTCCTCGTCGGGTCTGGCCCGATTCTATGGGTAGTTACCCTATGCTGCAATGCACAATTTCGGCCGGTCACCCCAGGACGGGCTGGGGGCTGGCCTCTGTCACGCTTGGCGCTCCTGCGCCTCAGCGCCGCGTTGCTGCCGCCAGCCGCTCGAACTCGTCCATCAGCCGGTTCATGCGCGCAAACAGCGCCTGGTAGGGCGCGGGCGTGGCCAGGTCGACGCCCGCCTTGACGTACAGCGGATAGGAGTAGTCCGAGCCGCCGGCCTTGAGCAGGGCGATGAAGCGCTCGCGTGCCGGTGCGCCCTGCACGCGCAGGGCCTGGCTGAACTCGGCCGCGCCGACCATGGACGTGGCGTACTGCCACACGTAGTAGCCACTGTAGAAGTGGCCGATGTAGGCCCATTCGACGCAGTAGGCCGGGGCGATCTGCATCACGCCTTCGGCCTGGCCGTAGTAGCGCTGGGCCAGGCCGCAGTACATATCCGACAGGCGCGCGCCCGACAGCGGCCGGCCCTGCTCGACCTCTTCGTTGATGGCCAGCTGGAACTCGGCAAACAACACCTGGCGGAAGTAGGTGGTGCGCATGGATTCCAGCGCCTGTGACAAGTAGTAGAGCTTCTCTTCGCGCGATTTCGCCGTTTCCACGAGATAGTCGCTCAGCAGCATCTCGTTGGTGATGGAGGCCGACTCGGCGATGAAGGTGGAGTAGTCGAACTTGTCGAAAGACTGGTGGGCCACCGCCAGCTGCGTGTGCACCGCGTGTCCCCACTCGTGCGCCAGCGTCGACAGCGACTGGAAGTCGTCGGTATGGTTGAGCAGCACATAGGGGTGCACGTCGTAGGCGTAGCCGGACACGTAGGCCCCGGCGCTCTTGCCCGGGCGCGGATGGCTGTCGGTCCAGCGCGCCTCGAAGCCGCGCCGCAGCAGGCCCAGGTATTCGTCGCCCAGCGGCGCCAGGGCCTGCAGCGTGACGGCCTTGGAGCGTTCGAGGTCGAAGCGCAGGCCCTTGGGCGCGGGCAGCAGCGGCGGGTAGTTGTCGTGGTAGGCCAGCGGCCCCTGGATGCCCAGCATCTGGTGGCGCAGGCGCAGGTAGCGGTGCAGCGTGGGCAGGCCAGCGCGCGTCTGTTCGATCAGCGTGCGGTACACCGCGGGCGGCATGTTCTCGGCAAACAGTGCGGCTTCCAGCGTGCCCTGGAAGCGCCGCGCCTTGGCCGTGAAGACGTCGCCCATCACCTGCGTGGCCAGGTTGGCGCCCAGCGTGCCCTCGGCCTTCTTGAGCGCGCCGAAGAAGCCGTCGAAGACGCGCTTGCGATCGGCGCGCACGCTTGACTGGCGGTGCAGCTCGTAGGCGTCTGTGCTGAGCCTGACCGCCCGGCCATTGGCCAGCTTGACGGTGGGCCGCGGCAGTTCGGCTTCCACGAACAGGTTGAACAGGTTGTCGGGCTGCGACAGGACCACGCGGGTGCTGGCCAGCAGCGCCTCACCTTCGGGCGACAGCGTGTGCGGCAGGTTGCGCAGCGCGTCTTCGAGCAGCAGGTCGAAGCGCGCACGCAGCGCCGGGTCGGCGGCCAGTTGCGCGCGCACGCGCTCGGCGCCCAGCGCCTGGATGGCCGGCGTGAGCCACGCGGTGTTTTCGCCGAACAGGCCGAACAGCTGCTCGGCCTGCTGCTTGCGCTCTTGCGCGCGCGGCTCGCGCAGGTCTTCGTCGGCCTTGAGGCTGGCATAGACGTACAGCCGCCCCAGCGCGCGCCGGGTGTCGCTGACCGTGCCCAGCGTGCGCGCCAGCGCGTCGCCCTGGCCCAGCCGGTCCTTCAAGGTCTCCAGCGCCATGCCGCGTTCGCGCAGCTCGGCGTAGGCCGCATCCCAGGCTGCGGGCGTGGGGTACAGATCAGCCAGCTCCCAACGCTGCGGGTTCTGGGCCGTGGCGGGGACCAGCGGCAAGGCCAGCAGCAGTGCGCAGCCGGCACGCAGCAGCGATGAGCACAGGCTACGCATGGTCGGGGGTCTCCGGTTGAAGCGGTCAGTACAGGTCGGCAGCGAAGCCGGCCGCCTGCAGCCGCGCCACCACTTCGCCGGCGTGCGCGCGGTTGCGCGTCTGCAGCACCAGCTCGACCTCGACGCTTTGCGCCGCGAGCGTGGAGAAGGCCCGCTGGTGGTGCACTTCGTCGATGTTGGCGCCCGCTTCGGCCACCACGGTGGTGATGCGCGCCAACACGCCGGGGGTATCGCGGGCGTTCACGCGGATGCGTGCCAGGCGGCCGGCGCGCACCATGCCGCGCTCCAGGATGGCGGCCAGCAGCATCGGGTCGATGTTGCCGCCGCACAGCACCAGGCCCACCTTGCGCCCGGCAAAGCGCGCCGGGTCTTTCAGCAGCGCTGCCAGTCCGGCGGCGCCAGCGCCTTCGACCAGGGTCTTCTCGATCTCCAGCAGCATGACGATGGCCTGCTCGATGTCGCCTTCGTCCACCAGCACCAGGTCGTCCACGCGCTGGCGGATCAGCTCGCGCGTGATGCGCCCGGGCTGGCCCACGGCGATGCCCTCGGCGATGGTCGACAGCCCCTGCGGGTGCGCCGTGCCCTTGATGGCGTTGACCATGGCCGGGAAGCGGCTGGTCTGCACGCCGATGATCTGCACGCCGGGCTTGAGCGCGCGCACCGCCGTGGCGATGCCGCTGATCAACCCGCCGCCGCCCACGGCGATGACCAGCGTGTCCAGCTCGGGCTGGGCGCGCAGCATCTCCAGCCCGATGGTGCCCTGGCCGGCGATGACATGCGGGTCGTCGAAGGGGTGGATGAAGCTCAGGCCCTGCTCGTCGGCCAGCTGCAGCGCGCGTTCGCGTGCCTGGTCGAAGCTGTCGCCGTGCAGCACGACTTCGGCACCGAAGCCCAGCGTGCGCTCGACCTTGACGGTGGGCGTCTGCTGCGGCATCACGATCACCGCGCGCAGGCCCAGGCGCTGCGCGTGGTGCGCCACGCCCTGGGCATGGTTGCCGGCGCTGGCGGCGATCACGCCCTTGATGCGCGTGCCGGCCTCGCGCATGGCCGCCAGCTTGTTGAGCGCACCGCGCTCCTTGAAGCTGGCGGTGAACTGCAGGTTCTCGAACTTCAGGAAGACCTGGCAGCCGACGATCTGGCCCAGCGTGCGGCTTTCGACGCAGGGCGTGTCCAGCACCTGGCCGGCCAGCCGCGCGGCGGCGGCCCGGATGTCGGCCAGGCCGACGTCCTCATTCATCTCAAGCCGTGCCGCCCACGGTCAGGCGGTCGATGCGCAGCGTGGGCTGGCCCACGCCCACGGGCACGCTCTGGCCTTCCTTGCCGCAGACGCCGACGCCGGTGTCCAGCTCCAGGTCGTTGCCGATCATGCTCACGCGGGTCATGGCCTCGGGGCCGTTGCCGATGAGCGTGGCGCCCTTCACCGGGTAAAGAATCTTGCCGTTCTCCACCCAGAAGGCCTCGCTCGCGCTGAAGACGAACTTGCCGCTGGTGATGTCGACCTGGCCGCCGCCAAAGTTGGTGGCGTACAGCCCGCGCTTGATGCTGGCGATGATCTCTTCCTTGCTGCGCTGGCCGGCCAGCATGTAGGTGTTGGTCATGCGCGGCATGGGCAGGTGGGCGTAGCTCTCGCGCCGGCCGTTGCCGGTGGGCTTGTTGCCCGACAGACGCGCGTTCAGGCTGTCCTGCATGTAGCCGCGCAGGATGCCGTCCTCGATCAGCACGTTGCGTTGCGTGGCATGGCCTTCGTCGTCGACGTTCAGGCTGCCGCGGCGGTCGGGCAGCGTGCCGTCGTCGAGCACGGTCACGCCCTTGGCCGCCACGCGCTGGCCGATGCGCCCGGCAAAGGTGCTGCTGCCCTTGCGGTTGAAGTCGCCCTCCAGACCGTGGCCCACGGCCTCGTGCAGCAGCACGCCGGGCCAGCCCGGGCCCAGCACCACGGTCATCTGGCCGGCGGCAACGGCGCGGCTTTCCAGGTTGGTGAGCGCGGCGCTGACGGCGTGGTCCACGTAGCGCTCGATCACGTCGTCCTGGAAGTAACCCAGGCCGAAGCGGCCGCCACCGCCACCGCTGCCCACTTCGCGCCGCACTTCGCCGTTGATGGTCTGCTCGGCGATGACGGTGACGTTCAGGCGCACCAGCGGGCGCACGTCGGCGGCGCGCGTGCCGTCGGCGCGGGCGATCAGCACCACGTCGTACTCGGCGCCCACGCTGGCCATCACCTGCGCGATGCGCGGGTCCTTGGCGCGCGCCAGCTTCTCCACCTTCTCCAGCAGCGCCACCTTCTGCGCGCTGTCCAGCGTGGCGATGGGGTCGGTGGGCGCGTACAGCACGCGGCTGGCGGCGATGCGCGGTTTGCGCGCCAGCTTGACGCGCTTGTTCTGCCCGGCGGCGGCGATGGCGCGCACGGTGCGCGCGGCGTCCATCAGCGCTTCTTCGCCCAGGTCGTCGCTGTAGGCGAAAGCGGTCTTCTCGCCGGCCACGGCGCGCACGCCCACGCCCTGGTCGATGCTGAAGTTGCCGCTCTTGACGATGCCTTCTTCCAGGCTCCAGCCCTCGTGACGCGTGGTCTGGAAGTACAGGTCGGCGTCGTCCACGCGGTGCTCGGCGATGGTGGCCAGGGCGCGCGCCAGCGTGGCTTCGCTCAGGCCGAAGGGTTCGAGCATCAGCGACTGGGCGATGGCCAGCCTCTCGAGCGTGGGTTCGCGGGTGATCATCGGCAGGCCTTCGGTCAGCAGCAAAAAGTCATTGTCTCAGGCCTGATCCGGGCGCACCGGCGGCGGGGTGTCGCGGTGCTCGCGCCGCGCCACCCACAGCGTGGCGGCGCTGATCACCGCCCCGCCCACCAGGGTGCTTTGCGTGGGCACGTCGGCAAACAGCATCCAGCCCAAGGCTGCCGACCACAGCAGCTCCAGGAACTTCACCGACTGCGTGGCCGAGATGTCGGCCACGCTGAAAGACCGCGTCAGGCAGTAGTGGCCGGCGCTGCCCAGCAGGCCGCACAGCGCAAAGCCCAGCCACTGCGCGGCGCTGGGCGACTGCCAGACCGGCAGCGCCAGCGGCAGGCTGAACAGCGTCACGCTGATGGCCTGCCACAGCACGATGGTGCCCGCGCCCTCGGTGCGCGTCAGCGCCTTGGTGATCAGGAAGGACGCGGCGAACACCGGCGCCGAGGCCAGCATCAGCAGGTGGTACCAGCCGCCGCTGCCCGACAGCCGCGGGCCGACGACGATCAGCACGCCGCCGAAGCCCAGGGCCGTGGCCAGCCAGCGCTCCCAGCGCATGGGCTCGCGCAGGAACAGCCAGGCGCCGATCATGATGAACAGCGGCCCGGTGAAGCCGATCGCCGTCATGTCGGCCAGCGGGATGCGCGGCAGCGCCACGAACCACAGCACCAGGCCCACGGTGTGCACGGCGCCGCGCAGGAACTGCCCGCCCAGGTGGCGTGGCCGGTACGCGGCCAGGCCGTAGCGCGCCAGCAGCGGCAGCAGCACCAGAAAGCCGAACAGGTAGCGCAGGAACTGCGCCTGCATCGGGTCCAGCTGCAGCGCCAGCGCGCGCATCAGCGCGTTGAGCACGCAGAACAGCGCGCCGCTGGCGGCCGACCACAGCAGGCCGCGCACGGTAGGCGGCAACTGCGCGGCGCGCTGGGCCAGCCACCGGGCGCGGCCGGTCTGCATGGGCGATCAGCCGGCGTCGCGTTCGGCCAGCGCGCGCTGGTACAGCGCGTTGCGCGGCGCGCCCGAGAGTTCGGCCGCCAGCGCCACCGCCTGCTTCAGCGGCAGCTCGCGCAGCAGCACGCGCAGCGTGTGCAGCGCGGCGGTGGGCAGCTCCCCTTCCACTTCAACGGCCGCGGGCAGCGCGTGCAGGACCAGCACGAACTCGCCGCGCTCGCGGTTGGCGTCCTCGGCCATCCAGGCCGGCAGGGCCGATGCCGGGCGGGTGACGATGGTCTCGAACTGCTTGGTCAGCTCGCGGCACAGCGTGACGCTGCGGGTGGGCGCGGCCTGGGCCAGCGCCGCCAGCAGCGCGGCGATGCGGTGCGGCGCCTCGAACAGCACCTGGCTGCGGCGGTCGGCCAGCAGCGCGGCCAGTGCCGCCGGGCGTTCACCACCCTTGGCCGGCAGAAAGCCGTGGAAGCAGAAGCCGCCGCCGCCGGCATCGCCCGCGGCGCTGAGCGCGGCCAGCGCACTGCTGGCGCCTGGCAGCGGCACCACCGGGTGGCCGGCCGCGGCCACGGCTGCCACCAGCACCGCGCCGGGGTCGCTGATGGCCGGCGTGCCGGCGTCGCTGGTGTAGGCCACCGATTCGCCGCGCGCCAGCCGCGCCAGCACGGCCTGCGCCGCGGCATGCTCGTTGTGCGCGTGCAGTGCCAGCAGCGGCTTGTGCAGGCCCAGGTGGTGCAGCAGCTGGCCGGCCACGCGCGTGTCCTCGCAGGCCACGGCGTCCACCCGGCCCAGCACGTGGATGGCGCGCAACGTCAGGTCGGCCAGGTTGCCGATGGGGGTGGCCACCACGTAGAGTGTGCCGGGGCGCTGGCCCTGGTGGCCGGCGGCTTCGGCGGCGGCGCGTTGCAGCAGGAGGGTGTCGATGCTCAAGGCGGGTGCGGGGGTTGGTGGGACCAAGGCCCGCGGCGACGCGGCCGAGGCGCAGGCGCTGGAGTGGCTCTTGCAGCGCGGCCTGACGCTGGTGCAGCGCAATTATCGGGTGGCCCGCGGCCCGGGCGCGCGCGGCGGCGAGATCGACCTGATCCTGCGTGACTGCGACGGCACCCTGGTCTTCGTCGAGGTGCGCGAGCGCGCCAGCCGCGCCCAGGGCGGCGCCGCGGCCAGCGTGGGGTCGGCCAAGCGTGCGCGCCTGGTGTTTGCGGCGCAGCACTACCTGATGCGCCTGGCCAGCCCGCCGCCCTGCCGTTTCGACGTGGTGGCCATCGACGGCGGCCGCATCGAGTGGCTGCCCGGCGCCTTTGACGCCGGCTGAAGAGGCCGGCTGCGCCTTGTTGCAGTTGGTCCGCCGCCTGTGTGCGCCGCGGAACCGACGGCACAGTCCCCTGTCATATGATCGATGAAGATGCTCGAGCAGCGAATACAGCAACAGTTCTTCGACAGCGCCGACCTTCAATACCGCGCGGTCGAGTCATTGGCTCCGCCGATCGCCGAGGCCGCATCGGCCCTGCTGGCAGCGCTGACCAACGGCGGCAAGGTGATGGTGGGCGGCAGCGGTGCCGGCAGTGCGCTGGCGCCCTACCTGGCGCGGCTGCTCACCGGCCGCTTCGAGCGCGAACGCCCGCCGCTGGCCGCATTGGCACTGGGCGCACGCCCGGCGCAGGAGGTGCGCGCGCTGGGCCTGCCGGGCGATGTGCTGCTGTTCATCGACGACGGCGAAGGCGCCAGCACCCCGGTGATATCTGCTGCGCAGGGCAAGGACATGACCATCGTCGTGCTGGCCGGGCGCGGCGCCGCCGCCTTCGGCGAGCTTCTGGCCGACACCGATGTGCTGGTGGCGGTGCCCAACGAACGGCCCTCGCGCGTGGCCGAATTGCAGCTGCTGGCGCTGCACTGCCTGTGCGATGCGGTCGACTTTCAGCTCATGGGAGACCCCGAATCGTGATCATCAAGTACCGATCTGCACACGCCCTGGCACGTGGCGCTGCCGCCGTGGCGCTGGCCGCCACCCTGGTGGCAAGCCTGAGCGCCTGCGCCCCGCTGATCGTGGGCGGTGCCTTCGTCGGCAGCGGCATGATCGTGGCCGACCGCCGCACCACCGGCGCGCAGATCGAGGACCAGTCCATCGAGATCAAGGCCGCGTCGCGCGCGCGCAGCCTGGCCACGCTGGGCCAGATCGAAGTCACCAGCTACAACCGCACCGTGCTCATCACCGGCAACGTGCCCGCCGCCGAAGAAAAGGCGCGGGTCGAACAGGCCGTGGCCGCGGTCGAGAACGTGCGCAGCGTGGTCAACGAGCTCGAGGTCGGGCCCACGGCGGCGCTGGCCACGCGCTCCAACGACGCCTTCATCGGCGCCAAGATCAAGGCCACCATGGTCGACGCCAAGGACGTGCACGCCAGCGCCTACAAGGTGGTGGTCGAGCGCGGCGTGGCCTTCCTGATGGGCCGCGTCACCGAGCGCGAGGCGGCGCGCGGCGCCGAGCTGGCGGCCGCGGTGCCGGGCGTGAAGAAGGTGGTGCGGGTGTTCGAGATCCTGAGCGAGCAGGATCTCGCCACCCTGGGCAAGCCGCCGCTGCCGTCACCGGCGGCCTCGGCCGCGCAGTAGCGCGCTACTTCTTCAGGCGGCGGATCAGGCTGGAGGTGTCCCAGCGCTGCCCGCCCAGGGCCTGGACCTCGGCGTAGAACTGGTCGACCAGCGCCGTCACCGGCAGCTGCGCGCCGTTGTGGCGGGCTTCGTCCAGCACCAGGCCCAGGTCCTTGCGCATCCAGTCCACGGCAAAACCGAAGTCGAACTTGTCGGCCACCATGGTCTTGCCGCGGTTGTCCAGCTGCCAGCTCTGCGCCGCGCCCTTGCCGATGACGTCCAGCACCAGCGGCATGTCCAGCCCGGCGCGCTGGCCGAAGGCGATGGCCTCGGCCAGGCCCTGCACCAGGCCGGCGATGCACACCTGGTTGACCATCTTGGCCAGTTGCCCCGCGCCGCTGTCGCCGACGCGGGTGACGGCCTTGGCGAAGGCCAGCGCCACCGGGCGCATGGCCTCGAAGGGCTCTGCGTCGCCGCCGCACATGACGGTGAGCGCGCCGTTCACCGCGCCAGCCTGGCCGCCCGAGACCGGCGCGTCGATGAAGTGCAGGCCGCGCGCGCGCGCCTGGCCGTGCAGTTCGCGCGCAATCGCCGCCGAGGCCGTGGTGTGGTCGACGAACACGGCGCCCGGCGCCATGCCGTGGAAGGCGCCTGCATCGCCCAGCGTCACCGAGCGCAGGTCGTCGTCGTTGCCGACGCAGGCAAACACCACGCTGGCGCCGGCCGCGGCGGCGCGCGGCGTGGCGGCCGTGGCGCCGCCGTATTCGGCGGCCCAGGCCGCGGCCTTGGCGGCGGTGCGGTTGTAGACGGTGACCTGGTGCCCGGCGCGCGCCAGGTGGCCGGCCATGGGGTGGCCCATGACGCCCAGGCCCAGGAAGGCGACGCGTTGCGGGGCGATAGGGTCGTAGCTGCGTGTGCTCATGGCCGCCATGCTGCCACAAGCCGCGCCGCTACATCACCTTCATGTGCTCGGTGCCGGCCGACAGGTCGGTGCTGCGCGCGCGCGCGCTCTTGAGCTTGATCTGCAGGCGCAGGTCGTTCACCGAGTCGGCGTTGCGCAGCGCGTCTTCGTAGCTGATGTGCAGCCCTTCGTACAGGTCGAACAGGCTCTGGTCGAAGGTCTGCATGCCGAGTTCGCGGCTGCGCTTCATCAGCTCCTTGATCTCGCTGATCTCGCCCTTGAAGATCAGGTCGCCGACCAGCGGCGTGTTGAGCAGGATCTCCACCGCGGCGATGCGGCCGCGGCCCTGCTCGCGCGGCATCAGGCGCTGGCTGACCAGGGCCTTGAGGTTGAGCGACAGGTCCATCAGCAGCTGCTGGCGCCGCTCTTCGGGGAAGAAGTTGATGATGCGGTCGAGCGCCTGGTTGGCGCTGTTGGCGTGCAGCGTGGCCAGGCACAGGTGGCCGGTCTCGGCGAATGCCACGGCGTGCTCCATGGTTTCGCGGTCGCGGATCTCGCCCATCAGGATGACGTCGGGCGCCTGGCGCAGCGTGTTCTTCAGCGCCGCTTCCCAGCTGTCGGTGTCGATGCCCA
>LNFM01012887.1_pt1 | contig 10830 bp, 11 predicted proteins | sample 596031 | NCBI WGS metagenome assembly LNFM01 (sample SAMN04254537, study PRJNA301005) | activated carbon metagenome | isolation source: dual media filters at the Ann Arbor, Michigan drinking water treatment plant | place: USA: Ann Arbor | reverse complement strand
TGCAGCGGTTCGGCGCGCGGCGTCGCGTCCGGGATCGAAGCGAGGTCCACCGGCGGCCGGTCGCCGGGGCCGTCGTCCTTGTAATAGGCGCCTGGCCGCCTCGCGCCCGCCTCTGCCGCTGGCTTCGGCGCGGGCCGGGATTCCGCCTGCGGCGCGGTCGCGGGATCCGAGCGCGGGAACAGTCCGCCGCATCCGGCCAGGCTGGCCGCGGCGACGAGCGCCAGGAATCGAAGCAAGCCGGCTTCCGCTACCATCCTCATCGACGATGACTCCCGCAAAGTTCCTCAAGGTTGCGATGCGCGCCCGATCCTTTGCCTTCGCGCGGGCCTACGGCGAGGCGGCGAGCGGCGAAGGCCGCGGCCTGGGGCGCGGCAGCTATGCCTGGCGCGCGGGCGACGGCGGCGAGATCGCGTTCCGGCGCGGGACCAGCGACCTCGGGCTGATCTACGACATCCTGCTCAAGCCCGGCGACAAGGGCGAGTACTGGCTGCCGCCCGAGCTGCAGCCGCGAACCATCCTCGACATCGGCGGCAACATCGGCGTCGCCAGCCGCTACCTCGCGCACCGGTTTCCGGCCGCGCGCGTGCACGCCTTCGAGCCGGTGCCGGCCAACGTGGAACTGCTGCGGCAGAACGCCTCCCACTCGAACCGGATCGAGGTGCACGCGTTCGCCCTGGGCGGGGAGGACGGCGAGCTGACGCTGCGCCTGCCCGACGCCTCGGGCTTCAACCAGGGCGGCTACTCCGCATTCGCCGGCGGCGCCGCGCAGATCCGGGCCCCGGTGCGGCGCGTGGAGGGCGCCCTCGCCACGGCGGGCATCGAGGCCGTGGACGTCATCAAGATCGACACCGAGGGTGCCGAGTACTCGATCCTGTCGGCGTTCCCGGAGCGCGTGATCGCCGGCGCGAAGTGGATCTATGGCGAGCTGCATTCGGATGGCGTGGCCGCGGCGGCGGATTTCCGGACCCTGGATTACCTGTCCCGCTGGTTCGACATCGAGACCGCGAAATCGGTTCGCAAGCGCAACTACTTCTTCGACGCCTGCCGCCGTGACCTGGGCCCCGCGTTGCGGGATTTCAGGCGCTACCGCTAGCACCAGCCCGGACTTCGTGCACCACGTTGCCGGCGACCAGCGTCGCCCGCACGCGGCCGGCGAGTTCGTAGCCGATGAACGGCGTGTTGTGGCCCTGGCTCTTCAGGGACGCGGCCTCGACGCGGAACGGCGCCGACGGGTCGAACAGCACCAGGTCCGCGGGCGCCCCCGGCGCGAGGCACCCGGTCTGGACGCCGAGGATCCGCGCCGGATCGCTGGTCACGCGCGCGAGCGCGGTCGTCAGCGGAATCCTGCGCGCCGCGGCCCATTTCAGGGTCAGGGGCAGCAGCAGCTCGAGGCCCGTGGCGCCCGGCTCGGCTTCGCCGAAGGGCATCTGCTTCTGGTCCTCGTCCACCGGGGTGTGGTCCGACACCACGCAGTCGATGGTGCCGTCGGCCAGGCCCGCGGCCAGCGCATCCCGGTCCCGCTGCGAGCGCAGCGGCGGCTGCAGGCGGCAGTTCGAATCGTAGTAGCCCAGGTCCATGTCCGACAGGTGCAGGTGGTGGACGCCGACATCGCAGGTCACCGGCAGGCCCTCCTTCTTCGCCGCCCCGACCATCGCCACCGCGGCCGCCGTGGAGAGCCGGCACACGTGCACGCGCGTGCGCGTGGCGCGCACCAGCTCCAGCAGCGTGGCCAGCGCCACGGTCTCGGCGAAGGCCGGAATCCCCGGCAGGCCCATGCGCGTCGCCACCTCGCCGTCATGCGCCACGCCGCCGGCGGCGAGCCAGGCGTCCTCCGCGCGCAGCCAGACCGGGAAGCCGAAGGTGGCCGCGTACTGCAGCGCGCGCCACAACACCTGGGTGTCGCGCAGCGGCGCGTTCGCCTGCGAGAACGCGACGCAGCCCGCCTCGGCCAGTTCCGCCATCTCGGTGAGGCGCTCGCCGGCGAGCTTCACCGTGAGCGCGCCCACCGGGTAGACGCGGGCGCGCGACAGCGTCTTCGCGCGCCGGCGCAGCATGTCCACCAGGCCCGGCTCGTCCAGCGGCGGATCGGTGTCCGGCGGGCAGGCGAGGCTCGTCACGCCGCCAGCGACCGCGGCGTCCATCTCGGATTCGAGCGTCGCCTTGTACTCGTAGCCCGGCTCCCGCAGGCGCGCGGAAAGGTCGATCAACCCGGGGGCGACGACCAGGCCCTTGGCCTCGATGATGCGCGCGGCCTTGCCGGCGCGCTTGTCGTCCGGGGCGGCGATCTTCCCGTCCGCGATGAACACATCGCCCACGGCGTCGCGCCCGCTCGCCGGGTCGATCACGCGGCCGCCCTTGACCAGGAGGCTCATCAGTTCCCCGCCACGATGGACATCACCGCCATGCGCACCGCGATGCCGAAGGTCACCTGCGGCAGGATCACCGAGCGCGGGCCGTCGGCCACCGAGGAGTCGATCTCGACGCCGCGGTTCATCGGCCCGGGGTGCATGACGATGGCGTCGGGCCTGGCGAGCGAGAGCTTGTCCGCGTTGAGGCCGTAGTGCTTGAAGAATTCCTGCGCGCTGGGCAGGAGCGGCCCGTTCATGCGCTCGTTCTGCAGCCGCAGCATCACCACCACGTCCGCATCCTTCAGGCCGGCGCGCATGTCGTGGAACACCTTCACTCCCAGCGCCTCGACGCCGGCGGGCAGCAGGGTCTGCGGGCCGATCACGCGCACCTCGGGCGCCCCGAGCGTGGTCAGGCCGTGGATCAGCGAGCGCGCGACGCGCGAGTGCAGCACGTCGCCCACCACGGCCACCGTCAGCTGCGTGAAGTCCTTCTTGTAGTGGCGGATGGTGTAGAGGTCGAGCAGGCCCTGCGTCGGGTGCGCGTGGCGGCCGTCGCCGGCGTTGATGACGTGCTCGTGCGGCTTGACGTGGCGCGCGATCAGGTAGGGCGCGCCCGAGGAGGCGTGGCGCACCACGAACACGTCGGCCTGCATCGCCGAGAGGTTGGCCACGGTGTCCAGCAGCGACTCGCCCTTGGAGGCCGAGGACACCGAGACGTTGAGGGTGATGACTTCGGCCGAGAGGCGCTTGGCGGCGATCTCGAAGGTGGTGCGGGTGCGGGTCGAATTCTCGAAGAACAGGTTGAACACGCTTTTTCCCCGCAGCAGCGGCACCTTCTTCACCTCGCGCTCGGTGACGTCCGCGAAGGGCTCGGCGGTGTCCAGGATCTGCAGCAGGATCTCGCGCGGCAGGCCCTCGATGGACAGCAGGTGCTGCAGCTCGCCGTTGGCGTTCAACTGCGGGTTGCGGCCGGCGCTAAGCCGCACGTTCCAGCTCCAGCGACAGGCGGCCGTCGGCGGCGCGCTTCAGGCGCAGCCGCATGCCCTCGGGCACCTGCACCAGCGCGCCGCAGTGCTGGGCGCAGATCGGCAGCTGCCGGCCGCCGCGGTCGGCGAGCACCGCGAGCGCGATGCTGCGCGGCCGGCCGTAGTCGAACAGCTCGTTCATCGCCGCGCGCACCGTGCGCCCGGTGTAGAGCACGTCGTCCACCAGCAGCAGGTCGCGGCCGGCGACGTCGAACGGAATCCGCGTGCGCTTGGGGTCGTGCTTGAGGCCCTGCTTGGCGTAGTCGTCGCGGTAGAAGGCGATGTCCATCAGGCCGAGCGGTTCGGTCAGGCCCAGCATCGCGTGCAGGCGCTCGGCGAGCCAGGCGCCGCCGGTGTACAGGCCGATCATCGCAGTCGCCGGCGTCACGTGTTGCCGGAGCCGGTCCGCCAGGCCGGGCAGCAGGGATTCCGCGTCAGGAATGGCGCTCATGCCGTACGCTCATTGAAGTACTGCTCCAGCACCAGTTGCGCGGCGTGCGAGTCAAGCGCCTTGCCGCGCGACAGGCTGGCCGCCTTGCGGCTGCCGTAGGCGGCGCGCATCCGGCTTTCGACTTCCACCGAGCTGTAGCGCTCGTCCACCAGCGCCACCGGCAGGCGGAAGCGCCCGTTCAGCTGGCGGGCGAAGCGCTCGGCGCGGCGCGTCATCTCGTGCGCCGCGCCGTCCTCGCCCAGGGGGCGCCCGACGACCAGCTGCGAGGGGTTCCACTGCTTCACCAGGCGCCCAATCGCCGTGAGACGCCCGGGCGAGCTTTGCGCGGCCACGGCCGGCAGGGGATGCGCGGTGCCCAGTTCGGGCTCGCCCACCGCGACGCCAATGCGCTGCAATCCGAAATCGAAGGCGAGGACCGTTCCCGGGGCGCGGTCAGGCATGTCCCGCGACGTCGGCCAGGCGCGCATAGTCCAGGCCCAGCAGTTCCATCGCCGCAGGCAGCCGTTCCTCGGCCGGGGTGTCGAACAGGATGCCGTCGCTCGCCTCCACGGTGAGCCAGGCGTTCTGCGACAGCTCGTGCTCCAACTGCCCGGCGGTCCAGCCGGCGTAGCCGAGGGACACCAGCATCCTGCCCGGCCCCTCGCCCCGCCCGACCGCCTCCAGGATGTCCTTGGAGGTGGTGAGGCCGATGGCGTCGCGCACGCGCAGCGTCGATTGCCAGTTGCCGGCCGGGGCATGCAGGACGAAGCCGCGGTCGGTCTGCACCGGGCCGCCGAAGTAGATCGGCGCATCGGCCATGTCGGTGTTGCCCATGGACAGCGACAGGCGCTCGAAGAGGGCCTGCAGGGTCATGTCGATGGGGCGGTTGACCACGATGCCCAGGGCGCCCTGGTCGTTGTGCTCGCAGACGAACGTCAGCGTCCTCGAGAAATACGGATCGGCCATGTTGGGCATGGCGATCAGGAAGTGATGCGTAAGATCGATCGAGGACATGCTTGACGCGATTTTACCGCATGCGGCCCGGCGGCGGGTCCTGCGCGGGGCCCCCGCCGCTATACTGCCGCCCGGTCCCGGCTTGGCTCGTACCCCGACATGCGCGTCCTGAAGTACGCAGGTTATGCCCTCATGGCCCTCGCGCTCGCGAGCGGCTGGGCGTTCCTGTACTGGCTGGGCGGCGCGGTGGACATCGGCGCCATCGAGCGCACGCGCGGGGCGCTCGCGGATCTGCGCACGCTGGACTCGCGCTGGAACGCGCGCCTGGTGGATGCACGGATGCGCCCCGGCGCTCCGGCCCCGGCTGCCGAGTCGCACCACCGCAGCGCCTATTCGAACCTGGAAGTTCGGGCGCTTGCCCTGGGCAGCGGCGCGGTCGGCCGCGCCCTGGTCGGCCTGCGGGACGCGCTCGACCAGAAGGCGGCCCTGGTCGAGCGCCACGACGCCGCGCAGGCGGCGGTGGCCGCGGCCGAGCGCGCCGATCCGGCCGACGAGGCAAAGCTCGCCGCGGCGCGTGCCGAGGCGGCCGTGCTCCACGAGCAGGCCTGGCAGGCCCCCACCGGCTCGCGGCTCGGTCTGGTGGCGCGCGAACTGGACCGTGCGCTCGGCGAGGCGCTCTCGCAGGCCGAGTTGTTCCGCGTCCTGCTGCTGTACTACTCCGGGATCCTGCTCGCGGTGCTGGCCTACGTGGTCTGGCGCCTGGCCGAGAGCCGGCGCGAGACCGACCGGGCCAACGCGCAGCTGCGCGAGGCCAACGAAACGCTGGAGGCGCGCGTGGCCGAGCGGACGCGCGAGGTCAGCGACGCGCTGGCGCGCCTGAAGGAATCCGAGGCGATGCTGGTGCAGAGCGAGAAGATGTCGTCGCTGGGCCAGATGGTGGCGGGGCTGGTGCACGAGGTGAACACGCCGCTCGCCTACGTCAAGGCGAGCATGGAAGGCCTGAAGAAGCGCGTCCCGGAACTGGGCAGCCTGGCGGGCGAGACCGAGCAGCTGCTGGCGCTCCTTTCGGCCGAGGGCGCGGACGAGGCGCAGCTGGCGGCGAAGTTCGCCGCGGTGCGCGCGCAACTGGAGCGCCTGCGCGCGCGCGGCGCGGTCGAGGAGATCGGCCGCCAGGTGGAGGACGGCGTGTTCGGCATCGCGCAGATCTCCGAGCTGGTGGGAAGCCTGAAGAACTTCAGCCGCCTGGACCGCAGCCAGGTGGCCCAGGTCGACCTGCACGAGGGCCTGGAGAGCGCGCTGCGCATCGCGCGCCACCAGCTGAAGACGCGCTCGGTTGCGCGCGAGTTCGGCAAGATCGCGCGCGTGTCCTGCTCGCCCTCGCAGATCAACCAGGTGTTCCTCAACCTGATCAGCAACGCGGCGCAGGCAACGCCTGAATCGGGCGGCCGCATCACGGTGCGCACCTCGATGCCGGATGCCGCGCACGTCGCGGTCGAGATCGCGGACAACGGCCACGGCATCCCGGCCGAGGTGCTGCCCAGGATCTTCGACCCGTTCTTCACCACCAAGCCGGTGGGCCAGGGCACGGGCCTGGGCCTCGCCATCTGCTACCGCATCGTGGCCAATCACGGCGGCGAGCTGAAGGTGGACTCCAGACCCGGCCTCGGCACGCGCTTCACCGTGCTGCTGCCGGTGGCGCCACCCGCAACGTGACTGCGAAGATCGGCCGCTACGAGGTCTCCGGCGAGCTCGGCCGCGGCGGCATGGCCGTGGTCTACCGCGGCATCGATCCGGTGATCCAGCGTCCCGCGGCACTCAAGGTGGTGCGCAAGGCGGACCTGCCCGCCGACGAGGCCGCGCTGGTCCTGGAGCGCTTCAAGCGCGAGGCCCAGGCCGCGGGCAGCCTGCATCACCCGAACATCGTCGCCATCTACGAGTACGGCGAGGACGACGAGCAGGCGTGGATCGCCATGGAACTGGTCGAAGGCAAGTCCCTGCGCGAGCACCTTCTGGAAGGCTGGCGGCCGCAGATCACGCGCCTGCCCTCGGTGATCGCGGACCTGCTGGAGGCGCTCGACTACTCGCACGCGCGCGGCGTCGTGCACCGCGACGTCAAGCCGGGCAACGTGCTGGTGAGCGCCATGGGCACGGCCAAGATCAGCGATTTCGGCATCGCGCGCATCGAGCGCTCGCACCTCACGCAGGAGGGGGAGGTGCTGGGCACGCCGTATTACATGGCCCCGGAGCAGTTCGACGGCCAGCCCACCGACGAGCGCACCGACATCTACGCCGCCGGGGCCATCGTCTACGAGGTGCTCTGCGGCCGGCGTCCGTTCACCGGCCAGGGCGGCAACCTGATGCGCCAGATCCTGGACGCGCCGCCGCCGCCCGCCTCCACCTTCGAACCCAAGCTGCCGGTGTCCATCGACATGGCGCTCAGCCGCGCGCTGGCGAAGAAGCCGCAGAACCGCTACGCCAGCGCGCGCGAGTTCCTCGAGGCCCTGCGCGCCGCGTTCCCCGGCTCGGGCGAGGCCATGCCCTCTTCGACGCAGTCGGTGAAATTGCCGGGGAACGTTGGCGCACTTCGAAAGGCGCTTGGCGCTTCTCCTCTGGCCGCTGCGCCCGCGCCGCTGGCCGACCGCACGGCGACGACCTCCCTGCCCGCGGCACCGAGACCGGCTCTCAAACTGCCCGCGGCGCTGTTCGTGGACGACGAGGAGCGGGTGGTGAACGCGCTGCACGCCCTGTTCCGCGACAGCTTCGAGGTGGAGACGGCCACCGGCGGGGCGCAGGCGCTGGCGCTGCTCCAGGCGCGCCGCTTCCACGTCCTGGTGAGCGACCAGCGCATGCCGGAGATGCCCGGCGTGGAACTGCTGCGCCAGGCAAAGGCGATCGCCCCCGCCACGGTCCGCATCCTCCTCACCGGCTACTCGGACCTCGCCGCGATCGTGGGCTCGGTCAACGACAGCGAGGTGTTCCGCTTCGTCTCCAAGCCCTGGAACGAGGAGGAACTGCGCGCCACGCTGCTCGAGGCCGCCGACGTCGCCATCGCGCTGGAGGCGGCCGCGGCAAGGCCGCCCTCGGCGCTCAAGGTGCGCGGCGCAGTGCTGGTGGTGGGGGACGCGGCCACCGCGCGCGGCGCGCGCGAACTGGCGCGCGGCGCCTGGCCGGTGCACGAGGCGGCGAACGCGGAGGACGCGCTCGCCCTGCTCGCGGCCGAAGAAATCGGCGCCCTGGTATGCGACCTGGATTCGGCGCCCGGGGACCCGGCGGCGCTGCTGCGGGTGCTCAAGCAGCAATCGCCGCAGACGCAGCTGATCGCCGCCTCCGGGTCGGCCGACTCGGAAACCATCATCAGCCTGATCAACGAGGCGCGCATCTACCGCTTCGTGAAGAAGCCGCTCAACCTGTCGCTGCTGCATGCGGCGACCGCGGCGGCGCTGGACCGCTACGCGCGGATGGTGCGCACGCCGGGGATGCTGCGCGCCGAATCGGCGAAGAAGCGCAGGGAGGAAGGCGCCGAAGCGCGTTCGCTGCTGGACCGCATCAAGGCGCTGGGCGGGCGCTTCGCCTCGATGCTCGGCAAGACCTGAGCCGCGCTCAGATCTCCATCATCTCGAAATCGTCCTTGCGCGCGCCGCACTCCGGGCAGGTCCAGTTCATCGGCACGTCTTCCCAGCGCGTGCCGGGCGCGATGCCCTCGCCGGGGATGCCGGCCGCTTCGTCGTAGACGAAGCCGCAGATCAGGCACATCCAGGTCTTGTACTGCACGACGTTCTCGGTCATCGGATCGGAAATGCCCGTGGTTGGCGGTGGGATAGAATGAAGCGCGATATTAAACCAACTCCAGTGGCGCCCGCGTGAATGCGCGACCCCCGATCGTCCTTTGTTTCGCTGCGTCCGATCCCACCGGAGGGGCCGGCGTGCAGGCGGACATCCTCACCCTCGCCGCGCTGGGCTGCCATCCGCTTTCGGTCCTGACCGCGCTCACCGCGCAGGACACCCGCGGCGTGCACGGCGTGCAGGCGGTGGAAGGCGCCTGGGTGGAGGCGCAGGCACGGCGCCTGCTCGAGGACATGCCGGTGGACGCCTTCAAGATAGGCGTGCTCGGCTCGGCCGCGAACGTCGAGGCCGTGGCGCGCGCCATCGAGAAATTTCCGCGCCTCCCGGTGGTGCTCGACCCGGTGCTTGCCTCCGGGCGGGGCGACGCGCTCGCGGATGCCGCGACGCTGGAAGCCATTCGCGCGCGCCTGCTGCCGCTCACCACGGTACTCACGCCCAACAGCCTGGAGGCGCGCCATCTCTGCGACGACGACGGTGCTTCCCTGGAGGCTTGCGCCGCGCGCCTGGTGGAGATGGGCTGCAAGCAGGTCCTCGTCACCGGAACGCACGAACCCGGTGCGCAGGTCGTCAACACCCTGTACGACGCGAGCGGCAAACTGCGCGAGGACCGCTGGCCGCGCCTGCCTGGCGGCTACCACGGCTCGGGCTGCACGCTCGCCTCCGCGCTGGCCGCGTTCCTCACCAGGGGACTGCCGGTGGCCGAGGCGTCGCGTGAGGCGCAGGCCTTCACCTGGAAAGCCCTGCAGCGCGGCTTCACCGCGGGTGCCGGGCAATCGCTGCCGAACCGCTTCCACTCGCAAGGCAAGGATGCTGCGCGGCCTCTACGCGATCACGCCTGACGGCGCGGACGGCGAGCGCCTGCTGCGGCTCGTCGAACGCGCGCTCGAGGGCGGGACGCGCCTGCTGCAGTACCGGAACAAGTCCGCCGCGCCCGCGCAGCGCCTGGCCGAGGCGCGCGCGCTGATGGCGCTCGCCGCGCGCCACGATGCGAAGCTGATCGTGAACGACGACCTCGTCCTGGCGCTGGAAGTGAAGGCGCACGGCCTGCACCTGGGTCGCGAGGACGGCGAACTCGGCGCCGCGCGCGCCGCGTTCCGCGGCCTGCTCGGCGCCTCCTGCTACGACTCCCTGGACCTCGCCAGGCGCGCCGCAGCCGCGGGCGCGGACTACATCGCCTTCGGCAGCGTGTTCCCGTCGCCCACCAAGCCCGGCGCGGTGCGCGCGCCGCTGTCCCTGTTCGCCGCCGCGCGCCCGCTGGGCCTGCCGATGGTGGCGATCGGCGGCATCACGCTCGCCAACGCACCGGAACTGGTCCGTGCCGGCGCCGACTGCCTGGCCGTGATATCCAGCCTGTTCGATGCCCCGGACGTGGCGGCTGCGGCGCGGGCTTTCAACCAACTTTACGCACAGGAAGCTGCCGTCCGATGAGCCAGCGCAACCAGGAACTCTTCGAGCGTGCGCAGCTGCGCATCCCGGCCGGGGTCAATTCCCCGGTGCGCGCCTTCCGTGCCGTGGGCGGCGCGCCGCCCTTCATGGAGCGCGCCTCCGGCGCCAACGTTTGGGACGCCGAAGGCCGGCGCTACATCGACTACCTCGGGTCCTGGGGCCCGATGGTCGCCGGGCACACGCATCCGGCGGTGGTGGAAGCGGTGCAGGCCGCGGCGGCGAAGGCGCTGTCGTTCGGCGCGCCCACCGAATCCGAGATCGTGCTCGCGGAGGCCATCTGCCGCCTGGTGCCCTCGATCGAGCGCGTGCGCCTGGTGTCCTCGGGCACCGAGGCCACCATGACCGCGATCCGCCTCGCGCGCGGCTTCACCGGCCGCAGCCTGATCGTGAAGTTCGAGGGCTGCTACCACGGCCACGCCGACAGCCTGCTGGTGAAGGCCGGCTCCGGCGCCCTCACCTTCGGCAACCCAAGTTCCGCCGGCGTGCCGCCGGAGACCGCGGCGCACACGCTGGTGCTGGATTTCAACGACACCGCGCAGGTGGAGAGGACCTTCGCCGCGCGCGGCGGCGAGATCGCCGGCGTGATCGTCGAGCCGGTCGCGGGCAACATGAACCTGGTGCTGCCCGAGCCCGGCTTCCTGGAAGCGCTGCGCGCCCAATGCACGAAGCACGGCGCGGTGCTGATCCTGGACGAAGTCATGACCGGATTCCGCGTCGCGCTGGGCGGGGCGCAGGCGCGCTTCGGCATCCGGCCCGACTTGACGACGCTGGGCAAGGTGATCGG
>LNFM01012886.1_pt1 | contig 10830 bp, 15 predicted proteins | sample 596031 | NCBI WGS metagenome assembly LNFM01 (sample SAMN04254537, study PRJNA301005) | activated carbon metagenome | isolation source: dual media filters at the Ann Arbor, Michigan drinking water treatment plant | place: USA: Ann Arbor | reverse complement strand
AGCTTGGTCAATCCTGGGTCAGCCGCGAAGTGGGCGACGGGAGTTGAGCTTCCATCCTCTGCCGCCGGCCCTTTTCTGGCGATCCAACCTTTGTCGACGACCTTGGCTCCATGCGGGACTGGAAACCTGTCATCCATCCTCAACCATTCAGGGTCCGCAGGCTGATGTGAGTCCCACATCCAAATCACCACTCCAAGCCCAATGGCGACCAGAAAAATGCCCAGTACGCCAAAGACGTATAGAAGCCGTTTGATGATTCTGCCGATCATTGGGACTCCGCTCTGGTTTCGTTCTCCGACCAGGCTAAGGGCGCCTGAATGCTGGCGACGACACCCCCTTCTGGATGCCCGGCAATCCTCAGCGATGCCTCACCACCGTAGAGCAGGCGCAGGCGATCGCGCACGTTGCGCAAACCCAAACCCGTGCCCTTGGTCAGCGGGGCCGCCATGAGCCCCACCCCGTTGTCAACGACTTCAACGATCAGCGCTTGCTCATTGTCTGGGTGCCCGGTGTGAACTTCCTTGGTGCCAGCGCGTACCCGGATCCATGCCGGCCCCACCTTCGGCTCGATGCCGTGTTTGATGGCGTTCTCCACCAGGGTCTGGATCAGGAATGGCGGGAAGGTCGCGCTTGCGATCCCCGGGTCGAGGTCGACGTGGATTGACAACCGATCACCCATGCGGATCTTCATGAGCTCCAGGTAGGCCTCGACCGCTTCCATCTCAGCTCCGAGCGTGGTCACGTTTGAACGGGTATCGGTCACCGAGGCACGCAGGAAACGGATCAGATGCCCTGTCATGGCTTCGGCGTCCTGTGGAGACTTGCGCGTGAGGTGCTTCACGTGCGCAAGCGTGTTCCAAAGGAAGTGGGGCTCGATCTGTGCGCGCAAGACCGTCAGTTCGGCCCGAGCCAACTCGCGCTCTCGCTCAGCGGTTTGCGCTCGTGCGCGCTCGACATCCACGGTGGCCTGGGTTGCGCGGCGCAGTTGAGTGGAGAACTTCAGCCAGCCCCGTGCGGCCACCACCATGCCCATGCCCAAGCCAGTCAAGATGATGAGCTCGTTCACCCGGTCGCTCTTGAAGAGCAGGTTGCCGACGGATTCCGGGAGCAGGGACACCGCTGCTGCAGACAGGGTGCCCGCCACAGCCAGGCTGAGCACAACCTCGATCACGGTTGACAGCGCAGCCACAGAGCCGCGCGCCCACTGCCCAGGGGTGTCCTTCATGACGGCTGGTAGCGCAGTCAATACCCCGACGCACACGGCGCCGATGATGGGCCCGAGATAGCGATTCGCGCCGTAAATTGAGCTCAATGCCCAGAGCTCGAAAATTGCAAGCCCCACGGCAACGGTGATGAGGATCGCCGCGGTTTCTCGAAAGCGATCGTCGGAGGCTGGTTTGTCGCTGTCGGGGTTTTCGCCCAACAACCGAAGCCAGAATTTCTTGTTCATGGCGTCATGGGTGGGCGAGAAGGCCGCAAGCGGTGGAGAAGCTCATGAGCTAAAGATATCGACTGGGCCACGTCGACACACAAGACCGCCACGAGCTCAGCGCTGCGCATAGCTGGATCCACCAGGTTCAGGCTGAATGATCTCGATGCGGGAGAGGACGCCGCGGCCGGGTTGCTCGACCACGGTGAGCTGTGCGCTGGATCCGTAGACCCGCTCCAGACGGGTGCGTACATTGCGCAGGCCGCGCCCACTTGGGCGATTGAGGAAACTGAAGTCACCAGGCTCACTGGGGCCCCTTGAGAGACCAACGCCGTCATCCTGCACATCGATGATCAGTCGGCCTGACATCGCATAGGCGCGCACCTCCACCATGACCGGGGTCAGGCATGGCTCGGCGCCGTGCAGCAGTGCGTTTTCGACAAGGGCATGTAACACCATCGGCGGAAACGGCTCCCCCTTGAGTTCGGGCGGGCAAGAGACCTGGACGAAGAGTCGCTTGCCCATGCGGATGGCAGCCAGCTGCAGGTACGCGTCGACCAGATCCATCTGAGCGCCCAAAGTGGAGTTGTCGCACTTCAGGGATGGGGCAGAGAGGCGCAGGAACTGAACGAGCTGGAAGAGCATGAAGCTGGCTTTGGCCGGGTCGTTCTTCATCAGGAACTGCAGGCTTGCCAGGTTGTTGAAGAGGAAGTCGGGGTCGAACTGACTGGAGAGCAGCGCCAGGCGCGCCTCGGCCAGGGCTCGCTCACCATCACTTTGCAGGCGAAGCGCCCTCTCCTGGGCAAAGCGACGGGCTGCCCCGCGCCCGCAGACGGCGCGGATCCAGGTGAAGGCAGCAGCTGCCGCGGCCGGCGCGATGAACATGGCCGTCACCTGCATCATGGGCAGCTCGACCGTGAAGGCGATGAAGCTCAAGGTGATCATGGCCACCGTGGCCTTGGCCAGGCATCCCAGAGCCCACACCGCGGTGCGCGCGGGACTGCGCCCGGTCAGGAGTGATCGGAGCATGGCAAGGCGGCGCCGCATGGCCGGGCTGACCTCAACCGGCCTTGAGAGGTGGGGGAATCCGAACCGGCTGGATGATGAGGTCATGCTTCTTTCCTTTGAGGTCAGTGTTTCGTGGTTTCTTGAACTTCGGTAGCGCATCCCACCCGGGCTTGAGGGAGAGTCCGCAATCGGTTGGCTGTTGCGTGAGCGCAATCAAGAGCTCTTCCTCATCGGTCAGTGCAGGCGTGGACATCCCACCCGAGGACAACTTGGGCTCCTCAACAGGTACCCGTGAGAAGGTGTGCTCCAGTGAGGTCACGTTCGCACTGAGCACCAGGGTGTAGAGAAGCGCAGCAATGACGACACCAATCTGCCATCCTGCGTTCGGACCCTGCCCCAACGTGAGCCGCATCACCAGTGCAACGGCCTGGCAGATGAAGTAAATGCCCGGCAGCAGCAGTGCTGCTACGAGGGCGGAGTGGTTGTCGGTGAACATTGAAAATCGTCCCCATCGGTGAGTTGATGAGGAGATCTTCGAAGTTGGCCTGCCTCAGTGGGTAGGCTGTGCGATGAGTCCGCCGATGGCGTGACGACTGCGGTTTTTCATGGATGAGTGCACCCCACCCTTGCGGTCTAAGGGGACACCTCCCTCAAACGGTCTCAGGCGAGTAGTACAAGGTCGTTCCACACTGGGTGCAGAAGTGCTCCCGGTGGTACATGCCGCGCATGAGCGAGCGCGCATTGATGCGGTCCCCACCACATGAGTAGCATGTAACCCGGCCACCAACGAATTTCGAAGGGTGCGTCTTGCGGTACCACTTGAAGTCTCTCTGGAACCGGAAGATGCGACGCACGCCTGAGATCATCGCAAATGATCCCGGGGCGATCAGCGCAAGCCCCGCGAGCGCCAAGTACCCATACACGCCATCTGCGATGGAGCCCGCCAAAAACGAAAAGCCAATGAGAAAGAAAAGTGCGTAGGCCATGGTGGTATCTGTTGTGTGTGAATTTGGGCCTCACACCTTCTGGTGCTCGACTTCCTTTTCGCTCTCGAAGATGCGTTTGCCCGTCTGGTGGTGCTCCACCCATACCCGCCAGCCGTTGCGCTGAATGGTGGCGGCGCCCTCGAGCGCGCTAGCCCGACGCTGAGGGTTTTCGGCATCACCGATCACCCGGCCGGTGTTGCCGGCCTCGTACTTCAGGTTCCAGACCTTCGTGGACATTCGATGCTCACTGCGCGCGGTACAGCTGCAGTGCTGGGGCATTCGAACGAGGACGCATGGCCTTGGGGCCATTGAGCCAGTCATATGGCGCCGGCATACGTGCGACGACGGACAAAGGCTTGGCCGCTGGCTTCTTGCCTTTGGCAGGCGGGGCCAACGGCGCTGCAACGGCACCGGTGCGGGCGGTGCGAAGCTGCTCCATCGGTGCCACCAGGGCATTCAAGGCAGCGATTCGCTCGGAGCTTGTGGGATGCGTGTCCAGAAACCCCTTCTGCTCAGGGCCGCCGTCCGCAGCCATTTTCTGCCACAGGGTCACCGCTGCTTTCGGCTCGTAGCCGGCGGCCGCAGCCAGTTCGATGCCAAAGCGATCCGCCTCGGCTTCAGCGGTGCGGCTGTTGGGGGCTGCAATGAATCCTGCAGCGCCCAGTGAGATCGCTTCCTGGCCCATGGGTACGCCTGACTGGCCCAGGAGTGCACCGCCGATCGATGCCACCAGACCTGCACCCATGCCGGTCGTGCGCTTCTCCAGACCGTGTTTGCCCAGTGCATGTCCGATCTCGTGACCCATCACCTGGGCGATTTCGTCATCCGAGGCCATATTGATCAGGCCGGTGTTGATGCCCATCTTTCCGCCGGGCATCGCAAAGGCGTTGGGCACCTTGCTGTTGATCACGATGACTTCCCAATCCCACAGGGCGGAGTCGGGGCGGTATTTCACAGCCTGCTCAATCACGCGGTTGGTGATGGCTTCAACACGGGTCTTCTGGGGGCCGGTGACCAGCGCGCGCTTGGCAGCGTAGTCGTTCTTCATGGCCGCATACATTTGCGCAGTCTCGGCGATCAGCGAATCTTCGCTGCCGAAAGTGACTTGGCTGCGGCCGGTGATCTCGTTGGTTGCGCAGCCACTCAGGGTGAGGACTGCAGCGATGAGGAGGCTGAAGAAGGAGAAGTTTTTCATGGTCGCGTCGGTGTGATGGTTGCTTTCAAGAGGTATCGGCATTGCGGCCTGCTCCTACAGAAAAGATACACGAAACACTCGACGGCGACATATCCGGCTAGACCGCCGGATCCAGTTGGGCCCTGGAGTGGTGCCAGGGCCCGGGTGCATTACAGCGAGGCGTCCTTGATCTTCTTCAGGGGGCGCACTTTCACGCGCACGCTGGCAGGCTTTGCCGCGAACTCGCGCTCGACCTTGGTGAAGGGGTCGATGCCGCGGCGCTTCTTTTTGGCGGGGATGGCCTGGGCGGTGATCTTCAGGATGCCGGGCAGCGTGAACTCGCCGAGGCCCTTCTTGCTCATGGAAGCCACCATCGTGGCCTCCAGAGCCGTCAGCACGGCCTTGACTGCCTTGGGCTCGACGCCGGCAACTTCAGCCAGGTGCGCCTGCAGCGTGGTCTTGTTGAAGGCAGTCTTGATCGGCTTGAGGGCCGCAAGAGCTGCGACGGGCTTCTTCGCTGGGGCAGCCTTGGGGGCTGCGACAGCTTTTTTGGCGACGGGGGCTGACTTCTTTGCAGCCGGGGTCTTCTTTGCAGTTGCCATGGGTCGTATCTACTTTCGGTTCAGTGTCATGCGCAAAGCGCGCAGTGCGATTGTAGGAACCTTGGCGAATGATGGTGCTGCATGGCAGCACGTGCCGAAACTGCTGCTATGTTCTCGGAGAGCTTGCCACATCGCGTACCGCAGCTGTGTGAGTGTTGAGATCCGCCCTCAGCGAAGAAAGGAGCTCACCAGTTTTCCCGGCCTCTTCTGACCAGGGCTGCCACCAAATCATGGGGGCATGGTGAGTTGAGGAGCGAATACTCGCCAGCCTTTCCTTCATGGACATGGCGGCATTTTCCAATGCACGAATGACTTCAACGTGCTGCGCGTTCTCAGCGTCGTATCTGTAGGCTCCGAGATGTGTGGTTGCGCGATGAGGTGGAGTATTCGATTCCAGAATCAATTGGCACATCTCAATCGTCTTGTCGACATCCTTTGTCAAGGCTTCAATGCGAGACAGCCGACTCTGCAGTGCGCTTGAAGGCAAGTCACCAGTCATCAGTCGCTTGAGGGATCCGTAAGGCCCAATGAGGTACTGACGCTCACGGCTGCCGTACAGGCTCACCTCCGAGATGGGAGTGCCATCAGGCAATGCAGCCAGGGAGTCGCAGGCGTTGTTGATGGTCCGCAGCCGCACGGAGATCTCACGCAGTCGGTATTCCTTGACCACAAGCCCACCAGATCCCGCTTCGCCGCCGGCGGGCACAAAGAGATAGCTGCTGTCGAGCCCCTTCTGTACACGCGCGCGCTCCTTTGGGCTGAGGAGCACCTCCTGGAATTCGAAAGGCTGGTTGAGGATCTCCTGAAGACTTGGCGGACGATCGTTGCCGTAGGACATGTGACTCCCTGGAACATTTTGAGACGTGAATCCTATCAACTGCCTCCATGGCAGATGCTCTAATCCCCGTATGCTCAAAAAGCCCTGGTTCCGCATAGCCCTGAACTTCGCCCTGCGCGACCTCGGGATCCAGACCATCATCCTCAATCCCACATTTCGCAACGAGGTGGTGGAGATGGCTGTGACCGAGGGAATGACGCCGATCGAGGCGGCCATGGCCATCTATGCCACGGTGTCACCGCGCCTCAATCCCATGGAGAAGATTGCCGCGGAGGCCGTCATCCGCAAGTGGCGTGTCACCCCAGACTTGCGCGAGGCCGTTTACCAGCGGGTGCTCAAGGGTGAAATACCGAACTCACAAACCCCGCCGCTGGCGTGAATGGCTCATGCGTGCTCTGAAACACCAAGCAGCTGTTGAGCAGACTCCTTGGTCAGAGGCTTGCTCAGCAGGCCCTGAATGAGGCCGCGGTTTTCTGCTCTCTTGCGGTCTTCGGCCCATGACGAAGCGGAAAGCATGAACACCGATAGAGGTGCCTTCGGTTGCAGACTTGACGCCAGTTCATCTACCAGCTCGAATCCACACAACCCCGGCATGCTGATGTCCAGCAAGACGATCGTGGGAATTTCTATCTGATCTTCGATCAAGAACTGGAGGGCATCGTCGCCCTTCTCAAAGACCTGAATCTCTCCGTCGAATCCAGCCTTGCGCAAGGCGATGTCGTGAAAGAAGTTGTCGTTCTCGCTGTCATCCACCAGGATGACCCGTCGGGGCTGTATGTCGGCGTTCATGATTGCAGGTGTCACCAGTGCAAACCCTTGTGGGGCGCGGTGGGACAAGTGGATTGCTGAGGTTTGCATGTCGTGCGCAAATTGGTCAGTTGCGCGCGGAGAAGCATTATCGCCATATCCGCATTCTTTGTAAGGGTTAACCCTATTTCACCAGTGGACGCCCGTAGAGGCGGCGCCCTAACGATGGTCTGCGATTCGGGTTATGCGAGCTAGCGCACATTCGCTTCAATCGGGCTTTCCAAAGCAAGATTGCCAATAACGTAGGATGCTCACATGACCACATTTGCTGACTCCCTCAAAAAAGAGATCGCCCGCGTTGCCCGCAAAGAGCTTCGTGAAGAACTGACCAGCCTGCGCAAGACAACGACAGGACATCGTTCCGAGATCGCTGCCCTGAAGAAGCAGCTGAAGGCAATGCAGACCTTGGTGGGCAAGCTTTCAAAGCCCAACCGCCCTCCAGCCAAGGCTGCATCCAGCACAACCCCAAGCTCACCCACCTCCACCAAAGGCAAGCCCGGTCGCAAAGTGCTCTTCACTGCTGAGCGCTTGAAGGCAGAGCGTACCCGCATGGGTTTGACCCAGCTCCAGATGGCGCAACTGCTGGGCACGTCATCGCTCACTATCTGGAAGTGGGAATCCGGAAAAGCTTCACCACGCGAATCCAAGGTGCCCAAGATCATTGAGCTGATGTCGATGGGCAAGCGCGCGGCACTTGCCCAGATTTCCTCAACTGAAGCTTGACCTCAAGGGGTGTAGCCCTTGCGGCATACCACCCCGGGGATAGGGTACGTTTGACTCGGGTTGGGATACGAGGAGGCGTAATAACCTTTCAGGTACTGAGTTTGTGACTGACACTCCGACGGGTAGTAGGTGACGTACCCAACGCCGCTCACATACGCCCCGATCCCACCCAGGTTGTAGTAGGTCGAGATGTAGCCCCCATAGGTGTACCTGGGGACTCGAAAATAGCTCCCATGGGCCGTCAAGGGCCCAACATTGAAAAGATCACCACCCACAAGATCTCCAGCCACGTTGTACGCATACACCAACTCGTAGAGCCTGGCGGAGCTGATGGTCTCCTCGTAACCATCACCACCTTGTGTCCTGCCGATTGCCCAAAGAAACGAATCAGAGGACAACGATCCCAGTGGTGGCTGAGAGGCGCAGTTGTAGCCTGGCACAAGACTCCAAGTACCTGCAGCAGAGCAGCTGAAGTTGGCCGACCCCGTGGAAGGCGCGCCAGAGTCAGTGGCGAGGTATGTCTGTCCTGAGGTCCTTGCGGCGAGCGCAGCCGAGCAGGTGGCGGCGCCCACCGTCCAGCTGCCAGTCGTCGCGCCACAGGTTGAGGTGCACGTGGCAGAGGCCGGGGCTGACCAACTCCCATTTGCTCCACATGTGTAGGTGGCGCTGCCGGTGCCCGGCGCTGTCGAATCCGTGGCCACTGCCGTCTGCCCCGCCAGTCGCTGGGGAATGTCGCCTGAGCAACTCGTGATCGCCGACCAGTTCATGGTGGACGCAGTGCACACGGCCTGAGCTTGCATCACCATTGCGGAGGGTTGCGCAACCGTGTTGCCGTTGACCTGGAGATTGGCGCCCCGGGCGTTCACAGAAGAGGGCGCGGTGCCAGCACCCGTTGCAGACTGCAGGTTGATGGTGCCGTTGGAGGCGGGAGCACCCGCCCGATCTTGAGCCCATTCCACTGGACCAACGTAGTTGTTGGACTGAATGACGATGGGGACAGAGCCTGGGATGTTCTGCGCCAGCGTCGCCGTTGACACGAGGCCAAGGCAAATGCAAAGCAATGTGGAAGCAGAAATCCGGTGAGTTCGATGAGTTTGCATATGTGGTATCCGTTACACGGATAGCCAGTGTCGCAAATTGACCTCGGTTTTTTGATGACGAAACGGTGACATTTCGCGGGATTCGGGTACCCCGCGCGAAAGACCGGGCAGCCTACCTGGATGCCTGGTTCACGAAGGCCTGCAGCTGCCACTTCCTGAAGGGCGCCGGCATGTCAAGAAGCGTGCGGAAAATGTCCAGGCTTGTGGCGCAAACCTCTTTTGCTGAGGCCTTCTTCAAGTCGTTGAGGATGCCGGACACCTGTTGAATGGGCATGCGTTTCTGCATGCGCTCGACCAGCGCCTTTGCAAAAATGGTCTGGGCAGATTCCATCTGGGCATCGGTGTACTTGGCCACATACGGATAGTCGGACAGTTCGTACTCGATGGCACGAAGGTACAGGTCGGCCACCGCGGTGAACTCTTCGTCGCTGCGCGTGACCAGGTAGCTTCTTTCGATGTAAGCGGACTCTTGCGCGCTGATGTCGTTGTTGGTGATGCGCTTGCAGACCTCAGGGGGGACGGTGCTCATCAGGCGCGCGGTGTAGGCGATGAAGGCCATCTGGTCCTGCTCGTTCAGGCGAGGGAGACCCTTCAGTGGGATCGTCAAGGCAGTGGCACTCATCACCTCCTTGATCTGCTCCATCGGAACCTTGGCCATCACCATGGGCAGGGTCAGGTTCACGAGCATGTCGTAGTACCCCTCGTGCTTCAGAATGGTTTGCATGTTGCGCGCAAACAGCTTCATCTTGACCGGAGAGATCTGACCATAGGTCTTCACGATCAGTTCTTCAACGCGCCCGGGTGTGGCCATTTCACGCTTGATGGAAGACACGATGGCTTCACGGTATGCGCGTACGAAGCGGGGGTCGCTGGCGTCTGGTTTCTGGCTGCGCAGGATCTGCTCGATGGGCGGGTCAATGCCCTCCTCCTGCAAGTGGCCGCGAGAGGTCTGGGCCCAGGACGGTGCGCACAGAGTGAGGGCAGCTGCAAGCTGGAGAATGAAGGTGGTCAGTTTGGAAGCCATGGCGTTGAGCGTAAGGGTGAGCGGACGTTTGGGGATGCCACCTGTTGGGTAGGCGGCACAACATCCCCCGTGAAAAAGTCACGGGGGGACGAGCTTTGAATCAGGATTGCGGCAGGTTGCCAATGAGGGGCTGGCAGGCGCTCACAACTTCAGGTGACAGGCGCACACGCCCGTGTTCTTTGTCGTCTACCGTGCCGCCCTCGAGCAGGGTGCGAACTTTCGCCAGGTGCTGGTCGCGCACCAAGCGGGCAAGCAGCTGGAACTGGATGCCCCAATCCTGAGCAAACGGGCTCCAGCTGCCCGGGTCCATGGCACTGCGCTTCATCACGAATGCGCGTGGCGAGTTGCTCAGCATCCGGACGGCCGGGTTCTGCCGTTCAGGGTTCAAGGCCATCGCATCGAGCTGGGAAGAAGAGGCCTGCAATGCCTTGCGGACCCGGTCCAAGGCGTGCTCCATGGCGCTGGCCAGGGAAGTGGGGGCACTCGGCAGGGGAAGCGATGGCGAGATCATGCGGGGGTGTCTCCAGGGGTTTTCATGGCGGTGTTGAGCACGTGGGCCAGCTCCTCCGGGCCCATGGACCAATCGGTGCCGGCAAAACCAGAGGCGTGCGCCACCAGCTCCGCCGATGCCTCGTCCCAGGGCTTGCCATGGCCACCCACAGGCTGGAGCTCGAATTCCTTCGGCATGAAAGCCTTGCCGCCGCTCAAGGCCGTTTCCATGAAGCTGCCCATCCAACGCATGCGGTCCAGATGCCCCAGGTCGCTAGGGCAGAAGGCATGCGCCTTGCACATGGCATCAAAGGCCGCGGGGCTGACCTTGATCGCCATTTTGATGAGGGGTTTCTGGCGGGGCATGTTTTGATCAGTCGTCGTTGAGGATGAAGCCCTTGCTCTGGGCGAACGCAGTGAAGTCTCCGTTCGGCTCCAGCACCACGCATTTGTCGCCCTGCATGCCCAGTTCTGCGCGGCCGAAGTCCTCGCCGGTATAGCCCGCAGCGCGCAGACGGCTCATGACTTCATCAACGAAGACATCGTCATCAGAAACACGCTGCTCCCTGGCTCCGGAGCGGTCCAGATTCACGTAGAGGTCAGCGATGCAGCTGGTTTTCTCGATGGTGGCGCTGATGACGGGCCAGATC
>LNFM01018488.1_pt1 | contig 10831 bp, 10 predicted proteins | sample 596031 | NCBI WGS metagenome assembly LNFM01 (sample SAMN04254537, study PRJNA301005) | activated carbon metagenome | isolation source: dual media filters at the Ann Arbor, Michigan drinking water treatment plant | place: USA: Ann Arbor | reverse complement strand
CGAAATCCGGCTGCAGCGCCCGGAAAAGATCGATGCGCTCCTGAATGTGAGGATACGTGGTGGAATCGAACTCGCCCCAGATGCCGGTGAACGGAATTTTCACCTGGGGCAGGACTTCCGAGAGCTTGAAGGCCTGGCCCATCTCGCGGCTCCGGGTCTTGGCCCGCGTGGTGTTCAGGATCTGCATGTGGATCGCGACGCCATCGATCTTGGCCGGGTCGTGGAACATCAGGATTTCGAGGTTCCTGCGCGCCTCTTCCGCGAGCGTCTCGGGCGGCATGTCGGCCAGCAGCTTGCGCAGCTTCGGGCCGGGCTTCCGCGTGGCTTTCAGGCCGCCGGCGCCGACGAAGGCGATCTTGCGGAGCTGCTCCGGGAAGCGCGTGGCGATGTGGCCGCCCACCATGCCGCCGAAGGAGAAGCCGGTGAGGGCGAATTTTTTGTCTTTCGGCAGCAGCTCCTTCATCGCGTGCTCGACGCAATTGGTGACCGAGCCGATGTCGCGCACATCGTCGGGCGGGTCGCTGTCGCCCAAGCCGGGCATGTCGGCGGCGTACACCGCGAAGTGCTGGCTGAGCGGCCTTACGTTCCGGATCCAGTGGATCCACGAGCCCGAGCCGCCGTGAAACAGCAGCAGGATCGGCTTGTTGGCGCTGTCGTCCCAGACGTGCCACGTCATCCTGCCGCCGTTCCCCATCGGAACCCGGACAACTTCTGACGCACTCTTTTCGATTGTCAGTATGTGTTCGGCGGCGGTGCGGCCGTCCGGCATTTTCGGGACGGCCGAATAGTCGAGGCTCATGATCTGATCGCACCCAGCAGGCGTTCGACGAACCCGGGCGCCTTCTTGCGGTCGATCCAGCGCAGCACGGTGACGAGATCGTTGTCGGGATCGATCCAGACAATGTGGCTGCCCCAGCCCAGCGCGAAGTAGCTGCGCTCCGACGCGGCCGCAAACTGCCGCTTGTCGGTGTTGAGCCACCACATCAGACCGTAGAACGGCGCCACCGGGCAGGGTTTTACCAGCTCCGCCGTCCAGCCCTTGGGCAGGATCTGCTTGCCTTCCCAAGTGCCGCCGTTGGCAACGAGCCGTCCCATTAACGAAAGATCGCGCGCGGAGATCACGATGCCGCCGCCCCAATGTCCGCCGCCGGGCACGGAAAGCATCTCCTTGCCGTCGATGGTGACGGTGGAAGTCTTATAGCCGTCCCACTTCCAACCCTGCGACGCGCCGATCGGATCCATGATGCGGCGCTTCAGGACCTGGGGCAGCGGCTCCTTGAAAACCTGCAGCAGCGAGTAGCTGAGCCGGTTCACGCGCACGTCGTTGTATTCGTAGAAGGTGCCGGGCTTTTTCATCGCGCGGCGCATGCCCTTGGGCGCGTCGGCGACGGCCAGGCCCACCACTCGGTTGTGGTCGATGCGGTCTTCCTTGCCGAAGACGCTACCCGACCATTCGCTGGTCTGGGTCAGCAGATGGCGCCAGGTGATGTCCTTGTTCTGGTCGGACTTGAAGCCATCATCGGTCACGTAGGGTGCGACCCTGTCGTCGAGGCTCTTGATGAGGCCGTCGCCCAGCGCCAGGCCGGCGAGCAGCGCGAGATAGCTCTTGGCGACGCTGAAGGTCATGTCGGCGTTGTCGACGTCGCCCCATTCGGCAAGTTTTTTGGCGCCCTGGTAGACGATGCCGGCGTGGCCGCCACGCGGCGTCACCGGGCCCAGCACCTCGTTGTCGGGGGCCTTTTCGCCGGAATCGTAGGTCATCACGAACTGGCCGTCCGGCATGTACATGCTTTTGGGCCAGTGGGATTCGGCGGATTTGGCGAAGTTTACGGCGTCGTTCAATTTGTTCATCGTGTCCATGCCCGCAATCAACATTGGTGTCTGCCTGCGAGCAAGCTAGAAAGCGCCTTATGCCGATTCACAATACACTCACCATTCGCCGCCCCGACGACTGGCACGTCCATCTGCGCGACGGCGCCATGCTAAAAGCGTGTGCTGTCCACACCGCCCGCCAGTTCGCCCGCGCCATCATCATGCCCAATCTGGTCCCGCCCGTGACCAGGGTGGCCGAGGCCTCGGCCTACCGCGACCGCATCCGCGCCGCGGTGCCGGCGGATCTCAAATTCGAGCCGCTGATGACTTGCTACCTCACCGACGGCGCCGACCCCATCGAGTTGGCGCGCGGCAAGAAAGAGGGTGTCTGGGTCGCCGCCAAACTCTATCCCGCCCACGCCACCACCAATTCCGCGCACGGCGTCACCTCGATGGACCGCGTCGCGAAAGGCCTGGAGGCGATGGAAAAGGCCGGCATGCCTTTGCTGGTCCATGGCGAGGTGACCGACCCCGACGTCGATCTCTTCGACCGCGAGGCGGTGTTCCTGGACAAGGTCCTGTTCCTGCTGCTGAAGCGCCATCCCGGCCTGAAAATCGTGCTCGAACACATCACCACCCGCGAGGGCGTGGCCTTCGTCGAGGCGCATCCCGACCGCATGGGCGGCACGATCACGCCGCATCATTTGAACTACAACCGCAATGCGATCTTCAAGGGCGGCATCCGCCCGCACTTCTATTGCCTGCCGATCGCCAAGCGGGAGGAGCATCGTCTCGCTCTGCGGCGCGCCGCGACCTCGGGTAATCCGGCTTTCTTTCTGGGCACCGATACCGCCCCGCACAGCACCGACACCAAGGAATGCGCCTGCGGCTGCGCCGGCATTTTCAACGCCCCGGTCGCGATGCAGGTCTACGCCCAGGTCTTCGCCGAAGAGGGCAAGCTCGACAAATTGGAGGCTTTCACCTCGCTGAATGGACCGCGCTTCTACGGCCTGCCGCCCAACGAGGAGAAGGTGACGCTCCGCGCCGCTCCCCTCGACGTGCCCGAGACTGTCGAGGTGCCGGGGCTGTCGAAGACCATCACCGTGTTCCGCCCCGACACGCCGGTCGACTGGTCGTTCTAGGGCTGCTGGTCTATCGTGGCGGCATGAGCAAAAAAGGCATCCCTGCCGGCGCCGTCGTGCGCGGCACCGACAAAGGCTACGTCCACCGGTCGAGCAGATCGAGAAGACCTACCCGTACATGCGGCCGCGCGATGCCGCGACGCTGATCCTCGTGCGCATGAAGGGCAAGACGCCGGAAGTGCTGATGGGCTGCCGCGCCGCCGCGCACGCCTTCATGCCCAACCGCTACGTGTTCCCGGGCGGCCGCGTCGATCGCGCCGACGCTCACGTGCCGATCGCCACGCCGCTCAACCGCTTTGTCGATGCCCGTCTGCAGAAAGCCGCGACGGCCCTGCGGGCCCGCGCGCTGGCCGTCGCCGCCGTCCGCGAGACCTTCGAGGAAAGCGGCCTGATGCTGGCCAAGCCGCTCAAGGGTGGCGCGCCCGACAAGGATTTCGGCGAGCATTGGAAAGGGTTTCTCGATACCGGCATGGCGCCTGCGCTCGATTGCCTCGACCTGATCGCGCGCGCGGTGACGCCGCCCGGACGGCCGCGCCGCTTCAACGCCCGCTTCTTCATGGCGCGGGCCGAGGACGCGACCGGTGATATCCGTCATTCGAGCGAGATGGGTGACATCCGCTGGGTCCGCCTCGACGAGGCGCGCGAACTGCCGTTGCCTACCATCACCGGGCTGATCCTCGGCGAGATCGGCCGCCTCGTGAGGGAACCGCCGGATCGCAAGAAGCAGCGCAAGATTCCGCTGTTCACCACGATCCATCGCAAGCATCTGATGATCGAGGAATGATCCCGTGACGATGCGCGCCGAGATTTCCTCGTCGCCCGTCGGTCCTGGGCCCATGAACGTCGGAGGGGCTCCCGGTCTGCCGCCGCGCGGCGTCGTCCGCCTGCGCGCCTTGGTGTTGATCCGCTGGGCCGCCGTTGGCGGACAGCTCCTCACTGCCGCTGTCGTTCACTGGGGTTTGGGGTTTGGCCTGCCCGTCCTTGCTGTGGGTGGCACGATCGCGCTCTCGGCGCTGCTCAATCTCACCGTCAGCCTCGGCCGGCCGGCGTCGGCCCGCATCGACGATCGCGAGGCCACGATTTTCCTAGCTTTCGACATCCTGCAGCTCGCCGTGTTGCTCTATCTCACCGGGGGTCTCCTCAATCCTTTCGCGTTGCTGCTGTTGGCGCCCGTCGCCATCGGCGCCACCATCCTGTCGCTCGGCAGCAACATCGCGCTGTCGCTGCTCACCATCGCCAGCATCGCGGTCCTGGGCGTCTTCCATCAGCCGTTGCCATGGCGCGGGCCGCCACTCGAATTGCCGGAGATCTATCAGGCGGGCGCCTGGGCGGGCCTCACGCTCACGACGCTCCTGATCGCGCTCTATGGCTGGCGGCTGGCCGAGGAGGCGCGGCAGATGGCAGATGCGCTGGCCGCTGCACAGGCAGCCCTTGCCCGCGAGCAGCGGCTCTCGGCGCTGGGCGCGCTCGCTGCCGCCGCCGCGCATGAACTCGGCTCGCCGCTTTCGACCATTGCCGTTGTCGCCAAAGAGATGTCGCGCGAGATCGAGCTCGATGATCCGTTGCGCGAGGATGTCGAACTACTGTTGGCTGAATCCGAGCGCTGCCGTTCGATCCTGGCGCGGCTCTCTGTTGATCCGGCAGGTGACGTATCCGACGCCTATACGCTCGTGCCCTTGCCCGCGCTGATCGAGGCGGCGGCGCAGAATTACGATCGCGGCACTGTCGACATTGCCTACGAGTCCGGTCCGATCGGCGAGGGAGTCCCGACTGTGGCGCCGATCCAGGTACGCAGCCCGGAGATCATGCAGGGCGTCGGCAATATCGTGCAGAACGCCGTCTCTTTCGCACGGCACGAGGTCCGGATCGCCACGCGCTGGACGAGCGAATGGTCCGAGGTCGAGGTGATTGACGATGGGCCGGGGTTTTCCGAGGCGATGCTCGGTGAGCTCGGCACGCCCTTTATTTCGACCCGGCAGGGCCAGGAGGGCCACATGGGTCTCGGCGTCTTCATCGCCAAGACGCTGCTGGAGCGCACTGGCGCCACGGTGACTTTCGGAAACCGCACCGTATTGGACGGTGGCGCGGTGGTCTCCGTGCGCTGGCCAAACCCCGTCTTCAAGGCTACATAGCGGCCGATGTCGAAGGAGTCGCCATGAGCCAGGACGCGGGAGCCGGCCGCCCCATATCGCCCGTGATTGCCGGCACGACGTCGAACAAGGATCGGACGCTGCTGATCGCGGACGACGATGCGGCGTTCCGCAACCGCATCGCCCGCGCGCTCGAACTGCGCGGCTTCATCGTGACGGCCGTCGGCTCGGTCGCGGAGGCACTCACGCAGACGGCGCGCCCGCCGGCCTTCGCCGTTCTCGACCTGCGTCTGGGCGACGGCAACGGCCTCGAACTCGTCGGTCCGCTGCGCCAGGCCCGGCCCGACATTCGCATCGTGGTGCTGACCGGGTACGGCAACATCGCCACCGCCGTCGCCGCCGTGAAGGAAGGCGCCGTCGACTATCTCGCCAAGCCGGCAGACGCCGACGCCATAGAACAGGCGCTGACTGCGCACGGCCGCAAGCTGCCGCCGCCGCCCAGCAACCCGATGTCGGCCGACCGCGTGCGGTGGGAGCACATCCAGCGTGTTTTCGAGCAGTGCGATCGCAACGTCTCGGAGACGGCGCGCCGCCTCAACATGCACCGCCGCACCCTGCAGCGGATCCTGGGCAAGCACGCGCCCCGCGAACACTGATTACGCGCGGCGGTTGGCGGCGTTCCAATAGTGTTCGAGATTGGCGATCAGCGCCGGGCTGAAATGGCAGTAGGCCTGCTCGCGGGCATAGAGCGCGGCATAGCGGCGGAACTTGTCGAGCGGTTCGACTGCGAGGCGCAGCGCCCGGCGATTGCCGATCGAGCCCACGACGCCTGAGCCGGTCAGCCGTTCGACGACATGATCGATCGTGCGATCGACTGCGTCGGGGTCCACGACCTCGTCGCAGATCAGCCGTCCTTCCTCTGAGTCACACTCGAAACGGCGCTCGTACATGATCGCCTGGCGCGCCAGGCGATCACCGAGGAAACGCGCCAGCCGGAGGTTCGCCATTGCCGGGATGATGCCTTCCTTGCGCGCCGGCAGGGTCATGTAGGCGTCGCGGGCGGCGATGTTGAAATCCGTGGCGAGCAGGATCTGGCAGCCGCCACCGATGGCGAAGGTATCGACCGCCGAGATCCAGAGCTTCTCGATCGAATCGCCAGAGACTTCATCCGGTGCCACGTCGGCACGCGCCAGACCCCTGGTCATCTTGTTCACGAAGCCCATGTCGCGGATCAGGAACCACAGGAAGGGGATCTTGCCGTAATAGAGATGCGTGAGGTTGATGCCGGCGTTGAAGACACGTCGGCCGGCGTATTTGCCTTCGGGCACGTAATCGCCGCGCAACACTGCGGCCTGGCTGTGCGGATCGAGGATGCAGACGTCAGCGCCGATCTCGGTCGCCGACTGGGTCGACAGATCCTCCGAGTTGAGGAACCGCGGATTGGACAGCAGCAGCACTGCGGCCTTGCCCTGGCGCTCGACCTTGGCCGTGCCGAGATCGAGCCTTCCGTCGCGCAGGAACTTGGCGAGCGCATCGGCGGATTCTTCGCGCGGCAACAGCATGGCGTGGCAGAGATGCAGTCCGCACGCGGAGTCGGCCAGGAACTGGTTGCACAGGATGCCCTGGTCGACCTCCACGCCTTCCTTCTCCGACTGGCGCAGCTGCGATTCGGCGGCGACTTCGGCGCGTGTCGGCACCAGGCCGGGGACGATGTCGGCGGCGTCGTAGACCAGGCGTTCGAGACGCACGAACTTCCGTCGTCCGTCGGTCAGCCGGTCGTAGAGCGTGCTGGCATGCGTGCGCAGGAACAGGAATCGCGCATCGCGCGCGGCCAGCTTGAGCGCTTCGGTCGGTTGCCCGTCCAGCTGTTCCCGAACGGTGCGCCAATAGGCTGAGAAGGCGGCCACGTCGGCCGCGAAGTCGCCGTTGGCCGCGACCGGCGCCGAAATCACCGCATCCATGTCGACGTTCCTGCCCAAAGCGAATTTTGGAGCGGGCGACGGGATTTGAACCCGCGACCTACGGCTTGGGAAGCCGACGCTCTACCCCTGAGCTACACCCGCGTTGCCGCCATACTAGCCCGCGGTTGCGCCGCAGGTCCAATCGTGTATCTGAAGTCGATGCTGGATGAAGTTCTGACCGTCGAGGAACGCGCCGTCGTGGCGCGCGCCAAGGCTTTCGCCGAGGCGCACGTCGCCCCCAATGCCGCGCGTTGGGAATGGGAGCGCCGCTATCCGCTGGAGGCGATCAAGGCGGCCTGTGCCGCCGGCCTCAACACCATCGAGCTTGCGAAACAGCATGGCGGACAGGGTCTTTCCTTTTCCTGCAAGCTGCGCGCCTTCGAGGAGATCGCGCGGCACGATTTCGCCTTCGCCTTCGCGCTGATCAACCATCACAACGCCTGTGCCCGCTTTGCCCGCGACGGCAATCCGGCGCATGTCGCGCGCCTGCTGCCGCGCATGATCGCGGGCGAAGTGATCGGCTGCGCGGGCCTGAGCGAGCCCGGCGTCGGCAGCGACTTCGGCGGCCTTGAAATGGCGGCGGTGCGGGTCGAGGGCGGCTGGAAGCTGAACGGCGCCAAGGCCTGGATCACCAACGCCGCCGTGGCGGGCCTCTCGGTGGCCTATGCCCAGACCGACAGCAGCCAGGGCTATCGCGGCATTGCCTGCTTCGCGATCGAAGCCGACCGGCCGGGCTTCCGCCGCGACAAGCCGTTCGAACTGCACGGTGGCCACGCGATCGGCGTCGGTGGTTTTCATCTGGTCGATTACTTTGCGCCCGACGAAGCCGTGTTGCACGAGCCCGGCAAGGCCTTCAAGGCGGCCCTCGCCGGCATCAACGGCGCCCGCGCCTATGTCGCGGCCATGTGCTGCGGCATGCTGCAGGCCTCGATCGAGACGGCCGTGCGCTACACCCAGCAGCGCAAGGCCTTCGGCCAGCCGGTGCTGCATCATCAGGGCGTGCGGTGGAAATTGGTTGATGCGGCGACCGCCCTCGAGGCCGCGCGTCTTCTCACCTATCGTGCCGCCCGCCTGATCGACGAGGGCGCCGACGCTGTGCTACCGGCGGCCTATGCCAAGAAGTTCGCCACCGAAATGGCGGTCGGCCGCATCGCCGACTGCATCCAGGCGATGGGCGCCAATGGCCTGCGCGCCGAATATCCGCTGGCCCGCCATCTCGCCGGCGCCAAGATCGCTGCCTACACCGACGGCTCGATCGAGATGATGAACGAGCGCATCGGCGCGGGCCTGCCTTCCCTATTCGGAACGCCCGCGTAAATTTTCAGGCGTTGTCGGCGCGCCGCAGCGCCTGGTCGAGATCGTCGAACAGATCGCCGCTGTCTTCCACGCCGACCGACAGGCGGAGCAGGTCGGGTGGGCAGGGCGTGCCCGGGCCTTCGATACTGGCGCGATGTTCGATCAGGCTTTCGACGCCGCCCAGCGACGTCGCGCGCTTCCACAGCGCCACGCGTGCGGCGGTGGCGATCGCCGCGCGCTCGCCGCCCTTGATGCGCACCGACAGCATGCCACCGAAGCCGCCCGTCATCTGCTTCCGCGAGACCGCGTGGCCGGCGAACGAAGGCAACCCAGGATAGAGTACCTCGCTCACCATCGGATGAGCGGTCAGGCGCTCGGCGAGCGACTGCGCCGAGCGGCAGGCCCAGTCGACACGCGGGAATAGCGTGCGCATGCCGCGCATCAGCAGCCAGGCCTCGGTCTGGCCCAGGATTGTGCCGAGCTGGGCGCGGATCATGCGCAGCTTCGCCCAATGGGCATCGTCGCGCGCGCCGACCAGGGCGCCGGCGATGATGTCTGAGTGTCCGTTCAGGTACTTGGTCGCCGAATGCATGACGATGTCGGCGCCGAATTCGATCGGCCGCGTCAGCACCGGCGTCGCGACTGTCGAATCGACACCGAGCAGCGCGCCGGCGCGATGGGCGATGTCGGCGGCGGCGGCGATGTCAGTGACGCTCCAGGTCGGGTTGGCCGGCGTCTCGATCCAGACCAGCTTGGTGGCGCCCGGCCGGACGGCGGCGGCAATGGCGTCAGTGCTGTCGGCATCGACGAAGTCGACCTTCAGGCCCCAGTGCGTTGCGAAGTCGGCAAGCCAGTTGCGCAGCGACCAGTACATGACCTTGGGGACAACCACATGGTCGCCGGGCGCCAGCGCCAGGAAGCAGGCGGTGGCAGCACTCATGCCCGAGGAGAAGACCAGTGCCTTGGGCCCGCCCTCCAATGCGGCGAGGGTCGCCTCGGCCTGGTCGAAGGTCGGATTGTCGGCGCGGGCGTAGATCCTGCCGGAGCTGTAGCCGTTGTCTGCGTCGCGCAGATAGGTGCTCGCCATATGGATGGGCGGCACCACGGCCCTGGTCACCGGATCGATCCAGCCCATCGCTTGAGCGGCAAGCGACGCGGCGGCTAAGGTCTTGTCGGTCATCGGGTGTTCCGGGAGATTTTGAGAGTTTGCATCGAGCACGGCTTATAGCCCATCATCGCCCCGTATCAGCGTATAGATTGCAATTCGCCTTCTTGACCGGGAATCGGGCATGGACGCAAAGCTTTCGACTCAGCACGCTATGCGCAAAAACTATGGCACGCGCGTTGCGCGCACTCGCGAAGCCATCGTTGCGTCGGCCCTGGCGCTGGCCGCGGCAGGTGCGGTGGCGCCCATCGTGCGCGATGTCGCCAAGATGGCCGGAGTCTCGGCCCGCACGGTCTTCCAGCACTTCTCCGACACCGCTGAACTCTATGTCGCCGTTCTGGCCCGCGTGGTCGGGACGCTGTTCGGCGAAGTGCCGGAGCTGGCAACCGCAATGCCGTTCGAAGAACGTGTCATGGCCGTCGTCCGGCGGGGCGCCGAGCGCTTCGAGCAGCTGATGCCGATGTGGACGTTCGTCGAAACGCTGCAGCAGCGATCGACCGCTGCCGCCGATATGATTGCGCAGGCCTATACGGCCAATCACGCGAGCCTCGCCCGCCTGTTCGACCGTGAATTGGCGGTACTTCCCATCGAATCGCGGGACCGGGCGTTGACGGCACTCGCGGTGGCGCTGGCGCCCGAGAGTTGGGTCGTGCTGCGGCGGCGTCTGGGTCTGAACGCCGATCAGGCCCGCGACGAGCTTCGCTTCATCGTGGACTCCGTCTTCAGGAACGCGGCGCCGCCGCGCCGCTAGCGCCGGCCCGCCGCGCCAGCTCTTCCAGGGCATGGTCGTCGAGGCCGAGGTCGGTGAGATGCGCCAGTGTGTTGCGGAGATAGGCCAGGTTGGTGCCGGCGATGCCGCGGCCCCGGCGCACCAGCGCGGCGGCTTTCGCCGGCGGCAACTTGCCGGCGAACTGCCGGTGGCCGCGATCGGCGAGATAGACCAGCGCGTCGACCGTCCGGCCATCCTGCAGATGGATCTGCCGGACCTCTTCGTTGTAGACGCCGTCGTTGTCGATCTCGCGTTGCCATAGATAGCGCCGCACGGCGTTGTAGCGGCGATGCGGCAGGCAGTGGGCGAGGCCTCGGCAGGCGCCGCCTGGCAACAGGCCCAGGATCAGGCCGGGCCGCCGGGGTGTGCCGCGGTAGTGTTCGGAATAGATGCAGAAGGCGCGGTGCCAGCCATGCAGGCGGGCTGCCTGGGTCTCGGGCGTGGCAAAGCCCGGGTTCCACATCAGCGAGCCGTAGGCGAACACCCAACAGGGTTTGGCCGCGCTCACGCCTGGTTGAGGTGGATCAGCGCGCGGCGGATCTCGCGCGTGCGCGTGAACAGGTCGAACAGCTTGTCGCCCTCGCCCCAGCGGATGG
>LNFM01012885.1_pt1 | contig 10832 bp, 9 predicted proteins | sample 596031 | NCBI WGS metagenome assembly LNFM01 (sample SAMN04254537, study PRJNA301005) | activated carbon metagenome | isolation source: dual media filters at the Ann Arbor, Michigan drinking water treatment plant | place: USA: Ann Arbor | reverse complement strand
CCCGAACGCCGCGAGGCGTCGCGGATCAGGGTTGCTGCGGCGATCTGGGCATCGGCGGCGCGAGCCGTCTCGGTGACGTCGATCACTCCGGGCGCGACGTGCTCGGCGGCGAGGGCCGAACCGAACAACGTCAGGGAGGCGAGCGCCACCAACGGGGCGCGTCGCCGGAGCTTGTGGGACATCGTGTCGTGAGCCTTTCCGGCCCCCGCCGATCGCGCGCAGGCGTCATCACGCCGGCGCTCATCCGGCCGGGGCACGTTGCTTCTCGGGGGCACGACGGTCTCGGGGGCACTCGGACTGAGACCGTCTCGAGGACGCAAGTGGCGTCACGTAGTTCATCGGGAGTCACGCTGCGTACCTTGAGCAGGGCCCATGAGGGCGCCTTGAGGCGAACGGCCGTGGCCGGCCGCGGAGTAGGGTCTCCTGATGCTCCGGCTCCCGGGTGCCACCCGCGGTTTCGCGCGCGTGGCCGGCGCGACGACCGTCGCCGCGTCCCTTCTCGCGACGGGCGTCGCCGCGGGCGCGACCCCCGCGCGCGCCGAGTTGATCGTGGTGCGCGGCGACATCGTCTCGGCGGCGCCCTACCCGGGCTCGTCGCGCACGGTGCCCGTCGTACTCCACCTGGTCAACCGCGGCGGCCCGGTCGAGGTCGAGGTGCGGCGCGACGCGGGTGCCACGACCTGGCGGGCATCGCAGGTGGTCGGCGGCGAGCGCCTCCCGATGCCGGAGGGCGTTCCGCTGGGGCCGAAGGGGCTTGGGCGCGCGATCGGGGTGACGGTGCTCGACGCCGCGCGCCGCGTCGTGCGCCGCGAGGCCCTCGACCTCTGCCTCAACGCACAGGCCGTGCGCCTCGGCCCCTCCGGAGCGGCGCTCAGCCCGTTTCCCCAGAGCTGCCTGTCCCACCCCTTCGCGCGCGGGCTGCGGCTGGGCCTCGCGACCGACTACGCCGTCCCGGTCGACCTCTCCCGGGCGGTGACGGCGGGGCTGCGGCCCGGCAGGTACACCGTACGGGTGCGCGTGCGGCCCGCGACGGCCGAGTGGCTGGGGATGGCTCGGGGGGGACGGGCGGTGACGCTGGGGCTGCGCGTACGGCCCCTGCCGCCTCGGCAGCGCGGATCGACCGACGGCGTCGAGGTGGAGGTGCCGGCGTCAGGCCCCGTGGTGGAGGGCCATCCCGAGCACCGGCCGCCCTACCGGCGCCCCCCCGCCACGCCGATCCCGCCGACGGACGTGGTGCCCCCCGCGGACGCGCTGCCGAACCTGGCGGCCCTTCCGGCCTACGAGATCGTCGCCATCGGCAGAGACGGCCGGGACGCCCTGCACTTCTCCTCGACGGTCTGGAACGCGGGCCCCGGTCCCCTGATCGTGGAGGGCTACCGGCGCGGCGCGGCCCCGATCATGGACGCGTCCCAGTTCTTCCGGCGCGCCGACGAGGACGTCGCCGCGGTGCCCGTCGGGATCCTCGACTACGACGCCCGGGAGGAGCACGACCACTGGCACTTCCGTGACTTCGCGCGCTACTCGCTCGCGACGCCCGGCGGACGGATCGTGGCGGCGAGCCCCAAGGAAGCCTGGTGCCTCGCGCCGACGGACCAGATCGACCAGCTGGTGCCGAACGCCGAACTGAGACCGGGAGACCCGTTCCTGTCGACCGCCTGCGGCGACGCGTCAGCGGTGCAGGTGCGCCAGGTGCTGGAGGTCGGGGCCGGCGACACCTACGGGATCGGCACCCCTGGGCAGACCGTCGACATCACCCGCCTCCCCAACGGCCCCTACGACCTCAGGATCGAGGCGAACCCGGCCCGGGCCCTACGGGAGACGACCGTCGCAGACAACGTCGCGCTGCGGCGCGTCGTCCTGGGTGGCACACGTGGGCGCCGTACGGTGCGCGTCCCGCCGGTGGAGGGGATCGACACCGAGCGAAGGAACCGCGCAGCGGCCGGATCGCTCAGCGTCATGCTGCCCCTGACCCGCGATTCCGCCCACACGCAGGCCCGCTCAGTCCGGCGCGACCCCCAGGATGCGCCGTAGCCGGGCGAGCATCTGCGCCTCGCCGTCGCTGATGCGCGTCGCGCCGATCCCGAGGAAGCCGCCCTCCCTGGCGGCGGCGGCGACTCCTCGGCCGCCTGCACCATCCAGGCGCGGAACGCGGCCGCCTCGCCGGGCGTCGCCTTCGCCGCGAGGATCTCGGCGACGCGGTGCAGCTCCTCGACGATCTGCTCGCGCGCCGTGGCGCCCGTCAGGTGGAGCTGCCGGATGGCGTCGCGGCGGTCATCCGCCCGCTCCGGCCCGCCCAGCGACACGGCCGCCAGCAGCGGCTCGTCGTCCGGCGGAGCGCCGACGGCCGCGAGGGCCGCCATCGTCTCCCGGGTCATCTCGATGGGGCCCCCGAGGTCGGCGAGCGACACCGCCATTGCCGCCACCAGCGGCGCCCTGCCGAGCGCCGCCCACTCCTCGTCGGTGTAGTCGGCCCGGGTCGTCACGGCCCGGGCGCGGCGGCGCCCGCCGGCAGCGCCTCCCGGCGCGCCAGGAGGCGGTCGACGGCGAGCGCGACCAGCCAGCCCGCCACCGCGGCGACCACGGCGATCGGGATCGCATCGGAGATGTCGGAGGGCACCAGGAGCGCCGCGAGCACGGCTCCGAAGACCGGCATCCGCATCCCCGCCGCAGTGCCGGCCGCGATGCCGGCCACGACGGCGGGGGTCGTGGCGAGCCCGGGGAGGATCACGGCGCACATGGCGCCCGCCGCGGCGCCGATGGCCACGCTCGGGAAGATCGCTCCGCCGCGGAAGCCGGCGCCCATCGAGATCGCGAGGCAGACCGCCTTGGCGACGACCACCAGCGCGAGAACGCCCGCAGAGCCCTCGGCGGCGATCGCGGGCAGCGAGGTCTGTCCCGAGAAGAGCACCAGGTCGACCGGCCTGTCGCTCGCCGCGCGGAAGGCCACGGCGATCGCGCCCACTGCGAGTCCCCCGGCCAGCAGCGCCGCCGTCGGGCGCGCCGAGACGGACCGGTCGACACGTTTCGCGATGGGGCGCGCGAGCGCGGCGGCGACTCCGACCAGCAGCGCGACGGCCAGACTCCACGCGACGTCAGGGAGGCGGACGGAGGGGTAGTCGACCAGGTCGGGGCCGTGGAGCGCGGCCTGGTTGAGGCCGGGCCAGTCGGCGATCCCCGTGTAGGCGAGCGCGCCGGTGCCGGCGGCGACGAAACCCGGCGCCAGGGTGGGCACGATGGCGGCCGAGGCGACCGCTCCGCTCACGGCGAGGATCTCGAACAGCGCGAGCGACGAAACCAGGGGGCCGCCGAGCACGATGCTGATGGCGGCGAACGCGCCGGCGACGGTGATGAGCCGGCCCCCGGGGCCGGTCGCCCCGACCAGCCGCGCGGTGAGCGCACCCGCCACGACGCCCAGGACGATGAGGGGGGCCTCCGGCCCGAGGACGAGCCCGAAGGCGAGGCTCGCGGAGGCGGCCAGGAGCACTCCCGGAAGCGCCGCCGGTGGCATCGGCGCCAGGCTGAACGGCTCGAACGGAAGGTGACCGCCGCGCCCGGGCATGCGCAGCGCCAGCGCGACGATCAGGCCGCCCGCGACGGGCAGCGCCAGCACGTACCAGGCGGGCGGCTCGGCCCACCCCGCCGCGTCCGGGAGGTCGGTCCACAGCGCCTCCCGCGCGCGCTCGGTGAACGACGTGTACGCCGCCGCCAGAACCGCGACAGGGAGCCCCATCACCGCGCAGATGACGAGCAGGCGCAGATACTCCGCGCTCAGGACGTTCGCGGCGGGGGGAGCCCCCGCGGGGTCCGGCGCCTCCATCTCAGCCTCAGCTGTCGAACGAGTCCCCGTGGACGGTCAGGGCGTAGATGATCAGCCCGTCCACGACCATGATCGCGATCGAGCGGGCCGGGTCGGCCCCGATGAACAGGAAGTGCCAGAAGCCGTTGAGGCCCGCGACCATCACTCCGAGGAACTGGCCGAAGACCCGGCCGCGCAGCACGAGGGCCCCGGTGAGGATCTCGACGGCGCCGATCACCAGCCAGGTGGTGCCGATGGCCGTCCGGTCGCCGAAGATCAGGTCGGCGCCCGCGTAGAGCGCCTCCTGGTTCAGGGCGACGAGCCCCTGGAGCACGTTGAGCACACCGGCCACCACCAGCGCCACGCCGGCGAAGGTCACCCACCCGCCACGTGGCAGACGCAGGGTCGACATCTCTTCGGGCACCTCCGGTCGTTCGGCGGACCCCGGCAGCCTATCGGCGGCGGTCAGCGCGGGCGCGAGGTGCTCCGGGCGACCACCGTGTCGCGCACGGGTGAGCGCTCGGTCCGCGACCACCGCGACGATCCCGGCGAGGCCAGTCCGCGGAGGGCGCCGAGCAGGAAGCTCGGATAGATGACCAGCCAGAAGTAGAGGGGGAAGACCAGGAACAGCGGCAGCACGCGCCAGCCGCCGGCCGCGTAGGTGCCGTCGAAGAGCGCGGCCACGGAGGTCTGCAGCCCGAACAGCCCGATCGTCCACAGCGCGAGGACGTACCAGTCGGAGGTGGCCACCGGAGCGAGGCTGCCCGCCCCGATCACGCCGCCCGCGACCCCGGCGAGCGCCCTCACCAGGACGGCGGTGGCGAGCGCCATCCAGAGCGCGGCTCCCACGACCTGCGCGGTGATCGGGATCAGGGCGCGATTCGGCGTGGACGCGACGTTCCAGTGCATGCGCAGCACCTCGACCATGCCCTGCGCCCAGCGCCGTCGCTGCCGGTAGAGGGCGGGTAGGCGCGTCGGCGCCTGGATCAGGAAGACGGCGCGCGGATCGTAGGCGAGCCGCCAGCCGGCGCGCTGCAGCCGCCAGCTGACCTCGATGTCCTCGGTCGCCGTCTCGACGGTCCACCCGCCGACCGCGCGCAGCGCCGAGGTGCGGAAGCACGCCGCCGCGCCGCTGACGGTGTAGAGGCCGCCCCAGAACTGCTCGGCGCGCTTCGCCAGGCCGACGATCACCGAGTACTCCATCGCCTGCATGGCGGTGAGGCCGCTCTCGACGTTGCCGACCCGGGCGTGGCCGGTGACCGCCCCGATCCCCGGGTCGGCGAACTGCTGCACCAGCAGGTCGATCGCGTCCGGGAGACTGCGCGTGTCGGCGTCGACCACGAGGAAGAGCTCGGTGTCGACCCTGTCGAGCACGTGCTGCAGGGCGCCGCTCTTGCCCAGGTTGCCGGCCAGCTCGTGCACCACCACGCCGCGCGCGGCGTAGCCGCGCGCGATCTCCGCCGTCCGGTCGGTGGAGCCGTCGGAGACGACGTGGATCTGCAGCCCCTCCCTGTCCTGAGCCAGGAGCGCCTCGATCGCGGCGCCGAGCACGAGCTCCTCGTCGTGCGCCGGGATGACGACCGCCACGGAGGGGCGGAAGCCGGGGTCGCGCGGGAGCCGCCACTCGCGGCGGATGACGAAGGCGACGCCGAGGACGATCCAGCTCAACGCCACGACGGCCGGGAACAGGGCCACGAACTGCACCACACGATCGTTCATCGTGCGCGCCTCCGGGAGAGCCGGGCCGGGAGCGCGGTCGCCAGGGAGAGCGAGGCCCACACCCCGAAGCCGGCCGCGAGCGAGGCGAGCCCCGCGGCGGCGTCGCCTCCGAAGACCAGCGTCGTCAGGCCGGCCCAGACGAACGCCAGGCCGCCGAAGAAGGCCAGGGCGAACGAGACGTTCGACGCGGTGCGTCGCGCGGCGCTCACGGCCGGGCCGCCGCGCCCGCGGTGCCGGGGGGCGGGGTGGCGAGCGCCAGCGTGGAGGACCCGCTCGTCGTGGCGGGCAGCTCGTAGCGGTCGAGCACCGAGCGCGCGTTGCGCGCCGCCTCGCGCAGCGTCTCCACGCGGCACTCGGAGCAGTCGCGGGCGTAGCGGATGAACGCCCGCAGCACCTCGAGGTTCTCGGGGTCGCTGATCGCCCACTGGTGGACGTCGAGCACGAAGACCGGCTCGCCCGAGGCCACCACGGCGTCGAGGCGGCGCGTCCACGCCGAGAGCATCTCCTCGGCCGACATCCCGCCCAGCCAGCGCGCGTCCCAGTCGTTGGGGATCACGAAGGGCACGACGAGGATCCGCTCCTGCGGCCGCTCGGAGTGCGCGGCGTAGTGCACGTCGAGCAGCCCGCGCAGCGGGTCGTAGGCCGCCGAGCCGTCGTACTCGAGGTTCCACTCGATCAGGCGGTCGCGCGCCTCGTCGGTGATGCTGTTGCGCGGAGCCCCGAAGCCCCGGACGGTGAATCCGAGCCGGCCGAGGGCCGCGAGACCCCCGTCGACCGTCTCCATCTGGGCCTGCACGGGCAGTGCGTCGATCTGCTCGTGGTCATAGGAGTGGGAGGCGATCTCGTGGCCCGCGGCGGCGGCGCGGGCGACCGCGGCGGGCTGCCTCTCGGCGAGGCGGCCGACGGTGACGAAGGTCGCCCTCACCCCCTCCTCGCCGAACATGCCGGCCAGCGCGTCGATCATCCAGGGGTGGACGGTCGTGTAGCTGGGCCGGTAGTCGGGCTCGGTGTCCACCCGCACGACCACCGAGACGTGATCGGGGCGCGGCATCGGCCCGTCCCGGTGACCGGCGATCGCCCGGTCCAGGCGGTCGAACTCGCGCTCGGTCCAGGCGCCGTAGGTGAACCAGCCCGCGTCCGCGGCCCAGGGGCCGATGGCCTCGAGGGTGAGGCGGGTGCGCCGCACGCCCATGTCGCCGTCGAGCACCACGCTCAGCTCGGCCTCGCCGTCCACCAGGGCCTGCGCGCCGTCCAGGCTCTCGCGGAGCCACGCCGGGCTCTTGTCCCAATCGTCCCAGTAGCCCATCAGCACGATCTCGTCGATCCCGGCCCGGGCCATCCTCTCCAGGTCCTGGCCGGCCTGCGTGTTGAGGGAGTAGTCGGTGCTGCTGAACGGCAGGACGAACGCGCCCATGTGGAGGTCGGGGCGAACGGCGTCGACCGCGTCGCGGATCACGTCGATCGTCTCGACCACCTTCTCCGCCCGCAGGGAGGTCCACGCCGTCCAGAGGGGGCCCTGCGTCGTGCCCGCCCGGCGGATGTCCATGGGCGTCAGCGGGCGGCCGGTCCGCTCGCGCCAGCCGGTGCGCCGCTCCAGCTCCGAGATGCCGGCGGGCGTGACGCACGAGTAGTCGTCGTCGTAGCGGATGAAGTCGAGGTAGAGGCCCTCGATCGAGGGCAGGCGCCGCACGGCGTCGGCGGCGAGCGCCGCCTGGTATCGCGCGACGCCGGGGTGGAAGGGGCACAGCCAGTCGCTCCGCGTGACGAGGCGCCCGTCCTCGGCGATGTCGCGCGCCCGCCACTCGGGGTGCGCCGCGGCGGCCCGGGCGTCGTGCAGCACGGGCATCCAGGCCATCGGTGCGATGCCGCGGGCGGCCAGCCCGTCGGTGAAGGCCCGCAGGCGGCCGTCTCCCGAGCCCGTCGCCGCGGGTGCGAGCCGCGATGGGTGGAAGAGGGTGCCCGCGGGGAACTCGTCGGTCTCGTCCTGCTTCACCTGGACCCAGGCCCGATCCACCCCCCGCGCGGCGAAGCGCGCCACCAGCGGCTCGACATCGGCGGCGGTGCGCAGGTGCGCAGGGGTGCGCACGACCAGCGCCAGCTCCTCGGGCGCCACGGTGGCGACGCGCGGGGGCTGACCCGGGACGCCCGGTGCGACGACCGCCCCGGCGAGGGTCAGGAAGCCGGCGAGGGCCGCCGCCGCGCCGGCCGCGCCCAGCAGCACACGGCGCACCCCGGCGTCGGCGCGGCGCCGCGGCTCTCCCGCCGGGTCGCTCGGTGCAGGGTCGGTCATGGTGGCTCCTCGATGCCGGGACGGGTGGGCGTGGTGCGGGGTGCACGATCCCGGCCGCCGAGTCGGGGCCGCAATCGGACCTTGGTCCTAGGTCCGGGGCCCCGCTCCGCTGCAGCCGGTGCATCCGTCCGTTGCGTCCGGGCGCACGGAGGAGAAGGATGGGGGCATGACCAGCACCGTCGGAGACCAGGTGTACGCGCGGGTCACCGCCCTCGTCGCGGCCGACGCCGGGATGAGCCGTGCGCAGGCGCTGCGGACCGTCGCGGACGAGATGGGCCGCTCGGTCCCTGCGACCTCGTCGGCGTTCTACGCGGGCGCCAAGCGGGCCCGCGAGTCGGGCGCGGCGGCGGAGCCCCCGGCGCGCGGCGGCCGCCGCTCCCGGGCGCCAGGCGCCCTCGACGCGACCCGGCTCTACGCCGAGATGCTCCCCCTCGTCGAGGCCGGGGCCACGGTCGAGCAGGCGGCACGCCGCTTCGGGGACGAGGACGACGTCGAGGAGATCGCCGCCGGGTTCTCGCGCTGGGTCGAGCGCGATCAGGCGTCCGCCGCCGCGACGGCCGGCACCGATGCCCGGATCGCCGCACTGGAGGCCGAGAACCGCGCCCTGCGTGAGGCGCTCGACCAGGCGCGCGCGATCCTCGAGGCGGCGGCCGGCACCACCTGAGGGAACCGCCCCGGACGGGGCGGTCGGGGGCGACGTGCCGCCGGGCTAAAGCCGGGGGGCGCAGCGGCCGAAGGGGCGGCACGCCCCCGGACCCGGGACCCCTGCCGTGCGCCTCCCTGCGCCGATCGCCAGCCAGACCTCCGCCCCCCCACGCCGCGCGCGCCGCGCGGCGCTTGTGGCCGCCACGGCGGCGTGCGCCGCGCTCGCCTGGCCCGCTCCCGCGACGCCGGCGGAGACCCCCCGCCCCGACGTGGGCGCCTCCGTCCGCTGCGTCGCCCAGATCGACTCCGAGGCGATGGACGCCGTGCTGCGCCGTGCCGGAAGCCCCCTCGCCGGCGAGGGGGCCGTGTTCGTCTCCGAAGGCGTCGCAGCCGGGATCGACCCCCGGGTGCTGCTGGCGATCGCCGCGCACGAGTCGGGCTTCGGCACCTATCCGCCGGCGCGGGAGATCCACAACCCGTTCGGGCTCGGCCCGGGGATCCGCTTCGCCTCGGACGCCGCCGCGATCGCCCGCGCGGCGCGCACGCTCGACCGCTACTACGTCGAGGAGGGGCGCACGCGCCTGGCGACGATCGGCCCGAAGTGGGCTCCGATCGGAGCCGCCAACGATCCCGAGGGCCTGAACCAGCACTGGGTCGGCGGCGTCGGCGCGTACCTCACGGCGCTCGGCGGCGACCCGCGCCGCCCGGTCCTCTTCGGCGCCCAGCCGCGCGGCTGCCCGGTCGCCGCCGTGGCGCCCACCGCCACCGCGCCGGGGAAGTCCGGCGACAAGGCCTCGGGACCCTCGGTCGTGACGTGGGCCGGGGCGGGGCTGATGCTGCTGATCGTCGGCTTCCTCGCCCGCCGGCGCCGGCGCGGGGCGCCCGTCCCGGCCCGCGCCGGCCGTGCTGCTCCGCGCATCGCCACCGTCCGGGGCCCGGAGCCCGAGGCCCCGTCGGCGACCCTCGAGGCCGCGATCCAGACTGCGGCGACCTCGTGGCACGGCGAGGTTCCCGACGAGAGCCGGCCCGGAATCTCCGGTCGCTGGACGACCCTCCGGATCCACCGTGACGCGCCGGAGGGCCCGCTCGAGACCGTCGCCCCCCGGTCGCCACTCGAGGCGGCCGGCCCCCCACCGGCGCGCGACCGGGATCTCGCGGATCACTGGGCGCGCGCCTGGGCCGAGGAGACCGAGGAGCTGCTCGACGCCACGTGGGAGGAGCCGTCCGAGGTCCGCCCGATCGGCGGCAGAGCCCCCGGGGACCAGCCGGAGCCCGAGCTCGAGGTGGATGCCGAGATCGAGGTCGAGCCGGAAGTGGAGCCGGAGCCCGCGGCCGAGGTCGAGCCGGAGCCCGAGATGGAGCCGGTGCCCGAGGCCGAGGTGGAAGTGGAGCCGGAGCCCGAGGTGGAAGTGGAGCCGGAGCCCGAGGTGGAAGTGGAGCCGGAGCCCGAGGTGGAAGTGGAGCCGGAGCCCGAGATGGAGCCGGTGCCCGAGGCCGAGGTGGAGCCGGAGCCCGAGGTGGAGCCGGAGCCGGAGCCCGAGGCCGAGGTGGTCGCCGACGAGCGGCCGCTGCACGAGCAGTCGGCCGCCATCGCCGACATCGTCCCGGTGCTCCTGGACGGCCTCCTGCCGATCGATCGGGCGTGCGACGTCCCCGGGGTCACGCCGCGCATGCTGGCGCTCGTCCGGATACTCGCCGACACCCCGCTGAGCGTCAGCGAGCAGGCGGTGCGGCTGGGCATGTCGCGACCGGCGGTCGCCGACCTCGTCGCCCGCCTGCTGGCACTCGGGCTCGCGGTGCGCGAGCCGGTGCCGGAGGACCGGCGCCGTACGCGCATCGCGCTCACGGAGGCGGGTTACGAGCTCTGCGCCGACACCACCCCCTGGCCGGAGCCCGAGAGCGTCGAGCAGATCCTGCAGGGCCTGACCCCCGGCGAGCGCGCGCTGCTGATCCGCGGGCTCTCCGCACTCGCATCGTCCGGCGGCGCCGTCGTGGAGCGTCCGGTCCCCGTCGGGCGCTGAGCCCGGACTACCGGCCCGAGCGCTCCCACAGCCGCTGCTCGTCGGCGGTGCGCTCGGCGGCGGGCAGGCGCTCGAGGCGCGCGTCGGAGATCGGCTCGCCGCTCTCGATGCTCAGGCCGTAGGTGCCGGCGGCGAGCCGCGCCTCGGCCCGCTCGATGGCGCGCAGCTCCTCCTCGAGCTCGGTGATCCGCGACGCGTCGCGCTCGCGTTCGTTCATGTCGTAGGCCAGATCGCCCTGATCCGTGTCGTCGATGATGGAGTCCGCGGGCATCTCGCCCCGGAGCCGCTGCAGGTGCTGCTCGATGCGGTCGCGCTCGGCGGCGAGCAGTTGCGCGGCACGGTCGGCGTCCATGAGTCCTCC
>LNFM01008800.1_pt1 | contig 10832 bp, 13 predicted proteins | sample 596031 | NCBI WGS metagenome assembly LNFM01 (sample SAMN04254537, study PRJNA301005) | activated carbon metagenome | isolation source: dual media filters at the Ann Arbor, Michigan drinking water treatment plant | place: USA: Ann Arbor | reverse complement strand
CCTGATGGACGCGATCGCAAAGGCTTACGATGGCAACGTCCAGATGATCGACACCTCGGTCGTGCGGGTTCACCAACAGGGTGCGACCGGAAAAAGGGGGGTCGAGATCGTTGTCTCGGTCGCTCGCGAGGCGGGCCTACCACCAAAATCCACGCCCTCGTCGATGCGCAGCGGCGCCCGATCCAGCTCAAGCTGACGGCGGGGCAAGCCAGCGGCATCGCTAGCGCCGCTTACCTGCTCGGCCATCTCGCTCCCGGCGCGATGTTGATGGCCGACAAGGGCTACGACGCCAACGCCTTGCGCGCGCTCGTCGGCGAACGCGGAGCCTGGGCCAACATCCCGCCCAAGAGCCATCGGAAGGACCCGATCTGCTTCAGCCGGCACCTCTACAGGGATAGGAACCTGATCGAGCGCTCCTTCAACAAGATCAAACAGTTCCGCCGCGTCGCCACACGCTACGACAAGCTCGCGGAGAACTTCCTTGCAAGCATCAAGCTCGCATGCGTCAGGATCTGGCTACGCTGTAATGAGTCGACGGCCTAGGTTCCCGACCGATACGCCGCTTCGTCGTCGCCCGACTGCACAACACTTATGACGCTCCAACGCAATACGTCGCCGTCAACATGGTATTTGTAGTCAAGATTGTTCGCTTTGGCCCGAGCGTCTGCCTCATCGTCTGCTTCGACGACAACCGTAACAACCCGCGTCATTGTCATCTGGACCTCAAAGCTCTGCGTCATGCTATGCCCCCTAACCGTGCGGGAACCGCGATATTCCATTTGTCGCAGATCGACCATGCATCGTTCGCATATGTGACAATGCGCCTCACGCCAGCCGCCGCCGCCATCGGCGCGCTTCTTCCGGAAGCCATCAGGGCGCCATTAAACCAATGGGAGGCGGCGACCTGGCTGGTGCCTCGTGTCCATGCTCGAACGGTTGCTGTCGTAAGGTGGCCGAGCTACCTATAGGTCATGATCCGCTACTCGATTCGCCAGATCGCAGAAGAATTTGGGCTCACGTTACGCGCCGTTCGGTTTTATGAGGAGCGGGGCCTTCTGAAGCCGTCGCGCGTCTTGAAAACAACTAACGCATCTCGAATGTATGGCGACGAAGAGCGTTCCCGGCTTGCCGAAATCATCAATCTGACCAAAATGGGGTTCTCCCTAACGGAGATTGCCAGCGGCAGCATCACCGACGAGCAATACAGACAGCAGCTCTCGTTCTGCCTTGAACGGATAGCGGAGCTTGAAGCGGCCGTTCGGCTAATAAGGGAACGGCTGGATGGGCCGCCTGAGGGCTGAGAGATTGCGAACCACCTTGCCGCCGGACCTCAGCGCCTGCTAGCCATCGCGTCTATCGTCGCCGATATGCACTCATCAGCGACAGCTAGCCCTGCACTGGTTCCAACCGACAGAAAGCGCCTGAGCCGTCCCAAGAGAGAATCGGTCCGCTCAGCGACGCAGGTGCAGGCTTCAGTGCGAAGTGTGGGAGGCAGGCCCCTATGCTCTTCCATGCACTTGAGAAGCGCATTTTGATCAAGCGCCATCGCGGCGGTCGGTGTGACCGCCACGGAGACGGCCAGCAAAGTCGCGTAAACGGCGTCTGGCAGCTTCATCCTTGCCCCTGTCCCTACATGGCCGACCAGTCTTTGCCGATCGTACATTGCATGAAGCTTGCCACGAGATTTGTGCTGTTCGGCGGGTCGTAAAGCCCCCTGCGCAGCAGCCATTGCGTTGGGGAGACGCGCGGTTTGCCTCCAAGCCGTTTGGCGCCCATTCAAATCGCGGCCTCGACAGGCCGGAAGCAGCAGACGTAGTCATTCGCATCAGGCTGTGACTTTGTCAGCGTGGGCTGAGCTGGTTTGGAACCATCAAATCGTGTGCTAGCGCGACCAACTGGCCCGGTTTCACAGAGCTAGCTTCGATCGGCCCAAGAAACCCGTAGCGTAGGAAGATATGATCAGTGATTGTTGTCCTCAGACAGCCACCCATCGACCAGTCTGCAAATTGCCTTTGATCGCGCGCAGAAAAATCAATCAGTCGCACGTTCACATGACGAATATCCCTCTGGATCGTTACAAACAGGTCCCACAGTTCGTTCCTATCTCCTTCCAGGATCTGGAAAAAAATATTGCTGTCAAACACCAAGAAGCCGGTTATCGCATGTGCTACGTTGTATTCTTGAGAAACAGTCAGGATCGATCTAAATTCGTGAATGATGTTTGCACGGATATCAGCGCTGATACGAGAGACGTATATTAGCCGGTACAGCGTTGCGTTGTTCATGATTTACAATTGTCCCGCGATGCCTGCGTCTGTCTGGTTGAGGAGATTGGCGACTGCGGTAATCAGCTGTGAGAATGCGAACGGCTTGGCGAGCATGACGCTGTGGGGCACGCCTTGAGCAGTCCACTCTCCGGAAGAATCGCCGCTCATGTAAACGACGGGCATCGCTGGAGATGTTTCGCGGACGTGGCGTGCCAGATCCCAGCCGGTGAGCCCTGACCCAAGTTGGATGTCGGTGACCATAGCCCGGATCGCACCCGTGCTCTCTCCGTACAGTTTCATCGCCATCACGGCATCTTGCGCCGAAACCACATCAAAGCCGGCTTCAGTCAAGGAGGTTTCAACCTCCATAAGGATGATGGGGTCGTCCTCCACGACGAGTATGAGCGGCAATTCCATCTGGCCCTCCGACAGAGAGGGCACAGCGTAACACCCGCGATGCAGTAGTTCCACATGGAACTGGCCGCCGTCGAAAATGTGATGTGAACTCAGATTAGCGCCGACGGCGGGGAGCTGTCGCAGGCCCTAGTGGGCTGAGGGATCAGCGCACAATTGCGCCGGTTGGGTTTCTGGACTCTCGGACGCGCACGCGCTCAAAAGAAGGGTATGAGGTGGGCCGCAAGCAGAACTGAAAGCCTGAGCGCCAGATATGTCATCCAGTGCGCGAATGACTTCGCTATTGTGGGGGTGGCCACATGCCGTTTCGCTCTTTGACCTCGGACCCCATCGAGCTTCAGCGACTGGCGGATGCGTTCGATGCGGCTTGGGTTGCCATCAACCAACCCAATCCGATCGATGAAACTGCTCGGTCGAGGGAAAGAGAGCGGCTCAGCTACATCATCATGAGCGTTTGGCAGCGGGACCCCGATAGGGACCTCACTGAGGCTGCGGTGAAAGCGTTTCGGCAGGGCTCGCCCGCAGTCACTCAGCCGGAGCGTTAGGCAGACGATGGAGGGAAGACTGCCATTGGGTCCAAGTCCAATGCGAGTGAGCGCGTGTTGATCGGCGACGGCATGGCCCGACGCTTTCACTGACCGATCGAGACTATCGTCGCAGTGGCGGCGATTTTCGCTAGGGGGTTAGCGTTCGTTAACGGCGCGGTGAGACGGTCGTTAGGTCAACGAGAAACGGCAATGGCTGTCCAAACCGCGCTCCCCACACGAAAGTCCCGGCTGCCCCTGATGGTCGGGGTATTCGTGGCCCTAGCGTGCTTCGCAATCGCGGCTGTCAGTGTCTGGCGTGAGATGTCGTCGCGTGCCGCAGACCTCCGCAGCGCCGAGATCGACGTCGCCAATATGGCCCGATCCCTCATGCAGCACGCGGAGGACTCAATCGAGCTGTCGGAGGCCATTCTGCTGGGCCTGGTTGCCCGGATCGAGAATGCCGGGACGAGCGAGCCGGCCGTTCAAGTAATGCAGGCCTTTCTGGAGGCGCGTAGTACGACGCTTGGACGCATCAGAGGGCTGTTCGTTTATGACGACAAAGGGAACTGGTTGGCGACGACAGAAAAGGTTCAGACGCGCGGCCTCAACAACAGCGACCGAGCCTATTTCCAACATCACCGCGCGAACGAGGACCGCACAACCTATGTCGGAGATCCGGTGCGAAGTCGCTCGGGCGGCCAGTGGATTGTTACCGTCTCAAGGCGCTTCAATAATCAGGATGGCAGCTTCGGCGGTGTGGTGCTGGCGACACTGGACGCAGCCTATTTCACTCGATTCTACGATCAGTACGACTTGGGGCCGAACGGATCGGTCGCGCTGTTGAACACGCGAGGTATCCTGCTTGCGCGAAGCCAGGATGATGGCCAGCTTGTCGGGCGAGATATGTCGGCTACGGCTCTGTTTCGGGAACGATTGAGCGAAGCGCGGAGCGCGCTCTACTATTTCACCTCGCCGATTGATGGGCTCCAGCGCATCAGCGCCTATCGTGCCAGCGAGAGGTATCCGCTGGTGCTTCTGGCAACCGAGGCTGAGAAGGATGTGCTTGCGCGATGGCAGAGCGGTGTCGTCAGTCGCACCGGCGTTACTCTGTCCCTTGTCATCGCACTCGCCATCGTGGGCTTTTATCTGGTCCGCCAACTCGCAGCGCGCCAGCGCATGGCCGCTGCGCTGGCGGCTCAGGAAGCAGACTTCCGGCTCCTGGCAGAAACATCCAGCGACATGGTCACCCGCATCGGGCTCGATGAGACACTGAAGTACGTCTCGCCGTCGGCGGCCAACGTCGTTGGGTGGGATGCTTCGCAGCTTGAAGGAACGCCAGCCTTGGCAGGCGTCCACGCCGAGGACATTGCGCGCGTTCGCGCGCTCGTCTCTGACCTTCGTACCGGGGTGCAGACAGAGGGCCGGGTCGTCTATCGGACCCGTCACCGGGTGCATGGAGAGGTCTGGCTTGAGTCGTGCCTGCGGGTCACACGCAATAGTGCTACAGGCTCGGTAGATGGTGTCGTGGCCGTTTCGCGGGATATGACGGAGCACAAGGACCTGCAGAATCGGCTTGCGGATCTCGCGGCCACAGACGCGCTGACCAGGTTGGCCAACCGACGCACGTTCGACGAGCGATTCAGCATCGAATGGGACAGCGCTGTCGCCAGCAAAAGCTGCCTGTCGGTCATCATGATCGACGTTGATCACTTCAAGTCATTCAACGACAGCTATGGCCACGACGCGGGCGACCGTTGCCTTCAATCCGTTGCGCGAGCGCTCAAGTCGGTCGTGCACCGCCCGCATGATCTTGTCGCACGATATGGAGGAGAGGAGTTCGTCGTCCTCCTTCCCAATACAGATGCGACGGGGTGCGCGGCGGTCGCGCAGCAACTGAACGACGCCGTGGCTGCGCTGCGCATTACCCATGTCGAGAACCCCTCCGTTGAGCGGGTCAGCATCAGTCTCGGGGGCGCGACTGCTGTGCCCGGTCAGGCGGCCACAATGACAGCGTTGGTAAAGGCGGCCGACGCTGCGTTGTATGTCGCGAAGCGTGCTGGACGAAATCGGTACTACATTGCACCGCGCCTCGGCCTGGCGGCCTGATCCCCTGACACTGCGACGCAGCTTGCAGAGCACGTCATGCCGCCCCAATAGCGGATTTGCACAGTCGTAACCGCAATGCCATTGCTGTGCTGAGACAGGTCGACGAGCGCACCGTTATCGCTGCCGACCCACGGGGGAGTTGAGCCGGCAGCGACAATAGCGCTCGATCTAGCAACCGAGTGACCTAACGGTGCCAAATCACGGTTAATGAAACATTAATGCTTCACGCTATGCCGAGTTTGCCCGAAGGGAAGCCAGAGACCTGATGGGCAGACGCTCATTGTAATTAGACGGCATTTGGAGTGCGCCCCTTGAGGCGGACAGTGTGACCACAGGGAATTGACCGGGGAGCCGGCCTTTCGAAGGATGAAAGCCCATGGCCCGACACCGCACCCACAGCATCGAGTTCAAGCGCCAGGTTGCGCAGGATTACCTGGCTGGCGACACGCTCCACAGCCTTGCCCGTCGACACGACCTGTCACGCAACCTGATCCGCATCTGGATTCAAAAATTCGAGGGCGGCGCCTTTGACGACGAGTCCGCCGCTGTCGATACGATCGAAGCTTACGAGGCGCGCCTTGATCGCGCCGGCCAGGCGCGTGAGCGAGGTGTCGGCGGGCAGGTTCGAGAGATGATATCTGCGGTCTCCATTCGAGCGATGTTCTCCGACCAGCCAAACCTCATCGCCCGGCAGATGCTGAGCACCCATGGCGCCGATCCGCTGTGGCGGACCATCGGCGACACGCACGCGCCTCACGGCAAAGCGGGCTTTCAGGCGGCCCTTCGTCCCGCGCCGCCAGCTCAGCATCCGCCAAACCGATGAAGCGTCTTAGCGCCTCGATGTGACGTTCGGGCGCCCGCTATGGGTTGGCGAACGCGGCTATCACATAGAGTGCTGTCCAGACCCCTGCATAGAAGCCAAGCAGGAGGCTGCGCTCTTGGATCAGGGCGCGAGTCTCCAGCAGTATGCCGGTGCGCACGAAGGCGAAAACGATCCAAGCTGCGAGCAGAGGCCAGAACCCCGTCGCGAGCATCACGACGTTGATCGAGACGGCCAGCATCGACAGGCCGCCGCCAATAAGCGTGAATGCGGGCATCGCTGACAGGAACGGCCAGAGACAAAGTATGGGCAGGGCGACCGACCACGCCACTATGCGTACGACATCGGGCTTCAACGAAGAGGCGGGCGCGGGCATAGGTTCAGTCCAATCGTGATAGGCTTACGCATGGTACGAGCATCGCCGTTTGAAATTGGTTCGACCAGCGCGGCATTTCGAAGCGGGAGGCCTCGGATCATGAGCGGGTGGCTTTCGGAGCAGCCGCCCACCAGTAGCCACGTAAGCGAAATGGCCTCCGGGAAACCCGGCGCGGTTCAGACGTTGTCACGGGCGGCATTGAGTCTGCCATAGGTTTCGTAAGCCAGATTCATTGAGCGGAAGATCTGCCCGGATGCGAACTGGACGTCGCCGGTATCGAAAATGGCGTAGTTCGTCGCTTCGGTCATGGTGCGCGCCTTTGGTCTGTTCGCTGCTTCATACCGTTAGCTGCGACGCGCGCTGAGCGCGACCAGGTGCTCACAGGCTGCGTTGGCGCTGAGCGACACCGTCCCCGATTTGGAACAGAACTGGCAGCTCCGCTAAAAATGAGCTCGCGTAACCTCGAAATCCACGTCGTGCCGTGCTACCTGAACTACGCTATCAACGTAATCCAGCTGTCGTTCGAGGAAGTGATAATGCTACATACGCACATTCCGACGTCTTACGATATCGAAAAGATTGCAGCCGTCCGTGCGACGCCGGCCCTTTCTATCTACTTGCGGACGACACCGGTGACGCAAGATGCAAAGAGTGATCGCATCGCGTTGAAAAATCTGCTGAAAACTGCGCTCGACGAGATGACCGCGGCTGGTATAGACAAACGCAGTATTGCGCCCATCGAGAGCTATGTCACTGACCTAATCGAAGACGATGATTTTTGGGCCACGCAAGCCAACAGTCTCGCGATCTTCGCGACGCCCGACCGCTTGTTCACCTATCAGCTCGGCAACCACGTAAGCAATCTCGCCGAGGTGTCAGACAGATTTCACCTGAAGCCGTTGCTGCGCGCCGTCACTTTCCCGCACCATGCCTATATTCTTGCGATCAGCATGGGTGCAGTGCGGCTAATCGAGGTTACTGCGGACAGTGCGCCGCGAGAGGTTACCGTGCCTGGCTTGCCCAAAAGCATGGCTGACGCACTTGGCCGGCGTAGTCATCTGGAACGCTCCGGTGATATGAGTAGTGCCGCGGAAGGCAGTGAGCATGCGCTGCTTACGCGGTATAGCCGCGCGGTCGACAAAGCCCTGAATCCCGTGCTCACGGGTCACCAGCGTCCTCTTATCGTGGCTGCAGCCGAGCCCCTTGCCTCGGTGTTCTGCCACATCTCAAGCTACCACAATGTTGCCGCTGAAGTGATCCCTGGAAGCGCCGACCATACCCCGGACCATGAACTGGCCAGCGCCGCGCGCGCGGTGCTCGATACCCTCTACGCTGGGGAAATCGCGGCTTTCGCTGATCTATACGCCCGGCGGGCGCGGCAGGACCGCGCAACAGCCGACATTTCCAAGGCTGCAATGGCGGCCACTCATGGTGCCATCGATATGTTGATCGTGGATATGGATGCGGTCATTTCAGGCTCGATTGACGACGACGGCGTCGTCACATTCGACAAAGCGCCGGACGCCAAGAACTATGGTGTGGTCGATGAGATCGCGCGCCGGACTATGCAGGCCGGTGGCCGGGTAATTGCCGCGCGGCGCGACAACATTCCAGAAAAAGCTGACCTTGCCGCGATCCTCCGCTACTCCTTTTGACAATGAAGCGCTTCCGTCAGTATTTGCTGGCAGAGACGGCTATGCGCTCTGACGAGGTCGGCGAACGCGTAATGCTGCTAAACCTACCGGGTAGGCAGCTAAGCCAAATCCTGGCGGCGTCGGAAAAGGTCGCATCGACGATGGCGGAGATCTCTGCCGCCTCTGCCTAACAGGCGAGCGGCATTAACGAGATGAGCCAGGCTGTCGCGCATCTCGACGAGATGACGCAGCAGAATGCGGTGCTGTCCGCAGGGCGCTGCCTCGGCCGCCCGCGCCGCGGGGCGCCAAAACGGAGCCTGCGCGCCTTCACCAGCTCGCGCAGGTTTGGCCCTTGCGCCGAAAGCTCCTTCACCGCGGGTCGCGCCCGCCCCCCCTGCCGAGAAGGTTGCAAATACCCGCCCGGCGATTCCTCTCGGGGAGAGTTCTGAGTGAGCCGGGGCTCGACTACCGCCGATACCGGGCCCGAGCACAGCCGTTCGGCCATCAGCATGCTAACGCGACGCGCCGCCCCCCGAGGCGGCGCGTCGCGTTAGCCGTCAGCCTTGCGTCGCCAGGATATAGAAGGCGGTGAGGCCCGAGGCGACCTCGACGGCCGCACCATGACGAGCTTGTTGGTCCTGGAAGGCGATGTTCGCGTTGCTGGTGCGACGATTGCGCGGTCTCGGCTACGCAACTCCAGTCAAGAATCCCGCCCGGCGTGTTATCCTACGGCATATCATTCGCCGGGGGGCATGATGATCGCAGTCCGTTTCACTACGACAGATATTCCGGCCAGGGAACAATTCGAGGCGTGGCAGGGCTGGTTCGGTGGCGTCTTCAACGTCGCGACTGCTGATGGATATGCCGGTTTCGAAGCTTTCAGCACCGTTTGGGCGCTAGACGGATTCGCACTGGGCCACGTCAGAGCGCCGGCCTTGACGGCCGTCCGGGACACCGCGCTTTTGCGTTCGAACCCTGTCGATCACTGGGTGATCACGTTGGGGCAGTGCCAAACTGTCGGATCATATGGCGCTGGCATCGAACTCAACGTGCCTGCTGCGGTCCCTTTTGTTGCCTCGCTTGGGCGCGAATTGATCAGCCAGCGGCCGAGCGACGAACGGCTGCATCTTTATCTCCCGCGCGACAGCTTCCGTGAGCTAGCTCCGCTCTTGGATTCGGCGCAGGTTCAGGCACTTGATACCCCGCTCGGCCGTCTGCTGGGCGAATACATCCGGCTCCTGCAGCGCAACCTCGTCGAACTTGAGGCGGCAGACATGCCGCGGCTGACGCATGCGGTCCGGGCCATGGTGTTGGCTTGCGCAGGCCCCTCAGCGGATCGTCTCGACCTGGCTGCGAGCCAGATCAATCTGACGCGTCGCGAGAAGGTGCGGCAGTTCATTGACCGGAATCTGCGCGACCCGTCTCTCGATGCCGCCTTGTTGTGCCGCGCGATCGGGATGTCGCGCACGCAGCTCTACCGGCTCTTTCAGGACGATGGTGGGGTGTCGCGCTATATCCGTCATCGTCGGCTGCTGCGCGGGTATGCCGACTTGGCCGACACGGCCAATAACGGAAGCATCAATGCCATCGCCGATGCCTTGTGCTTCGACGATGCCTCCAGCTTCAGCCGGGCCTTCAAACAAGAGTTTGGCTTGAACCCGCGTGATGTGCGGGCCGCGGCATCTATGGGACCGAAGACTCATTCCGGACGGGGCGAAAGGTGCTCGGATTTTCCCACATCGCTCCGCGAGTGCCTGATGCGCTTCTGAGGCGGACCGCGCATTAAAGTTGGCGCTGGCAGGAGAAGACCGGCATCAGCCGCCGGTCCGCGACACGATCCTTCGCTGCACCATCGACCGCCTGGCCCCCCGACCTGACGCGTGAATTCGCGCTGAAACCCGAAAAAAGGTGCTCAGTTTGTCAATCTCGGCATGGACGACATCCGCATGGGTCCGCGGTCGCTGCCCCGCCGCTCGAACGCGCGGGGGCGGCATGTCTTCAACATCTGTCAGGCGCCACGACAAACTGCCCCCCCTGACGCCATGAGAAACTGACCCCTCTGGAGAGGAGGTCGGCATGGAAGAGCAAGAGGTTCAGAGTTCGCCGCGGTCTGGTTTGCCGCGGAGGGACGACATGAAGCCGCGGGACGACGTGTCGACGATGGTGCGTCTGAAGGCTTTGGGGTTGTCGCTGGGCGTTGAATTCTCCCTGAAAGTGGGCGCTGAAAGTTACCTGGCTGGCGTCCTTGCCTGAAGCTGCGGGGCGCGCGCCCCGCAGCTTCAGGCTTTCCACCTGTCATCGATGATGCCCGCCGTGGGAACGGTAGGGGGCGGCGGCGGTGGTCCAGCTTGGAGAACGAATGATGATCCTGGATCTTCACCGCCAAGGACTGTCCGTGACGGCGATCGCGCGTCGCACGGGGCGTGATCCCAAGACGATCCGCAAATACATCGAACGAGGCCTGGAGCTGCCAGCCTACGGGCCCCGCCAGGTTGGCCGGCCCAACAAGATCACGCCCTATCTCGACTATGTGCGCGAGCGGATCGGCACCATAGCGCCGCCGCTGGGCGGGGGCGTCCACATCATCAAGCTCCGAAAGAGGAGCTTGGCGATGGGACGCTACGAAATCAGCGATTTCGAATGGACTGCGATCGAGCCGCATCTTCCCAACAAGCCGCGCGGCGTGCC
>LNFM01001726.1_pt1 | contig 10832 bp, 8 predicted proteins | sample 596031 | NCBI WGS metagenome assembly LNFM01 (sample SAMN04254537, study PRJNA301005) | activated carbon metagenome | isolation source: dual media filters at the Ann Arbor, Michigan drinking water treatment plant | place: USA: Ann Arbor | reverse complement strand
GGCCAGCAGCAGCGCGGACAGCCCCAGCCCCAGCCAGGCCGGCGCCGGCACCACCCCGCCCGACGCCGCCACGATGATCGCCGGGAACACCATCATCACCCCGGCCAGCGCCATCAGCCAGCGCTCCCACCCGGCCATCAGCCGCACCGCGAAGCCCTGCGTCGCCGCGGCCAGCGCCGCCAGCCCCAGCGTGGCGAAGGCCACCTGCCGCGCCACGTCCACCCACGTCATGTCGCCCACGAAGTTCAGCAGCAGCCCCACCCCCGTCGGGTCGGTCACGAAGACGAAGGGCAGCACGAAGGCCGGCAGCGTGTACTTCCACGCCATCAGCGTCGTGCGGTACGGCCCCGCGCCCGTGATGGCGGCCGCGGCGAAGGGCGACAGCGCGGTCGGCGGCGACACCTCGCTCAGCACCGCGTAGTAGAAGACGAACATGTGCGCCGCGTAGTCCGGCACGCCCAGCTTGATCAGCGCCGGTGCGGCCACGACGGCGCAGATGATGTAGGAGGCCGTGACCGGCACCGCCAAGCCCACCACCCACACGATCAGCGCGGTGTAGATCGCCGTGATGATCAGCGAACCCCCCGCCGCCTGGATCGCGATGTCGCTGAACTTCAGCCCCAGCCCCGTGAGCGTGATCACCCCCACGATGATCCCCGCGCAGGCACACGTCGCGGCGATCCCCACCGCCTGCTCGCTCCCCAGCGCCAGGGTGCGGATGAAGCGCACCGGCGTCAGCGCCGTCTCGCGGTCCAGGAAGCTCAGCGCCACCGCCAGCCCCATCGCGTACAGCACGCTCAGCGTCGCCGAGTAGCCCACGCTCATGAAGGCGATGATCGCGACAAGCGAGGTGAAGTGGTACCACCCGCGCCGGAACATCGCCCCCGCGCGCTCGGTCGCCATGGGCGTGTCGTCCACCACGCCGCCCGCGCGCGCCGCGATCCGCCGCTGGTCCAGCTCCACCATGAACAGCAGCGCCGCGTAGTAGAGGACCGTCGGGATCAGCGCCATCACCAGCACGTCCAGGTAGCTGATCTTGAGGTACTCGGCGATCAGGAACGCCGCCGCCCCCATGATGGGCGGCGAGATGATCGCCCCCAAGCCGCCCGCCGCCAGCAGCCCGCCCGCGTCATGCGGCGAATACCCCACCTTCCGCATCATCGGCCACGCCACCGTGCCGATCGTCACCGTCGTCGCCACCCCCGAGCCCGAAGGCCCGCCCAGCAGGAAGGCGCTCAGCACCACCGTGCGCCCCGCGCTCGACGGCTTGCCCCCGGTGGCGGCGAAGGAGAAGTCCACGAAGAACTTCCCCGCCCCCGTCGCCCCCAGGATGGCGCCGTAGATGGTGAACAGGATGATCAGCGTGGCGCTCACGTCCACCGCCGTGCCGAACACCCCCTCCAGCGTGATCGCCAGGTGCGGGATCAGCCGCTCCGCGTCATACCCCCGGTGCTGCCAGGGCTGCGGCAGGTGGTTGCCGAAATACGCATACAGCAGGAAGGCGATCGCCACCGCCGGCATGATCCAGCCCGTGCAGCGCCGCGTCACCTCCAGCACCAGCGCGATCAGCAGCCACCCCACCACGATGTCCATCGGCTCGGGGAAGATGATGCGGTCCTGCAGGTCGTCGCCGCCGCTCACCATGTACCAGGTGACGTAGATCCCCGCCGCCACCAAGGCCCAGTCCCACGGCATGAAGCGGTCCCGCCACCGCCGCGCGGCGGGGAACAGCATGAAGCCCAGCACCATCGTGAAGCCCACATGGACGAAGCGCAGCGTGGTCGTCGGCACGATGCTCCAGGCCGCCCACAGGTGGAACAGGCTCATGGCGAGCGCGATGCCCACCGCCGCGTGCCCCAGCGCGCCGCGGAAGCGGTTCATCACGCCTTCCTCGGCCTCGATCAGCCGCTCCACCCGCTCGGCCGTCGCCGCGTCCATGCCCTGGCTCATCGGCCATTTCCCTCACGCATGCCGAATCCCGGCCCCGTGGCCTGCATGGCCCAAACCGCCGCATGAGGGAAGCGGCGCACCCCTACCACCCCGCCACCGCCGCCCGCGGCACCCGCGAAGGGCCCCGCGCCATCCGCAGCGTGTCCCGCAGCAGCCGCACCGCCACGTCCAGCACCCCGGCCACCGCCCCGCACCCCTTCGGGAACCACTTCGCCGCCCGCTTCAGGCAGTCGCCGGACAAAATCGGGTCGCGCATCCACTCCGGCGGCGCGCGCAGCGCCGAGGCGAAGCCCATCCGCCGCGCCAGCACCACGCCGCCGATCCCCTGCGCCCGCCACGCCCGCCGGTACGCCATGCACACGAACCATTCCATCGCCCCACTGGGCGCGCCCGCGAAGCGCATCAGCCGCAGCATCTCCTTCCACAGCCCCTTGCGCGTCCACCGCAGGAAGGTCCGCCGCAGCGTGTCGGGCTTCATCCCGGGCGCCGTCTCCGTCACCGCCTCGCCCCAGGGCAGGCGGCGCACGGCCGCCTCCATGCACGCCTCCATCCGCTCCAGCGCGTCGAAATACGCGGGCCGGCCCCGGCCACGGCCCAGCAACCCGCAGCGCTACATGGCGAAGGCCGCCCAGTGCAGCTCCACCCCGGTCAGGGGGCGCCAGGGGTGGGAGGGGGTGCGGTGCATTTTCATAAAAAGAACAAAACAGGAAAACATACCAGAAAGTCAAGGTAAACCGGGGGGACAGCGTCCCCCCGAACCCCCGGCTTCACCGCGCGGCATACGAAGGGCACGCTGCGGGAATGCCCATCGCACTCAACGAGATTCGCGCCCGCGCCACCGCCTTCGCCCGCGAATACCGCGACGCCACCTCCGAGAACGCCGACGCCCAGAACTTCTGGCGCGACTTCCTCCACTGCTTCGGCGTCACCGCACGCCGCGTCGGCGCCTTCGAACGCCCGGTGCGCGACCTCGTGACCGCCTCCCGCCGCGGCCGCATAGACTTCCTCTGGAAAGGCAAGCTCCTCGTCGAGCACAAGTCCCGCGGCGAGGACCTCGACGCCGCCGGCCGCCAGGCCCGCGACTACTTCCCCGGCCTGCGCGACGAGGACCTCCCCCGCTGGATCATCACCAGCGACTTCGCCCGCATCCGCCTGCGCGACCTGGAAACGGCGACCGAGCGCGAGATCACCCTGCGCGACCTCCCCGCCAACCTGTCCCTCTTCGACTTCATCTCCGGCTACACCGCCCGCCCCGCCCCCCCGGCCAACCCGGTGGACCGCCAGGCCGTCCAGGCCATGGGCACCCTGCATGACCTGCTGGAGGAATCCCGCTTCGGCGGCCGCGACCTCGACGTGTGGATGGTCCGCACCCTGTTCTGCCTCTTCGCCGACACCGCCGGCATCTTCGAGACGGGGCTGTTCCGCGACCTCGTCGCCACCCACGCGCGCGAGGATGGCGACGACCTCGGCGCCCTGCTCGACCGCCTCTTCGCCGTGCTCGACACGCCCGAGGACCGCCGCCCCCCGGCGCTGGCCGCCCACCTGGCGGCCTTCCCCTACGTCAACGGCGCCCTGTTCGGCGAGAAGGCGGCGCGGCCCGAAACCACCGCCGCCATGCGCCACGCCCTGCTGGACGCCTGCAAGGTGGACTGGTCCCAGGTCTCGCCCGCCATCTTCGGCAGCCTGTTCCAGACCATCAAGGACCGCGCCGAACGCCGCGCGGGCGGCGAGCACTACACGACCGAGGCGAACATCCTCAAATGCCTCGACCCCCTGATCATGGACGCCCTGCGCGCCGACCTCGCCGCCGCCACGACGCGCGCGCGGCAGGACGCCCTGCTGGCCCGCCTGCGCCGAATCCGCATCTTCGACCCCGCCTGCGGCTGCGGGAACTTCCTGGTCGTCGCCTACCGCGAGTTGCGCCGCATCGAACTGGAGGTGCTGAACCGCATCTATGGCGGCGCCGCGGCCGGCCGCGTGGCAAGCCTCACGGTAGGCGCGGTGAACGTGGACCAGATGTTCGGCATCGAGCTGGAGGACTGGCCGGCCCAGATCGCCCGCGTGGCCCTGTGGATGACCGACCACCTGATGAACCTGGAGCATTCGCGCGTCTTCGGCAGCCTGCTGACGCGCATCCCGCTCCGCACCGCCCCGCGCATCCTGTCGGGCGTGAACGCGCTGCACGAGGACTGGAACGCCTTCTGCCCGGCGGGGCCGGACACCGCCTGCGTCGGCAACCCGCCCTTCGTGGGCGCGAAATACATGAACGCGGCGCAGCAGGCCGACCGCGTGATGGTGTTCGGCGGCGCCCGCAACGCCGGCCTGCTGGACTACGTCACCTGCTGGCACATGAAGGCCGCGCGCTGGATGAAGGAGGATGACCGCGCCGAATGCTGCTTCGTCTCCACCAACAGCATCACCCAGGGCGAGCAGCCCGCCGTGCTGTGGGCGGAGCTGTGGAAGCTGGGCGTGGTGCTGAACTTCGCCCACCGCACCTTCCAATGGACCAGCGAGGCGCGCGGCAAGGCCGCGGTGCATTGCGCCATCCTCGGCTTCGCCCTGAAGGACCGCCCGCGCAAGCGCCTGTGGGACTACGAGAACGGCCGCGGCGCCCCACGCGAGGTCGAGGGCGTGCGCGCCATCAACCCCTACCTGGTGGACGGCCCGATGGTGGCGCTGGCCAAGCGCACGACGCCGCTGTGCGACGTGCCGCCAATGTCGCTCGGCAACCAGCCGATTGATGGTGGGCATTACCTCTTTACCGACGAGGAGAAGAAAGCGTTTCTGGAGGACGAGCCCGGCGCCCGTCCCTTCGTTCGGCAGTGGATTGGCGCTGAGGAATTCCTGAACGGCAACCGGCGTTGGTGCCTCTACCTCGCGGATGCGGCACCCTCGGAACTCCGCGCTTTGCCGAAGGTGCGGGAGCGTATCGCCGCCGTGAAGGCGTTCCGCGCGAAGAGCAAGCGCCCCGCTACCCGCGAACTGGCGGAAACGCCAACTCGCTATGCTCATGCGAACCAGCCAACCGCGCGCTACCTCGTGATTCCCGAGGTGTCATCGGAAACGCGCCGCTTCATTCCAATGGATTTCGAGCCGCCAGCCACCGTGCCCAGCAACCTGCTGAAGATCGTAAAGGACGCCACCGCCTACCACTTCGGCATCCTCACCAGCACCATGCACATGGCCTGGACCCGCGGCGTCTGCGGCCGGCTGGAAAGCCGCTACCGCTATTCCGCCGGCATCGTCTTCAACAACTTCCCCTGGCCCGACCCCACGCCCGCGCAGCGGGCCGCCGTGGAGGCCGCCGCGGCTGGCGTGCTCGCCGCCCGCGCCGCCCACCCATCGGCGACGCTGGCCGATCTCTACGACCCGCTTTCCATGCCCGCGAACCTGTCCGCCGCCCACAAGGCGCTGGACCGGACGGTGGACGCCGCCTACGCCGCCCCCCGCGCCGGCTTCCCGACCGAAGCCGCGCGCCTCGCCTTCCTCTTCGCCCGCTACGCGGCAGCGAGCGCCCCGCTGGACGCCCGCCCCGCGCCGCGCCGCCGCCGCTGAAAGCCGCCATTGGCCCCGGCGCGCGCCGCCCCTATCTTCCGTCGGCAGGAGGCAGGACATGGACGGCGTCCCAATCACCATCACGGTCACCCCCGAGGCGGCGGAAGCGCTGCGCGATCCTGTTCGCGCCGACGCGGTCGGCCGCCTCGTCAGCGGCATCCTCCAGCCCGGCACCGCGGCGCAGGACCCCCTCGCCGCCATGATCGCCGAGGTGAAGGCGGACGCCCGCGCCGCCGGCCTTTCGGATGAGGAGATCGCGGCCGAACTCGCCGCCCACGATGCCGAACACCGTCATTGACGCCAGCACCCTGGTGGGCGCGCTGCTCAAAGCGGATTCGGTGCCGGAGCGCGCCTTGCTGCTGGCGCGCGCCCATGGCCCCCTCTGCCTGTCCGATGTGGTGGAGGCCGAAATCCGCGCCGTCTTCGCCCGCCCGAAATTCCGGCGCTACCTGACGCCCGGCCGGGTCGAGCGCATCCTGGACCTGTTGACCGCCGCCGCCCTGCGGGTCACCCCGCAGGTCACGGTCAGCGATTGCCGCGACGCCAAGGACGACATCTACCTGGAGCTGGCCCTGGCGGCAGGCGCCCGCACCATCATCGCCAGCGACGAGGACCTGCTCGTCCTCGCCCCATGGCGCGGCATCGCCATCGTCACGCCGGCCCAATACGTCCGGCGCTTCGACGGCGGCTGACCGCCCGCTACAGCGTAGCCCCCTGCCCGCGCCAGAACGCCTCCGCCGCCGGGTGCCACGGCACGCCCGCCGCCGCCGTCTTCTGCCCGGCCAGGGTGAAGTTCCGCGCCTCGGCATGCACCCGCGCCCAGTCCTCGCGCTGGCCCCACAGCGTCGTCAGCACGGACGTCACCAGCGGGGCCGGCGCGTCCTCGCGCATCGCCAGGATGTTGGCGACCGAAAGCTGCCTGTTCGCCGCCGTCTGCCCGGGATAGGTCCCGGCCGGGATCTCCTCGGCGAAGTACACCGGCCCGTGTTCCTGCACGATGGGGCCCAGGAACTCCGCATGGTCCACCAGCACCAGCGTGGTGCCCGGCGTGGCGGCGAGGTCGGTGATCGCGCTCGTCGGCACGCCCGAGACGAAGAAGTAGGCGTCCACCTTGTTGTCGCGGATCGCGTTGGTGGATTCGGCCGGGCTCAGGCGCTCCACGCCGCGGAAGTCGCGCTCGATGTTCAGCCCGGCGGCGGCGATCAGCCGGCGCGCGAACAGCTCGGTCGCGCTCTGCGGCGCGCCGGTGCTGATGCGCTTGCCCCGCAGGTCCGCCATGGTGCGGATGCCGCGGTCGGCCGTCGTCACCACCTGCATGCGGTTGGTGTAGAGCACGGCGATGGCGCGCGTCGGCACCTGCCGCCCGCGGAACTGCCCGGCGCCGCGGATGCTGTCCACCGCCGCGTCCACCTGCCCGAACACGATCTGCGCGCGGTTGGCGCCCAGCAGCTGGAAGTTGGCGGTGGAGCCCGCGGTGACCTCCGCGGTGGCCGCCGTGTTCGGCAGCGCGCGCGACAGGTAGTTGGCCAGCGCCCCGCCCAGCGGGAAGTACACGCCCCCCGTGGTGCCGGTGCCGATGACCAGCTGCTGCCCTTGCGCCATGGCGGGCGCGGCCAGGCCGAGTGCGGGCAGCGCCAGCGCGGCGCGGCGGGTGATGGTGCTCATGGGCGATGTTTCCTCCGGGTGGTGTTTCCCCATCCCAGATAGGGAGGCGCACCGCCGATGGCAAACGCCCTCAGCGCGGGCAGGTGATCCGCAGCGCCGCCAGCACCGATTGCGGGTCCATGCTCGCCTGCGCCAGCCCGTCGGGCCGCCGCTCGGTCGCCACCAGCACGCGCTGCCGGCTGCCGGCCGCCATCACCAGCTCGGCCGGCGGCTGCGCCACCACCCAGGCGGGCGTGCCCGCGGGCGCCGTCCACTGCACGCGGTAGCGCCGGCTGCCGGGCGCGTCGGTACGGTCGGAGATCTGCGCCGAATAGCGCGTCGGCGCCCCGCCCCGCTGCACGACGACCGAGACGGCGATGCTGCCGCCGCATTCCAGCCGCTCGGAGGATGCGCCCTGCGCCGCCGCGCCCGCCGCCCCCAGCAGCGCGGGCAGGCACGCCGCGAGGGCGATGGTGGTGCGGTGGAACGGATGCATCGGCGCGGGCTCCCTGCGTGCGTGCCCCATCATGCCGCCCGCGCGCCGCCCCGGGAACGCCCCAGCGCCGATGCCGCCCATCGCCCCCGCCGATGGCCGCCACCCTTGCGCCGGATCAATGCGCGCCCCCCTCGCGGCCGCCAATCTATGCTCCGACATCAGGGAGCACCCCCCATGAACCGCCTTTCCGCCCGAGACCTGATGACGCCCGACGTCGTCACCGTCCCCCTCGCCACCCCCGTGCTCGCCATCGCCCGCCTGCTGGCCGAGCGCGGCATCTCCGCCGTGCCCGTGCTGGGCGAGGCGGGCGACGTGATGGGCGTGGTGACGGAGGCCGACCTGATCCGCCGCCTGGCCGGCGAGGTGGAGAAGCCCGCCTCCTGGTTCCGCTCCCTGTTCGTGAACCCGGGCGAGGAGGCGGAGCGCTACGCCCGCACCCACGGCCTGCGCGCCGCCGACGTGATGACGGAGGAGGTCGTCTCGGTGACCGCCGACACCACGGCGGGCGAGATCGCGGCCATCATGGAGGAGCGCGGCATCCGCCGCGTGCTGGTGATCGAGGAGGGCCGCCTGAAGGGCATCGTCTCCCGCGCCGACCTGCTGCGCGCCCTGGTGGCCGAGCCGGCCGAGCTGGCCGACTGCTCGGACGACCGCATCCGCCGCGCCGTGCTGGCGCTGATGCGCCGCCAGCCCTGGGTGGACAGCTTCCACACCCTGGTCGAGGTGAAGGACGGCATCGTGGAGTTCCACGGCTTCATGCGCGACGAGGGCGTGAAGCGCGGCCTGCGCGTGCTGGCCGAATCCGTGCCCGGCGTGCGCGCCGTGCGTGACGAGACGCTGCCCATGCCTGCCTACCTCTACAGCGGCGTCTGACCCTGGCGTTCCCCTCCGCGGCGTGACAGCCTGCACGCGCGCCGTGCCGGGCGTCGCGAACGACACACGCGGAGGAAACAGAATGAGATCCTTGTCCCGGCGGGCGCTGTTCGGCGCCTGCATGGCCTGCGCCGCCACGCCGCTTTCCGCCCAGCAATCGGGCTGGTCGCCCCCCGCGGCCGCCCAGCGCTGCCCCTCCCGCTGGGGCGCGGCCGACCGCCGCGGCAGCCTCAACACCATGACGCCCGAGCGCATGCGCCAGGCCGCCGCCATGATCCGCGAGGGCCGCAAGATCGAGATCGGCCACGAGCTGGCCCAGACCATGCCCTTCTTCGGCACGCGCCGCTTCGACGTCCACCTCAAGCGCACCTTCATGAACCCCGAGGCGAACCAGCGCGGCTCCAACGAGGAGATCGTGATCGGCGAGATGGCCCAGGTCGGCACCCAGTTCGACGGCTTCCCCCACCAGACCATCGGCGACCAGACCTACAACTGCGTCGAGATCCCCTCCATCGCCACCCGCGGCGGCTTCCGCGAGATGGGGATCGAGACGGTGGGCATGATCATGGCCCGCGGCGTGCTCATGGACGTGGCCGCCCTGAAGGGCACCCAGACCCTGCCCGACGACTACGAGATCACCGTCGCCGACCTGGAGCAGTGCCTCGCCCGCCAGCGCGTGGAGCTGCGCGAGGGCGACGCCATGATCATCAACACCGGCTGGGCGCATCTGTGGGGCCGCGACAACGCCCGCTACGTCCGCACCTGCCCCGGCATCGGCGTGGCGGCCGCCGAATGGCTGATCGCGCGCAACCCGCTGCTGCTGGGCGCCGACAACTGGCCGGTGGAATGCGCGCCATCCAAGACCATGCCCAACGCCTCGCTGCCCGTGCACCAGATCGCGCTGGTGGTGCATGGCGTGCACCTGCTGGAGAACATGAACCTCATCGAGCTCGCCGCGACGGGGCGCAGCGAGTTCTGCTTCGTCATGCAGCCGCTGCGCATGCGCGGCTTCACCGGCAGCACCGTGGCGCCCGCCGCGCTATTCTGAGCGCACGGTCGCCAGCAGGGCGGCGCCCCCGCCCAGCAGCGCCAGCACCACCGCCATCCCCCAGCGCTGGCTCTGGGTGGCGGTGGTGACCAGCGCCAGCAGCGCCGGCCCCAGGAAGCTGGTCGCGCGCCCGCTCAGCGCGAACAGCCCGAAATGCGCCGCCACCTCGCCCGGCGGCGCCATGCGCGCCATCAGCGAGCGGCTGCCGGCCTGCGCCGGCCCAAAGAACAGCCCCAGCGCCACGCCCAGGGCCCAGAACCACGCCTTGTCCTGCACCAGCAGCATGGCCGCGCCCAGCGCCATCAGCGCCAGCAGCGCGACCAGCACCGTCCGCCGCGCCCCCAGCCGCTCCTCGACGAAGCCGCCCGCCAGCGCGCCGATGCCCCCCGTGACGTTCAGCGCAATGCCGAACAGCAGGATCTCGGTGAAGCCCATCCCGAAGGCCCCCGCGGCGAACACGGCCCCGAAGGCGAACAGCACGTTCAGCCCATCGGTGTACAGCAGCCGCGCGATGAGGAACCGCAGCAGGTCCGGCCGCCCCGGCAGCCGCCGCAGCACGCCCCCCAGCGCGCGCAAGGCGTGCCGCCAGTCGCCGCGCCGCTCCTCGCGCGGGGCCAGCAGCAGCAGCGGCAGGGCGAAGAGGAGCCCCCAGGCCGCCACCAGCAGCGCCGTGGCCCGCACGTGCTCCGCCTGCCCGCGGTCCAGGCCGAACCACGCCGGGTCCGGCCGCACCAGCGCCACCAGGCACAGCACCAGGCAGGCCAGCCCGCCCGCATAGCCCAGCGCCCAGCCGATGCCGCTCAGCCGGCCGATCCGCGCGGGTGCCGCCACCTCCGGCAGCATGGCGTTGTAGAACACGGTGCCCAGCTCGAAGCACAGCGTCGCCAGCGCCACGCACAGCAGCGCGTACAGCGCCCATCCCGGATCGGGCGCGGCGAACCACAGCATCGCGGTGAACCCCGCCGTCAGCACGGTGAACAGCGCCAGCAGCCGCCGCCGCCAGCCCCCCGCATCCGCCACCGCCCCCAGCAGCGGCGACAGCAGCCCGATGGCCAACCCCGTCCCCGCCTGCATCCACCCCCACCAGGCCTGCCCCGTCACCGGGTCCGGCGCCAGCGCCTGCGTCACGTAGGCCGCGATGACGAAGGTGGAGACCACCGTGGGGAACGCGCTGTTCGCCCAGTCATACGACGCCCAGGCCCATTCGCGCCGCGTCACGCCGAGGCGACTTCGCGCACCGCCACGCTGGCGGCGGCGAAGTCGCCG
>LNFM01027217.1_pt1 | contig 10834 bp, 8 predicted proteins | sample 596031 | NCBI WGS metagenome assembly LNFM01 (sample SAMN04254537, study PRJNA301005) | activated carbon metagenome | isolation source: dual media filters at the Ann Arbor, Michigan drinking water treatment plant | place: USA: Ann Arbor | reverse complement strand
CCTGCAAGGCCTTGCGCGAAGAGGGCTACAAGGTCGTGCTGATCAACAGCAACCCCGCGACCATCATGACCGACCCGGCCACGGCCGACGTCACGTACATCGAGCCCATCACCTGGCAGACGGTGGAGAAGATCATCGCCAAGGAACGCCCGCTGGCCCAGGGCGGCTTCGCCATCCTGCCGACCATGGGTGGTCAGACCGCGTTGAACTGCGCACTCGATCTCTGGCGCAACGGCGTGCTGGCCAAGTACGACGTGGAGCTGATCGGCGCCACGCCCGAAGCGATCGACAAAGCCGAGGACCGCTTGAAGTTCAAGGACGCCATGACCAAGATCGGTCTGGGTTCGGCGCGCTCGGGCATCGCCCACAGCTTGGATGAGGCCTGGGGCGTTCAGAAGACGGTGGGCTTCCCGGTGGTGATCCGCCCCAGCTTCACGCTCGGTGGCACGGGCGGCGGCATCGCCTACAACCCGGAAGAGTTCGAGACCATCTGCAAGCGAGGCCTGGAAGCCTCGCCCACCAACGAGCTGCTGATCGAAGAGTCGCTGCTCGGCTGGAAAGAGTACGAGATGGAAGTGGTTCGCGACAAGGCGGACAACTGCATCATCGTCTGCTCGATCGAAAACCTCGACCCCATGGGTGTGCACACGGGCGACTCCATCACCGTGGCCCCCGCGCAGACGCTGACTGACAAGGAGTACCAGATCCTGCGCAACGCCTCGCTGGCCGTGCTGCGCGAGATCGGCGTGGACACCGGCGGCTCCAACGTGCAGTTCTCCATCAACCCGGCCGACGGCCGCATGGTGGTGATCGAGATGAACCCGCGGGTGTCGCGTTCGTCTGCACTCGCTTCCAAGGCCACGGGCTTCCCCATCGCCAAGGTGGCGGCCAAGCTCGCCATCGGCTACACGCTGGACGAGCTGCGCAACGAGATCACCGGCGGCGCGACCCCGGCTTCGTTCGAGCCATCGATCGACTACGTCGTCACCAAGATCCCACGCTTCGCGTTCGAGAAATTCCCCACCGCCGACAGCCGCCTGACCACGCAGATGAAGAGCGTGGGCGAGGTCATGGCCATGGGTCGCACCTTCCAGGAGTCGTTCCAGAAAGCCCTGCGCGGCCTCGAAGTGGGCGTGGACGGCATGAACGAGAAGACCCAGGACCGCGAGACGCTGGAACGCGAGCTCGGCGAGCCTGGCCCGGACCGCATCTGGTACGTCGGCGACGCGTTTGCCGCGGGCTGGACCATGGAAGAAGTCCACCAGTTCACCAAGATCGATCCGTGGTTCTTGGTACAGATCGAAGAGATCGTGAAGATCGAACTCGCGCTGGAGAAAACCAGCCTGGACGCGCTCGACGCCGACACGCTGCGTGGCCTGAAGAAGAAGGGCTTTTCCGACCGCCGCCTGGCCAAGCTGCTCAAAACCAACGACCAGGCCGTGCGCGAGCGCCGCATCGCCGAGAACATCCGCCCGGTCTACAAACGCGTGGACACCTGCGCAGCCGAGTTCGCCACCGACACCGCCTACCTCTATTCCACGTACGAAGGCCACGGTGACGGCGAGTGCGAGGCTGAGCCGACGAACAACAAGAAGATCATGGTGTTGGGCGGTGGTCCCAACCGAATCGGCCAGGGCATCGAGTTCGACTACTGCTGCGTGCACTCATGGTCAACTGCAACCCCGAGACCGTGTCGACCGACTACGACACCTCGGACCGCCTGTACTTCGAGCCGCTCACGCTCGAAGACGTGCTGGAGATTGTGGACAAGGAAAAGCCGCTCGGCGTGATCGTGCAATACGGCGGCCAGACGCCGTTGAAGCTCGCGCTGGGCCTGGAAGCCGCGGGCGTGCCCATCATCGGCACCAGCCCCGACATGATCGACGCTGCCGAAGACCGCGAACGTTTCCAGCAGCTGCTGCACACCCTGGGTCTGCGCCAGCCACCCAACGCCACCGCACGCGCCGAGCCCGAAGCGCTGGAAAAGGCGGCTGCACTGGGTTATCCGCTGGTGGTGCGCCCCAGCTATGTGCTGGGTGGCCGCGCGATGGAAATCGTGCACGAGCAGCGCGACCTGGAACGCTACATGCGCGAAGCGGTCAAGGTGAGCCACGACTCGCCGGTGCTGCTCGACCGTTTCCTGAGCGACGCGATCGAATGCGATGTGGATGCGATCCGCGACCACACCGGACGCGTGTTCATCGGCGGCGTGATGGAGCACATCGAACAGGCCGGCGTGCACAGCGGTGACTCCGCTTGCTCGCTGCCCCCGTACTACCTGAGCAAGACCACCGTGGACGAGCTCAAACGCCAGACCGCGGCCATGGCCGAAGGCCTCAACGTCATCGGCCTGATGAACGTGCAGTTCGCCATCCAGGAGGTGGACGGCCAGGACGTGATTTACGTGTTGGAGGTGAACCCGCGTGCCTCGCGCACCGTGCCCTTCGTGTCCAAGGCGACCGGCATCCAGCTGGCCAAGGTGGCTGCGCGCTGCATGGCCGGCCAGTCACTGGACGACCAGGGCATCGGCGCCGAAGTCACCCCGCCGTACTTCAGCGTCAAGGAAGCTGTGTTCCCGTTCGTGAAGTTCCCGGGCGTGGACACCATCCTCGGCCCTGAGATGAAGTCCACCGGCGAAGTCATGGGTGTGGGCAAGACCTTTGGCGAGGCCTTCGTCAAGAGCCAGCTGGGCGCCGGCACCAAGTTGCCGACCGCTGGCAAGGTCTTCCTCACGGTGAAGAACAGCGACAAGCCGCGCGCGGTGGAAATCGCCCGCCAGCTGGTCGCCATGGGCTTCGAGCTGGTCGCCACCCGCGGCACGGCAGCGGCCATCAGCGCCGCCGGCGTGGCCGTGCAGACGGTCAACAAGGTCACGGAAGGACGCCCGCACATCGTCGACATGATCAAGAACGGCGACATCGCGCTGGTGGTCAACACGGTGGAGGAGCGCCGCAACGCCATCGCCGATTCGCGCGCGATCCGCACCTCGGCCCTGCTGGCCCGGGTGACCACCTTCACCACCATCGCCGGGGCGGAGGCTGCCGTGGAGGGCATGCAGTACCTGGACAGCCTGGGCGTGATCTCGGTGCAGGAGATGCACGCTCAGCTCGCCGCTTGATCCGGGTTCATCCCGGTTGAGCCCACGGGCTCGACCGGGGCATAATCAATTCCAGTACACCGCCGACCGGCAACGCTCGGCGGTTTCCTTTTGTATTGACGCAGACGCTCGGGCGGCTGCCACACGATTTCCGGAGTACCCCATGGCCACCCTGCCCATCACCAAACGCGGCGCTGAAAAGCTCAAGGAAGAGCTTCACCGTCTCAAGACCGTGGACCGCCCCTGGGTGATCAACGCGATCGCCGAAGCCCGTGCACAAGGCGACCTGAGTGAGAACGCCGAGTACGACGCCGCCAAGGACCGCCAGGGTTTCATCGAAGGCCGCATCGCCGAGATCGAGGGCAAGCTGTCGGCTGCGCAGATCATCGACCCGACCGCGGTGGACGCGGGTGGCAAGGTGGTGTTTGGCGCCACGGTGGAGCTGGAAGACGAAGCCAGTGGCGCCGCCGTCACCTACCAGATCGTGGGTGAAGACGAAGCCGATCTCAAGCTGGGCTTGGTGAACATCGGCAGCCCGATCGCACGCGCACTGATCGGCAAGGAAGAAGGCGACGTGGCCGAAGTGCAAGCGCCGGGCGGCACCAAGCGCTTTGAAATTGTGGCCGTGCGCTACGCCTGATGCCGCTGCAACGGCTCTCTGTTTTTGTGGCGGCCCTGTGGTGGGGTGGCATCTCGGCACTGAGTTTTCTGGCGGTGCCCTTGCTGTTTGCCACGCTGGGCAGCCCGGCGATGGCCGGACCGGTGGCCGCCAGAATTTTCTCGTTGCAATGCTGGGCCGGGTTGGTGCTGGGCATGGTTTTGCTGATGATCCTGCGCCGCTGGCGTGGCGAAGGTACGACCATCGCGCCCGCAGCACTCACCACCATGGGCCTCGTACTGTTTGCGATGCTGCTCGCGCTGGTCCAGGAGTTCGGCGTGGCCCAGAACATCGTGACGGCGCGCGCCAGCGGAGGCAATCTCAGGCTTTGGCATGGCGTGGGCACCCTGATGGTCCTCGGACAATGGTTGTGCAGCGGGTCGGTGTTGTGGCGGTTGACCCAAGGATCGTCTGCGACCACCGGCACCAAGACTTCATAGGCGGAGCTGTCCGCCTCGAATACCCCGTAGAGTCATGAGCCGGCCGGTGTATTCCAATAGGGCCCGAAGAAAGGTCGCTATGAAGCATGGAATGCATCGATGTGTCGCCAGCGTTATTGCTGTGGCGGGGTTGTTGTTCGGGTGTGGAACACCACCGCAGACGCCGGACGGGTTCCGCGCAGTGGTTCGAGGGGGACACGCCTTGTTCCGGATCGACTCATTCACGGTCGATCGGCCGCTTGCGGCGGTGGGCAGTGCGTTGCAGCGCCAGGCAGACGAATGCCTGCATGCGAAAGTCACCACGCACGGCGCTGGCATTTTTGGGTTCGGGTCTGGCTCCTCGCAGGTGCGGGCCGTCTCGACGCCCACGGTCAGGCGAAGCCAGGAGCGGGTCGAACTCGACCTGCAGGTGGATGTGAAAGCAAGTGTCAAGGTTCACGACGAACCGCCGGGCGGCATCGTGAACTTTGCGGTCGATGCGGTGCCGGCCGGCCCAGGGCGGACGCGCGTCGAGGTCTACCGCATGAAGGCTCGATCCTCCGCGCTGCTGGAGGCTGTTCGTGGATGGGCATCAGGGGACTTCACGGGCTGCCCTGATCCGACGACCTACATGTGAAGGCGGATGGAATCGCATGCCGACCACAAGCCTCTGGCGCGCAGGATTCCTGATCAGGGGAATTGTCCTGCTCGCGTGCGCCGGGCTCGCCGCTTGCAGTTCTGTGCGGACGTACCCGACGGATGGACCCTTCAATCTGCAGGTCCGGACCACGACGGAATCGGGCTCGTTCCTTCGTGACGTGACCGTCGCGGTCGACATCCACAGGGTGGCACCTGGTTGTGGGCTTGAACACCTGGGGCGCCGGCAGCTGGGCGACACCGTTCAGGAACTCAGGTTGCCAGTTGGCGTGCCGCTCTACCTCGAGTTCTTCTTCCTGAAGTCTGGCCGCTGGGTGAACGATTCCAGCGTGGTGCGCCACGACACCTTGCTGACAGCGAGGGCCGGGCACCGCTACACCGCGCAGGTTCGTTATTTGAACGGACTTTACGAAGTGGTGGTGCATGAGGCCGACGCAGGCCCGACCGGGGCGCGGGTTGTCGAACGGCATCAGCCGGACCGCTGCACGCCCGCCAGCCGGCACCAAGAACCGCGTCGCGCCATGTAATGGCGCGCCGCAACGCGTCAGCGGCGCTCGGTTCGCTCTGCCGATTCCAGCGTGTTGACCATCAGCATGGTGATGGTCATCGGGCCTACTCCGCCCGGCACCGGGGTGATCCAGCCCGCCACCTGCTTCACGCCCACGAAATCCACATCTCCGCACAGCTTGCCTTCGTCGTTGCGGTTCATGCCCACGTCGAGCACCACCGCGCCGGCTTTGACCATGTCGGCGGTGAGCACGTTGCGCTTGCCCACGGCGGCCACGATCACGTCGGCTTGCAGCGTCATCGCCTTCAGGTCTTTGGTGGCGCTGTGGCAGATGGTGACGGTGGCGTTCTGCTGCAGCAGCATCAGCGCCATGGGTTTGCCCACGATGTTGCTGCGGCCGATCACCACCGCGTGTTTGCCCTTGAGTTCGTAGCCGATGCTCTCCAGCATCTTCATGCAGCCGTAGGGCGTGCAGGGCCAGAAGCCGGGCATGCCGGTCATGAGCGCACCGGCGCTGGCGATGTGGAAGCCGTCCACGTCTTTGGCCGGGGAGATCGCCTCGATCACCTTTTGCGCGTCGATGTGCGCCGGCAGCGGGAGCTGCACCAGGATGCCGTGGATGGTGGTGTCGGCATTGAGCGCGTCCACACGCGCCAGCAACTCGGCCTCGGTCATGGTGGCTGGCCAGCGCTCCAGCACCGAGTGCATGCCGGTGTCTTCGCAGGCCTTGACCTTGTTGCGCACATACACCTGCGAAGCCGCATTTTCCCCGACCAGGATCACCGCCAGGCCCGGGGTGATGCCGTTGGCTTTCAAGGCGGTGACACGTGCTGTCACGTCGGCGCGAAGTTGGCGGGAAAGGGCGTTGCCGTCGATGAGTTGTGCGGTCATGGGTTGAGCGGGCTGCGGTTGAAATGGAAACGCCCGCCGGGAAGGGCGGGCGTTGAACGGGTGTCCGTGAGCGGTGTGTCAGGCCTTGGCAGGCGTTTGTCCCAAAGCGATTTTGAGCAGATCGGCCACGGTGTTGGCGCCGAGTTTCTCCATGATGTTGGCGCGGTGCGCCTCCACCGTCTTGATGCTGATGCCCAGGTCGTCGGCGATCTGTTTGTTCAGCCGGCCGGCCACGATGCGCTCCAACACCTGGGCTTCGCGGCTGGTTAGTTTGGAGAGCAGGGCGTCGCGGCTGACCGCCTGCTGGTGGGTGGTGAAGGCTTCCCGTGCCCGCTCGAGCATGCGTTCGACGAGTGTGACGAGCTGATCTTCCTTGAACGGTTTCTGGATGAAGTCCAGTGCGCCCTTCTTCATCGATTCCACCGCCATTGGCACGTCGCCATGACCCGTGATGAACACGATGGGCAAGGGCGATTGACGTTCGATGAGCCGCTCTTGCAGCTCCATGCCGGTCATACCGCCCATGCGGATGTCGGCGATGAGGCAGGCCACCTCGCGTGCGTCATAACGACTGAGGAACGCTTCGGCCGATTCGAAACAGCGGACCCGAAAGTCCTTGCCTTCGAGCAGCCATTGCCCTTTTTTCGGGATCAAACTCATCTCGCTCTTTCTGTGTCCGTCACCGGCTCTGTGGCTGGTCCGGTTGATGCGTCGCCGACCTTCAATCTGGAGACCACCGGAATCCAGAAACTGAAGCAACAACCCACAACCTCTTCCCCATTGTAGATGTTGTGCACTTGCATCCTTCCGTGGTGGGATTCCACGATGCTGCGGCACAGCTTGAGGCCGATGCCCATGCCTTCGCTCTTGGTGCTGTAGAAGGCTTCGTAGATGCGTTCGATCATCTCGTCGGGCACGCCGTTGCCCGAGTCGCGCACCGAAAACTCAACCACCTCCATGTCGTCCTGCCGTCGTGGACCCACGCGCAATTCCACATAGCGCTCACCGGGCGCGCGGCCCGCCTGCATGATCGCTTCGCCCGCGTTCTTCAGCAGGTTGATGAGCACCTGCTCGATCAGGATCGGGTCGACCATCAGGCTGGGCAGGCGTGCCGCCACATAGGGCGACAAGCGCACCTGGTGGCGGCGCAACTCAATGTCGGCCAGTTCGATCGCGTTGCTCACCATCTGCGCCACGTCGGACGGCGCCGGATTGGGCTCGCTGCGCTTCACGAAGGCCTTGATGCGCTGGATGATCTGGCCGGCTCGCTGCGCCTGGCGTGCGGTTTTTTCCAGTGCACCGAGCAGGTCCTGCGTGCTGATCTTGTTTTCGTTGACGCGCGAGATCATGCCGTTGCAGTAGTTGCTGATGGCGGTGAGTGGCTGGTTGAGTTCGTGCGCCACGCTCGACGCCATCTCACCCATGGTGATCAGGCGGCTGGCGGTTTGCGCGCGTTCGGCCTGGCGCGAGGCCTGTTCTTCGGCGTAACGCCGCGGCGTGATGTCGCTGGCAATCACCATCTGCGCCAGGCGCCCGTCCACCCAGGTCAGGTAACGGGTGCGCACCTCCAGCCAGCGGTCGAGCTCTTCGACAAACACTTCGGCGTTTTCCGCCCCGGCGTCCGTCAGGGTTTCGGTCGGCATGCCGGCAAAAGCATCCACGGCGTCACCGTCGTCCGGGCTGGGCGTGGGCTGGTCACCCGCCAGATCCACCAGGTGGCGGTGACCCTGTCCGCGGGTGCCGAACCACATGCGGTACATCTTGTTGGCGAACAGCATCTCGTCGCTGCCCAGGGGCGCCACCGACACCGCCGAGTCCAGCGACTCCAGCACGGTGGTGAAGCGCTCATATGAAGCCGAGAGTTCCTCGCGAATGCGCTTGGGCTCGGTGATGTCGGTCATCGAGGTCATCCAGCCGCTCTGGTGGCCTTTGGGGTCGATCAGCGGCGACACGTACATGCGCGCGTCGAAGATGCTGCCGTCGCGCCGCTGCACGCGCACCTCGAAGCCGCCCGGTGTGGAGCGCCCGCGCAGTTCGTCCTCGAGGCGGGCGGTGAGTTGGTCGTGGTCTTCGTCGGGCCAGTAGGGGAAGGGCGCGGTGCGCCCCACCAGTTCGCCTTCGGTCCACCCCGTCATGGAGCAGAAAGCGGGGTTCACGTAGGTGATGCGACCTTGCATGTCGAGCGCGCGCATGCCGGTGAGCATGGAGTTTTCCATGGCGCGGCGAAAGTTGGTCTCGGACACCAGCGCTTGCTGGGCCTGCACGCGCCGGCGCGTGTGGCGCCAGGTGCCGAGCAGCATCCACACGGTGAGCGCCGAGAGCGCGCCGATCACCCAGAAGAACCCGCTGCCCACGATGTCTTGCGAGGTTCGGTAGCCCTGGGCTTTGACGATCAGGCCGTTGCCCACCGGGGAGACCGGCACCTCGTGTTCCAGCGGCGGGTTGGACCAGGGCAGCAGGCGCAGCACCTCGCTGGGCGCCTGCAGGCCCACCGCGTAGCGCGCCATGATCTCCGGCGGCATGCCGAAGCGCATGAGCCCGTCGATGGCGTACTCGCCCATGACGGTGCCGGCAAAGCGGCCCTGTTCGCTCAGCGGCACGTGCAGCATCAGCGTGGCGTTGCGCGGATCCTGGGTCTCCAGCGGGCGCGAATAAGTGGGCTGGCGCAGGTCGCGCGCGAGGTCGAAGGTGCCATCGGTCTCGTTGGGCGACAGCGTGCTGCCGGTGGGCCGCATCAGGCGCAGCGGTGCGCTGGGTGATGCGTAGCTGGCCAGCACGTTGCGCCGGGCGTCCACCCAGGTCACAGCCTGCAGTTCGGGGAACTGGCTCACCAGAGCCTCCACCTGGAAGACGAACTCTTCGGTGTCGATGTCCCGGTTGTCGATCTCGCGGGCCAGGCGCATCAGCTGCTCCTGGCGTTCCAGCAAGCGCAAGCGCAGTCGCTGCTGCGCGTATTCCACATCGCGCGTGACGGCTTCCTGCTCGCGTTCGAGTTCCTCGTATCGCAGGTAGGTGATGGCCACGACGATGGCCGAGAGGAACAGCAGCACCGACAGCAGCGGTGCGAGCGTGGCAAACCGGTCCTGGCGCGAAGGCGGCAGCCGGCGCCACCAGCGTTTCCACCAAGGTGTCTGGGCGGCTTTCGGTGCGGTTGTTGGAAGCGAGGAGGGGGCTGGACTCATGACCCTCCGAGTCTAAGTGAGCAGGCCCGCGGTGCTTCGATTTGTGAAGCATGCGCGGGTGACGTCCAGCCGCGACGGCATGTTGCTAAATTTCACAATGTAGAAAGTACTCCGTGACAGCACGGAATGCCCCCCGTAAGCTCGATTTCAACCAACAGGAGACAAGCATGGCAGCGAACAACGCGCAGGACGGCCGCGGCGCGGGTGACCTGGACACCCAGGAAACCCGCGAATGGATGGAGGCGCTGGGCGCCGTGATCGAGCGGGAAGGTCCGGAACGCGCCCACTTCTTGCTGGAACAGTTGCTGGAAGAAGCCCGCCAGCACAGCATTGACCTGCCGTTCTCGGCCACCACGGGCTACGTGAACACCATCGAGCCCAACCAGGAAGAGCGTTGCCCCGGCAACATCGAGATTGAGGAGCGCCTGCGCGCCTACATGCGCTGGAACGCCATGGCCATGGTGGTCAAGGCCAACCGCCACAACCCGGAAGACGGCGGTGACCTCGGCGGACACATCGGTTCATTCGCTTCGCTGGCCCACATGTTCGGCGCCGGCTTCAACCATTTCTGGCACGCCGAGAGCGAAAACCACGGCGGCGACTGCCTCTACATCCAGGGCCACGTGTCGCCCGGCGTGTACGCTCGCGCCTACCTCGAAGGCCGCCTGACCGAAGAGCAACTGCTCAACTTCCGCCAGGAAGTGGATGGCAAAGGTCTCTCCAGCTATCCGCACCCCAAGCTCATGCCCGAGTTCTGGCAGTTCCCCACCGTCTCCATGGGCCTGGGCCCGTTGATGGCGATCTACCAGGCGCGCTTTCTCAAATACCTGCACGCCCGCGGCATCGCCAACACCGAGAACCGCAAGGTCTGGGTGTTCTGCGGCGACGGTGAAATGGACGAGGTCGAGTCGCTGGGCGCCATCAGTCTGGCTGCGCGCGAGAACCTCGACAACCTGATCTTCGTGGTGAACTGCAACCTGCAGCGCCTGGACGGCCCCGTGCGCGGCAACGGCAAGATCATCCAGGAGCTCGAAGGCGAGTTCCGCGGCTCTGGCTGGAACGTGATCAAGCTGCTGTGGGGCGGCGAGTGGGATTCGCTGCTGGCGCGCGACAAGGACGGTGCGCTGCGCAAGATCATGATGGACACGGTCGACGGCGACTACCAGGCCTTCAAGGCCAACGACGGCGCCTACGTGCGCAAGCATTTCTTCGGCCGCGACCCCAAGACGCTGGAAATGGTGGCCCACCTCAGCGACAACGACATCTGGAACCTCAAGCGCGGCGGCCACGACCCGCAGAAGGTCTACGCGGCGTACCACAAGGCGGTCAACCACAAGGGCCAGCCGACCGTGCTGCTGATCAAGACCGTCAAGGGCTTCGGCATGGGCAAGTCGGGCGAGGGCAAGAACACGGTGCACCAGA
>LNFM01024873.1_pt1 | contig 10834 bp, 11 predicted proteins | sample 596031 | NCBI WGS metagenome assembly LNFM01 (sample SAMN04254537, study PRJNA301005) | activated carbon metagenome | isolation source: dual media filters at the Ann Arbor, Michigan drinking water treatment plant | place: USA: Ann Arbor | reverse complement strand
CCGGTGCGGGTCTGGCGGCTCGCGTGAGCCCGGCATGAGGTGGTACTTCGCCTATGGCTCCAACATGGACGCCGAGCGCTTGTTCGGACGGATGAAGAGCAAAGGAGCGACCTGGGGTGACCGTATCGGCGGCCGGCTCGATGGCTGGCGGCTCACGTTCGACAAGACCGACACGAGAAGGGCAGGCAGCGGCTTCGGCAATATCGTCATGGCAAAGGGCGGCATCGTGCATGGCACCCTCAACGCCCTGCCAGGCAAAGGCTTCGACGCTCTCGATGGCTATGAAGGCGTGGCGGATCGTCATTACGAACGGCGCACCGTGGCGGCGGTACGCGCCGACAATGGCGAGACGGTCGAGGCGATCACCTACGTGGCGAGGAAGACCGGCACGGGTCTGAAACCGACGCGCGTTTATCTGGCCTACCTGCTGGCTGGCCGCGACCTCTTGCCGGCCGACTACTGGGAACGACTGCGCGCCACGCCAACCGTCGACTGAATGCGGCTATTCCGCCGGCACCATCTTCTTCTTGCGGGCGCCGGCCTTGTTGGTCATCGGATCGAAGCCTTCCAGCTCGGCCACGTCTTCCTCGTGCCAGAAGTTGAGCTCGATCATCACGCCGTCGGGGTCGTGGATGAAGACCTGTTGCAGCGGTCGCGCCGGCACCTTCCGGACCTCGAACTTCACCTTGTCCTTCTTGATCTGGTCCAGCGTGCCGCGGATGTCTGAGCAGTTGATGGCGACATGGTCGATGGCGCCGCTGCCATGGTCCGTGCGGCCGGTCTCCGACACGATGTGCAGGATCGCCTTGTCGCCGGCATAGAGCCAGGCGCCGGGGAAGGGGAAGGGTGGCCGTTCGCCGTCGCGTAGGCCCACGTAGCGCTCGTAGAAGCGCACCGTGGCTTTCAGGTCCTTGCTGTAGATGTTCCAGTGGTCCAGCGAGAGTGCGGGCATGTCTGCCTCCTACCGTTCCGAAAACACCATTCTAGGGCGAATTCGAGACCGGGGAAACCGCTTCCGAGCGGTTGAGGACGGCGTTGAAGACAGTCGGCGGCACGGCAATGCGCGGATCCCGGTAGACGGCGCCGAGCTCGCCCGGGTTCCGGTCGGGATCGTGCGTCAGGCCGGCCAGCCGGTCGATGAACGCGAGGTCGATCTCGGCATCGACCAGGGTCATGGCGCCCCACACGTCCCACGGCAGCATCTCGCGATTGTTGAGGGCGGCCACGTCGCGGATGACGTTGCTGGCGATGAACCAGAGGCCGAACATGTCGAGCACGCCGAAGGCCTGTGGATTGGCCTTGCCGTCGCGGCAGAGTTTCCAGGCATCGCCGGCCACCAGGAATTTTTCACGCGGCACATCCAGTGTGTCGAAATCGATGCCGAACTTCGCGCGCTGCTGCGCGTCGATCTGGGAATCGACCAGCACCCAGCGCTGCTCAGCCTGGTTGAAATATTCCGTCACCCAGTGGTCGATGAACATGTCCTTCACGAAATAGGCACCGAAGCCGCACCGCGCCCGCGCCGCGACGCCCTTGTTCCGGAGCGTGGCGACATGCATGAGCGTGTAGTGGCGGCAGCAGCCGGCGAAACGCTCCGTGGGCGGGCGGGGGTGCGCGAGCGGTCGTGGATCGTGGACGGCGATCCGTTCCAGGATCTGCTCGGCGCCGCGCACATGCGGCTCGCCGCGCTGGCGGTCCGACAGCGTGACGCCGTAGAAGTCCGGCATGTGTTCGTGGATGAGCAGGCCCTGCAGGACCTTGGCCAGTCCGCCGGCATCGTCCGGCAGGACATCGAATTGCAACGCCCAGATACCTGCGTCGCTCATGGCGACAGGCTGGCGCCAGTCAATCTGGTTCATGGAAACAGCGCCTCCAGATTGTCGAGGGCGTAGCCCCAGCCGATGCCATGGTCGTCGCGCGCCTTCTCGTCGAAGAACTGCTCGTGCGTCAGCGTCAGGATGGTGGCATCGCCGTCGGCCTTGAGGTCGATCGTGACCTGGGATTCGCGCTCCGGCGTCGTGCGCCACGCCCAGCTGAACACCAGCTTCCGACCCGGTACGATCTCCTTGTAGATCCCGCTCACGTCGTGCTGGCCGCCGTCATTGCCGCGAAAGCCGACGTGGAAGCGGCCGCCCACCCGGACATCGGCCTCGGCGGTGCGGGATGCGGCATTGGCCGCGCCCCACCAGCGGATCATTTTCTCCGGGACGGTCCAGGCTTCGTAGATTTTTTCGGGCGGCGCTTTGAGCCGGCGCTTGAGGGCGAGGCTGGGCTTGCTTGCCATGAGTCGTCCTCCACGAAGGCGGCGAGGCGGTCGAGCTGCTCGGTCCAGTAGCGCTCGTACTTGGCCAGCCAGTTCATCGCCTGCTCCATGGGTTCGGCCTTGAGCTGACAGGTGACGGTGCGGCCGACTTTCTTGCGGGTGACCAGACCGGCATCGGAGAGCACGTCGAGGTGCTTCATGATGGCCGGCAACGACACCGGGAACGGTCGGGCGAGATCGCTGACCGAGACGCCGCCCTGCGCGTCGAGCCGGGCGAGGAGCGCGCGCCGGGTCGGATCGGCCAGGGCGGCGAAGGTGCGGTCGAGGACGGGGCTTTGAAGGTTAACCATAACGTTAAGTATTATGATGACAAGGCTCTGTTGTCAACATCACCGCTCGTGTCATCCCGAGCGAAGCGAGGGAGGTGGCCCGAAGGGCCGGAGGGGGAAAGCCGCAGATTGTCCACCGAGTTGAGATCATGAGACTCCGAAGTTTCCTCTGAGGCTTTCCCCCTCCGCCCCGTAGGACGGGGCACCTCCCCCGTGGGACGGGGGAGGAGAGGAAAATTTCTGGAGCCTAGAGCCGCTTGATCAGCGCCTGCGCCGCTGCAGGGTTGCGTACCTTGGCGCCGGAGATGAAGTAGACGAAGGCGTCGCCCTTCTTGGCCCAGGCCTTGGCCCGCCTGGCCCATTTGTCGAGCTCGGCGGGCTTGTAGCCGGTCTTCACCTTCTCCGCGGCCTGCATCAGGCGGGCGTAGGTGAAGTCGGCCGTGGGCTCGTCGATCTCCGGGAAGTCCTTGTCGTGGGCATAGACGATGGCGGCGTTGTATTTGCGCGCGAGGTCGTAGAAGCGCTTGTCCTTGAAGCTGTCGTGGCGCACTTCCAGCGCATGGCGCAGCGGCAGTTTGCCGACCTCGCGCGGCAACAGTTTCAGGAACGCCTCGAAATCCTCGGGATCGAACTTCTTGGTGCCCATGAACTGCCAGTTGATCGGCCCCAGCCGGTCCTTCAACTCGACCAGCCCTTGCGTCACGAAACGCTGCACCGAGTCGCCCGCCTCGGCCAGCACGCGGCGGTTGGTGCAGAAGCGCGAGGCCTTCACCGCGAAGACGAAACCCTCGGGCGTGTCGTCGCGCCACTTGGCCCAGCTCGCCGGCTTGAAGCTCGAATAGTAGGTGCCGTTGATCTCGATCGAGGTGAGTTTGCGGCTGGCGTACTCCAGCTCGCGCTTCTGGGTGAGATCGTCGGGATAGAACGTTCCGCGCCACGGCTCGAACGTCCAGCCACCGATGCCGACCAAGATCTTGCCTGCCATCGATGTCTCCCGAACAAAGCAATGAAGGGCCTTTGAAGACCGGGAAGGTCCCTCGCGGCGCCTGCGATGACAAGGGGTGATGACAAGGGGTACGCGACAGGCATTGCAAGCGTGTACCGATTAATGGAAGTTCCCGGGCGGAAAAGCTGGAGGGCGACAGGCGATGGAACGAGTTGACGTCGCGGGATACTGGGAAGCGAATGCCGAGACGTGGACCCGGCACTCACGCGCTGGCTACGACATCTATCGCGATGCGCTGAATACGCCGGCGTTCCTCGCCATGCTGCCGCCGGTCCAGGGCCTTGCCGGGCTCGATGTCGGCTGCGGCGAGGGCGCCAACACGCGACAGCTCGCCCGTCTCGGCGCGAGAATGCATGGCGCCGATATCGCGCCGACATTTATCCGGCATGCGCAGGTCTCGGAGGAAGCGGAACCCCTGGGCATCGTCTTCCAGTTGGGCGACGGCATGGATCTGCCGTTTGCCGAGGGGTCGTTCGACTTCGCGACATGCTTCATGGCGCTGATGGACATGCCGGATCAGGCTCGCGTCCTGCGGGAAATCCATCGCGTGCTCCGGCCGGGTGCCTTCCTGCAGTTCTCCATTCTGCATCCCTGTTTCGTCCCGCCGCACCGCAAGGTGCTGCGCGAGCCTGACGGTCGCGTGCGGGCCATCGAGATCGGCGGCTACTTCGAAGCCATCGACGGTCGCGTCGATACCTTCTGGTTCGAGGCGATTCCGGCCGACGAACGCGCCGCGGTCGCGCCGTTCCGCACGCCCCGGTTCCATCGCACGCTTAGCGAATGGGTGACGATGATCTGTGGGGCGGGATTGGCGATCGAACAGTTCGGCGAGCCTTGTGCCAGTCCGGAACTGGCCAAGGCGGAACCGGTCGTGGCCGACACCCGGGTCGCGCCGCTCTTTCTTCATGTCCGGGCGCGCAAGCCAGGCCCGGCTAGCCTCTGATCTCGCGCGTTATGCTTTGACGAGCCGCACCGCGCCCTTGCCGTGGACCTCCGCCTCTTGAAACTCGCGTGGCCCTTGCGTCCGATCACCGGGTGATGCCTCATCAAGGTATAAGGAGGAAGAAACAGTGCCCAGCCAACTCCGGTTTTCCGTGCTCGTGCTGCCGAACGTGCCGTGGCCCGAACTTCTGCGCCGCTGCCGCGAAGTCGAGGAGCTTGGTTTCGATTCGATCGGTCTCGCCGATCATCTCGTCGATTGGGCTGGCGGAAAAGGACCCTGGTTCGAGCTGTGGACGCATGTTGCCGCCGTCGCCCAGGCGACCACCCGCATCCGCCTGACGACCCTGGTCGCCCAGATTCCCCTGCGCAATCCCGCCCACTTTGCGCAGCAGGCGCTGACCGTCGATCACATTTCCGGCGGTCGGCTCGACGTGGGCCTTGGCACCGGCCTGGTGATCGATCCCTCGTATCGGATGATGGGCATCGAGAACTGGAGCACCAGGGAGCGGGTCGCCCGCTTCGGTGAGTATGTCGAGATCGTCGACCGGCTGATGTCGCAGGAGGAGACGACGTTCAAGGGGCGCTTCTATCAGGTCGATGGCGCGGCGCTCAGGCCGCGCCCCGTCCAGTCGCCGCGCCCGCCCATCATGATCGCCGCGATGGGACCGGTCATGCTGCGGCACACCGCGCGCCATGCCGATATCTGGAACAGCATCAGCTTCGCCAAGACCTTCGAGGAACAGCTCGAGGAGACGCGCGGACGCGTGGCCGCCCTCGATGTCCGTTGCGCCGAGATCGGGCGCGATCCGGCCACGCTCCGGCGCTCCTATCTCATGTTCGACGCCGCGGCCCGCCAGAGCGGCGGCAGGGTCAACTATTACGACTCGGAGGAAGCTTTTACGCGGATGGTCGAGCAGGTGATCGCGCTCGGCATCACGGAGATTGCCCTCTATTACCCCATCGCGGACGAGCAAAAGCCGGTGTTCGAGCGCATCGCGCGCAACGTCCTGCCGGCGATGCGGGCGGCGCACAAATAATGGCTCAGGCGCTGCGCGCCAGTCGCGCGTCCTTCCAGGCAAAGTAGCGCATGGCGATCGGCAGAAACCACGGATTGCCGCGATAAAACGGCAGGGTGGTAAACGCGGCCGACTCGAAGGCGCTGGCCTCGGTCGGCAGGACGATCCCATCGGAACGCCGGCGAAATTGTAGCCCATGCCGTACCAGATGCCGTCGTGGCATCCGATATGCGGCATCATGTCGAAGGTGCCGGCACACTGCCCCGTCCAGACATGGCTGAGCTTGACGTCGGCAAGGTCGGGCAGTGCCTGCCTGAGGCGTCCGTGCAGGAGCACGGCGATGGCCGCAGGATCTTTTAGGCCGTTGGCCGTGGCGCCGCCGAACAGCAGGCGCGGCGAGTCTGGCGCCGGCCGGAAAAAATCGATGTCGAGGTTGGAATCGATCACCGTGCGCCGGTGTGGCAGCTGCTTTTGCAGCAGCTCCGGCGGCAGCGGCTCGGTCGCCGCCATATAGCCAGTGAAGGGAATCACGCGCCGTGCATGCCAGGGCAGGCTCCTGGGCGTGTAGCCGTTGGTCGCCACGACCACGTCGCGCGCGCGTGTCTCGCCGGTGGTCGTGGTGACGCGGAAGCCTTCGTTGGTCTGCGCGACCGCGGTGACCTCGCAGTTGCCGAAAATCGCGACGCCGGCCGACAGGGCGCGCTCCATCAGGCCGCGGTGGTAGAGGCCAGGATGCAACGATCCGAGATCGGGAATGACGGCGCCGCCCTGGTAGAGGTCGGTCGCCATTTCCTCCCGCATCCGGGCGCGCGGCAGCATGGCGTAGGGCAGTCCGAGATCGGCCTTCATGCCGGCCAGCTCGCGTTCCAGCCCGGCATAGTGGGCGGTCGACGTCGCCGCGATCAGGCGGCCGCAGCGGGCGGCGTGGCAGTCGATGCCTTCCTCTTCGATGAAGGCGAGCGTGCTCTCATAGGCCATCGACAGGTCGCGATAGATGGCGGAGGCGTAGTCGGTGCCCTTGGCGGCTTTCAGGTCGACGTACGATTTCTTGAGCGTGCGTCCCAGGAAGCCGGCGTTGCGGCGCGACGCCCCGTAACCCGGTCGTTCCTTGTCGAACACCGCGACGCTTCGTCCGGCCCGCGCCAGCGTGAGCGCCGCGCGCAACCCGGTGTAGCCCGACCCGACGACGACCGCGTCGTAGGAGGGCGCGGGCGCGCCGCTCGCACTCTCGGCGAGCGGTGCCGCGTCCCACCAGTAGGGCGCGTTCCTGAAGTCGGTGGTCAGCAGGTCTTTCATCAAGCGAGTTTCCACGGCGAAATTTCACGCATACCCGGCGGCTTGGCCACAAATTTCGATGTAGGATCGAGTGGCCACCAGGGAGAGCCAGATGCGGATGCAGCCAATGGTCATCGGCCATCACTACATGGCATCAGCCGGCCAGTATCTCGCCACCGAAGCGGCGCACGCCATTCTGCGCGCCGGCGGCAATGCGATCGATGCCGGCGTCGCCGGCGGTATCGCGCTGGGTGTCGTGCATAGCGACCAGGTCCAGTTCTCCGGCGTGGCACCAATGCTGATTTACCTGGCCGACCGCGACGAAACCGTGTCGATCGCCGGCCTCGGCTGGTGGCCGAAGGCGCTCAACATCGAGAAGTTCATCCGCGACCACAACGGCACGATCCCCTTGGGCCTCCTGCGCACCGTGGTTCCAGCAGCGCCCGACGCCTGGATCCTGGCGCTGCAGCGCTACGGCACCATGAGCTTCGGCGACGTCGCGGAGTCGGCCATCCGCTACGCCCGTGATGGCTTTGCGGTGCATACCGTCATGGCGACGTTCCTGCAGGACAAGGTCGACGACTATCGGCGTTGGCCGCAGAACACCGCAATCTATCACCGCGACGGCGCGCCGCTCAGCGAAGGCGACCGGCTGGTGCAGGCCGATCTCGGCCGCACGATACAGTTCATGGTTGACCAGGAAAAAGCCGCGGCGAGCAGGGGCCGCGACGCCGGCCTGGCGGCGGCGCGCGACGCCTTCTATCGCGGCGACATCGCACAGACGATCGCCAAGTATCACCGCGACAATGGCGGGCTGCTGACTGAGCAGGATCTCGCCGAATACCGCTCCGAGGTCGAGAAGCCGCAGCACTTCACCTTCAAGGGTACCGACGTGTTGAGCTGCGGTCCCTGGTGCCAGGGGCCGGTGCTGCTGCAGATGCTGTCGATGCTGAACGAGGTCGACTTGAAAGCGCTCGGCCACAATTCGAAAGAGTACGTCCACTTGCTGGCCGAGGTCATGAACCTCTGCTTCGCCGACCGCGAGCGTTACTATGGCGATCCGCGCTTCGTCGATGTGCCGATGGAGACGCTGCTGTCGCGCACCTATGCGCAGGAGCGGCTGAAGACGATCCGCAGCGATCGCGCCTTCGGCGAGATGCCGCCGCCTGGTGCCGTCGCCGGTCATGTCGCCGGCCGCGCCGGGAAGCCGTCGGTTGCGGTGGGCGAGCCGGGACTGCCGGGCGACACCTCCTATGTCTGCGTCGTCGATTCGGCGGGCAACGCCTTTTCGGCGACGCCGAGCGACGTGTCCTGGGAAGGGCCGGTCATTCCCGGCCTCGGGCTCTGCCCGTCGTCGCGCGGCTCGCAGTCCTGGGGCGATCCTGGCCATGCCTCCGTTGCAGCACCAGGCAAGCGGCCCAGGCTCACGCCCAACCCATCGATGGCGATGCGCAAGGGCGAATTCCTGATGCCGTTCGGCTCGCCGGGCTCGTCAATCATCTGGTCTTCGGCATGGATATCCAGCAGGCGGTCGAGGCGCCGCGCTTCATCACCCGCAACTTCCCCGACAGTTTCGAGCCGCACACCTATTATCCCGGCCGCGTCGATCTCGAGCAGGGGATCGGCCGGCCGACGGGCGATGCCCTTGAGGCCATCGGCCACAAGGTGAACTGGCTCCCCGATCTCTCCCTCAAGACCGCCAGCGTCTGCGCCGTCTCCGCCGACCTCAAGGGCGGCAGGCTCTACGGCGCGGCGGATCCGCGCCGCACCGGCCGGGCGATGGGCTGGTAAAGGCTTAGTTTCACGCCGCTTCGACGAGACGCATCGCACCCTTACCCTTGCCGCGCACCTCGGCCTCCTCGTATTCCGCGGCGGCAATCGCGCGATCGAGCGCGGCGCGCAGCTCCTTTGCGGACTCCAGCGTGATCTCGACGGCGGCGCGGGCGCCGGCGTCGAGGCTGGTGTTGAAGAAGTCGAGCGTGATCACGTCGCCCAGCGGCGCATGGCGCGCATGGTCGTAGGCGACGACCGATTGCGTCAGCGGAAACCACTCGTCACCGCGCTTGGCCATGCCTTCGGCGCGGGCGATCTCGACGATGGAGGTACACATGCTGCGCCTCCTACTTTGCCAGATGCTTGCCGAAAAAGGCGAACACCTTGCTCCAGCCATCCATGGCCTGCTCCGGCCGGTAGAGCGGCCGGTGCCAGTAGAAGAAGCCGTGACCGGCGCCGTCGTAGCGATGGAACTCGTGGTTCTTGCCGTGCTTCTTCAGTTCGGCCTCGTGCCGGTCGACCTCTTCGGGGCTGGGCGCCCGGTCGTCGTTGCCGAACAGGCCGAGCAGCGGGCAGGAGAGGTCCTTGGTCATGTCGAGCGGCTGTACCGGCGTCTTGGCGTTCAGCGTCTCCTTGGGCATCACCACGCGGCCGCCCCACAGGTCGACGACGGCATCGATGTCTTTCTTCTGGCAGGCATAGATGAAGGCGTGCCGGCCGCCGGAACAGGAGCCGAACAGCCCGACCTTGCCGTTGTGCTCGGGTTGGCTGCGCATCCAGGCCACGGCGGCGGCGGTGTCGCCCACCATCTGGGCATCGGCGATGCCACCGTCGGCGCGCACCTTGGCCGCGACGTCATCGGGATTGCCGTCGCTGCCGCCACCCTGCTCGCGCTGATAGAGATTTGCGCAGATCGCCATGTAGCCGTGATGCGCAAACCGGCGGGTCGTCTCGATATAGAGTTCGCTCCAGCCCGGCAGGTGATGGATCAGCACGACGCCGGGGAAGGGGCCCTTGCCCTCGGGCTTCGCCACGTAGGCGGTGATCGGCGTTCCCTTGTCGCCTTTGAGGGTCACGTTCTCAGCAGTCATGCCTCGGTAGAATGACATCGGGTTTCCTCCTCTGGAGGCGCCGATCTTGGCATGTGGAGATCGACCCGCGCTACGGCAGACCCAGATTCCTGAAGTTCGCATGGCCCTTGTCGTGGCGGGTCAGCGTGTCTCGTCTCCGCCAAGGAGGCGTACCAGCATGTGTCGGATATGATCCTGCCCGCCGAAAAACACGGCAAGAATGCGGACCTTGCGTGCCGTCCGATCGACGTCGAACCAGTAGATTGCTTGAGCGACGGCAAGAAAGCGGATCCCCGGCAAGACGTCGTCGCGCGCCGCTCCCCGCAAGGGAAAGCTTGTCAGTTGATCGGCAGCCTTGCGGATGTCCATGATGCGCCGTGCGGCATGGTTCAAGGCTTCGTCGGTGTCCTCGCCGAAAGCCACATAGCTCTCGAACAAGTGGTCGAAGATCAGCCCGAAGTCGCGTTCGGCGTCCGCCGAGAATTCAATCGCGAACCGCACGCGCCCGGCGTTTCTCGTCGATCATTCTGGAGAGCCGTCCATCCATCCGGGCGGCCGAGAGGAATTGGCCCGAACGCCGCTTGTCGAGGATCTCGGCCAGCGCGGCCCGCTCCAGAGCTTCACCATTCATCTTGTCGCGAAGAAGCTCCACGCCCTGCTGCAGGACGGCGCTGACGCTGGCGAAGCGGCCCGAATCGACGAGCGTCTTGGCAAAGGAATGCTGATCGTCGGTGAGCGAGATCGAGGATTTTACCGTCATGGGTCAACTTTTCGGTCGGAGCAGGCACGATCGACGGTAGTACCAGGTCGTACCGCTCGTCAAGGTTCGAGACCGGCCGGCGGGCACCACTACAACAGCCCGAGGCTCCTGAAGCTCGCATGGCCCTTGCGGCCGATCACGAGATGATCATGGATCGAGATGCCGAGCGCTTCTGCCGCCTTGCGGATCTCCTTCGTCATCTCGATGTCGTCCCGCGACGGCTTGGGATCGCCCGAGGGATGGTTGTGCACCAGGATCAGCGCCGCGGCATTGAGCGCCAGCGCGCGCTTCACCACCTCGCGCGGGTAGACCGGCGTGTGGTCGATGGTGCCGCGCTGCTGCACCTCGTCGGCGATCAGCACGTTCTTGCGGTCGAGGAACAGGATGCGGAACTGCTCGG
>LNFM01012882.1_pt1 | contig 10834 bp, 11 predicted proteins | sample 596031 | NCBI WGS metagenome assembly LNFM01 (sample SAMN04254537, study PRJNA301005) | activated carbon metagenome | isolation source: dual media filters at the Ann Arbor, Michigan drinking water treatment plant | place: USA: Ann Arbor | reverse complement strand
GGCGTGCCACTGGTGGAGGCGATCGAGCGCCAGGTCTGGGGCCAGGGCTTTCCGCCGCCGCTGTTCGACAACGAGTTCGCCGTGGCCGAGCAGCGACTGATCAAGGACACGCACCTGAAACTGGTGCTCGAACTGGATGGCCGACGTTTCAGCGCCATCTGGTTCCGCCACACCGAGACGCTGCCGACGCGGGTGCGACTGGCCTACCGACCGATGATCGACGAGTACCAGGGGCAGCGCAGAGTCACGCTATGCGTCGAGCATCGGGGATGAAGGGAGCGCGCCACGTGATTTTCGATCTCGCTGCGGTTCACGCTGGCGCGTGACTGACGTACGATCGCGCCGGCCGGTCTTTCGATCGACAGAGCGCCTGGCGGTCGCATGCAAAGTTCGCGGACCATCGCGCCCGGCGCTGACGAACAAGAACCCAGAGGGGGTTTCATGAAGAAACTGATCATCGCCTTGACGGCCAGCGTCGTGCTTGGTTCAGGATGCACGTTGATCCGCGACCGGCAGATCGATCCTCGCGCCGGCGTCGACGGCTACGAGCCGACGCTTGTCACGCGGCCGCGGCCCACGGCGCCGAACATGTTCGTCGATCGCAACGAATTCCTGTTCGTCGACCAGGAGCCGATCCGCCTGTTCCGCAGCAGGCCGAAGGGCGAGAAGGAAACGGTCGAAGTGGTGTGGGCGCTGCCGGCGCGCAGCAACTTCACTTTCGCAGCCGACGGCGTCCGCTTCACCAATCCGCCGCCTGAACTTAAGTGCAAGGGCAGCGGCAAGCTGTTCTCGTGCTCGTTCCTGATGGTGCCGGACCGCATGATGACCTACAAGTACGAGGTCACGGTGATGGACGGTCAGCGTCGCCTGCAGGTATTGGACCCGACCGTCGTCAGCATGCCTTAGCCCGAGCGGCAGCCGGCATGGCGCTTCGCTATGCCCGACCGGCGCAATCGACGAGCCAGTCCCGGGCCTGCTCGGTCGCCTGTTCCGCGGTGAGCGTGGGCGGCGGCGCCGCGCTGTGCGAGCGGGCCCGCTCCACCAGCGGCAGGACGAAGGCGGCATCGGCCGGATCCCGCCCCAGGCCCATCTTGGTCATCAACGCCTGCGCGGCATCGAAGAACTGCAGCGCGTGCTGCCACTGCCCTCTTGCGCTGGCCAGACCGGCGCACACATCCAGTGCGCTTTGCGTCAGCACCATCGAGCCCACGCGCGTGGCCACGTCCAGCGTGTCGAGCAGCAGCGCCGGAACGCGCTTCAGATCGCCTGCGCCGATCGACGTCATGGCCAGGTTGAGAAGCCCGATCGCCATCGTTTCGTCGTCCTTCAACTCGCGGGCGATCTGCACCGTCCTGTCGTAAAGCGGGGCGGCGACGTCCAGCCGACCCGCGGTGCGGTGCAGCTGCGCCAGACTGTTGATTGCAGCCGCCACCTCGCGCGGATTGCCCTGCGCCTGCGTCAATTGCACGGCTTCTTCGAGGTGGCGTTGTGCCGCATCGACATTGCCTCGCCCGAGGCAGACCATACCGAGAACCTGCAGCGCGCCGGCCACCCAGCGCATGCTGGCGGTCTCGCGGCCGATCGACACGCACTCGTCCAGGTGGCCCTGTGCTTCTGCATAGCGCCCCATGTAGTAGCTGAGTTGTCCGGCCACGAACAGCGCACGGCAGCGGGCATCGTCGCGCTGCTGTGCCGAACTGCGGGCCAGCGCCTGGGCAGTCAGCCGGTAGCCGAGCATCAGCAAGCCGCGATTGACCCAGTAGGCCGGCAGCGCAAGTACCAGCCGCAGACCGAGTCCGGGATCGACATCGGGCGCATCGGCAGCCGCATGGGCAGCCAGCAGGTTGTCGCGTTCAGTGTCGAGCCGGCCGAGCCAGGCGGCCTGCTGCGGCCCGCCTAGTTCGCGGCGGGCCTGCTCGGCGAGCAACACGAAGCAGGCGAGGTGCCGGGCGCGTGTGGCGGCCGCCTGCGGACCTGCCGCCAGCTGCTCGGCGGCGTAATGGCGCACGGTGTCGAGCATCCGGTAGCGGCCGCTGTCGGGCTCGACGACGACCAGCGACTTCTCGACCAGGCGAGCCAGCAGATCGAGTACGTCCTCCTGCGCAATCTCGTCGCCTGCGGCAACCTCCTCGGCCGCCTCGAGCGTGCAGCCGCCGGCAAACACCGACAGCCGCCCGAACGCCGCGCGCTCCTGCGCCGTGAGCAGGTCATAGCTCCAGTCGATCAGCGCTCGCAGCGTGCGCTGGCGCGGCAGCACGGTCCGATCACCGGTTGTGAGCAGGCGGAATCGGTCGTTCAGGCGACTGGCGATTGCATCGGCCGACAGCACGCGCATCCGGGCCGCCGCCAACTCGATCGCCAGCGCAATGCCGTCGAGCCGGTGGCAGATGTCGGCGACGGCCGCCGCGTTCTGCGGGGTCAAATGGAACGACGGCTGCACCGCGGTGGCGCGGTCGACAAACAGTCGCACCGACTCGTGTCGGGTCAGCCGATCGAGCGCAACGTCATCGGGTGTCGGCGCAGAAAGTGGCTGCAACTGGAAGATGCGCTCGCCGGCCACCTGCAGCGCATCGCGGCTCGAGGCCAGCACGGTGACACGCGGCCCCGATTGCAGCAGGCGCTTGGCCAGATCGGCCGCCGCATGGACCAGGTGCTCGCAGTTGTCGAGGATCAGCAACAGCTCGCGGTCACGCACGAATCGCAGCAGTGCATCGACGACGCTGCCACCGGCCTCTTCCTTGACCCCCAGCACGCCGGCCACCGCCTGCGCCACCGCCGCCGGATCGGTCAGCGGTGCGAGTTCGACCAGCCACACGCCGTCTGCGTAATCGTCGAGCACCTCGGCGCCCAGTTGCACCGACAAACGCGATTTGCCGATGCCACCCATCGCCAGCAGGGTCACGAGGCGGTTCGCCCGCAGCAACGCCTTGACCTCCTCGATCTCCTTCTCTCGTCCGATGAAGGAGTTGAGCTGCTGCGCCAGGTTGTTCGGCGTGCTGGCCAGCGAACGCAGCGCCGGGAAGTCGGCACGTAGACGACCATGCACAAGCTGGAACAGGCGCTCGGGCGTCGTGAGGTCACGCAGGCGCACCACGCCGAGATCGCGGAGCGAGGCACCCGTCGGCAGCCGCGTGCCGGCCCGCTCGGCCACCGGCTGGGACAGCAAGACCTGGCCGCCATGAGCCGCTTGCATCACGCGGGCGGCGCGGTTGACCGCCGGACCGAAGTAGTCCCCGTCGCGGCGCTGGTCCACGCCCAAGTGCAGGCCGCAGCGCAGACTCAGCGGCAACAGGCCCTGCGGCGGCTCGATCATCGCCAGCTGCAACTGCAACGTCGCCGCCAGCGCCGCTGCAGCGTCGTCGAAGGCCGCGTGGATGCCGTCGCCGGTCATCTTCACCACCCGGCCGCCGTGCTGCTCGACGGTCGCGCGCGCGAGCTGGTCATGGCGCGCCAAGGCCGGGCCGATGCGTTCGGGCTCTGTCTCCCACAGACGCGTGCTGCCCTCGATGTCCGAGAACAGATAAGTGACGGCGGAAGCGGACTCGGACACGGCGCGGGAGGTTCAGGACAGCCTTGCGGGCATGTTACGTGTCTGCCGCCCTCCCGCGCGTCACCGCGGGTTGACGATAGCGATTGGCGCAAGCAGTCCGCCGCCGACGCGCGGAAGCGTCGTTCAGTGCAGACACGCAGGGCGCGTGTTACGGCTTACCTATAATCCGCGCCTTTGCTCCCCCGAGACTGCCATGGAAGCCGAACGCCTGAACCAGATCGCCGCCACCGCCGCCTCGCTGACGCAGCGCACGGTCGAGTTGCGGAGGTATCTTTGACGTCGATACCAAGGAACAGCGGTTGGCGGTTGTAGCAAGCGAGTTGGAAGACCCGAAGATCTGGGACGACCCCAAGCGCGCGCAGGAACTGGGCCGCGAAAAAAAGATCCTCGATGACGTTGTCGGCCGCATGCAGCGGCTCACCGGCAGCCTGACCGACGCGGTCGAGCTGTTCGACATGGCGCAGGCCGATGGCGAGACCGGCGACGACGGCATGCTTGTTTCGGTCGAGGCCGATCTGGCCAAGCTCGGCAAGGAAGTTGCGGATCTCGAGTTCCAGCGGATGTTCAACAACCCGCTAGACCCCAGCAATTGCTTCATCGAGATCCAGGCCGGCGCCGGCGGCACCGAGGCGCAAGACTGGGCCGGCATGCTGGAGCGCATGTACCTGCGCTACGCCGAACGCAAGGACTTCCAGGCGGAGCTGCTGGAGGAATCCGAGGGCGAGGTGGCCGGCATCAAGGGCGCCACGATCAAGATCTCGGGCAGCTATGCCTATGGCACGTTGCGCACCGAGACGGGAATCCATCGGCTGGTGCGCAAGTCGCCATTTGACTCCAACGCGCGCCGTCACACGTCGTTCGCCAGCGTGTTCGTCTATCCCGAAGTCGACGACTCCATCGAGGTGGACATCAATCCGGCCGATCTGCGCATCGACGTCTACCGCGCCTCGGGCGCCGGCGGCCAGCACGTCAACAAGACGGAATCGGCCGTGCGCATCACCCATCTTCCCTCGGGCATCGTGGTCGCCAGCCAGAACGACCGCAGCCAGCATCGCAACCGGGCCGAGGCCATGGCCATGCTGAAGTCGAAGCTGTTCGAAATGGAGCTGCGCAAGCGCCAGGTCGAGCAGACCAAGCTGGAAGAGAGCAAGTCCGACATCGGCTGGGGCCACCAGATCCGCAGTTACGTGCTGGATCAGTCGCGCATCAAGGACCTGCGGACCAACGTGGAGGTCGGCAACACGCAGGCCGTGCTCGATGGCGATCTCGACGGGTTTATCGAGGCGAGCCTGAAGCAAGGCGTGTGATGCCACAGGTCGATGCCAGTGGACCTTTCGCGCCGATCGCACGACCGGAGCTGCTCGACCTGCCCGATTGCATCGTTGGCCCACGCGTGCTGCTGCGCGCCTACCGACCCGACGATGACGCGGCGGGTTTTGCCGCGCTGAGCGCGCACCGTGACGAGCTGATGCGGTGGATGAGCTGGCCCTCGTCCCACCAGAGCGTCCAGGACACCGCTTCGTATGTGCGGCGGATGGCGGCCAAATTTGCGCTGCGCGAGGTGCTCGTCATGGGCATCTGGCGCCGTGCCAATGGCGAGTATCTCGGCGGCACCGGATTTCATGCCTTCAACTGGCAGGTGCCGAGCGGGGAGTTTGGCTACTTCCTGCTACCGCCGGCTCGTGGCCAGGGTCTGGCGACCGAGGCGCTGAAGCTCGTGATCGACTACGGCTTTCGCTGCGTAGGCTTCAACCGCATTTGGGGCGACTGCGACATTGAGAACGCGGCCAGCGCCGCGGTAATGCGGCGCGCCGGTCTGCGGCACGAGGCGACAATGCGGCACGACACGCGAGACCATCACGGCAAGCTGCGCACGTCACTGCGCTTTGCCCTCGGCTGGGACGAGTACTCGGCGTGGCGCGACGCGCATGCCCTCACCGCCTTCGCCGCCTCGCAGGAGCCCTAGACCATGATCTTGACCATCCTCACCGGCGCTTCACGCGGCTTGGGCCGCGCGATGGCGTCGCAGTTGCTTTCGGACGACAGCCTGTTGCTGACTATCGAGCGTCGGCCCGATCCCACGTTGCGTGACGAGGCAGCCCAGGCCGGTACGCGGCTGGAGCAGTGGGCACTGGATGTCGCTCATGATGTCGGCGTCGCGGCGCGCCTTGAAGCCTGGCTGCACCAGCAGCCAGGCAACCCGATCACTCGTGCCACGCTGATCAACAATGCCGGTGCGATCGGCACGGTCGGACCCATCGATCGGGCGACCGCGGATGAGGTCGCCACCGTGTTGCGGGTCGGACTTGAAGCACCGATGAATCTCGCTGGCGCCTTCCTGCGCGCGACGGCAAGCTGGACCGCTGAGCGCCGCGTGCTCAACATCTCATCCGGCGCCGGGCGCAACCCGATCGCCGGCTGGGCCGCCTATTGCGCCGCGAAGGCTGGGCTCGATCACTTCTCGCGCGTCACCGCTCTCGACGAGGCACGCCGGCCCAACGGCGCACGCATCGTTTCGCTGGCGCCCGGCGTGATCGACACGGCCATGCAGGGCCAGCTGCGCAGCGCCGATGCCGATGGCTTTCCCGACCAGCAGCGCTTCCTCGACTTGCACGCGAAGGCGCAGCTCGCTTCACCGGCGGACGCCGCCGCCAAGGTGCTCGCGTACCTGGCACGCGCCGATTTCGGCAAGAACCCCGTCGCCGACGTGCGCGACGCTTGAAGAGACCTTAGATGAACGACACCACCCCGGCGCCCGCCGACGAGAACCAGATCATTGCGGAGCGGCGCGCCAAGCTGGCCCGCCTGAGGCAGGCGGGCCCGGCGTTTCCCAACGACTTCGATCGCACCCACCATGCGGGCGATCTGGTGGCGCGCTACGGCCACATGGACCGAGAAGCACTGGCGGCGGAAAAAGTGGAAGTGGCGCTGGCGGGTCGCATGATGCTCAAGCGCGTGATGGGCAAGGCGAGTTTCGCCACGATCCAGGACGGCTCAGGCCGCATCCAGTTCTACGTGGCCGATGACGACACCGGTGCCGCGGCGCACGAGGCGTTCAAGCAGTGGGACATGGGCGACATCATTGCCGCCCGCGGGGTCCTGTTCAAGACGCAGAAAGGCGAACTGTCGGTGCGCTGCCGTCAACTGCGCCTGCTGACCAAGAGCTTGCGACCGCTGCCCGACAAGTTTCACGGGCTGGAAGACAAGGAGGCGCGCTATCGGCAGCGCTACGTGGATCTGATCGTGAATGACGAGTCGCGCCGCGCCTTCATCGTGCGCAGCAAGACCATCGCCGCGATGCGCGAGTTCATGGTCGGCGAGGGATTTCTCGAAGTCGAGACGCCGATGCTGCAGGTGATCCCGGGCGGCGCGGCGGCCAAGCCCTTCGTCACCCACCATAACGCGCTCGACATCGACATGTTCCTGCGCATCGCACCTGAGCTGTTCCTGAAGCGCCTGGTGGTGGGCGGCTTCGAGCGCGTGTTCGAGATCAATCGAAACTTTCGCAACGAGGGGTTGAGCGTGCGCCATAACCCCGAGTTCACCATGATGGAGTTCTACGCCGCCTACCACGAGTATCAGTGGATGATGGACTTCACCGAGAGGCTGCTGCGCCATTGCGCGATCGCCGCCACCGGCTCGGCGGTAATCAACTACCAGGGACAGACGATCGACCTGTCCCAGCCATTTGCCCGCCTCACCAGCGCCGAGGCGATAAAGGCGCACGCGCCCCAGTACACCGACGAACAGCTGCTCAACCGCAACTTCCTGCACGCCGAACTCGCGCGCCTGGGCAGCAATCACTCGAAGGAGGCCGGCTTGGGCGCACTGCAGCTGGCGCTGTTCGAAGAGGTGGCCGAGAGCAAGCTGATCCAGCCGACCTTCATCGTCGACTACCCGGTGGAAGTGTCGCCATTGGCACGTGCCTCTGATTCGCGGCCAGAGATCACCGAGCGCTTTGAGCTTTTCATCGCGGGCCGCGAGACCGCCAACGGCTTTTCCGAGCTCAACGACGCCGAAGATCAGGCCACGCGCTTTGCCGAACAGGTCAAGGCCAAGGACGCCGGCGACGAAGAGGCCATGTTTTATGACGCCGACTTCGTGCGAGCGCTGGAGTACGGTCTGCCGCCGACTGCCGGGTGCGGCGTGGGGGTGGACCGCTTCATCATGCTGCTGGCAGATGCGCCGAGCATCCGCGACGTCATCCTGTTTCCGCACATGCGGCCGGAGGACCGTTGAGCTCGCGTCCCGTACCCGACTTGACGCTGGCGCCGCGCATCGACGCCCTGCGCGCCTTGCTGGCGATGCGAGCGGCGGACCCACCGCCGGATGACTGGCTGCCGGTGGTGGTGGGCGGACACGAGGTCGGCGTGGCGCATCCGGACGTCGCCACGTTCCTCGGCACCCAGGCCAACCATTTCGTCCTGCTTGACTATCGACTCGTGCTCGAGGATGCAGGGCTCGACGCCGCTGGGCGCAGCGCCTTGCTCGCAGGCGCCGCCCAGGCCCTGCGCGATGCCGGCCTGCTGCCCGGCTGGCGCAACGAATTGCTCGATGTGCGGCCGCATCCGGATCAGCCAGCAGTCGCCACGCTGGAGCGTGCCGCCTGCCGCACGCTGGGCATCACCACCACCGCGGTGCACCTGAACGCGTTCACCCCGGACGGTCACGTGATCGTCGCGCGCCGCGCCGATCACAAGCAGATCGACCCGGGCAAGTGGGACAACCTGGTGGGCGGCATGGTCCCGGCCGGTGAGTCCGAAGAGCTCGCGATCGCGCGCGAAGCGCAGGAGGAAGCCGGGCTCGATCTGGCCGGTCGGCCGGTCACGCGGGGCGGCCGCGTGCATGTGACGCGCATCGTGCCCGAGGGCTATCAGTCGGAGATCGTGCAGGTATTCGACACCGTGCTGCCCGACGGCATCTCCTTGGCCAACCAGGACGGCGAGGTCGCGGCGATCGAGCGGCGCGATGTCGAGGCAATCCTGTCGGCGATCCAGAGCGACCAGTTCACGCTTGAAGCGGCACTCGTCCTGCTGGACGGCCTGCGGCGGCGCTGCTAGATGGACCCTGTCGTCCTGTTCTTCGTGCTGGGCCTGCTGGCGAAGGTTGCCAAGAGTGACCTGCGCCTGCCCGAGTCGATGTACGAGGCGCTGTCGATCTATCTTCTGCTGGCGATCGGTATCAAGGGCGGTGTCGAGCTGGCGCAGCAGCCGATCGGCGCCGTCTTGCCCCAGGCGGCGGCTGCCGTGGCGCTGGGTGCGTTGATCCCGTTCCTGCTGTTTCCGGTCCTCAGTCGTCTGGGCAAGCTGCCACGCGCAGATGCCGCGGCCATCGCTGCGCACTACGGCTCGGTGTCGGTGGTGACCTTTGCCGTCGCGCTGTCGTACCTGCTCAAGCAGAACATCGCGAGCGAGAGCTACATGCCGCTGCTGGTGGCCCTGATGGAGGCGCCGGGCATCATCGCCGGCATCGTGCTCGCCCGCATGGGCGGTGGCCAACGCGTGGCCTGGGGCTCGTTGGCACATGAAGTGGTGTTCGGCAAGAGTGTGCTGCTGCTGCTGGGCGGCATCGGCATCGGCGTGGTGGCCGGGCCGCAGCAGATCGCACCGATCGAGCCGTTCTTCATGGGCCTGTTCAAGGGGGTCCTGGCACTGTTTCTGCTGGAAATGGGCCTGGTGGCGGGCAGCCGTCTGGGCGACCTGCGGCGCGCCGGTCCATTCCTGGTCGTGTTCGCCGTTGTCGCGCCGATTACCCTCGGCTTGATCGGCGCCCTGGTGGGCCATCTGATCGGCCTGTCACTCGGAGGTACCGCACTGCTGGCGGCGTTGGCGGCGAGTGCCAGCTACATCGCTGCACCGACGGCGATGCGCATCGCCGTGCCGGAGGCCAATCCGGCGCTGTCGATCGGCATGGCACTCGGGGTGACGTTTCCCTTCAACATCACTCTTGGTATCCCCTTGTACCTGATGATGGCGCGCTGGGTCGGTGGCTAAGGATGAACTTCAACGTACGCGCCGCTCGACACGGTCCGGCTCGATTAGGTGAACACTGACATGCCCACCCACGCCAAGAAGCTGCTCGTCATCATTGCGGAGGCGGCGCTCGAGAAGCAGCTCGTGCGCGATGCGCGTCGGTTTGGCGCGCTCGGCTACACGATCTACGACGTGCGCGGCGGCGGTGAAACCGGGGAGCGCGCGGCGCAATGGGATGCGGATCGGCTGGTCGAGATGAAGGTGATCTGCGACGACAGCGTCGCCATCGGCTTGGCCGAGCACGTCCTGCAGACCTACGCCCCGAACTTTGCCGTCACCTTGTTCACCGCGGACGTCGGCGTGTTCCGGCCGCAAAAGTTCTGAGCGCCCGGCGCAATCGCCCGTGCAGACCGTGGCCGTACACCGCACTGCCGCTATCGATCCCGCCAAGGTCGTGCGCCTGATGCTGGCGTTCTTCGGCGACAGTGAGGTCCCGCGCGCTGCCAGCATCCACGCCGATGACCTGCCGGAACCGTACCGCCGCCTGCTGGCCCACCATGGCCACATGACGCAGGTGTTGAACGCAAGACACGGCGCGGCCTTGCGCGTGCTGCCTTACCGCATTCGACGCGAGGGCGACATGTATGGTCGGCGTCTCGACCTCTTTGCCGAGGGCGATGACCGACCCGTGATGACCGGCATCATGATCTTCAACCTCGCCCTGGTCGGCGGCAGCGTGCGCGACGAGATCACCGCGGCCGGCGCACCGCTGGGCGAGATCTTGATCCGTCATCGCATCCTGCGACGAGTCGTCGCCGATGCATTCCTGCGGTTTGATCAGGACGATCCGCTGGTGGCGCGCTTCGGACGGGTCGACCAGCCGGCGTACGGTCGACTGGCTACGATCGATTGCGATCAGCGACCGGCGGTGGACTTGCTGGAGATCTTGCGGCCCTGAGGGCGCCATGCGCGCCGAGGCGCACCCATGAAGGGGTTGCCCGACGATGTGCCGTGACCGCTAGGCCGCCTCGTCGATCCAAGCCATTTGGATCGCTTCAAGAATCTTCTCTCCAGAGCGCTGCGGATCGTCGCCGAAGCCGTCGAGCTCGCAGACCCAGCGATGCAGGTCGGTGAAGCGCACGGTCTTGGGGTCGATGTCAGGGTGGGCCTCGACCAGGGCGATGGCGATGTCGAGCGTATCGGTCCACTTCATCGGTCTCGTGCCTCGTTCAGTGGTTCTCGCGCGCGTGGTTGATCGAGTACTTGGGAATCTCGACCACCAGATCGTCTTCGCCGACGATCGCCTGACAAG
>LNFM01012881.1_pt1 | contig 10834 bp, 6 predicted proteins | sample 596031 | NCBI WGS metagenome assembly LNFM01 (sample SAMN04254537, study PRJNA301005) | activated carbon metagenome | isolation source: dual media filters at the Ann Arbor, Michigan drinking water treatment plant | place: USA: Ann Arbor | reverse complement strand
CGGCGGCGGCAGCTCGTTCGGCGGCTTCGGCGGTAAGTGAATCGCGCGCTGATCTTCGTGACGGTGTTTCTGCTGTCCACTTGCGGGCTCGCGTATCAGCTGCTCGCGGGAGCCGTCGCCAGCTACGTGCTCGGCGACTCGGTCACGCAGTTCTCCCTCGTGGTGGGCGCGTTTCTCTCGGCCATGGGCGCTGGGGCGTACCTCTCCAAGAGCGTCGAGCCCCCGGGGCGGCTCTTCGTCGAGGCCTCGCTCGCCGCCGCCATGGTCGGGGGAACGTCCTGCGAGCTGTTGCTCATCACCTTTCCTCGCAGCGCGTTCTTTCGCCCGGTGCTCTACGGAGTGGTGCTCGCGACGGGCGTGCTCATCGGCGTCGCGCTGCCGCTCTTGCTCCGCGTGCTCCGCAGGCAGATGGTCTTGAAGGACCTCGCTGCCCGGGCGCTCGCAGTTGATTATGTGGGCGCGGTTGTCGGCTCGCTCGCCCTCTCGATGCTCGCGCTGCCCAAGCTCGGCCTCGCGCGCACCGCCCTGCTCTTCGGCGTCGCGCAGTGCTTCGCCGCGCTGCTCGCGACGTACGCGCTCGGTCCCAGCGTCGGTCCCCCGCGGTGGCTCAGGGTCAAGTGCCTGCTCTCGGCGGCGCTCTTGTTCACGTTGTTTCTCTTGTCTCCGCGGCTGGCGCCGATCGCCGAAGACGCGATGTTTCCCGACCCCGTCGTGTACGCGAAGAAGAGCGCCTACCAGCGGATCGTCGTCACCTCGGGCCGCGGCTCGATGCAGCTCTTCCTCGACGGAAACCTGCAGTTCGCAAGCGTCGACGAGCACCGTTACCACGAGGCGCTCGTTCACCCGGCGCTCTCGTCGGCCGTGTCTCGAAATCGTGTGCTGGTGCTCGGCGGCGGCGACGGCCTCGCGGTCCGCGAGATCCTGCGCTACCCCGACGTGCGCTCGGTCACGCTCGTCGACCTCGACCCGGCGATGACCGAGATGGCCCTCGGGTTCGACCCCGTGGTGCGGCTCAACCGCAACTCGCTCCGCGATCGTCGCGTCACCGTCGTCAACGACGACGCCATGGTGTGGCTCACGCGCGGCGCCGAGCGGTTCGACGCCGTCATCGTCGACTTTCCCGACCCCAACCACTTCTCGCTAGGAAAGCTCTACACGACGCGCTTCTACGCGCTGTTGAGGGCGCGCTTGAATACTGGTGCGGTGGTGGTGGTCCAGAGCACCTCGCCCCTGGCCGCGCGGCAGTCCTTCTGGTGTGTGTCCACCACGATGGAGGCCGCGGGGTTTCGCACGCGCGCCTATCACGCCTCGGTCCCGTCCTTCGGCGAGTGGGGCTACGTGCTCGCGACGCTCGATGCGCCTCGCCCGTTCGCGCGGCTGCCGCAGGGGCTGCGGTATCTCACGGACGAGCTGTTGCCGACGCTGTTCGTGTTTCCGCCGGATATGGCGAGGGTCGAGACGGCGGTCAATCGACTCAACAACCAGGTGCTCGTGCAGTACTACGACCGCGAGTGGCGCAGGTACTACTGAGCGTCGAGGCGAATGGGGGAGGACGGCAAGTTTGCCGAGAGGACGGCAAATTGGCCGAAGCGAGCGCTACGGAAACGTCGGTTCGGGAACCCACCGCGCGCAGCGGAAGCCTTGCGATGGGTCGTTGTTTCCGAGACCACTATTCGTCCAAGTCGCTGCGTGATCAAAGGTGTCGGCTTCGGGACCGGTTTGTTCGAAGTGTCGACCGCGAGCGGCACCAGCAGGATAGACGCTCTCTCCTTCGGGACGCCCTGGGTCGATGCAGCCGTTGGGGCGGAGACGGTTGGTCGTGAACACAGTTTCAGAGACCCCACCCCACAATCCAAACACGCCTGCGGGATCAACAGACTGACCCATGGGGTGAGCGTCGATGGCGTGCGGGAGCCCCCTTGTTCGTGGGCAACGCGCAACGTCCCCGAACAAGCAGTGATCGAACGTCGATCCGCTGATGCGATCGGAGAACGGCAATGCTGTGCGCCCTCCGTTTCTCGCGACGAACTCCCACATCGCTTCGGTCACGAGGTGCTTGCCTTCCCACCAGCAGAAGGCCTCTTGCGCCCCGTACTCCGTGCAATTGACCGGAAGACTGTCATTCTCGCCGGGCGCATCCCGGTAGGCACAACGATCAGGATCGGGGCGCGTGCACTCCCCGGTAAACACGTTACAGCTGTCGGTGGGAAGTCGAAGGATCATGCGCACCGGCCACCGGTCGAAGCCGAACCAGAGCCTCGTTCCTCCAGGGGGTTGGGGCATTCCGGCGCGGACCCAGGCGCGAAAGCGGGCGACGCTCACTTCGTACGCGTCGATGTAGCCTGCGTGAACGTGGACCGTCGCGACGTCGCACGGTGCCGTTTGTCGGCCGGTTGGCGTGCTGTATCTCCACGCGCTCGTCGAGCCCATCGTCATCGCGCCGCCGCAGACCCACACCTCGCGGCAGTGTTCGAGCGGGGCGCCGTCGGCACCCGTACAACTGCGCAGCGACGTCGCTGGCCGCGGGTCCGGCGGAGGCGCACAGGAAGCATCCGATGCGTCGGAGTCTGCGGGTGTGTCCGTCGGCACGTCTCGAGGCCGATCCGCTGGCACATCGGGCAGAACGATCGGATCGAGGAATGCATCGCCCGATGATGAAACGTCGCTCGCGTCGAACGCGTCGATCGACGTGTCGAGTGAAGCCTCGACGACATCAGCGCGGGCGTCCGGTGCTGCGTCCGGTGTGACGACGACACCGCAGCCGTAGCCATGCAGAGCGAGGAACACCAACCATCCGCGCTTCATGGCATCTCTCCTTGTTGCTGGTAGTAGTGCTGCCACGCGCTCTCGGGGTCGCTGGCGCTGCATTGCGGAATGGGCGCGGGCCTCGCGTTGATCGCTGGCAGCAGCTCGGGATCCCTCGGAGCGCCGCCGTACCAGCTCGGGCTCGTGACGAGCTCTGCGATCGCGCGCACGAACTCGTTGCGCTCGATTCCGTCCGGGCGCACGACGATCTCGGACATGATTCGGTTCCACGGGGGCTCGGGCCACGCCTGCGCTCCGGGGCAGAGCAAGCGCGAGTTGTTGCCGAGCCTCGCAGAGCGCTGCGACAGTCCCGCGCCGCGGAGGCCGCGGCTTCCGTTTTCGATCGTTTGGCACGTTGTGTACGCGAGCGTGTGGACGTCGTCGTAGTCGAAGCGGCGCTCGAGGTGCGACCCTTCGGCGCGCCCGACGAACCGTTGGCTGTTGCCCTGCCCGCGAGCGCCAGCGGCCCACGCGCGAACGACGTTCGCGAACGCTTCGTCGTACGATTCGATCCGCTCGCCGGTCACAGGATGAACGCCAACCGATTCGATGGCCGGGCGATCATCGCGAAACAAAGCGAACGTCGTGCCGGGGGTCACGAAGAACGCGCCCTGCCGCTCGTCCAGGGGCCACGCTGTCGCTCCCCGCACCATCGGCTTCGACGTGTTGTATTCCTTCATCCCCCACGCGAGACGAATGGCTCCGGGCCTGAAGGGGTCTGCGAGCGTGCTGCCCAGGGCCTGATACAGCGACGTACCGGCCTCGAATCCGACAACGAGGTTACCGACGCGCGTGAACGCGATGCTGAGCGCGCTCTCGCGAGCCAGCGGAACCTCACTGGTTGCAAGCGAATCCTGGATGCGTCGAGCGGCTGAAACGACAACATCTCCCCCTCCGCCCGGCTCGATCTCGTTCAGCGCGAGCACTGGAGCTGTTGCGACAAGCGCTGTAGCAACCAACGCCAGCCTTCGGACGCCACTGCTGTCCTGGACTGCCAACGCGATTGGGGTCCGGCTCTGCACGGTGAGTCCCGCCGATTGAAGCTGCCGCGCCGCTGCGCACACGCCTGCTGCATCGCAGCTCGTCCACCACAACGTGTTGTCGTCCGCGTCGCGCATAGCGACGAAGAACCGGCTCGCCGATCGATCGACTGTCGACCACGGGGCGATCGCGACGCCCGCCACGCGTGCAGGTGCGCCTGGAATGGTCACGCTTCGAAACGATCCTCCTGCGCGCTCGAGCTGATCGCTCGTGCCGATCGCAAACCGTGGAGCGCCCCAAGGGCACTCGGACTCGATGCGACGAGCGTTGGAGCAGAAGAGCCGCGTTCGACTCGCCGTCGCGGCGAAGATTGTTTCGACGCCTCCCGTGGGTGCAGCGAGCGTCGCTGCCTCGATGATCCCAGGGCCGTCCAAGCGCCATGGAGCTCCGTCGACGATGAAGTCACCGCGCTCTGCGCGGCTCGCGTCGGGGCGGGCGCAGTCGTGAAAGTCACTCGAGCACGATCGCGCCTCGAACCGAGATGGATCCAGCGGATCTGCTCGCGGATCGATGCGGTCCATCGCCTGCCACCGAACCTTGCCTTCGCCCGTGAAGTTACGCTCGGGATTGCCCGTCGTGTCCGTCGCCGAAAGGTCGGCCTGCACCAGCGCGTACATGCGGCGTGCGAGCCCGACCGTGGGCCGCGCAAGAAACGGCCCCTGCCTCGCGACGTTGAACAACGTGCCGGCTGAGCCGCTGGTCGGGGGAAATCTCGCGGCCAACCCCGAACCGAGCGGCAGTTCGCACTCGCCGCGAATGTTGAGGCGGGTACCAATCGGGCAGCAGATTCCGTTGCGGCCAAGAACACGACCCGTGCTGTCGCACACCTGGCCGTAGACACCTGCGGGATACGTCCCGGCGGCTTGAACCGCCTGACTGGGCTCCGCGTTGGGAATCACATTGCTCGTGATCGTCCTGTCGCGGTCGAAGTCGACCGTCGTGCACGTCAGTGAATCCGTGCACGAATCTTGATAGGGATACGCGTCGGACCCAATGCGCTGCCACAGTCCTATAAACGACGTCGAATCGCCGCCGAGCGTGTCTCGTTCGGGCCACCCGAAGATGTTCTGCGTGCCGCGCCAGACGCGGCGCGGCAGCGGGGTGTTCGCGAAGTAGCCCGTCGAAAACACCTGCCCTCGAAACCGCGGCGCATACGACAGAAACGCGACCTCGTAGTCGTACGCGTAGTTCATCAGGCTGGGATAGACCGTCTTGTCTTCGAGCCCGGTGTCCGTCGAACGAATCGATGGAGCAAAGGGATTCGAGAGACATGAGGGAAACGGGCCGCCATGATCGATGCCCATCACGTGCCCGAACTCGTGGCTGCCTACGGTCTGCGCGTTGAAGTGGGTTCCAATGATCTCCGCGTTGCAGCTTGTCGCCCCGCCAGGAATCGCGACCCAGTAGCGTTGAAGTCCGCCGTGCCTCGGATCTGGACTCGTGAAAGCGGGGCTGCAAGAGCATTGCCCCTCCGACCCGAACGGCTGATAGATCAAGAAGCCAGCGCGCGTAAACGCGCGCCCCATCCGATCCGTTGGTACGAACTGCGGCCCCGTGCGATGGCCCCGTGTCGCGATGCGAGGAAAACGAATGTCGAAATGAAGCTCGATGCCGGGCCGCCCGTCGGGGTTCATCACGCTCGTCGCTGGGAGGATCGCCCACGCGCGGCGCCAGCTCCACAACGACTCGAGCTCCAGAGCGATCACTGCGGGTGCGCCCTCGTATGCCTCGCGATTGGGAGGACAACTGTCGCTCGCCACCGTGCATCCAGCTCCCTCTGCGCTTCGATCCATCTCGATCAAGATGTCCTTGTGTCTCGGATCGAAGCCCCACAGAGGAAACGTCTGCGACGCATCCGTGAGCCGCTCGAACGGCACGTCGCCGGGCCGTCCTCCATCGAGCCGAGGCAGTCGCGCCTCGACCACGTTCGTACCGAGCACCTCGGCGGCATCGGAGATTCCGTCGCCGTCGGTGTCGCGCGGATCGCTCATCGCTAGCATTTGAATTCGTGGCCTGCGCCAGCGATCGACGGCGGCCAACACCTCGCTGGCGAGCATGCACGCGACGCGGCGGTCGTCTGGCCCGATGCCGGTTGCGTTCACTCCATCGCACAGCCCGAGCTCGGCTTCGAGTCGGTCTCCTAGCCCGTCTCCGTCCGTGTCTCCACGTACGTCGAGGATTACGCGCATGCGACCGGCGCCGGGCGCAAACGGGTACTTCGAGTTGTCTCGCGCCAACAAGGTCGAGGCCCCTGCGGGACCGACGGCGAACGGCGGCATCGCGAACGGGCGCACCAGCACATAGTGCACTGCCGTTCCGTTGCGGGTCTGCGCGCCGAGCAACTGCGCGGCTGGACCGACTCCACGCATGGCGAGGTCCGCGTCGAGCACGCGAAACTGTTCGTCGAGGAGCCACGCTTCGGTGGCGTCGACGCCCAACCAATCGTTGTCGATGTTGCCTTCTCTCGTTCCTGCGAGCGGGAGTCCTGTGTCGACTTCGACCTCCTCGGGTCCATCGTGGACGAGCACGCTGTGCACATCGAATCCGCTCGATGGTGCGCCGCTCACGTCGAGCACGATGTTGTCGGACACCATCGTCGCGCGAGACGCGAGGACGCGACCCGTGGCCTGGAGCGTCGCGCTTACGGTCACGCCGAGAACTCCTCGCGCCGTTGGACCTCCATGCGTGAACAACGCGTACTCGCCGCTGCTCAGATCTACGGTCGTGCTGCATCTCCGCAGCGGAGGAATGCACCGAAGCGGAAACGAAACAGGCTTTCCGGTGCTGCGCGCGAACGCATGCACGAGAACATCGAAGGAACCAGTGCCAGCACCGGAGCACACGTCGCGTCCCGCCGGATCCGTGCAGATCGCTGAGGTATTGATAGCCTCGATCCGAACCGTTGCGCTCGACGCAGGAGCGGCGTTGACGGAAAACGTGACCCACGGCGCAGACACCGCCCACGATCGATCGTGAACGAGACGAGCGGGAAAAGCCCCAGCCGGGCGAACCGACAGCACGAGCGCGACGGCGCAAGCCAACGCGACGACGAAGATCGCGTTGGCCCTTCGAAACGCCCGAGCACGCCCACTGCGAGACCCAGGCGCATTCATCGGCTCACCCCCGCGTCGAAGATGTCCGAAGGTCCTCCGGGAGGAGGTTCGCCTGCGAGACACTGTGGATTTTGTGCGAGATAGAGCCGCGTCTTCATCTCACGCGTGAGCCGATCACATAGCAATGCGCCGAGCACCCGATCGGTGTCCGTTTGCTCTTGCTGCGTGAGTCGACTCCAGTGTCCCTGCGGTGGACGCATAAACTCCACGAGCCGCGAACGACTGACGCAGCAGCGTCGGACGCTGTTGTGCATCAGCGCTGCCATGGACGCGATGTCGTCCTTCTCTTCAGGCGAGCGGCGACGCTCGATCTCGAGCCTCACCGCGTTGCAGTCGATCCCCAGCTGCTTGTCGTACTCGGTGTCGAGCGCCTCGTCGTCGACACACGACGCGTAGCTCACGTCACGCACATCCGTTGTCGCGCCCGCGTCCCCGCCGCCCGCTCCCGGGCACGCGCCGAAGAGCAGCGCCGAAAACGCTGCAGTCTGAGGCAAGCTCAGTCGACTAGCAAATCGTCTGCCCCCCCCAAAGATCCGAGAGTCCCTCAGCCCATCTCGTTGCATGTCTCGACTCCTATCGTGGTCGTTTCCCTGAGACAACGCGAACATCACGAGAGAACCTGCACCCCAGCGACGAATCGCGTCTGCAGTGAGCATGCTTCGTGATCGTCCGAATTGTCAATCGGCGGTTGGCAATGAGCGCGCAGAGGGCAACCATCGGCCGTCCATTCGCCTCGCTGAAGCATCGCGAGCTCGAACCCGAGCGCTGCACTTGTACCGCTGAAATCTCGCCGGTACGTTCGAGCGTGATGGACCTTGTTTCGCAGTTCGACGCGATCGTCGCGGCGATCGACGCAGCAGGGGTCGAGCATGCCATCTGCGGTGCCTTCGCAGTGAACATCCTCGGCCATGTGCGCGCGACGATGGACATCGACCTGCTCGGGGACATCGAGAGCACCGTCCTCGCGCTGACGCGGGAAGCTATCTCTTCGTCGGCGTTCCGTGGGACGTCGGGCTCGATGAGTGCGTCGCGACGTGGCTCGAGCCGCAGGGAGAGCGCTTCGCGCGACGCCTGTTGCCCGTGCCGCTGCCCGCGTGCTCGAGCGGCTCCGCCTTCGGTTGGCGACACGCGGACTGGGTTTCTCGAGATATTTCCCAGGAGTGTGCTCGTGGCGTGTCTTCTTCCAACCTCGGCTCCGCGCTAGCGCCGAGCGCACTCCAATCGCGTGATGGTCGACGGAAGCGGTGTGCTTCCTGGCGCGAAGCGGATGTGACCGGCGCACGACGCGGACGGTTCGCGCGCTGGCGCGAAGGACCAGCCCGGGCCGTCTTCGGTGAGTCCTCCGATTCGCCCGCGCTGAACGACGACGCACTGACGACGCCCGACGCCATTTTCGTCGACGTATCGTCGGTCCTCGGGTGAAGCAGGGAGCACGCGGCCGCGCGCGGCGTCGCAGTCCTGCACCGACGCAGGCTGCGCCTCGAGGAGCTGACAGTCGACGAATCGGCGTCCGTCGAGGGCGGTTCGCATGGGGACCGAAGGAGCGAGGCACCCAGTGACGGCTCGCTCGCGAAGGCGCCGGGCGAGCGCGTCGAACGCTGGGGCGAAGCTCTGCGCGCAGATCGAAGAGACGAGGCCGTTGCGGCACGGCGCGCCGTTGCACCGCGGGAGCTCGTCGAATCGACGCGCCAGCTCGACGATCCTTCGCGCGGGAAAGGCCATCGATTGCGCGTTCGCGCACGGTGAGCCCGGGTCGTACGTCGACCCTTCGAGTCGACACGCGGGCACGACGTGCTCGCACGCTGGGTCGACGTTGGCCGCGCGCATCGAGAAGGGACCGTTGGACGGCTGGACTCCAGCGATCGACGCGGACGAGTCGCGACCGTCGTAGTCGTCAGGGCCGCGAGACGACGGTGCGCCGAGCAACGCGGTCCAGTCGGTGCGCCCGTCGCGCGTCGCAGTCGCCAGCGGAACGCCAGTGATCGCCGCAAACACGAGCCGCTCGGGGTGTCCCGGCGAGATCGAGTCGAAGTCGCGCTCCCAGCGACGCGCGCTCGATGAAGACCGACGGTCCAGATAGCGGTCGAGCGACCACGTCGGGTCCTGCGGGCCGCCGGGCGCGTAGCGATAGAAGCGCTGGTCGAGGTTGAATTCGTGTGACCATGATGCGGAAGACTGGGCGTAGACGCTCTTCGCGTCCGCGCAAGCAGCTCCGCCGCGGGTCGCAGAGAAGCCCTCGTCGTAGTCGCAGTTGCGCGCCGAGCCGTCTTCTTCGTCGGTGATCACGATGATCGCGTGCAGCGCGTCGGCGCGGAGGAAGCCAGCGTTGGGCGAGCTGTTGTCAGTCCGATCCGAGGCGTCGTGAAAGATCAACGCGCGCCACGCTGCTTCGAGCGGCTGTTCGAGGCCACAGCCATTGACGAACAGACCGGCGTTGCACACGAACCAGTCCGAGAACGTCGCTGGGTGGCGGGTCGACGCGTTCATCCCCGAAACGTCGCAGGTCATGTCCGCGGTGTTCGGGCCGTTCGAGCAGAACGTGATGAAGCTCGGAAACTGGTCGGGGTCGTTGTTGCACGCCATCGGCCGAAAGCCTGCGGGCGCGGTGACCGCGTCGGGCCTGCGCGGCGCCCACGGGAGGTGGGCTCGCTGCGCAAATCCGTTGCGGATCGGGTTGAGCAGGCCGTGATCGCCGCGCGACGCGTCGTCGCAGCCGGGGACCATCGAGCCCGGCGTTCCCAGGTCTGTCGAGATGACGCCGACGTGGATGTCGGTGAACCCGCGGCTGACGAGCGTCTCGTCGCGGCTGACGAAATCGCAGTTGCGCCCGTTCGAGAGGGCGTCGCTGTCGGCGCACAGGGGCGAGCGCAGGTCGCGCACAAACGATTCGATCTGCGCGAACAGACGCAGCTGCGCGTCGGCCATCGAGCGCGAGTTGTCGACGACGAAGAGCAGATCGAGTTTGGTGAGGTCCGGTTGAAGGTGTCGTGGCTCCGAGGGCCAGCCTGAGACCGGCGGCGAGAGCGCGACGACGCCGCGGTCCGGACACGCGGCGCAAGAGAGCGCGAGCGCCGCGAGCCAGAGCCGTTGCCAACGGCGCAACGGAGTTGGCAGCGAATCACGCGAGCCACGCGGTGTTTCGGGACGAGAGCGCACGATGGGAAGAGCGGTGCAATCACGGAGCCAGCGTCGAATGAAATGCGAAATGACTGACCGATGGAGGACGTGGGTAGCTGGCACGGGGTGAACCAACCCGCACCGCGCTGTTCAGCGCGGACGCGCTCGATTTACACGGCGCGCTCGTCGCGCGACGAGCGCCGCGACGAGCGCGAGCAAGATCGAGAGAGTCGCGTGCGAGGGAGCGTCGCGCGACGCCGTTGCGGGCGTCCTGCACGCGCACGCACCGGAGTTGGTACAGAACCGTTCAGTGCTCCGCGGCGCGGCGCGCTCGAGGTACGCCTCGCAGTTCGGACTCAACCAGGCCTCGACGATCGTCGTTGTGCTGAGCACGGACTGCTGGACGAACGAACACGTGCCCACGCCTTCCGCTCGAACTCCGATCGCGACGTACCCCAGCGTCGCCGCGTCGTAGACGCCAACCGGTATGGGTTGACGGCCTTGCTCGTCGATCGCGACCAACGCCCGAGGCCCCGACTCGCCGAGAAACGCGCGGATCTCGATGATCTCGCCGACGACGTGCCCCGAGGCATTTCCGAACACGTGGGTGACTCGAAGCTGCGACGTTCCGATCATGTCGCCGGCGAGCACGCCCACGACGTTGCCCGACGTTGCGAGCTGAGGAGTCTCGAACGATTGACGATAGGGCCGACAGAAGCACTGCGCTGGGGAGCCGCAGTCCCCGTACGAAGGCTGGA
>LNFM01012877.1_pt1 | contig 10835 bp, 7 predicted proteins | sample 596031 | NCBI WGS metagenome assembly LNFM01 (sample SAMN04254537, study PRJNA301005) | activated carbon metagenome | isolation source: dual media filters at the Ann Arbor, Michigan drinking water treatment plant | place: USA: Ann Arbor | reverse complement strand
ATCAAGGCGCACGGACTGCGCGCGAAGATCCGCACCGGCGGCGTCACGCCCGAGGCGTTCCCCGCGCCCAGCGAGGTGCTCCGGTTCCTCGCGAGCTGCACGAGCGCCGGTGTGCCGTTCAAGGCGACGGCAGGACTGCATCATCCGCTGCGCGGCGAGTACGCGCTCACCTACGCGCCGGATGCGGCGCGCGGCACGATGTACGGCTTCCTGAACATCTTCCTCGCCGCGGCGCTGCTGCGCTCGGGCGCGGCGCCCGCGGTGGTGGCGCCGCTGCTCGAGGAGCGCGATGCCTCCGCGATCACCGTGACGGACGACGCGATCGCGTGGCGCGCGCAGGTCGTGCCGCTCGCCGCGCTCGTCGAGATGCGCGCGCACGTCGCCGCCTCGTTCGGTTCCTGCTCGTTCGAGGAGCCGGTGCAGGACCTCACCTCGCTCGGACTCCTCTGACGATGGCTTCCGCTCCCCTGCGCGATCCGACGCTCGACCCCGCCCTGCGCTCCTGGGTCTCCTCGGCCGACTCGCCCGAGACGGACTTCCCGATCCAGAACCTCCCGTTCGGAGCCTTCACGGTCCGCGGCACGCATCGCATCGGCGTGGCGATAGGCGGGCACGTGCTCGACCTGCGCGCGGCGCTCGATGCGGGGCATCTCGACGGGCTCGATGTCGCGACGCTCGCCGCGGTGGCGCAGCCGACACTGAACGCCCTGTTCGGTCTCGGGCGCCCGGCGATGCGCGCGCTCCGCGAACGCGTGAGCCGCATGCTGCGCGCGGACACGACGGAAGGGGACGACGCGAAGGGGGACGGCGCACTGCTGCACGCGATGGACGAGGTGCGGATGCGACTGCCGACCGAGGTGGGCGACTACACCGACTTCTACGCGAGCATCGACCACGCGACGAACGTGGGCACCATGTTCCGGCCGGACAATCCGCTGCTGCCCAACTACAAGCATGTGCCCATCGGCTATCATGGGCGCGCGTCGTCGCTCGTGCCGAGCGGGACCGCGGTGCGGCGGCCGCAGGGCCAGGTGGCCGCGAAGCCCGAGGGGCCGCCGACCTTCGGTCCGAGTGCGCGGATGGACTACGAGCTCGAGGTCGGCGCGTTCGTCGCGGCGGGGAATGCGATGGGCACCGCGATCCCGCTGGCGCAGGCCGAATCGCACATCGCCGGACTCGTGCTCGTGAACGACTGGTCGGCGCGCGACGTGCAGACGTGGGAGTACCAGCCGCTGGGACCGTTCCTCGCGAAGAACTTCGCGACGACGGTGTCCCCGTGGGTGGTGACGCTCGATGCGCTCGCGCCCTTCCGCGTGCCGGCGCGCGCCCGCGCCGAGGGTGATCCGCCGCTGCTGCCGTACCTCGTGGACGACGCGGACCGCGCGCAGGGCGGATTCGCGATCACGCTCGAGGTGTGGCTGCGCACGGCCCGGATGCGCGCGCAGGGTCTCCCGGCCGAGCGGCTGAGCCAGGGGTCGTTCACGCGGATGTACTGGACACTCGGGCAGATGCTGACGCATCATGCGAGCAACGGCTGCAACCTGCGCGCGGGCGACCTGCTCGCGAGCGGGACGGTGTCGGGGCCGGAGAAGTCGGCGCGGGGATGCCTGCTCGAGCTCACCTGGCGCGGGAGCGAGCCGCTCACGCTCTCGACGGGCGAGCAGCGCACCTTCCTCGCTGACGGGGATGAAGTGATCCTGCGCGGCTGGTGCGAGGCGCCCGGCGCGGTGCGGATCGGGTTCGGGGAGTGCCGAGGGTCACTACTGGAGGCTCGATGATCCACCGTCTGATGTTCGTGGCATTCGCGTCGCTCGTCGCCATGCCGGAGTCCCTCTCGGCGCAGGGCGGCACCGACATCTGGGTCGCGCCCTTCTCCGACATCGCGGGGCGCGTCTCCGTGGGCCGTCCGGTGAACGTCACGCGCCGCGCCGGCTACGACAACCAGCCGGCCTTCACGCCCGATGGCTCGACGCTCCTCTTCACGAGCACGCGCGGCGACGGGCAGGCCGACATCTGGCGCGTGCCGGTCACCGGCGGCGCGCACGTGCGCGTGACCAAGAGCGACCCGGAGAGCGAGTACTCCGCGACGCCGATGCCTGGACAGGACGGCTTCTCCGCGATCCGCGTGGAGCGCGACTCGACGCAGCGGCTCTGGCGCTTCAACTACGACGGCACCGGCGCCGCGCTCGTGCTGCGCGCGTTGCGACCGGTCGGCTATCACGTGTGGATCGGCGACGCCACGCTCGGGACCTTCGTCCTGAGCTCACCGCCCGGCAGCCGTTCCCCCAACGCGCTGGTGCTCGTGGACCCGCGCACCGAGCGCGCCGACACGCTCGCGCGCGGCATCGGGCGAGCGCTCGCGCGCGTGCCGGGCCGTGATGCCTTCACCTTCCTCCAGGAGGGGCGCGACACGAGCTGGATCAGCGAGGTGGATGTGCGCACGAAGGCCGTACGTCGCGTGGCACCGTCGCCGGTGGGTTCCGACTACCATCTCTGGACCCCGAACGGACAGCTCGTCGCGTCCGTGGGCACGGGACTGCTGATCCGCGTGGGCGACCGGTGGGATGTCCTCGCGGACTTCGCGGAGCTCGGCGTGAAGGATGTCTCGCGCCTGGCGCTCAGCCCGCGCGGCGACCGCATCGCCTTCGTCGCCGCGGACCGTCCTTGAACGCGCGCGCCTCGAGCGAGCGCTCGACGCGCGCGTTCCAGGACCACTTCTCGGCGCACGCGGCGACGTATGCGGCCTTCCGGCCGCGGTATCCGCTCGCGCTCTTCCACTGGCTCGCCGTCGTCTCGCCGGGGACGGCGCTCGCGTGGGATGCCGGCACCGGCAATGGCCAGGTGGCCATGGGGCTCGTCACCCGCTTCGCGAAGGTCGTCGCGACCGACGCGAGCGCGGAGCAGGTCGCCAACGCGGAGGCGCACGCGCGCATCGCGTACCATGTGGCGCAGTACGAGAGCGGCATCGCCGACCACGCGGCGCAGCTCGTCACGGTGGGGCAGGCGCTGCACTGGTTCGACGCCAAGGCCTTCTGCACCGAGGTGCGGCGCGTGCTGCAACCGGGCGGTGTGCTCGCGGCCTTCGCATACCTGCACAGTCGCGTCACCGACGAGATCGACCTGCTCGTGCGGCATCATCATGATGTCACGCTCGGGCACTACTGGGCGCCCGAGCATCACCTCATCCATGACGAGTACCGCTCGATCGCGCTGCCGATCGACGAACTCGCGCCGCCGCCGTTCGACCTGCGCGAGCTGTGGACGCTCGAGCAGTACACCGGCTTCCTCCGCTCGTGGTCGGCGACGCAGAAGCTGCTCGCGGCGCGCGGGGAGGAGCCGATCGTGGCGTTCGAGCGTGAGCTGGCGGCCGCCTGGGGGAGCGTGCCCCGTCGCGCCGTGACCTGGCCGATCATCGTGCGGGCGGGCGAGATCCGCTGAGGGGCCCCGTTGCGCGGGTGGCTCGCGCCCCGTCAGTGTTCACGTAGCTCCCACTCCGATCCCGCCCGATGCCCTCCAAGCCCGCCGTCCGTCCCTCCAAGCCGTCCCTCCACCCGGTCCGCGATGCGGCCGACGCACTCTACCGTGCCGCGAACGAGAGTTGCCACCAGCACCAGCGGCTCACGAAGGTGCTCGCGCACCAACTCGACGACATGGAGCTGGAGGGCGTGGCCGAGGTCGTCGACCTCTGCGACACGCTGCTCGCGAAGGCGACGACGCGTTACGAGGAGGCGGCGAGGGACGGCAAGGGAGCGGAGAGCGAGGAGCTCTGGAAGGTCGCCAATGCGATGTGGATGGCGAGCCGCGAGTATTGCCGGCGGCATGCGCAGAGCGACGCGATCGCGACGCGGCTCAAGAAGCATGGCGCGGCGCAGTTCAATGAGATCAGCATGGAGTACGAGCTGGAGATGTCGGCGCGGCTGGCGCTCAAGCAAGCGATCGGCGCGTACGGGAAGGTGCGGCCGGAGGCGGCGGCCTGAGGGGGCGGCCTGACGCCGCGGCGGTGACCCGCGACCGCGTGCTCAGCGATCTTGAGCAGCAGCGTCGCCGATCCCCTGTGTCCAGTTGAGTCGCACCACAAGACGCCGCCTTCCGGTGGACAGGGCCTCCGAGCGCGCGATCATCACGAACTCGCGGCCGTTGGGGAGGATGTCGTAGGTCGAGCGCCCGGTCGACCACTGGAAGTCCCGCATCGGGAAGAGGGCCTTCCGGTCGAGCACGGTGAAGCGCGGCGTGGGGCTCACGCGCACCACGAACAGCGAATCGCGCGTCCGGTAGAAGATCTCGCGGCCATCGGGTCCCCAGACGGGGTCGAGACCGCCAGCGCTGGAGATGCGCACCTCCTCTCCACCGGCGGGGAGCTGGCGCACGTAGATCTCGTCGGTCTCGGTCCTCGCGGACCGGTACGCGACGAAGCGGCCGTCCGGCGAGACGCGCGGCATCGCTTCGCTGAAGGGCTCCGACGCGAAGGGGCGTGGGCGGTCGAGCGAGTCCATGTGGGCGATCCAGAGATCCGAACTCGCGCCAACGGTGGTGAAGACGGCGTAGCCATGCGCCGGACCGAGGTCACCCGTGCCGAGCACCCTCGGCCAGACGAAGGCGCGCGCCGGCTGTGCGCCCGCTTCGAGGGTGATCGCGCGTTCGAGACTGTCGTTCACCGGGCTGAAGAAGATGCGGGAGCCGTCACGCGCGAAGATCCCGCGATCGGAGTTGCCGTCCGTGGTCACCCGCAGCAGGCTCGACGAGGCGAGATCGAGGCGCCAGACGTCCGACTCGAACCCCTCGAACGCGTTCGCGCCGGGACGGATGGAGAAGACCACCTGTTGGCCGTTTGGCGAGATGCGCGGGTTGGTGAAGTAGCTCGGGTCCAGGCCGAGGGAGCGCTTCCTTCCCGTCCGGTCCACGGCGACGAGCGTGGACTGATCCACTCCGGTCATCAGCGTGTTGCCAGTCACGAAAGCGAGTGTGCCCGTGGTGGAGACGTCATGCGCGGCCGCACCTCCGGTCCCCAGGGCGACACCCTGCTGCAGGACGAGCGGCCGTCCCGTGACGGCGCGCGATCGCAGGTCGAAGTCCGCCGCGAAGAGTGTCCCCTCGGCGGCGACGTACAGCACCTGCCCGGACGACGCGAAGCGCGGCGTGGTGCCACGGAGTCCGAGCTCGGTCACGCGACCGTCGGTGAGGGATATGACGCCGACCTGGATGGAGTCGAGTGTTCGTGAGCCGACCCAGATGGAGACGAGGGCGTCCTTGCCACCGGGCAGCAGGTGCGGGTATCCGTAGGAGCGATGCCGGCGCGCGGAGTCGGGACCTGCGAGAAGTCTTCGCTCGCCGTCGTCGATGCCCTGGATCCACAGGCTGTCGCGCAGCGCGTACAGGACGCGCCCATCGGTACCCCAGGAGGCCTGCCCATTGCCGGGCACACCTTGGACGAAGGCCCGCGGCACTCCGCCTCGCACCGGGAGCCGGTACATGGTCGACGTTCGATCGTTGCGCAGGACGAAGAGGACCTCGGTGCCGTCGGGCGAAAGCACCGGCGAGATCGCCCCTTCACTCCCGGCGATGGGCTGCACGGCGCGCTCGCCGAGCCGGCGCCGCCACAGCCAGCTGGTCCCGCCCGGCGTGCTCGCGTGGAAGACGAGGGTTCCTCCGTCGTCCGAGATCGCGAGCGCGTTGGATGACCCGCCCACGGCGATGTCGAGCGAGTCGGGCAACACGACCTCGAACTCCATCACGGGCGCAGGGGCGGGCGGCCGCGCGGCCTTCGAGTACGAGACGGCGGCAACGCCGCCGACGAGCAGCAGCAATCCCCATGCGACCCCTTCGCGCGCCGAGATGCGCCGGCTCCCTGCCAGCGACCCGGACGACGCGCCCGCGGTGCCGAACGCCGTCGTGGCCGAGGTCCGCGGCACCGGCCGCGCCCCCGCCAGCGCCTCCGCGAACTCATGCGCGGTCTCCCACCGATCCGCCGGCAGCTTCTCCAGCGCCTTCTCCACCGCCGCCTCCACCTGCTCCGGCACGCTCGGTCGGCTCGACCGGATGCTCCGCGGCCGCTCCGTGAGCACGCGCGCGATGATCGCCTGCGACGTGCTCGCGTAGTGGGGCGGTTCACCGGCGAGCATCTCGTAGGTGAGCGCGCCGAGCGAGTAGATGTCGGTGCGGCTGTCGATCACGCGGTCGCCCGTCGCCTGCTCCGGGCTCATGTACTGCGGCGTGCCCAGCGAGAGCCCCGTCTGCGTGACGCGCGCGCCGCCGGCCTTGCTCACCGCGAGGGCGATGCCGAAGTCCGCGACGAGCGGCTGGCCCTCCTGCAGCAGGATGTTCTCCGGCTTGAGGTCGCGGTGGATCACCCCCTGACGGTGCGCGTAGTCGAGCGCGCCGCCGATCGCCGTGGCGAGCCGGATCGCCTCAGCGACGGGCAACTGCTTCTCACGGTCGAGCCGCGCGCGGAGGCTCTCACCCTGCACGTACGGCATCACGTAGAAGAGCAGTTCCCCCGCCGCGCCCGAGTCGAAGAGCGGCAGCAGGTTGGGATGCTGCAGGTTGGCGGTGACCTCGATCTCGGCGACGAAGCGTTCCACGCCGACCACGGCGCCCAGGTCGGGGCGCAGGACCTTGAGCGCGACCTTGCGATTGTGCCGGATGTCGCGCGCGAGATAGACGGTCGCCATCCCGCCCTCGCCGATCAGTCGTTCGATGACGTATCGATCGGAAAGGGCGCGATTGAGGGCTTCGGTCGTCGACATGAGAGGCGGTGAGGGCGGGACAGAACGTGCCGCCCCGAGCGCCCGCCCGCCACCCCCGGCCTGCTAGACCCCGTCCGTCGCCTCGGCCCACGAGGCCATGGCCGCATCGAGCTGCTTGCGCGCCTTGGCGAGTTCCTGGTCGAGCTTGGCGGCCTGCTTGGCCTTCTCCGGCGAGCCGTCGTAGAGATCGCCGTCGGCGAGTTGTGCCTCCAGCTCCGCGACGCGCTTCTCCTCGCGCTGGACCGCCTTCTCGGCCTCCTCGGCCTGCTTCTTCCGGGCGCGGCGCGCGGAGTGGTCACCCTCCTGCGCGACCGCGTTCTTCTTCGCGCGCTCCTTCTCCTGCTGCTTGCGCGCCTCGGCCGCGTCGGCGTCCGCGCGCGAGGTCCGGGCGGCGCGCGCCGCACGGTCCGCCTCCCAATCGACGAACGGTCCATCGAAGTCCACCAGACGATCGCCATCGAAGGCCCAGACGCGCGTCGCGACCTCGCGCAGGAAGGCACGGTCGTGGCTCACGAGCAGCACCGTGCCCTCGTACTCGTCGAGCGCATCCTCCAGCGCCTCGATGTTCTCCACGTCGAGGTGGTTCGTCGGTTCGTCGAGCACGAGGAGGTTGGCGTGTGACAGCGTGATGAGCGCGAGCGCCATGCGCGCGCGCTCGCCGCCGCTGAGGGAACTGATCTCGCGGAAGACCTCGTCGCCGCTGAAACCGAAGGCGCCGAGGTGGTTCTGCACCTGACCGCGGCTCCAGAGCGGCCGCTGGTCGAGGATCGCGTCCATGAGCGACCGGCGCAGCGGGAGGTCGGCGAGGTCCTGCCGGAACCAGGCGGGGGTGATCGAGCCGCCGACCCGCGCCTCCCCGCCGGCCGCGCGTCGGTCGCCGAGGATGGTGGAGATGAACGACGACTTGCCGGCGCCGTTGGGGCCGACGAGCGCGATGAAGTCGTTGCGGCGGATCACCGCCGTGAAATCGTCCACGAGGACGCGCCCGGGGACCTCGACACGAAGGTCCTTGATGGAGACGACCTGGTCGCCGCCGCGTTCGGCGGGCTCGAACCGCAGGTTCATCGCGGCGGGATCGCCCGGCGGCGGCGCCAGACGCGGCAGTCGCTCGAGCCGCTTGCGCTTGCCCTTCGCCTGGAAGGAGTTCACGCCGGCGAGGTTCCGCCGGATGTACTCCTCCTCCTTCTTGACGAACGCGCGCTGCCGCTCGAGTTCGCGCTCGCGCGTGAGGCGCCGTTCGGCGCGCTGCGGGACGAACTGGCTGTAGTTGCCCTTGTACCACTCGCTCGTGCGCCCTTCGACGTGCAGGATGTGCGTGCAGATGGCGTCGAGGAAGGCGCGGTCGTGCGAGACGACGATCACCGTCTCGTCGGCCTCCCGGAGCCAGTCCTGCAACCAGGTGGTGGTGTCGAGGTCGAGGTGGTTGGTCGGTTCGTCGAGCAGCAGCAGGTCGGCCGGCGCGATGAGCTGCGCGGCGAGCCCGACGCGGCCGCGTTCGCCGCCCGAGAGGGACGAGACGAGCCGCGTCTTCGACTCCTCCGCGTCGAAGCCCAGGCCCTGCAGCACGGCATCCACGCGGGCGTGATAGACGTAGCCGCCGAGATCGGCGAAGCGCTCCTGGTCATGGCCGAACCGCTCGAGGAACTCGTCGGTGACCTTCTCGCCCATCTCGCCCAGTTCGATGGCCTGCGCGGCGAGGCTCCTCTCGAGCTTGATGACATCGCGCCAGGCGGCCGCGGCGGCCTCCCAGACCGTGGTCACGCCATCGAACGCGCGATGCTGGTCGAGGAGGGCATGCCGGAGGCCCGGCTTGCGGGAGACGCTGCCGACCGTGGGCGGGAGGTCGCCGGTGATGACCTTGAAGATGGAGGTCTTGCCGGCGCCGTTGCGGCCGATGATGCCCCAGCGCTCACCCTCGGCGACGGTGAAGGTGATGTTCTTGAGGAGCTCGGTGGCGCCGAACGAGATGCCGATGTTGGAGCAGGAGAGCAGGGTCACGAGACGTCGGTGGGGGTGGGCACGGTGAGGTCCCCCGTCTCGAGCGCCCGCTGCGCCACCTTCCGCATCCCCTCGTCCGCGTTGCGCTCGAGGGCACGGATCGCGCGCCTGGTGCGCCGCATCGCCATCGGTACGAAGAGCCTGGTGGCGTCGATGTCGGCGGCCGCGCCGGCCTCGCCGTGCTTCTGGATGGCGGCCGTGCAGCGCGAGAGCACGGCGGTGGCGAGATAGATGTCGATCGCCGCGTTCGCCATCCGCTCGTGCAGCATCTGGCGCTCGATGATCGCCTTGCCGTGCTCGATCAACGCCTTCTCCACCGCCATCGCGAGCCCATGGATGTTGTCCGCCACGGCGTCGGCCTCGTCGGCGAGGAGTTCATGCACCTTGGTGAACTCGGGCTTCACGAGCGTGCGCTTCACGCGGCCGGTGAGGTAGCTCGAGATCGCGCCGATGGAGTGGAGCGGGTCCTTGAACGCCTTGCCGACCGCCTTGAGCTCCTCGCCCGGCTGCTGCAGCCCCATGAGCGCGATGAGGGCGCGCAGGATCTCGTTGGTCCCCTCGAAGATCATGTTGATGCGCGAGTCGCGCAGCGCACGCTCGTACGGGTACTCCTTGGAGTAGCCGATGCCGCCGGCGATCTGCATCGCCTCGCTCGCGGTGCGGAAGGCGAGCTCCGACGCGTAGATCTTGCAGGCGGCGGTCTCGAGCGAGAAGTCCACGCCGCCCTTGTCCACCATGCCGGCGCAGAGCATCCACCCCGCGTCGGCGGCGTAACAGTCGGCGGCGGCGAGCGCGATCTTCTTCTGGATCATCTCGAACTGCCCGATCGGCTTGCCGAACTGCTCGCGCTCCTTGGCGTACGCGATCGCCAGCTTCATCATCTCGCGCGTGCCGCGCGAGGAGCCGGCCGAGAGGCCGAGGCGGCCGGAGTTGAGGATCTCGAGCGCGATCTTGAAGCCGCTGCCCACCTCGCCGAGCAGGTTCTCGGCAGGGATCATCACGTTCTCGAACGCGACCGTGCGCGTGTCGCTCGCCTTGATGCCCATCTTCTCCTCGATCTTGCCGAGGGAGATGCCGGGGGCGTGCGCGTCGACGATGAAAGCGGTGACGCGCTGCTTCTCCTTGCCGTCGATGACGACCGGCACCTTCGCGAAGACGGTGAAGACGCCCGCGTAGCCGGCGTTGGAGATCCAGATCTTGGTGCCGTTGAGCGTGTAGTGCTTGCCGTCGGCGGTGGGGACGGCGGTGCAGCGCATGGCCTGCGCGTCGGACCCCGAGCCGGCCTCGGTGAGGCAGAATGCCCCGATGAGCTCGCCGCTGGCACAGCGCGGCAGCCACTGCTGCTTCTGCGCCTCCGTGCCGAAGAGGATGATGCCCTTGATGCCGATGCTCTGGTGCGCGCCGAAGTAGACGGCGAGCGCCGCGTCGTGCGCACCGATCTCGCCGAAGACGCGCGAGAAGACGAGTGTGGACGCGCCGAAGCCGCCGTAGGCCTCGGGGATGTTGAGCCCCATGAGGCCGAGTTCGGCCATCCCCTGACGCACCGCGTCGGGGAACTTCCCGTCGTGGTCGAGCTGTGCCGGGTCGAGCGTGTCCTTCGCCCAGCTGCGGAAGGCGTCGAGGATCTGCGTGAGCGCCTCACGGTCCTCGGGGCTCGGCTCGGGGAACGGGAAGACGAGGTCCTCGCGGATCTCGCCCTCGAACACGCCGCGCGTGAAGGACGGGTTCTTGTCGGGGTCGGCGAGGTGCGGTGCGTTCGCGGAGGCGGCCATGGATCCGAGGGGTGAAGGACGCTCTCAAGTTAAGGGGCCGAGCGGCTCCGTGCCGTCGGGTGGCGCCGAGCGAACGGTGCGGTCTCGAGCGTCAACGGGTTGCGACGTTTCGGGGGACCGCCGAGGTTGCGGGATGCCCCGTCTGACGCGTTTCCCGCTCCTGCTCGCGACCGTCGCGCTCGCCCCTGTGCTTCCCGCGCAGGGCCTCCTCCGCGGCGCGCCGGCCCAGGCGTCCGCCGCGTCGGTCGTCGTCGTGGACAGCGCCTCGCCGCGCGCGGCCATCCGCGCCTTCCGGCAGGCCGTGCGAGCGAACGACCTCGCC
>LNFM01012876.1_pt1 | contig 10836 bp, 10 predicted proteins | sample 596031 | NCBI WGS metagenome assembly LNFM01 (sample SAMN04254537, study PRJNA301005) | activated carbon metagenome | isolation source: dual media filters at the Ann Arbor, Michigan drinking water treatment plant | place: USA: Ann Arbor | reverse complement strand
GGGTGCCAGAACACCATGCCCGCGGCTTCTTCCTGCTGGTGGAAGAGGCCCATCTCGCGGCCGAGGCGGCGATGGTCGCGCTTCTCGGCCTCCTCGATGCGGTGCAGGTAGGCCTTCAGGTCCTTGTCCGAGAAGAAGACCGTTCCGTAGATGCGCTGGAGCTGGGCGTTGTTCCTGTCGCCGCGCCAGTAGGCGCCCGACACCTTCGTCAGCTTGAACGCCTTGCCGAGCTTGCCCGTCGAGGGCAGGTGCGGACCCAGGCACATGTCGAGCCAGTCGCCCTGCCTGTAGACCGAGATCTCCTCGTCCTTCGGCAGCTCGTCGGCCCACTCGGCCTTGAACTTCTCACCGTGCTGGCTGAAGTAGTCCTTGATCTGTGCACGATCCCACACCGAGCGCTCGATCGGCAGATCGCGGTCGACGATCTCGGCCATGCGCTGTTCGATCTTCGCGAAGTCCTCGGGCGAGAACGGCTGGTCGCGGACGAAGTCGTAGTAGAAACCATCCTCCGTCGAGGGGCCGAACGTGATCTGCGTGCCGGGGAAGAGCTCCTGCACCGCCTGCGCCAGCACATGCGCCGCGTCGTGGCGCAGCAGCTCCAGCGCATCGGGGTCGCGCGACGTCACGATGCCGATCTTCGCGTCCCGATCGACCACGTGGGCGAGGTCGACCATCTTGCCGTCGACACGCAGGGCGAGGGCCGCCTTGGCGAGGCCGGGACCGATCGACGCGGCGATCTCGGCGCCGCTGACGGGATTGTCGAAGGACCGGACCGAGCCGTCCGGCAAAGAAACATTGATCATTGAATTCACCAGCTAACGAAATTCCGAACGCAATCCATCCGCCGACTTGAGCAGGTCGGCAGCGGCAGGCCGGGAAGCCGCACGAGTGCGCGCGCCCGGCCGATTCAAGTTCGGACGGTGGTGATAACGGCAGGAGCGGTGAAAAACCGGCATTCCATGAGCCCGGAGATAGTTGCCGGGCCCCCGCGAGTCAAGGTCAGCGGTCAGTCAAACGGTGGTAGAGGGCCAGGAGCTGCTGGTTGGACTGCGCCAGGCTGTAGGTGCTGCGCACATGCTCCTGCGCCGTCCGCGCCAGTTCCGCCCGCCGCTCGACCGACAGAGACAAGGCGGCCTGCAGGGCTTCGGCCAGCGCCGCCGGATCGCCGGCCGGGGCCAGCCAGCCGGTGACGCCGTCGGGTCGGATCGTCTCGGCGGCACCGCCGCCGTCCTCGGCGACGACCGGTCGTCCCATCGCCTGGGCTTCGACGAGGGCACGGCTGAAGCCCTGGCGCGCGCCGCCGGTCGACACGACGACATCGGCCAGCATGTAGGCGGCCGGCATGTCGTCGACATAGGGGCCGATCTGGACGCGGCCGTTGAGCTGGGCGGCTTCGATCGCGCGTTCGAGCTCCTTCTCGAAAGGCGTCGCGGCCCCGGTCGAGCCGAGCAGGAGGCAGAACACGTCGTCCCGTTCCAGTCGCCGGATCGCCTCGACCAGGATCTTCTGTCCATTGTCCTCGCCGAAGCGACCGGGACACAGAACGAGATGGCTGCCGTCAGGCACGCGCAGCTCGCCGGCCAGTCGGATCAGCCGGTCGGCGCGCACGATCGCCGGATCGAAGCGATCGAAGTTGATGCCGGGGGTGATGACTTCCAGCCGGTCCTGCAGGGCTGGGAAACGTTCCAGCGCATCGCGCGCGACATGCTGCGAGACGGCGATCACCGCATCGGCGCGCGTTTGACGCGCCTCGACGAAGCGTCCGGCAACATCAGTGGCGAGGAACGGCCTGTGCAGGGTCGCGATCCACTTGACGCCGAGCCGTCGTGCGAGCGCGCGAGCGACCCAACCCGAAGCGGGCGAGCGTGCCTGGATGACGTCGACCTTGGCGTCGCGCAGACCCGAAGCGAGCTTGCCGGGCAGGGTCAACCGTCCCCACAGCGGATGAGACGCGGCCGGAATTTCGATATGGCTCGCGCGCAGCCTCAGCAGGTCGGGGACCATGCTGCCGCCGGGGGAGGCCACGATCGCCGAGCCGCCCGCCGCGATGACCGCCTGCGCCGCCTCGAGCGTGGCGCGGGCCAGGCCGCCACCGGCCAGGGTCGGAACGATCTGAAGCAGGGTGGGCGCGGACACGGGCGTGGCTTTTGGCTACAGGATTGAAGGGAGGCAGCAGGTAACACGGGAGGATCAACGTGGGTAGAGTCGAGCGACTGCAGCGCGACGACGGCAACACCATCGCCTATGCGGTCACGGAAGGGCATGGGCCGACGGTCGTCTTCCTCGGCGGCTTCCGGTCCGACATGACCGGCACCAAGGCGGTGGCGCTCGAAGCCTGGGCCGGGAAGACGGGCCGTGCCTTCCTGCGCTTCGACTATCTCGGCCACGGCCAGTCGTCGGGCCGCTTCGAGGACGGCACGATCGGACGCTGGCTGGACGATTCGCTCGCCGCGATCGACCGGCTGACCACCGGCAAGCTCGTGCTGGTCGGCTCCAGCATGGGTGGCTGGCTGTCGCTGCTGGCGGCGCGCGCACGGCCCGAACGGCTGGCCGGTCTCGTGCTGATCGCTGCCGCGCCCGACTTCACCGAGCGCATGCTGCTGAAGGGCCTTTCGCCCGAGGATCGCGCGACCCTGGAGCGCGACGGCCGGCTCGAACGTCCGTCGCAATATTCGCCCGAGCCCTCGGTCTTCACCTGGAAGCTGATCGAGGAAGGCCGCAACCACCTGCTGCTCGACAAGCCGCTGGCGCTGCCCTGTCCGGTGCGCCTGCTGCATGGCCAGAGCGATCCCGACGTGCCGTGGGAATACTCGCTGCAGATCGCCAAGCATCTCGAGGCGCCGGAGGTCATCACCACCTTCATCAAGGGTGGCGACCATCGCCTCAGCACCCAAGCCGACATCGCGCGCCTCATCGCGACGGTCGAGGAGCTGGTAGATTAGGGCAGGATGGCTTTACGAAAGATTCCGTCGTCCTGAGCGGAGCCGCCGAAGGTGGCGCAGTCGAAGGACCTCTTTTCCTGCGCACGGTCTTCCGACGCGAAAAGAGGTCCTTCGACTACGCTGCGCTCCGCTCAGGACGACGGGGCTTTAAGTTTCCGCGGCCGCGATCGCCGTCAGCCCCTCGCGATAGGTCGGATAGCGCAGCGCGATGCCGAGCTCGCGTTTCAATTTGTCGTTCCGGACGCGCCGATTCTCCGAATAGAAGGAGCGGGCCATCGGCGACATCGTGGGCGCGGCTTGCTCCCAGGGAATGGCTGGCGGCACCGGCTGTCCCAGCAGCTCGCAGGCATAGGCGATGACGTCGGCATTCGAGGCCGGCAGATCGTCGGCCACGTTCCAGACCTCCGCTCCGCCCTCGCGCGCCGTGGTCTTCATCGCACTGGCGGCGATATCCTCGACATGGATTCGCGAGAAGAACTGGCCGGGTTTGTCGATGCGCTGGGCCATGCCGGCCTTCACGCGGTCGAGGGGGCTGCGACCGGGACCGTAGATGCTGGGCAGCCGCAGGAGGTGGAGCGAGGCGCCGGTCGCGGCCGCAAGATCGCGCCAGCCCTGTTCGGCGGCGAGCCGCTGCCGGCTGCGCGGCTGCGTGGAAAGGGCAGGTGTCGTCTCATCCACCCAGCCGCCCGCGTGGTCGCCATAGACGCCGGTGGTCGAGAGGTAGCCCAGCCAGCGCGCCCGGCCGAGCAGCGGTCGGCAGGTGCGCAGCGCCGGGTCGCCGGCCTCGCCCGGCGCGATCGTGCAGAGGACGTGCGTGGGCTCACCGAAGGCGTCGGGCGCGAGCGCCGCCGTGCCGTCGAACCGATGGGCCTCGATCCCGGATTCGCGCAGCCTGCGTGCTTTCTCTTCGCTGGTGCAGGTGCCGGCCACCGACCAGCCTTCCGCCGTCGCAAGCCTGGCGATTTCAAGGCCAGTGAAGCCCAGGCCGAAAATGAAAAGTCGTCTTGTCATCTTGTCAGAAATCTCACCAGCAATATCAATTGGTTATGGCTTTGGGGCTCGGCGAGGTCTCGTTTCCTACATTCGCATGAACTCGGTCGGATCAACCCTCCACGCCTTACCTTCGTAGACGGTCCCGACGCTGTCTTCACAATATGGAATCACCTTCTTTTTCCCAGCCTTGGCCAGGCCTTCCCCGAGCGCCTCGTACGCGAAGAACAGAAAGGCCTTCTCGCCATCGTCCAGCGTGACGGGCAGGGTGGTGTCCTGGATGCCAGGGAAGTGATTGGGAACGAGCGACACGAGCCTCTTCCCGTCCTCAAGTTTGAACCCAAGACTTGTAATCGTGACTTTGCGCTGGCCAGCGTTGACGGCCTCGATCCGGGCAAACGTCTTGCCAAGGCTTCCGTCATGGTAGGTAGGTATTGCGCTGCTTGCGCTGACGACGATGTTCCGCTTCTCCTTCCTGGACGCGTGTCGCCAGTTAAAAGTCGATAGTGTCGCGCCGTACAAGGCGAGCGCCGCGAGCAGGGCATCTTTTCCCCAATCCGTCCACCACGTCATTGGCGTTTCCCCTTCGCTTGATCGTAACGTGCCGCCGCGGGAGGTTACAGGGGGCGTGCGGCACCACCTGCTGGTGCAATCCAAGAGCGATCTCTCGAATTGACAAACGCGCGGAAATAGTGGATTCCTGTCGCAGGTTACGGAGTTAACCAAGAGACGCCCAGAAGGCCCTCAGACTTTAAGTCTAGTTGGGTGTGGGCAATGGATAGTCTCGAAATACAAATCCTCGGACTTTTCTCAGCGAAGGCAAATGGTTCCCGGGCTCTGATTGTGCTCGGGGGCATCACTGTGCTCGTGCTGGCATACCGGCTGACGGTGTTCGTCCTGAATCGCCCGTCGAGGCGGAAGTTCAAGTAGTGTCTTTCCGAGCGCATTCTCGATGCTTAGGGGTCTCCTGAACTCGTGCGCGGGGTCCCTTACGGTAGCCGGTCCGCGCATCAGGCCAGCGGTGTGGGGGGATTGGTTCGCCTGTGTCCGGTCCGGTGTCCCCCCGGACACGCTCCGACTATACAACCCTACGTAGATAGGTAGCATTTATGGCTTTTCAAGGGGTGCGGCGTTGGGGCCGCCGGACGCCCCAACACATTCTCGGTAGCGCGACGAGTGAATGCTACAGCCTGAGTGCGTATACTCCGGCCATGAAATTTAGACCACGCACGGTGCAGGCCATCGCCGACATGATTTGCGGGAACAGCGAGGGCGAGAAGAAGCCGCTGTTCAAGTACCGCAGCAGCTCGTACCTCACCGAGTTCTTCACCGAGTGCGACCTCGAATACCAGCATGACGGCTCGACCCGGAAGTGGTGGGTCGCGGAGAAGCTCGACTTGATCCTCGACATGCCGCATCCAAATGTCCAGACGCCGCCCCCGACTTTCGCCAGGGTCATCGAGCTTCTGATGGACCCCGAAGACACGACGAACGAAGCCAGCGATCGGAAGGGCGCCCTGGAGGCTCTGAACCTCACCCTCGCACGAGAGGGCTTCGAGGCGTTCTACGGGCCGGACAAGAAGTGCCACCTCCGACACATCGCGACGAACACGGTCGCCAAGCCGGACCCGCATCGGCCGTTCACACCGGCCGAACAGGCCCGCCGAGATGCGCTGGCGACATACATGGACAAGTGCTCCGAGGACGAGCTGATCGAGAAGATCCTGCTGCCCCTCCTCCGGCAGCTCGGCTTTGAGCGCATCACGTCGGCCGGGCACAAGGACAAGGCGCTCGAATACGGCAAGGACGTCTGGATGCGGTTCACCCTGCCGACCCGGCACGTCGTCTACTTCGGCATCCAGGCGAAGAAAGGGAAGCTCGACGCGGCGGGCATGACGAAGGATGGGAACGCCAACATCGCGGAAGTTCACCGGCAGGCCGTGATGATGCTGGGGCATGAGATTTTCGACCCGGAGACCAGCCGGAAGGTCTTGGTCGACCATGCCTACATCATCGCGGGCGGGGAGATCACGAAGCAGGCCCGGAACTGGATCGGCGGCAAGCTCGATGCCAGCCAGCGTAGCCAGGTCATGTTCATGGACCGGGAGGACATCCTGAACCTCTACACGGCGGCGAGCCTCCCGATACCGGGGCAGGAAGTGAAGCCTGCGGTCAAGACGGCCGAGCTGGACGACGACATTCCCTTCTAGGGCGTCCAACTCTTCCACGGCCACCACCGCCACCTGGAGCTTCTGGCCCTCGGGCCACCGCTTGATGTGCCGAAGGCCGCTGATGACCAGCCCGCCGGGTTGTTTGAGCTTCGCGCCGCGCTGCCGGCACTTCGTCCTGTCGAACCGCACGCGGTCATACGGGTCGTAGTGCTCTAGCAGTCTGATGACATCGACGACGATGAACCACTCACAGTCGCGGCAGTAGAGTTCCCAAGTGTTGCCCTGCACCAGCGAACAGATGATCGCGGGCGGCATGTCGTAGTTCGCGCCTTTGGAGTTGAAACGCTGCGGTATCCGCGGACCATAGCGGAACGCAAAAAGCCCCGAAAGGGCTGAACGCGTGCCGTCAGTGCAGGCGCTTACTCAAAGTCCGAATGTACCCGCGCATTGAGGCACGCGAGATCACCTCGCTCCCTCTATCTCATATTGGCTCTGATTTCCCACGTCGCCGCTTACGCTCAAGGGCGCGTCTTCTGAAAGCACGGTCCTGCCACTCCCTCCGCTCCGAAGTCTTCATAGGCCTACGACCTTAGCCGTCTCGATAAACTTCTTGAGGCGCTTTCGAATCTCCCAAGGGTTGCCCGTGAGGATTTCGACCAGCTGACAGTGTTCGTAGTGCGTCATACAGTTTTGATGAATTCTTGTAGGTGCATTCTTGGCGCTAAGGTTCTTGCTGATGAAGGTGAGGCGCATGCCAGCGACCCCGTTACAGAACGAACTGCTCTACAAGAAACTAACGGTGTCGGTGGAGGACCTCACCTTAGTCCGCCGCCATGCCCGCAATTTGCTAGAGCGCGATGGAGACTTCGGTCCCGTAAGGGACGACACGACTGACTACTGGGAGCGTGCTGCCTTGGTAAGCGCTATGGTCATGGCCTATGGCCGGGTGTTCTCAAGGAGCAACGGCCTTCCGGATTTCCCTAAGCGCCTAGCTGGCTACACGGCGGAAGAGAAGGCGCAGCATGACGAACTGATGCACTTACGAGATACGCAATACGCTCATTCCGACAGCGCCACGCATCACGTCCGGATCGTCAAAGGAGCTACCTTCACCTCTGTTCACCGGATGCCGCCGTACTCGATACCGCGCCATCAACTCAACCTCATCCTCTCGATGGTGGACAAGGTCAGAGACAATATCGAGGAACGTCAAGGATCACTCTACACTGAGATCATGGCGCAGGAGTGATCGACAAATTGATCCGCGGTCGCTCCTATCGTCCCATGCATGTCAGCATGGTCAGGTCGGGAACTTTCATCTTGTCAGGAACGCCTCCGCGCGGTTCTTTTCAACCATGTTGTTCAAAGCAAAGTCGCTGTGGCCACTGCTCGGCCTTCTCGCCGCGTCGCCGTCGCTCGCACAGCCCATTCCCGTGATCCCGGCCCCCGTCCAGTCCCTGCCGGGACCGCCCGCACTGGAAACGCGCCCGGATCACGTCCGCCGATATACCCAGTGCATGCAGCTTGCGCGGATGGAGCCGCTGAAGGCCCTCCCGGCGGCCGAGAAGTGGATCACCGAAGGCGGGGGCATGGGCGCCCGCCACTGCGTCGCCGTCGCCATGTTCCAGTCGGGCAAGCATGCCCAGGCCGCGGCCCAGTTCGAGGCCATCGCTCGCGACTTGGGCCAGGACCGGCCGGGGCTGCGCGCCGAACTGTACGCCCAGGCCGGACAGGCCTGGATGGAGGCCGGCGCCGCCGAGAAGGCCGCCGCTGCACAGAGCCGGGCACTGGAGCTCAAGACCAACGATCCCGACCTCTGGATCGATCGCGGGCTCTCCTACGCCGCCATGCAGTCCTGGCCGCGCGCCATCTCGGACTTCGACCAGGCCATCCGCCTGCGCCAGGACGATTTCGAGGTGCTGGTGCTGCGCGCCGCGGCCTGGCGCAATGCCCGCGATCCCGGCCGCGCGCTGGTCGACGTCAATCGCGCTTTGTCGATCGCGCCGGACCATTCCGAGGCGCTGCTCGAGCGCGGCTTCATCCATCTCGCCCGTGGGTCGCGTGACGCCGCCAACGCCGACTTCAACCGCGTGCTGAAGCTGGTCCCACCAGGATCACCGGCGGCCCGCCGTGCCGAGGCAGGACTTGCCGGCGGGGCCCCGGCCGCGCCCGCTCAGGCGCCGCCCGCCGGCGGGAAGCGATAGCCTCGCGACGGCCGGTCAGGTAAAATACGGACAAATGAACAAAGCCCTCTCGTCGATCACCCTCCTCGGTGCGCTGATCCTTGCCGCGCCGGCCGTCGCGCAGCCCGCCGCCGCGCCGCAGCCGCCGGCTTCCTATTATCCGGCGCCACCTCCGGAGCGGGCGCCGGTGACCGAGCGCGGCGCGTCCCCGGCCGATCTTTCTTCGCCGCTCCCGCCGGCGCCGCCCAAGGTCGAACGCACGGTCATCGATTCCGACGCCGAGGCCCAGCTGTTCGCGGACGCGCGCAAGATCACCTGGGGCCGCCATTCCAAGATCAAGGGCGCCAAGCCCGGCGAAGTGACGGTGACCCGCCAGGGCAATCTCTGGACCGTGAAGGGGCGTCTCGACAGCGTTGCGCCCGGCACCGAGGGCGACTGGGTTTCCATCGACGGCGTCGTCGAACGCATCGCGGCGGGCGTCGTCCAGGTTCGCGGCGAGGTCGCCTTCCGGGTCGCGACGGTGGAGAAGGGCACGCCCTGCAAGGTGGCGGGCCTGCTCACCTTCCGCCGCTCGGGCAAATCGCAGGCCTGGCGCCTGGCCGAAGGCGACAATCCCTGCGACGGCAAGCGCGAGGGCTTCGACCTCGTGATCGACAAGCCGGGCGAAAAGAAGCCCGTCCCGCCGCAGCCGAAGCGTACGTGATCGTTCGGCAAGTCGTTGAAAAAGGCTGGAATTTCCGACCGATAAACGAAACAAACGAAATTAACGAATCAAGTGATTTGGAAAGGGCCGGTTTCGAGTCACTTGCCATCGCGTCTCTGAAAATCCTGCTTTTACAAAGGGTTAGCGCCTGACGGTTCACCCCACGCCCTCATCCTGAGGAGCTTCGCGAAGCGATGCGTCTCGAAGGATGGGCAGCTGGCATGGTGCTCGTTCCCATGCTTCGAGACGCGCTCCATGGGAGCGCTCCCCAGCATGAGGTTGGTGTCGGTGATTCGATCGGGACTCGAAAACCCGCTCAGCGCTGCGTCCTGATGGTCGCGATGGCCGCGCGGGCCAGCGCATCGGCGCGTTCGTTTTCGGGATGGCCGCTATGGCCCTTCACCCAGTGCCACTCGACGTGATGGACGGCACGGGCGGCATCGAGGCGCTGCCAGAGTTCGACGTTCTTCACCGGCTTCTTGTCGGACGTCTTCCAGCCGTTCTTCTTCCAGCCGTGGATCCACTTGGTGACGCCGTCCTTCACGTAGACGCTGTCGGTGAAGAGGCGGACCTGGCAGGGCCGCTTCAAGGCCTCGAGCCCCTGGATCGCCGCCATCAGTTCCATGCGGTTGTTGGTGGTCGCGCGGTCGCCGCCGGACAGTTCGCGTTCCTTGTCGCCCATGCGCAGGATCGTGCCCCAGCCGCCCGGGCCGGGGTTCCCGCTGCACGCGCCATCGGTGAAGATCTCCACTTTCGGCGTCTCGCTCACAATCCCCCTCTCACAAACCATAGTCCGAGAGAGACGTGACGCTGCGGTGGAAGCGCAGCTTGGCGAGGTATTCCTGCGGGTCCTTGCGCTTCACCAGCGCGTTGGGCGGCGTGTGCACCCAGTCGTAGAGCCGGGTCAGCAGGAAGCGCAGCGCCGCGCCGCGCGCCAGCAGGGGCAGGGCCTGCTTCTCGTCGTCGCCCAGCCGGCGCACGCGCTCGTAACCCTGCAGCAGGGCGCGGGCCTTGGTGGCGTTGAAGGAGTTGTCGATCTCGAAGCACCAGGCGTTGAGGCAGATTGCGACGTCGTAGGCCAGCAGGTCGTTGCAGGCGAAGTAGAAGTCGATCAGCCCCGATAGCTTGTCCTGCAGGAAGAAGACGTTGTCGTTGAACAGGTCGGCATGAATCACGCCGGCCGGCAGGGCGCGCGGCCAGTTCTCTTCGAAGAACTCGATCTCGGCGCCGAGCTCGCGGTCGAGCGGCGCATCGATCTCGCGACGGCAGCCTTCCCAGAGCGGACGCCAGCCCGCCACCGACAGGGCGTTGGGCCGCCGGAGCGCGAAGTCCTGGCCGGCGAGGTGCAGGGCGGCCAGCGCCTCGCCGACCGGCGCGCAATGCGCGACCGTGGTGCGTCGGGGCCACATGCCATGGAGGAAACTCGTGATCGCCGCCGGCTTGCCGGCCAGCGTGCGCAGCGCGTTGCCGTCGCGGCCGTGGATCGGCTGCGGGCAGGTGATGCCGCGCGCGGCGAGATGGTCCATCAGGCCGAGGAAGAAGGGCAGGTCACGTGGATCGACGCGCTTCTCATAGAGCGTGACGATAAACTGGCCCCTGGTCGTCGTGAGCAGGAAATTCGAGTTCTCGACGCCTTCGGCGATTCCCTTGAAGGAATCGGCCTGGCCGATATCGTATTCGGCCAGAAACGCTTCGAGCTCGGTGTCGCCGACTTCCGTATAGACCGCCACGTCACGCCACCAGCGCGCGCGGCAGCTTGAACACGACGCTTTCCTCGGTCGTGCGCACTTCCTCGACGGTGACGTCGTAGCGCGCGCGGCAGGCCTCGATCAGCTCGTCGACCAGCA
>LNFM01012875.1_pt1 | contig 10836 bp, 5 predicted proteins | sample 596031 | NCBI WGS metagenome assembly LNFM01 (sample SAMN04254537, study PRJNA301005) | activated carbon metagenome | isolation source: dual media filters at the Ann Arbor, Michigan drinking water treatment plant | place: USA: Ann Arbor | reverse complement strand
GCACTCGGCGCGACGGCCGACGGCGTCGTCGATCTGTCCCTGGGCGTCGGACCGGAGGGGGCGGGTACCTACGAGGACACGATGGCACGGCTCGCGTTTGCTGCGACGCGCGGTGGGTTCGGCGGCATCCAGCGAAGCCTCACCCCCCGGAGCCCGGAGGAGTAGCCCCGTTGGTGCGGGGCCAACGCCGACCGGCGCTGTGGCGATCCGCGGTGCTACGTCAAGTGGCGCTGCGCCCGTGGCGCGTCGAGCAGCGCCGCCGACCGACGAGGAGTCCCAGCGCGAGCACGAGGCCGAGGCCGCCGGGCTGACTCGAGGCGCAGCCACCGCCTTCCGTGTCGTCGCCGGGATCGGTGGTCTCGCCTTCGATCGTGACGGTGAACGTCTGCGTCGCGCGCGTGGCCGCGTCGCGCACCACCGTCACGGTCGCGGTGTGGCTTCCGGCAGGCGCATCGGCCGCGACCTCGACCTCGGTGGTGGTGGTCGCGCCGGGGGCGACGGCGAGCTGGGCGCTCGCGGGGGTGATCGCGATCGGCGCAGACACGCCGAGCGAGTAGGTCGCGATCGCGCAGCTCGCGAGATCCTGACTGGTGATGGCGATCGCGTAGCGGCGGTCCCCGAGCGCCTGGATCGCGACGACGGGGGCCGTGGGCGCACAGCCGAGCACGTAGTGAACCTCGGCGCTCACGTCACTCGGGCCGCCGGAGAGCGTGACGGGGACCGCGGTCGAGGACTCGACGAGCGTCGCGGGCGGCGTGAGGGCGAGCTCGAGCGTGGCAGCGGCCCCAGGGGCGATCGCGCTGCTGGGCGGGCTGGAGGTCCAGCCGACGGGAGCACTCGCGGCGACGGTGAACGTCGTGGCGCCACAATCGACGTGGTCGTGGTTGGTCACCGCGATCGCATAGCGCTGCGTCGAAGGAGTGGTCGTGGCGGCCGGCTCGGTGATGACGAGCGTCGGAGCGGCACGCTCGCACGCGGGGAGGACAGTGAAGTCGGCCGGGGTGGATACCCTCGAGTGGCTCGCGGTCATCACCTCGAGGTCGACGGGGTAGGTGTCCGCCGGCGCCGTCGCCGAGGACCGCACGGCGATGTCGACCGAGGCGCTGGCGCCGCTCGCCACGGTGACGACGACCGGCGCCGCGACCCAGCCACCGGGCACGGTGGGCGTGACGGTGAAGGCCGTCGCGCCGCAGGCGACATCGTGATTCGTGAGCGTCCCGGCGTAGCTCGCGCTGGCGCCGCGCAGGGCGGTGATCGAGGTGCTGGCCAGGACCAGGGTCGGCGGGCGGCGCTCGCACGGAACCACGGTGTACGTCGCGACGGCGGAGAGGGTCGTGCTCGGGCGCGCCGCCATCGCCATGATGGAGGCGGTGCCGCTCGCAGTCATGGGCGACGTGACATCGATGGTGAACGAGGCCGACGCACCGGCCGCGACCGTGGTCGTCGGGGCCGAGGCCACGACGGTCCAGCCCACGGGGCCGGACGCGATGGTGGAGAAGGTGCTCGCGGCACAGCCGAGGTCGGTGTTTCCCACGGTCGCGGTGTAGGTCACGAGCGTCCCGACGGCGCTGTTCTGCGCCGGCGGGGCGAGCGTGAGGGTCGGCGCGCCGGGCGTGCAGCGGATGTGGACGCTCGCGGTGCCGCTGCCGGAGTCGCCCGCTGCCGCGGTGGCCGTGGCGCTGATGGAGAACGTGCCCGCGAGAGCGGAGAGCGGCGGCCTCACGTCGAGCGTGACGGTCTGCACGGCGCCCGGCGCGATCGTGATCGCAGTAGCGGCGAGCGTGGAGCTCCAGCCCGTGGGCACGCTGCGCACGAGGGAGAACGCCTGCGGCTTGCAGCCGCTCGGATCGCGATTGGTGATCGCGACGGCGAAGCTCCCGAGCGCGCCGGGGTCGAGGGTGGCGATCGACGGCGCGAGGCTCACCGTCGGCGCCACATGGGCGCACGTCACCGTGTACGTGCCGGCCGCGACGGCCGAGTCGTTCCACTGCGATCGGAACGCGCGAGCGCGGAGCTGGGCAGACTGCTCTGCGCCGACGGTGATCGCCCCCGTGTAGAGCGGGCTTCCGGCCGTGGGCTCGGTGCCGTCGAGCGTGTAGCGGATCGTCGCCGTCGGCGTCGTCGTGGCGATCGTCACCGCGACCGGCGCCGTGAACGTGCCCGGCGCGGGAGAGAGCGTCGGCGTCGCCACCGTCCCCGCGGCGTCGTACGTCGCGGCCGCGACGGCCGAGTTGCTCCAGTCGGGCTTGGTCGCGAACGCGCGGACGGTGGTGGTGGTGCCTTGCGGTAGCGCGAGCGGTGCGCTGTACGCGGTGGACGCCGCGGTCGGCGTCGAGCCATCGAGGGTGTAGCGAATGGTGGCTCCCGCGGTGGTCGTCGCGAGCGTGACGGTGGCGCCGATGGCGAGCGGACCGCTGCCCGGCGTGATCGTCGGTGGGGCGACGGTGCCGGTGATGACGTAGGTCGCGCTCGCGACGGTCGAATCGAGCCAGTTGGTCTTGGTGGCGATCGCCCGGATGGTCCGCGTCGTCTCGAGTGGGATCGTGATCGTGGTGCACGTCGGCGAGGCGCTGGTGGGCGTCGAACCGTCCATGGTGCAGCGGACGGTCGCGCCGGACGTGGCGGAGCCGAGCGTCACGGTCTGGGCGGTGGGGTACGTGCCCGTGGCCACCGAGAATGTCGGCGCACTCGCCGTGCCCGTGACGACGTAGACTGCCGTCAGCGCGGGGGAGTCGGCCCACGTCGCCCTGGTCGCGATGGCCTTGATCGTGCGCGTCGTGTCGAGGGGGATGGTGACCGTCGTACAGACCGCCGAGGCGCTGGTGGGCGTCGAACCGTCGGTGGTGCATCGGACGCTCGCACCCGGCGTGCTCGACAACAGGGTCACCGTCTGCGCACTCGTATACGTGCCGGCCGGGATCGAGACCGCTGGCAGGGCCACGGTGCCCGTCACGACGTAGGTCGCCACCGCGACCGCCGAGTCGGTGGAACCCGCCTTGAAGGCGCGGGCCTGGAGGGTGAGCGTCGTGTCGAGCGGGACGGTGACACTCGTGCAGGTCGCGGAGGCTGCGGTCGGCGTGGAGCCGTCGGTGGTGCACCGAATCGTCGCTCCGCTCGTCGCGGAGCCGATCGTGACGGTCTGGGCCGTGGTGTACGTCCCCGCGGCCACCGAGAACGTAGGTGTCGCGACGGTGCTCGTGACCACGTAGGTCGCCGTGACCTCGGCGGAGTCGGTGAGTCCCGCCTTGAACGACTTCGCGCGGACCACGGTCGTCGCGTCGAGCGGCACGGTGATCGCGCCGGTGTAGAGCGTCGAGCTCGCGGTCACCGCCGTGTTGTTCGTCGTGTACCGGATCGTCGTGCCGGTAGTGGCGCTCGTGAGCGTGAGCGACTGCGCGGTGGTGTACGTGCCCGTGGCGAGCGAGAACGCCGGGGCCGTAGGCGTCAGCGCCGCCACCGCGCTGCCGATGTTGATGCGCGGTTTCGTGATCGCGGTGCCCGTCCGGGTGTCGGAGACCGCCGTGCCGGTCGCGACGAGGGCGGCGACCCCTTCATCGACCGTCATGTCGTTCTTCGCCGAGCGCATGACGGCGAACGCGCCCGCCACGTGCGGGGCCGCGCCAGACGTGCCATCGGCGGTGGCGGTGGCGGTGGTCGACGTGATGGTGGCCGAGGTGATGCTGCTGCCGGGGGCGTACAGCGTGGTGATGCTGGCGTTGTTGCTATACGACGCGATCCCATCCGCCTTCGTGGTCGCGCCGACGCTGATGATGTTGGAGATACAGGCCGGGCTTGCGATCGCGCTCGTGTAGCCGTCGTTGCCGTTGGCCGCGACGGTGGCGATGCCCGCGGACCGCAAGGCCGCGACGTAGGTCTTGATGATCGACTCGTTGTTGCCCGCGTCGCAGGTCGACGAATACATCCCGCCGCCGAGGCTGAGGTTGACGGCCGCGATCGGGGTGCCGGCCTGCGCCAGCGCGTACACGCGCTCGAGGCCCTGTGCCCAGTCCGAGGTGAACGCGAGCACGCAGGGTGACGAGCCGCCGCAGTAGGTGGTGCTCGTGAACTTGCTGAACACCTGCATCGCGATGACGTTGGCCCCCTTTGCCATCCCGGTGTTCGTGGCGTGGCCCGAGGCCGCGATGCCCGCGACGAAGGTGCCGTGGAAGCAGCCGGCGGCATCGCTGCTCGCGCAGTTCACGCCCGAGCCCGTGGCCGTCGACGCGGTCGCGCCGCCCGGACACACCGAGGTCGCGGAGTACGTCGCGTTCGTCGTCGAGTAGCACGCCTCCGCGACGACGCGGCCCGCGAGGTACGAGTGGGTCTTCATCACGCCCGTGTCGAGAACGGCGACGGCGTAGCCCGCACCGGTGAACCCCGCGTTGTGAGCGGTGGTCGCGCCGACGAGCGTCTTCGTTGTCGCGAGCGCGGGCGGATGCAGGTCGTCGGGCTCGATCCATCGGATCTCGTCGTCGGCCACGAGCACGTCGAGCGCGGCCGCCGAGGGTACGTCGACCACCATGTACGGCACGGTCTCGAACACGCTCGCGCGCGTGATGCCGTGGCGAGCCAGGCGGGCGGTCGCCACGTTCTGCGCGGTGGCGATGGCGCGCCGCTGGAGGAGGCGCTGGTCGGGCGTGAGCTTCGGTTCGACCTCGTAGGGCGTCTCCAGCTTCACGATCGCCCGCAAGCCGCCCTGCGCGGTCAGCGTGGGGAGCAGGCGCTCCGCGACGAGTCGTTTGCTCGCTGATCGGATCGGGACCGGCTCCGACGTGGCCGGTTCCGCGCAGGCCGCGACCCACGTGGCCAGCACGATCACAGCGACTCTCACCCCGGAGTAAGTCGACAAGACCTCCACCCTGTTGAGGCCTCATCGAAGGAACGGGTGCCCCTCGGGTACACGACGCGTGGGGGCCTATCGCACACGTGCTACCTTCGGGCCGTGCCCTTCGCACGCCTGCTCGTGTTCGTGCTCGCTCTGACCCACGCGGTCGGGCTCGCCGATCTCGTGCTGGAGGATGCCTGCGCAGAAGCGTGCAGTGACGACGGGTGTGAGGACGATTGCCTCCCGGGGGTGGCCTGTCGCTGCCACTGCCCGAGCGTGCTGCCGATGATCGGCGGCGCGGCGAAGACGGTCGACGCGCCGAGCGTACGCGTCGATGTCGTGGCGGCCTGGGCCGTGGAGCGCGTACACGCGAGCCCGGACCCGCTCGAGATCCTGCACGTTCCGAAGCACCGCGCCTGATCGTTTGACCTGAAACGAATCGGCGATTCACGGCGGACCTGCGTCCGCCGGGGAAGGTGCGTCATGGCTCGAAGTGATCGTGCGCGGCTCGTGTGGGCTGCGCTGGCAATATTGTGTCCGAGCTCCGCCGCGGCGGAGACCCTCAAGCTCGACGTGTCCGCGGCAGTGGCGCGGGCTCGCGAGCGAGCACCAGAGGCCGTCGTGGCGCGCGCGACGATCGGGGAGGCGCGGGCAGGCCGCGTCGGGGCCGACGTGCTGTTCACGGAGAACCCCGAGGTGCAGATCGGGGCCGGCCGACGCTACGGCGAGCCGCAGTCGCTGGCGATCCAGGGCCAGGTGACGCAGCCGCTCGAGCTCGGCCGGCGCAGCGCACGCAAGCAAGCGGTCGATGCGGAGGTCGCACATGCCGAGGCCGCAGGCGAGGCCGCGCTGCGCGAGCTCGCGTACGAGGTCGAGGTCGCGTTCTACGAGGCGCGCCACGCCGAGCTCGTACAGGACCTCGCCCGGCGCACCGAGGGGATCTCGAAATCCGCGGCCGAGGCAGCGGAACGCCGGCGCAAGGCCGGTGACCTGACGGACCTCGACGTGAACCTCGCAAAGCTGGCCGTCGGCCGGGCGTACTCCGCCGTGGCGGCGGCCCAGTCAGCGCGCTTCGACGCGTACAGCCGACTCGGCGTGCTCGTCGGCGTGGGCGGTGACGACAGCCTCGAGCTCGTCGGCGACTTGCGACCCAGCAAGGTGACCCTCGAGACGCTCCAGCGGTCCGTGGGCACCCGGGCCGATATCAAGGCGGCGACCGCGGAGGTGGCGGAGGCGCGGGCGGAAGGCGCGCTGGCGACCGCGAACGGGCGCCCGGATCTGGGCGTGTGGCTCGGGTATCAGATCGACGAGGGCGATTCGATCGTGCTCGCCGGCGTCACGTTCACGCTGCCGGCCTGGAATCGCCAGCAGGGCGCGAAGGCGCAAGCCAAGGCCAAGGAGGTGCGTGCGGCGCAGGAGGGCGCCGTGCTCGCGACCACCGCACAGCGCCAGGTCGCGGACCTCTACGGGGCGCTGTCGGATGCCGAGGCGTCGGTGGTGATCTTCGAGGACCAGATCCTGCCCCTCCTCGACGACAGCGAGGCCCTGCTGCTGAAGAGCGTCGAGGCCGGCCAGATCGCGATCAGCGAGTACCTCGTGGGACGGCAGCAGACACTCGACGCCCGCCGCGAGCACCTCGACCGCTTGCTCCTGTTCGCCAAGGCGGCCGCGAAGGCGCGCTACGTCGCCGGGGTGACGCCGTGAGGGCGGTGATGGTGGCCGCCCTCCTCGTCGCGTGCGGCAGCGACAAGCAAGCAAGCAAGCACGAGGACGAGCACGGCCACGCCGACCACGCGGACAGCGGCTCGGGCGAGCGTCACGACGATGACCACGGCGAAGAAGCGCCCGGCACGGTGCGCATCGCGCCGGAGATGATCCGTGACCTGCGGATCACGACGGCCAAGGCGGAGTCGCGGACTGCCGGCGAGCGCGTGAGCGTGCTGGCCGAGCTGCGCGTGAATCAGGACACGTACGCGGAGGTCGCGGCGCCGGGCACGGCCCGCGTGACGAAGGTGCTCGTGAAGGCGGGCGACGAGGTGAAGCTGAACCAGCCGCTCGTCGAGCTCGCGAGCGGGGACATGGCGAGGGCGCGCGCCGAGATCGCCGCGGCTGACGCGCGGCTGGCCGCCGCCCGGGCGACGCTCGAGCGAAAGCAGAAGCTCCTCGCGGAGCGGATCATCCCCGAGCGCGAGGTCCTCGAGGCGCAGGCGGTGGTCACCGAGGCCCAGGCGGCGCGCACGGTGGCAGCGGGCGCGATCCAGGCGTTCGCAGGTGCCGCCGGCGGCTCGGGGCTCGTGCTGCGCGCACCCGTCGCGGGCACGGTGATCGACCGCGATGTCGTGCTGGGGCAGCTCGTCGATCCCTCGAAGACGCTGTTTCGCATCGGTGATCTGTCGAAGTTGTGGCTCGTGGCGCACGTGTTCGAGCGCGATGCGGTGCGCGTGCAGCTCGGCGGCACGGGGACGGCGAGCTTCGCCGCGCTGCCGGGGCAGACCGTGGAGGGCATGATCACGTGGACGGGGCGCGTCGTCGAGACCGCGTCGCGCACCGTGCCCGTGCGGCTCGAGATCCCGAATCCGAATGGCGTGCTGCGCCCGGGCATGTCGGCGACGGTCTCGCTCCCCGTCGGCGAGGCGAGCGGACAGGTCGTGGCCGTGCCGATCGCGGCCGTGCAACGCGTCGACGATCGATGGAGCGTGTTCGTCCCGAAGGGACCGGGCGTCTTCGAGTCGAAGGCGGTGGGGCGAGGGCGCGATCTGGGCGGCGAGGTGGAGATTCTGACCGGGCTCGTCCCCGGGACCGAAGTGGTGGTCGACGGCGCCTTCTTGCTCAAGGCGGAGTTCGACAAGGCGCGCGGGGAAGGTGGGGGCCATGACCATCACTAGCGGAGGTGAATCGTGATCCAGCGCTTCATCGTCGCGAGCTTCGGCAAGCCGCTCGTCGCCATCCTGCTCGTCGTCGCGTGCTCGGTGATGGGCGTCATCACGTTTCGTGACCTCCCGCGGGACGTGTTCCCGGATCTGTCCGCGCCGGTGTTCAACGTCATCGTGCAGAACGCGACCATGGGCTCGGAGGAGCTCGAGACGCGCGTGACCATTCCGATCGAGACGGCGCTGTCGGGGCTACCGAACGTGCGCCGCGTGCGCTCGCAGTCGTCGCTCGGCGTGGCGCAGGTGACGATCGAGTTCGAGACCGACGCGGACTACGGAACGAGTCGGCAGCTCGTGGCCGAGCGCCTGTCGCAGGTCGAGCTGCCCCCCGGGACGGGCGAGCCGCTGCTGTCGAGCCTGACGGGGCGCCTGAACGAGATCTACGAGATCACGATCGAGGCGACGCCGGGCTCGGTGGACCTCATGACGCTGCGCGACCTCGCGGAGAACGAGATCAAGAACCGGTTGCTCGCGGTGCCGGGCGTCGCGGCGGTCGAGCGGCTCGGTGGCTACCTGCGCGAGTTCCAGGTGCAGATCGATCCAGATCGCATGGCCGCCCGCGGCGTGACGCTCGACGAGGTCGTGCACGCCACGGAGGGCGCGAACGCGAGCGCGGCCGGCGGCTTCGTGACGCAGGGCCAGATGGAGTGGACGGTGCGGGCCAACGGCCGGGCCGACTCCACCCTCGCGCTGCGCGAGACCGTGGTGGCGATGCGCGGTGACACCCCCGTGCTGATCGGCGACGTCGCTGACGTGCGCGAGGCCCCGGCCGTGCGGCGCGGCCTGGCGCATCGGCTCGCGGGCGAGGTCGTGAGCTGCCGCATCGTGAAGCAGTTCGGCGCGGATACGGTGAAGGTCGCCGAGCGCATTCGCGCTGCCATCGACGAGATCAACCCGAGCCTGCCCGAGGGCGTGAGCATTCGCGTCGTGTACGACCAGTCGCAGCTCGTACAGACGTCGCTCGGCGGCGTGGGGCGCGCGGTGCTGATCGGTGCGGTGCTCGTGGCCTTCGTGCTGTTCGGCCTGCTCGGCAACCTCCGCGCGGCCGTCCTCGTCACGCTCACCCTCCCACTTTCGCTGGCCGTGTCCGGGCTGTTCCTGCGGGTCGCCGACATCGGCATCAACACGATGACCCTCGGCGGCCTCGCGATCGCTGTCGGCCTGCTCGTCGATTCATCGATCATCATGGTCGAGAACGTCCTGCACCGGCTCGCGCAGCACCGCGACGGGAATCGCACGGCGCACGCGCTCGCTGCCGCCGTCGAGGTGGGGCGCCCCATCGCCTTCGCGACGCTCATCGTGTGTGTGGTGTTCGTGCCGCTGTTCGCGATGAGTGGGGTGGAGGGGCGCATGTACCAGCCCCTCGCCGGCGCCGTCATCGCAGCTGTCCTCGCCTCGCTCGTACTGTCGCTGGCGCTCGTCCCGGTGGTGGCGGCCGGCATGCTGCGACCGCGCCGTCCCGGCGAGCACGAGGACGTCTGGTTCGTGTGGGCCCTGAAGCGGGTGTACCGGCCGCTGCTCGACGGTGCGCTGAAGCACGCCGGCGTCATCCGCGTCGCGACCCTCGTCATCACGATTCCCGCCCTCTGGCTCGCCACGCAGATCGGCTCCGACTTCATGCCGGAGCTCGACGAGGGCGCGGTGCTCATGCAGACGTCGCTGCCGGCGGAGGCGTCGCTCGATGAGGTGGATCGCCTCAACCACCGGGTCGAGGACGTGCTGCGCGCGTTTTCCGATGTCGAGGATGTCGTCCGCCGCACCGGTCGCGCCGAGCGAACCGAGGACCCGATGCCGCACGTGGTGTCGGATGTGCTCATCGTCCTCAAGGCCGACCGCGCCAACAGCACCGCCGAGCTCGAGGAGCAGATGCGCGAGGCCGTCGAGAAGGTGCCCGGCGTCTCCGCGTCGTTCACCACGCCGCTCGGCATGCGGATCGACGAGGGGCTCGGCGGCTCCCCGTCGGATCTGTCGGTGCGCATCTTCGGCCCCGAGCCGGCGCAGCTCGCGACGCTCGCGGCCGCGGCGGAAGGGATCATGCGTGCGATCGATGGCGTCGCCGATGTTCGCGCCGAGCGCCTGACGGGCTTGCCCCAGCTCAAGGTCGAGGTGGACCGCGCCGCCTCCGCCCGCGTCGGTCTCACGCCCGGCGATGTCATCGAGGCGATCGAGATCGGCCTCGCCGGCCGCGTCATCTCCGAGGTCTGGCGCGGCCAGCGCCGCTTCGATCTCGTGATTCGACTGGCCGAGGACCATCGGCGCGATGCGGCCTCGCTATCGGCCCTCATGGTCGATGGCCACGACGGCACGCGCATCCCCCTCGGCAAACTGGCGACGATCGAGCAGACGTTTGGCCTCGGCACCATCAAGCGCGAGGCTGGCAGTCGTCGCATCGCCGTCGAAGCGAGCGTCGCCGGTCGTGATCTGGGCTCGACGGCGGCCGAGGTGCGCGAGCAGCTGACGAGGCAGCTGAAGCTACCCGCCGGCTACTTCGTCGATGTCGGCGGCAAGGTGGAGACGCAGGCGAGGGCCCAGCGGTCGCTGTATCTCGCCGTCGGTATCGCGCTCCTCGCGGTGTTCCTGCTGCTCTACATCGCGCTCGGCACCGTCGCCGAGACGCTGGTGATCCTGGCCACGCTGCCCGATGCGTTCGTCGGTGGCATCGTCGCCCTGTGGCTCGCGGGCGAGACCTGGAGCGTGTCGTCCCTGGTGGGCTTGATCGGCCTGTTCGGTATCGCGGTGCAGAACGGCCTCGTCCTCGTGACGCAGACCCGCAGTCTGATCGCCGAGGGCCGCGACTTCGAGACAGCGCTGCGCGAGGCGAGCGTCGGTCGCGTGCGGCCGAAGATCATGACGGCCGGCACAGCGATCCTCGGGCTCCTGCCGCTCCTCGTGCTGGATCTGCACGGCACCGAGATCGAGCGCCCGCTCGCGATCGTGATGATCGGCGGGCTCGTCACCTCGACCTTGTTCACGCTGCTCGCGCTCCCGACGTTCTACGAGCTCGTGCACCGGATGCAGCAGCGGCTCAGGCGAACAGGCCCTTAGAACCGAACCGAAACATCGCACCGCGCCGTTCTCCTT
>LNFM01016503.1_pt1 | contig 10838 bp, 9 predicted proteins | sample 596031 | NCBI WGS metagenome assembly LNFM01 (sample SAMN04254537, study PRJNA301005) | activated carbon metagenome | isolation source: dual media filters at the Ann Arbor, Michigan drinking water treatment plant | place: USA: Ann Arbor | reverse complement strand
CGGTGTGGCCGCCGAAGGGGCGCTGGTAGATGGTGCCGTCGGGGTTGCGGTCGAAGGGCATGCCCATGTGCTCGAGCTCGTACACCACCTTCGGTGCTTCGCGGCACATGAACTCGATGGCGTCCTGGTCGCCCAGCCAGTCGCTGCCCTTGATGGTGTCGTAGAAGTGGTAGTGCCAGTTGTCCTCGGCCATGTTGCCGAGCGACGCACCGATGCCACCCTGCGCCGCCACCGTGTGGCTGCGCGTCGGAAAGACCTTGGACAGCACGGCCACGTTCAGGCCGGCCAGGGCCAGCTGCAGCGAGGCGCGCATGCCGGAGCCGCCCGCGCCGACGATGACAACGTCGAACTTGCGACGGGGAAGGGAAGAAGTCAGGGCCACGGTTTACAGCCTCCAGAGCACTTGGATGGCCCAGCCCATGCAGCCGACGAGCCAGACGATGGTGAACACCTGCAGCACCAGGCGCAGCGCGGCGGGCTTGACGTAGTCCATCCAGATATCGCGCATGCCGACCCAGGCGTGCCAGCCCAAGGCGACGAAGAGCACCAGCGTCAGCACCTTCATCCACTGCGCGGAGAAGATGCCGGCCCAGGCGTCGTAGCCGATGGGGCCCGAGGTGAAGAGCAGCTGCGCCAGCAGCACGATGGTGAAGCTCGCCATCAGCACGGCGGTGACTCGCTGGCTGAGCCAGTCGCGCATGCCGTAATGGGCGCCGGTGACGACGCGACGGGAACCGTAATTGACCGACATGGCGTGCTTCCTCAGTACAGGCCGAAGAGCTTGGCGCCCAGCGCCACGGTCAGCAGCAGGCTCGAGCCCAGCGTGACCACGGCCGACGAGCGCCCTTGCTCCTTGGTGACGCTGTGTGTCATGTCCATCCACAGGTGGCGCACCCCGGCGATGAAGTGGTGCAGGTAGGCCCAGATCAGGCCCAGCACGGCCAGCTTCACCAACCATCCCGGAATGAAGCCGATGCCGACGCTGAAGGCAAGGGTGAAGCGCTCGTAGCTGATCTCGGAGGTGACACTCTCGTCGAACATCCAGATCACGAAGGGCAGCAGCACGAACATCAAGGCGCCGCTGACGCGGTGCAGGATGGAAACCCAGGCTGCCAGCGGCAGACGGTACTGCGTGGCATCGACCAGGCGCATGGTGCCGGGTCTCTGTCTTCTCATCTCAGCCATGTCTTGTTCTCTGCTAGGAAGCGGGGCAAAAGCGGGGGCGAAACCGCACGAGTTTATTGCAATGCAACAGACTTACACGGAACTGGAATGGCGATGTTGAACCTGTTCAACTGAGCTCGTTGCGGTAGTGGTGGGCCGCAGTGTGGTACAGGCCTCGACGCAACTCGACGGGCCGGTCGCCATAGGTGTAGGCCAGCCTTTCCACCGACAGCAGCGGCTGTCCCGCCGGCACCGCCAGCAGCGCCGCATCATCGGCATGCGCAGCCACGGCGCGCAGCTTTTCTTCGGCGCGGATCATGTGCACGGCAAACTCGGCCTCGAACAGCCGGTACATCGGCCCGCGCCAGGCCTGCAGGCGCTCCATCGTCAGGCCCTTGAACAGCGTGCCGGGCAGCCACAGGTCGTCCAGCACCACGGGCTGCAGCTCGTCGCCCTGGGGCGCCAGCAAGAGCCGGCGCACCTGCACCGCGGCCTCCCCGGGGCCCAGCGCCAGCAGGCGCGCGACTTCGGTGGGCGCACGCATGCGCCGGCACTCGAGCAGCCGACGCTGCAGCGCTGGCGGGCTGCCGTCGTCGGGCAGCAGGCGCAGGAAGCGGAACTGCGTGGCCTGCTCGGCGTGCGTGGCCACGAAGGTGCCCTTGCCCTGGCGGCGCACGAGCACGTTTTCGGTGGCCAGTTCGTCGATGGCCTTGCGCACGGTGCCCTGGCTGACACGGAAGCGCCCGGCCAGTTCCACTTCGCTGGGGATGACCTGCCCGGGCAGCCACTCGCCGCCTTCCAGCCCCTTCAGCAGCAGCGCCTTGATCTGCTGGTAGAGCGGGCTGAACGCCGGCGCGTCGGGCGCGGGCGCTGCAGGGACGGTGGCGGCGGACATGGAGACATTCTGCTACAGACAGTCTTGCATAAGACATAAGACTTGCGTCAGGGTCGCTTGACTAGAATCAAGGCCCCGTCGACGGCGCTGTCTATCGTTGTCGTCTTCGACCCTCTACTCGACGACCCAGGAGACCTCCATGTCCAAGAAGCCCGTCCGCGTGGCTGTCACCGGTGCTGCCGGCCAGATCGGTTATGCCCTGCTGTTCCGCATCGCCAGCGGCGAGATGCTGGGCAAGGACCAGCCGGTCATCCTGCAGTTGCTGGAAGTGCCCGTGGAAGGCCCGCAGAAGGCGCTGCGCGGCGTGATGATGGAACTGGAAGACTGCGCCTTCCCGCTGCTGGTCGGCATGGAAGCCCACGGCGACCCGATGGGCGCCTTCAAGGACGTGGATTACGCGCTGCTCGTCGGCTCGATGCCGCGCAAGGCCGGCATGGAACGCGCCGAACTGCTGAACATCAACGGCCAGATCTTCATCGGCCAGGGCAAGGCGCTCGACGCCGTGGCCAGCCGCGACGTCAAGGTGCTGGTGGTGGGCAACCCGGCCAACACCAACGCCTGGATCGCGATGAACAGCGCGCCCGGCCTGCCGCGCGAGAACTTCACCGCCATGCTGCGGCTGGACCACAACCGCGCGCTGTCGCAGATCGCTGCCAAGACCGGCAAGCCGGTGGCCAGCATCAAGAACCTGGCCGTGTGGGGCAACCACAGCCCGACGATGTACGCCGACTACCGCTTCGCCACCATCGATGGCGCCAGCGTGATGGACATGATCCACGACCACGCCTGGAACAGGGACGTGTTCCTGCCCACCGTGGGCAAGCGCGGCGCGGCCATCATCGAGGCCCGCGGCCTGAGCAGCGCCGCCAGCGCGGCCAACGCCGCCATCGACCACATGCGCGACTGGGCGCTGGGCACCAACGGCGGCTGGGTGACGATGGGCGTGCCCAGCAACGGCGAATACGGCATCCCCAAGGACACCATGTTCGGCTACCCCGTCACCTGCGAAGGCGGCAAGTACAAGATCGTGCCGGGCCTGGCCATCGACGAATTCAGCCAGGGCTGCATCGCCAAGACGCTGGCCGAGCTGGTGGCCGAGCAGGACGGCGTGAAGCACCTGCTCTGAGCCCGTAGCAACCGGTGACAAGGGCCCCGCGCGGGGCCCTTTTTCTTGGGGGATCATCCCGGCCGTATTACGCTCCCGCCCCATGACCGCCCCACCCTCCCCCCTGCAGTCCCCGAGTCAGGCGCTCTTCGACCCCGAAGAGCCCGGCCGAGCCCCACTGCCCGTGTGCGACCACTACGCCGGCACCGAGGCGCTCATGTACAAGAGCCTGGCACTGCAGGCCGAGCTCGGCCCCGTCTTCGACATCACGCTCGACGGCGAGGACGGTGCACCCGTGGGCGGCGAGATCGAACACGCGCAGCTCATCGCCGAACGGGTGATGTCGGCCGAGAACCGCCACGGCCGTGTCGGCGCGCGTGTGCTGCCGGTCGCACACCCGAAGTTCGAGGAGATGCTCGACACCGTGATCGGCCGCGCGGGCCACCGGCTGGCCTACCTGATGGTGCCCAAGCCGCGTGGCCTGGCCGACGTGCAGCGCGCCGCGCGTGCACTCGACGAGGCCCGGGCACGCGCCGGCGTGCACCGCGCGCTGCCGATGCACACGCTGATCGAGACGCACGGTGCGCTGCTCGACGTGGCGGCCATCGCCGCGCATCCGCGCGTCGAATCGCTGAGCTTCGGGCTGATGGACTTCGTCTCGGCGCACCGAGGCGCCATCCCTTACACGGCGATGAGCGCCAAGGGGCAGTTCGCGCATCCGCTGGTGCTGCGCGCCAAGCTCGAGATCGCCGCCGCGTGCCACGCCCATGCCAAGACGCCGTCGCACTGCGTGGTCACCGAATTCAAGGACCAGAAGGCATTGCTGATCGCCGCCGAGCGGGCTTGCCGCGAGTTCGGCTACACCCGCATGTGGAGCATCCACCCGGGGCAGATCCGCACCATCGTCGACGCCTTCTCGCCCACCGCCGCCGAGGTCGACCAGGCCATCGAGATCGTCACCGCCGCGCAGGCCGCCGCCTGGGCGCCGATACGCCACGACGACCGCCTGCACGACCGCGCCAGCTACCGCTACTTCTGGCAGGTCATCGAACGGGCCCACCGCACCGACCCCGTGCACGGCCTGCCCGCCGAACTGCGCCTGGCCTGGTTTCCCCCCGCCCCGCTCCCTGCCCCCGAATGAAGAACAGCATCGCCCTGTTGTGCCTGTGCCTGCTGATGCCCCTGGCGGCAGCGCAGCAGCTCAAGCTGCGCATCCTGGAAACCACCGACCTGCACATGCACCTGCTGGGCTGGGACTACTACCAGGACAAGCCGGCCGAGGAATTCGGCCTCGACCGCACGGCCACGCTGATCAAGGCCGCGCGGGCCGAGGTGAAGAACCACCTGCTCTTCGACAACGGCGACCTGCTGCAGGGCAGCCCGTTGGGCGACTACATGGCCAAGGTGAAGCCGCCGCAGGCCGGGCAGGTGCACCCAGCCTACAAGGTGATGAACGCGCTGCGCTACGACGCGGCCAACATCGGCAACCACGAGTTCAACTACGGCCTGCCCTTCCTGCGCCAGTCGCTGCTGGGCGCGGCCTTCCCCTACGTCAACGCGAACATCGTGGTCGACGACGGCAAGCAGCCGCCCGAGGATGCGAAGAACGTCTTCACCCCCTACGTCATCCTCGAACGCCGCTTCACCGACGAGGCCGGCGCCCCGCACACGCTGAAGATCGGCGTGATCGGCTTCGTGCCGCCGCAGGTGATGCTGTGGGACCGCCAACACCTGCAGGGTCGTGTGCGTGCACTGGACATCCCGGCCACCGCGCGGCGGCTGATACCGCGTTTGAAGGCCGAGGGCGCCGACATCGTGGTCGTCATCGCACACTCGGGCTTCGAGCGCGGCGAGACCGTGTTCTTCGCCGAGAACACCGTCGCCCGCCTGACTGAGGTGCCGGGCGTGAACGCCGTGCTCTTCGGCCATTCGCACGGCGAGTTCCCGGGTCGCTTCTTCAGCAGCCACCCCAAGGTCAACCTGGCCGCGGGCACCATCAACGGCGTGCCGGCCACCATGCCGGGTTTCTGGGGCAGCCATCTGGGCGTGATCGACCTCGTGTTGCAGAAGGACGGCGCCGGCTGGAAGGCCGTCGACGCCCGCGCCGAGCTGCGCCCGATCTTCGACCGCGCCACGCGCAAGGCCGCAGTGCCACCGGACCCGACCGTGGCCGAACTCATCCGCGCCGAACACGAAGGCACGCTGGCCTACGTGCGCGCCGAGGTGGCGCGCAGCACGCTGCCGATCCAGAGCTACTTCGCGCAGGTGGCCGACGACCCCAGCGTGCAGGTGGTCAGCAACGCGCAGCTGGCCTATGCGCGCAAGGCGCTGGCCGGCACGCCGCACGCAGCGCTGCCCTTGCTATCGGCCGCCGCGCCCTTCAAGACCGGCGGCCGCGGCGGCGCGAACTACTACACCGACATCCCGGCCGGGCCCATCGCGGTGCGCAACGTGGCCGACCTCTACGTCTACCCCAACACCGTAAAGGTGGTGAAGATGAGCGGCGCGCAGGTGCGTGAATGGCTGGAACACGCCGCCGGCGCCTTCAACCGCATCGACCCCGCCGGCGCGCCCGAGCAGAACCTCATCAACAGCGGCTTCCCGAGCTACAACTTCGACACGCTGGACGGCGTCAGCTACCGCATCGACGTCACGCAGCCGGCACGCTACGAGCGCAGCGGCAAGCTGGTGGCGCCCGAGGCGCGCCGCATCGTCGACCTGCGCCTCGACGGCAAGCCGGTCGACGACAAAGCCGAGTTCCTGGTCGTCACCAACAACTACCGCGCCAGCGGCGGCGGCGCCTTCCCGGGGCTGGACGGCAGCAACATCGTGCTCGACGCGCCCGACGAGAACCGCGAGGCGCTGCTGCAGTACCTGCAGAGCGCCAAGACGCTGGACCCGGCGGCCGACGGCAACTGGCGCCTCCAGCCCGTGCCGGGCGTGAAGCTGCGTTTCGCCTCGGGCGCCGGCGGCATCCCGCACCTGGCGCGCTACCCGCAGGTGAAGCTCGTCAAGGACAACGGCGACGGCACCGCGCTCTACGAACTGGCACCTTGAGCTGCCCAGAGTCCTCACGGTGAGGCAGCGCGGTTTCATCATCCTCGGGAGCCTTTTGCTGGGCGCGTTGGCGCTGCTGGCGGCGGCCGGGCTGGTCCTGGGCATCGCGGTGGCCTGGTACTGGAACGACCTGCCGCCGCTGGACAAGGCCACCGACTACCGGCCGCGCCAGCACCTGCAGGTGCTGACGGCCGACGGCGTGGAGATCGCGCAGTTCGGTACCGAGCGGCGCATCTTCGTGCCCATCGCGCAGACGCCGCAGCGCCTGAAGCAGGCCGTGCTGGCCACCGAGGACGCCGGCTTCTACGCCCACGGCGGCATCAGCTGGCGCGGCCTGGCACGTGCCACCGTGGCCAATCTCGGTGGCGGGATGCCCCAGGGCGCGTCGACCATCACGCAGCAGGTGGCACGCACCTTCTTCCTGTCGACGCGGCGCACGCCGGAACGCAAGATCAAGGAAGCGCTGCTGGCACTGCAACTGGAACGGCAGCTGAGCAAGGACCAGATCCTCGAGCTGTATTTCAACCAGATCTACCTCGGCCAGCGCGCCTACGGCTTCGGCGCGGCGGCGCAGGTCTACTTCGGCAAGACACTGGACCAGCTGACGCTGGCCGAGGCGGCCATGCTCGCCGGCCTGCCGCAAAACCCCATCCACGCCAACCCCATCACAAGCGTGACACGCGCGCAGCAGCGCCAGGTGTGGGTGCTGTCGCGTCTGCTGAAAACGGGTGCCATCGACGCCGGCGAACACGCCGTGGCGCTGGCCGAGCCGCTGCAACTGCGCAGCCCGAAGTTGAACGACGTCGACGCCCAGCACGTGGCCGAGATGGCGCGCCTGGCCGTCGTCGAACGCCTGGGCGAAAAGGCCTACACCGAGGGCGTGCGCGTGATCACCAGCCTGCGCGCCGACGAGCAGCGCGCTGCCCACGCCGCGCTGCGCCGCGCCGTGCTGGCGCACGAACGCAAGCAGCCCTGGCGCGGCCCCGAGGACTTCGAACAACTGCCCGACGACCCCGCACTGGTCGACCGCGCCGCCGCACTGGCGCTGAAGGACCAGCGCGATGACGAGGACCTGCGCGTGGCCATCGTGCTGGCCGCCGGCCCGGCCGAGATCAGCGCCCGCCTGGCCAGCGGCGCGACCGTCACCGTGCGCGGCGACAGCCTGCGCCGTGTGCAGCGCGCCATGCAGCCGCAGGCGCCGGCGAAGCTGGCGCTGCGCCGCGGTGCCATCGTGCGTCTGCTGGCCCAGCCGCGCGGCAAGGCCGTCGATTGGCAACTGGCGCAATGGCCGCAGGCCGACGCCGCCTTCGTCGCACTGGACCCTGCCACCGGCCGCATCCGTGCCCTGGTGGGCGGCTTCGACTTCCACCGCCAGCAGTTCAACCGCGTTACCAGCGCACAGCGCCAGCCGGGCAGCGCCTTCAAGCCCTTCCTGTACTCGGCGGCACTCGAACACGGCGTGATGCCCGAGACGCTGGTCAACGACGCACCGCTGGTCGACGACGGCAACGGCGAAACCGCCGACAACGGCGGCAGCCGCTTCGAGTGGCGCGCCGGCATCTGGAACCCGAAGAACAGCGACGACCGCTACGACGGCGAGATTCCGATGCGTGAAGGCCTGGTGCGCAGCAAGAACCTGGTCAGCATCCGCCTGCTGCAGCATGTCGGCCTGGGGCCGGCGCGCGAGTGGATGTCGCGTTTCGGTTTCGACATGGCGCAGCAGCCGCAGAACCTGACGCTGGCGCTGGGCAGCGGCAGCGCCACGCCACTGCAGATGGCGCAGGCCTACGCGGTCTTCGCCAACGGCGGCCACCGTGTCACGCCGGTGCTCATCGAACGCATCGTCGATGCCCAGGGCCGGGTGCTGTTCGAGGCGCCACCCGCGCCGTCGCTGGACGACAGCACCCGCGTGCTGCCCGAACGCAATGTCTTCGTCGTCAACACACTGCTGCGCGACGTCACGCAGCGCGGCACGGCCGCACGCGCCCAGGCCACGCTGCAGCGCGATGACCTCCACGGCAAGACCGGCACCACCAACGACGCCGTCGACGCCTGGTTCGCCGGCTGGGCGCCGGGCGTGGTCGGCGTGGCCTGGATGGGCTACGACGATCCGCGCAGCCTGGGCGAGGGTGAATCGGGCGGCGGGTTGGCGCTGCCGATCTGGATCGACAGCATGTCGCGTCTGCTGCGCGGCGTGCCGGTGCAGGCACTGACGCCGCCCCAGGGCGTGGTGGCCGCGGGTGACGACTGGCGTTACGCCGAGTTCACCGAAGGCGGCTTCGTGGCGCTGGTGGGGGCGTCACTGCCGGCCAGCGCAGCGGCGTCCGCACCTGCGCGCTGACGCGGCGACGGCCGCAGCGCCACCGGCTCAGGGCATCTCGGGCGCGATGCCCTCGGCGTAGTCGTACAGCGCTTCCAGCAGCGCCTGTGCACGTTCGTCGCCGGCCTCGGCGGCGGCTTCGGCCAGCGTGTCGATGCGCTCGAAGTAGGCCGCCAGCGTCAGCGCGCCGCCCTGGCCTTCATGCAGGCGCTCGGCGCGGTGCTGTTCCCAGCGTGCCCGTTCGTCGTCCGACAACGTGGCCGGGAAGTTGCGCGCGCGGTAGCGGAAGAGCAGTTCCTCGAGCCGTGCGTCGTGGAAGGCAGTGCGCTTGGTGGCCAGCTGTTCGGGTTGCAGTTCGCGCAGGCGTTGCAGCGTGCGCCGGTCGTCGTTGCCGACGAAACCGCCATAGAGGTCTTCGTCGACATCGGGCGCAGCCGCTTCGGGGCGCTGGAAGACCTGGGCCCACAGGCCGTCGAGTGTGCGGCCCAGCGCCGCGGCGTGTTCGGCGTGGCGTTTCGCAGCGTCGATGTGCAGCGCCCAGCGTGTGGCGGCGCCCATCTGTCCGTCCTTGTCCGCGAGCACCGACAGGTTGCCGATGACGATGGGGCTCTTGTTGATGTGGATGGTCTTGATGGGCAGGCGCTGTTCGCCGTTGCCGGCCGCCAGCAGCTCGGCCTGCTTCGTGTACAGCCGCCGGCGCACGGTCTCGGCGTCGAGCGTGGCGAGTTCACGCGGGTCGTGCGCCAGGTCCCAGACGATGACTTCGTTCTTGTTCGTCGGGTGCGGGGCCAGCGGCCACACCACGGCCAGGCAACCGCGCTCCACCGGGTACATGCCGGACAGGTGGACGAAGGGCCGGCCGTTGCCGATCTCCGCCGTCACGGCGTCCTTCCTGCGCAGCTTCAGGCAGAAGTCCCACAGCCGCGGCTGGGCCTTCCTGATCAGGCGCGCCAGCGCGATGGTGGCGCGCACGTCGGACAGCGCGTCGTGCGCGGCCTCGTGCGCCAGGCCGTTGGCCGCCGTCAGGTGCTCGAGCTTGAACGAGGGCCGGCCCGCCATCTCGCCGGTTTCATGCACCGGCCACACGATGCCTTCGGGCCGCAGCGCCCAGGTGCAGCGCACGACGTCCAGCAGGTCCCAGCGGCCGCAGCCGTTCTGCCATTCGCGGGCGTAGGGGTCGATGAGGTTGCGCCAGAAGAGGAAGCGCGTCACCTCGTCGTCGAAGCGGATGCTGTTGTAGCCGACGCCGATGGTGCCGTCGCGCGCCAGTTCGGCTTCGATGAGGGCCGCGAACCGGTGTTCGGGCAGCCCTTCGGCCAGCGCCCGCTGCGGCAGGATGCCGGTGAGCAGCACGGCCTCGGGCTCGGGCAGGAAGTCAGGGGCGGGCTGGCAGAAGTGCATCACCGGCGCGCCGATCTCGTTCAGCTCGGCGTCGGTACGCACGCCGGCAAACTGCGACGGACGATCGCGTCGCGGCACGCGGCCGAAGGTCTCGTAGTCGTGCCAGAAAAAGCTGGGGGCGGGCGTGGCCATGCGGGCACGATAGCGCAAGGGCAGGCCGCTGCGACGCCTGCGCCGATGTCGGCTATCCGGTCAGCGTAGGCCCAGGCCGTGCGGCTGCAGGCGCCGCTGCAGGCGCAGCCACAGCCGCCAGCCCGACCACAGCCGCCAGCCCCAGCGCAGCGCACGCCGCGGGCGCATCACCACCAGCACGGCGGCCACGGCCAGCGGCGCCTCCGGGTGGTCACGCAGCCAGCGCCAGCCGGCGTACACGCGGTCGGCCAGGGCCAGCGGGGGCTGCCAGGCGCGTGCATCGCGGGCCAGTTGGCCACGCAGTTCGCTGCTGCGCACCAGCAGCAGCTGCTGGCGACGTGCCAGCGCGGCGGCGCGGTGGGCGTTCAAGGTGGTCCCGGGGGCGTTGGGGGCGACGCCGGCGTCAGGCCGTCGCGGTCACGCTGCAGTTCCCCGAGCGACAGCGCGAAGGGCCCACCCTCGCCCGTGCGCAGCAAGGCACGTGCGCGCACCAGCAGGAACGCGCCCGCGGCGACGAACAGCAGCGTCGTCACGGCCAGCGCCGGCAGGCGGTAGCCGTCCCAGAACAGCAGCAGCACGAAGCCCACGGCCAGCACCAGGGCCACGCCGAGCAGCAGCAGGCCCAGCGCGGCGCGCCACAGCGCGTCGAAGAGGCGCAGCTTCTCGGCCTCGAGCTCGGTGCCGAAGAGTTCCAGCCGCACCTGCGCGATGCCCAGCGTGGTCGCGAGCAGGCGGCGCAGCGAATCGAACAGCCCGCCAGTGGT
>LNFM01015062.1_pt1 | contig 10838 bp, 9 predicted proteins | sample 596031 | NCBI WGS metagenome assembly LNFM01 (sample SAMN04254537, study PRJNA301005) | activated carbon metagenome | isolation source: dual media filters at the Ann Arbor, Michigan drinking water treatment plant | place: USA: Ann Arbor | reverse complement strand
CGGGGGAGTGGGTGAGCGTGGCCTTGCCCGCAGGGCGCCGCAGGGCGGCGTCCTTGGGCGAGGGGACGGGGGAGTGGGTGAGCGTGGCCTTGCCCGCAGGGCGCCGCAGGGCGGCGTCCTTGGGCGAGGGGACGGGGGAGTGGGTGAGCCTGATGATCACTTGTTGCTCGGCCTCGAAGCTGCCGTCGACCGTTTGTCGAGACGCGTTCATTCAGGTTCAGATCTGAAAACTGGCCACCAAAGAGCCGATCAACAGGTTCCAGCCGTCCGCCAGCACGAACAGCATCAGCTTGAACGGCAATGCAATGAGCACCGGGCTCAGCATCATCATCCCCATCGACATCAGCACGCTGGCGACCACCATGTCGATGATCAGGAACGGGATGAACACCATGAAGCCGATCTGGAACGCCGTCTTCAACTCGCTCGTGACGAACGCCGGAATGATCACGCGGATCGGCAGCTGTGCCGGCGAGTCGATCTTCTGGCCCTTCTCCTCGATGCGTGCCATGCGCGTGAACAGCTCCAGGTCTGCGGCGCGCGTGTGCTTAAGCATGAAGTCCTTGAGCGGATCGCTGCCGGTGGCGAGCGCCTGCTCGAAGCTGATCTTGTTGTCGCGGTAGGGCGCGTAGGCCTGGTCGTGGATGCGGTCGAACACCGGGCCCATGACGAACAGCGTCAGGAACAGCGTCAGACCCACCAGCACCTGGTTGGGCGGCGTAGTCTGCGTGCCCAGCGCCATCCTGAGCAGGCTCAGCACGATGATGATGCGGGTGAAGCTCGTCATCATCAGCAGCACCGCCGGCAGGAACGTCAGCAGCGTGAAGAACAGCAGCGTCTGCACCGGCAGCGAGTACGTGGTGCCGCCACCCGGCGCGGGCGCGCTGGTGATCTGGATCGGCGTGGCCTGAGCCAGGGCCGGCTCGGCCGCGACGGCGAGGAGCGCGCCGGCCAGCAGCGCGAGACTGACGTGCAGGCGACTATGCATCGTGGGAGCGGCGCGCAGCGCCCAGCAATTGTGCGAAGCCGCCCGCGGACTGGCCGGCGGCGGGCAGCGCGCCCTTGGGCAGCGCCGCGACGCGGTTGATGCTGGCGGCGGTCACGCCCAGCACCAGCCAACGCTCGCCGGCCTCGACCACCACCAGGCGTTCGCGCGGTCCCAACGGCAACTGCGCGACGACTTTCATGCCGGCGGCGGCCGCGGGCGTGCCGGCGCCCAGGCGTTTGAGCAGCCACATCGACACCGGAATCAGCGCCAGCACCAGCAGCAGCACCAGCACCATCGGCAGCAGCGACGGACCCTCCGGCGCCGCCGCCGCAGGTGCACTGGCGGTCTGCGCCATCGCGTGCAGTGGCAGTGCGGCGGCAGTCGCACTCAAGTTGCGGCGCAGGTTGCCGATCATGCGTACAGGGATCATGGAAGGGTCGGGTAGGGCGCAGCGCAATGGCGGCGCCGATCGGGCGCATGCGCTCGCTGGGCGTGACGATGTCGGTCAGGCGGATGCCGAACTTCTCGTTGACCACCACCACTTCGCCCTGGGCGATCAGGCAGCCGTTGACCAGCACGTCCATCGGCTCGCCGGCCATCGCGTCCAGCTCGATCACCGAGCCTTGCGCCAGCTGCAGGATGTGCTTGATCGGGATCTTGGTGCGGCCGAGCTCGACGGTAAGCGCCACCGGGATGTCGAGGATCAGGTCGAGGTCCTGGCCGCCCTCGGTCAGTGCGCCGGTGCTCGGTGTCAGCCGCTGGAAGATGTTGGCCGGCTGGGCGGTGTCGACCACTGCAGGATCGATCGTCTTTTGCTCCGCGAGGGCAGCCGCCCAATCGTCTTCAGCGGAGGTCTGCTGGGTCATGTCGTTCATGCGTCGGTTCCTTCGGTCGCGCCGGTTTCAGTCAGGCGCGAGTACTTGAGCAGTCGTTCGATGCGGATTGCGGTGTGGCCGTTGACGACGCCGAAGCGGCAGTCCATCACCGGCACGCCATCGACGTTGGCCTGCACGATTTCCTTGAGCGGCAGCTCGACGAAGTCGCCGACGCCGAGCTTGAGCAGTTCGCGCATCGTGATCTTGGTCGACGCCAGCTCGGCACTGAGCTCGATCTCGGCCGCCTGCACCTGCTGCGACAACTGGCGTACCCAGCGTCGGTCAGGCTCCTGGCCATCGCCTTGCAGCGACGAATACAGCACGTCGCGGATCGGCTCCAGCATCGCGTAGGGGAAGCAGAAGTGGATCTCGCCGCCGGAGTCGCCCAGTTCGAGGTTGAACGTGGTGCACACCACGATCTCCGAGGGCGAGGCGATATTGGCGAACTGCGTGTGCATCTCCGAGCGCTGGTAGGCGAAGTTGAAGCGGCACAACGCACCCCAGGCCTTGGTGTACTCGATCAGCGTCACCTCGAGCATGCGCTGGATGATGCGCTGCTCGGTCGGAGAGAAGTCGCGGCCCTCGATGCGCAGGTGCAGCTTGCCGCTGCCGCCGAACAGGCTGTCGATCACGCAGAATACGAGGTTGGGGTCGAAGATCACCAGCCCCGAGCCGCGCAGCGGTTGTGCGCTGATGATGTTGATGTTGGTCGGCACCACGATGTCGCGCAGGAATGCCGAGTACTTGATCACCCGCACCGGCCCGACGCTGATCTCCGGGCTCTTGCGCATGAAGTTGAACAGGCCCACGCGCAGATTGCGCGCAAAGCGCTCGTTGATGATCTCCATCGTGGGCATGCGCCCACGGACGATCCGCTCCTGGTTGGCGATGTCGTACGAGCGGATGCCTTCGGTGCTCTCTTCGGCGCCCTTGTCGAGCTTCTGCGACTCGCCGGTAACGCCTTCGAGCAGCGCGTCGACTTCGTCTTGCGAGAGAAAGTGGTCAGCCATCGCAGCGTGTTCGGTTGATGTATCGGGCGTGCCGGGCGGGCGCTACTGGATGATCAGATGCGTGAAGTTCACGCCTTCGACCGCCTTTTCGGCTGGCGTGCCTTCGAGGATCTTGTTGGCGGCCGTCACGATCTCGCCCGCCAGCTTCTCCTTGCCCTCGCGGTCGGCAATGTCCTCCACCTTCTTGGAGCCGAGCAGCAGCAGGATCTCGTTACGCAGCGACGGCATCAGCGTCTTCATCATCTCGCCGGCGGCGCTGTCCTTGACTTCGGCCACCAGCTTGACCTGCATGAAGCGTTCGCTCTCTTCCTTGTCGCGCAGATTAACGATGAAGGTGTCAAGGTCGACGAACACCGGCATCTTCTTCGGGCCGCTCGGCTTGGCACCGCCTTCGGCGGTTTCATCGGGCGCCTGCTTGCCCATCAGCATCCAGGCCGCACCGCCGCCGCCGATGAGCAGCACCGCCGACACCGCCCCGGCGATGATGATCAGTTTCTTCTTGCTGCCCTTGGCGGGCGCAGCGGCCGCGGCCGCACCGGCTGCCGGTGCGGCCGGTGCTGCACCTGCGGGTGCAGCGGCTGCCGCTTCTTTCTTGGTTGCCATCGAGCATCCCCAACATGACCGGCCGCACGGATGCGCGGACGGGAGCTATCGGCAGGATTATTGAAATCCTTGAGGGTGATCGATCGGCAGATAAGCGGCGGTGTTGACGGCGATGCGCAGGCATTGCCGCGCGCTGGCGCGTGACGCGATCGACGACGCGTACCCGCCGCCGGGAGCGCAGCGGATCCGCGCGGAGCCCCGCGCCGGCAGGCCGCGACGTCTGCTCAGACGCGGATGTCGATCAGTCCGACGCGGCGCAGCGTGCTGCGCTCGGCGTCCACCGGCGCGCCGGCGGCACTGCCGCCCGCCGTGCCGTTTGCGCCTGCGGCCCGTCCGGCCTGGCGATCGCCATAGGCGGCGTGGGCATCGCGCTGTGCGTGGTCGCCGACATCGGCCTGCGTCAGCTGCAGTCCCTGCGCTGCGAGCATCTCGCGCAGGCGCGGCATCGCATCTTCGATCGCGGCGCGGGTGGTGGCGTGGGCGGCCGAGAACTGGATCGCCGCCTCCTGCCCGGTCATCTCGATCGACACGCTGATCGGACCGAGATCGTTCGGGGTCACGGTGATCTGCGCACTGTTCACGCGCTGGCCGGCGAACAGCAACACGCGATGCGACAGGTCGGCGGCGAACGCCGGGTGGCCGATCGGTGTGCTGACGGTCGCCTGCGCCAGCGGCAGCGTGCTGCCCGGCGCCTGCATGCCGGCCGGCAGGCCGGCGCTGGCGAGGGGACTGAGGGCGTTGAGCGGTGACTGGCCGTTGGCGCCGGCGGCGCGTGCGAGCGAGCTTTCGAAGCGGCGTTCGAAGTCTTCCAGCAGGCGATCCTTGGCGGGCGTGCGGGTCAGGTCGGCGGTCAACTCGGGCAGCGCGCCGGGGCGTGCTTTGCCGGTGGCGGGGGGCTCGGTGGCGGCGTCGGTGGCCTTGGGCAGCTTGCCGACCAGCGCAGCCGCGGGGTCCGGCCGCGCGGCGGGCGAGCGCACGGCCACGCCGTCGCTGTCTTGTACCGACGCCTCGGCGTCGGCCGGGTCGGCGTCGGTGGCCGGTTCTTCTTCGGCAGTCACGACCGTCTGGGTGCCGCTCAGTGCTGTCGAAGCGGCCAGCAGCGCGATGGTGGCCGTGGCGTCATCTGCGCCCGGTGCCGGTGGCAAGGTGGATGCAGCGGCCGCACCTTGCGCGACCGCGTTGGCGTCGGCGTCGGGACTGGGCTCGGCGCCGACGCGGGGGACGGCAGTGTCTTCGGTAGCGACGGTGCTGGATGGCTCGGCGGCCGGCGCGGCGTCGCGGCGCTCGACGGCGGCCTGCGCCTGCCAGCGGTCGGTGTCGCGCCGCTGGGTGCGTGCCGTGTCGTCAGCGCGGCGGGCGTCGTCGACGCGCTCCGGCGCTCGTTCGGTGCTGCGTTCAACGCGGCGTTCGTTGGTGCGTTCATTGCTACGTTCTAGGCTGCGCTCGGGTGCGCGCTCGGCGACACGCTCGACGCTGCGCTCGCGCACGCGCTCGTCGGCGCGCTGGCCGCCGTTCACCGAGCGCTCCATCGCGCGGTCGAAGGGCACCGGCTCGGCCGGGGTGGCCTTGCGGCCGTCGCCAGGCGGCGGCGTCAGGACGGCGCCGCGCAGACCGGGAAAGCGGATGTCGTTCATCGTGCGCGCCCGATCCGGCTACCAGGCGCTGCCGGCCAGCGGCGACAGCCCGGGCGTGCGCAAAGCCATCTCGTCGTTCGACTTCTGCTCGCGGCGGGCGGCGACCTGGCGCTGCGTCTCGACCTTGCGGCCGGTCAGCGCTTCCAGGCTCTTGAGCTTGCGCTGCATGTGCAGCAGTTCGGCGTCGGCGGCGGCCAGCACCTGCTCGCGGCGTGCCACCTCGTTGGTCTGCTGCTCGACCGCGCGCTTGAGCTTGGCGGCGAAGGCGCGCAGGTTGCTTTGCGCCGCGATGTCGCAGCCGTCATTGAGCGTGATCTGCGCGCGACGCTCGTAGTCGCGTGCATAGCCTGCGATCTGCTCCAGTTGTGCCCGCGCCTGGGCGAGCTGACTCTGGGCCTGGGCTCGTCGCACCGCGGCCGCGTCACGCGAGGTGGCGGCCAGTTCGGTGAGCATGCGCAGGTTCTGGATGTCCATGTCGGGTGCTGCCTGAGACGTGTCAGATGCAGCGAGGATCGGCCAAAGCCGCTCGATTCGATCTCATCAGGAGCAGGGAAAACTCGGGCAACCTCGACGGTTCAGCGGGCAGGGCCGTGCGCCGCGTCGGTTGGCCGCTCGGCGCGCACGCACTCAGCTGCGCTACAGGCCGACCGTGGCCAGCAGGGCGGCCAGCCGACCATGCGCCTCGGGCAGTGACGAGGCATCGTGCATTTCCTGCTGCAGGAACGTCTCGATGCGCGGATAGGCCTCGATCGCTGCGTCGAGCTGGCGATCCGAGCCAGGTACGTAGGCGCCCACCGAGATCAGGTCGCGATTGCGGCTGTAGCTCGAGTACAGCGACTTGAAGCGACGCGCCATGTCGATCTGATCGGGACCTACCACCGCGTTCATCACGCGCGAGATCGACGCTTCGATGTCGATCGCCGGGTAGTGGCCGGCTTCGGCCAGCCGGCGCGACAGCACGATGTGACCGTCGAGGATCGCGCGCGCCGAGTCGGCCACCGGGTCCTGCGGGTCGTCGCCTTCGGTGAGCACCGTGTAGAAGCCGGTGATCGAGCCGCCGCGACCCGAGTCGCCGGCGGCGGCGTTGCCGGCGCGCTCGACCAGTTGCGGCAGGCGCGCGAACACCGATGGCGGATAGCCCTTGGTGGCCGGCGGCTCGCCGATCGCCAGCGCGATCTCGCGCGCCGCCATCGCGTAGCGGGTGAGTGAATCGAGCAGCAGCAGCACCTGCTTGCCCTGGTCGCGGAAGTGCTCGGCAATCGCGGTGGCATAGGCCGCGCCCTGCATGCGCAGCAGCGGCGGCACGTCCGCCGGCGCGGCCACCACGACGGCCCGGCGCAGACCTTCGGCCCCGAGAATCTCCTCGATGAACTCCTTGACCTCGCGGCCGCGCTCGCCGATCAGGCCGACCACGGTGACGTCCGCCGTCGTGTACTTGGCCATCATGCCCAGCAGAACGCTCTTGCCGACGCCGCTGCCGGCGAATAGCCCCATGCGCTGGCCGCGGCCGACGGTGAGCAGGGCGTTGATCGCGCGCACGCCGACATCGAGCGGCTCGCGGATCGGTTCGCGGTCCATCGCATTGATCGGCCGCCGCGCCAGCGGTCGTGGCTCGACGTGGTCGAGCGGACCGAGCTTGTCGAGCGGCTTGCCATTCGGATCGATCACGCGTCCCAGCAGCAGGTCGCCCATCGGCAGGTGCCGGGTGCGATCCTCGTTGCGGCGCCATGCGTGGTTGTTCCGGTGCAGCAGCGGATGCGGCGCGGCGGCCTCCTGCGGCACCACCAGGGCGCCGGGCCGAAGGCCGTACGGCTCGGTGGTGGGCATCAGGAACAGGCGATCGCCGGCAAAGCCGACCACTTCGGCATCCACGCGCAGCTGATCGTCCTGCAGCACCTGCACCTGGGCGCCGAGCGGCAGCTTCAGGCCCACCGCTTCCATCACCAGGCCGGCCACGCGCGTGAGCCGGCCGCGTGTCATCAGCGGCTGGGCGTTGTCGGCCATGGTGGCCGCCTGCGACAGAAAGCGCTTGAACGGCGCCGCACCGGTGGCCGCGGGGCGGTTCATGGCGCGAGCGGCGTCTGCGCTGCGTCGACGCCTACCGCGGCCAGCACGCGCTGCCAGCGTGACTCGACGGTGGCGTCGACCTCGCTCTGCCCGGTCTCGACGCGACAGCCGCCGCGCCCGATGCCGGCATCCGGGATCAGCCGGCAGCCCTTGAACATGCCGTCGGCTTCCAGGTCGTTGCGCAGGCGCGCCAGATCCTGCGGGTTCATGTGCACGCGCGGGTGCGACTGCTGGTCGATCACCGCGGCGACCGCTTCGCGCAGCGGCGGCAGCACCGCCTCCGCATCGATCGCGATCTCGCGCCGGACCACCTGACGCGCGATCGACAGTGCCAGGTTGAGCACTGCTTCCGCACCTTCCGACTCAAGCTCCGCAAAGCGGCCGCGCAGCTCATCGAGCACTTTCGCCATCTCGCGCGCGTGCTGCGCCTTGACCTGCATCGCCGCCTGCTCGCCCGCCGCATAGCCGTCCTGCTGGCCGCGCTCATAGGCACGCCGCTCGCGGTCGGACAGCAGCTTCTCGGTGCCGCGCAGCGGCTCGGTGCCCGACAGCGGCTGGAACTCCCACAACGCGGCCTCGCCGACATGCTCCTTGCGGATGAAGCGGCCGAACGGTTTCTCAGGTGCGCCCACGGTTCTTGGTCCGGTCAGGAGTCAGGCGCAGCGCGCCCGGAAAGCCGCTGGGTCCCCGCCTGCGCGGGGACGACGGCTGGAGGGCGTTGCTGTGGGCAGTGCCGCGTGCAGCATGCGCACTCGAGGCAATGCGCGCCTATTCGACCGCAACGGCTGCCGTGCAAAGCGGCACCGACGCGCCGCACGCGCCTCGTGCGTGGCCGACGCAGCAACGCGCAGTCGGCCACCCCATTCGACTTCATCCGGCTGCGCCGGTGAAGTCGAACTGATCTCTCCGCGTTCGGTGCACGTGCGATCGCGCAGCGATCGCGTACACCGATCGCGATCAAACATACGCATCATCCCCGCCCTTGCTGCCGACCTGGATCTGGCCTTCGTCGGCCAGGCGGCGCACCACCTTGAGGATCTCGCGCTGTTCGGCTTCGACCTCGGACAGGCGCACCGGGCCCTTGGACTCGAGGTCCTCACGCAGCATCTCGGCCGCGCGGGTCGACATGTTCTTGAAGATCTTCTCGCGCAGTTCCTGCGGCGCACCTTTGAGCGCCACGATCAGGCTCTCGCTCTGCACCTCGCGCAGCAGCAGCTGCACGGCCCGGTCGTCGAGGTCGTTGACGTCGTCGAACGTGAACATCTGATCGAGGATCTTCTGCGCCAGGTCGGGGTCGTGCTCGCGGATCGACTCCACCGCCGGCGTTTCCAGTTGCGCGCCGAGGAAGTTGAGGATCTCGGCGGTCGCCTTGGTGCCGCCCAGCGTGGCCTTCTTGAGCTTCTCGCCGCCGGCCAGCACCTTCGATAGCACCTCGTTCAGCTCCTGCAGTGCCTGCGGCTGGATGCCGTCGAGCGTGGCCACCCGCAGCAGCACGTCGTTGCGCATGCGCTCGGGAAAATTGCGCAGCACCTCGGAGGCGTGGTCGCGCTCCAGGTGCACCAGGATCGAGGCGACGATCTGTGGGTGCTCGTTCTTCATCAGCTCGGCGATCGAGCCCGGGTCCATCCACTTCAGGCTCTCGATGCCGGAGACGTCACGCCCCTGCAGGATGCGATCAAGCAGCATGCCGGCCTTCTCGTCGCCGAGTGCGCGCTTGAGCACCTGGCTGACGAAGGCATCAGTGTCGCCCACCAGTGAGTACTGCTCGTCCTTGGCGCGATTGAACAGCTCGACCACGCCGTCGACCTTGTCGCGCGGCACCGTCTTCAGGCGTGCCATCGCCTCGCCGATCTTGTGCACTTCCTTCGGCGACAGGAACTTGAAGACCTCGGCGGCCTGCTCCTCGCCGACCGTCATCAGCAGGATCGCCGCTTCCTCGATGCCTACGCTGTTCTCGTCAGCCATTGCGTGCTCCGGCCCTGGCGCGCGCGCATCTGCCGTCGCCGTGCATCATCAGGCTCCCTTGCCTTCGCCGACCCACGCCTTGACGACGTTGGCGACGGTGGCTGGATCGTTCTTGGCGAGCGTGCGCACCTGCTCGATCGCCGTCGGCGGACGGTTCTCCTCCGGCGGCGGCAGCGCCACCGGCGACGCCGTCTCGGGCGACGCCACGGCGACCACCGGCTTGGGCGCGGTGGCCATTGCCTTGAGGGCCGGCCGCACCACGCCGAACACGACGATCATCGTCAGCAACAGGAACAGCACGGCCTTGCCGATCTCCTTGGCCAGTGCGACCACGTCGGGCTGCTTCCAGATCGGCAGCGGCTCGGCGGCGAAAGTCTCGGCCGTGTTGAACTCGCTGTTGACGATGTTGAGCGAGTCGCCGCGCTGCTGACTGAAGCCCATCGCTTCGCGCACCAGCGCGTTGATGTTCTTCAACTCGTCTTCGGTGAGCGCGGTCGCGGTGGCAGCGGCGCCGTTGGCGCCGGCCTTGATCCGGTGGTTGATCACGACGGCCGCGGTCAGGCGCTTGACCTGGCCGCTGGCGACCTTGGTGTGGCGCACCGTCTTGTCGACCTCGAAGTTGGTGACTGCTTCGCGTCGCGTGCTGCTGCCGGCCGCAGCTGCCGCCTGCGCGGCGTTCAACGGTGCGGCGGTGCCATTGATCGGCGCCGTGGGTGGCACCGGCGGCTGATTGGACAGCGCGCCGGGCACCCCCTGCGCGCCGGCCGGGCCGGGCTGCGCCGCGTCGGAGGTGGATTGCGAGCGGATCGCCGCCTTGGTCTCCGCACCCTGGTTCGGCGCGTAGGTCTCGGCCATGTTCTCGACCTGCGAGAAGTCGACATCAGCCGTCACCTGCGCGCGCACGTTGCCGCGCCCCATGATCGGTTCGAGGATGTCTTCGATGCGCTTGATCGTGTCGCCCTCGATGCGCGCCACGTAGTCGAGCTGCGCCGCATCCAGCCCGGCCGCGCCGGAGCGCTCGGAGGCGAGCAGGTTGCCGTGCTGGTCGACCACCGACACGTTCTTTGGATTCAGTTCCGGCACCGACGAGGACACCAGATGCACGATGCCAGCGACCTGCTGGCGGTCCAGCGTCTTGCCCGGATGGACCTGCAGCAGCACGCTGGCGGTGGGCGGCTGCTTGTCGCGCAGGAAGCCGCTCTGCTTGGGCAGTGCCAGATGCACACGGCTGCCGGCCACCGGGGCGAGCGCCTGGATCGAGCGCGCCAGTTCACCTTCGAGCGCGCGCTGGTAATTGACCTGTTCCTGGAACTGGGTGACGCCGAACTTCTGCGTTTCCATGATCTCGAAGCCGACCACGGAGCCCTTGGGCAGTCCCTGCGAAGCCAGCTTCAGGCGCGCCTCATGCACCTTGTCCTGAGGCACCAGCACGGTGCCGCCGTCGGCGTTCCGATACGGGATGTTCATCTGCGACAACTGCGCGATCACCGCGCCGCCGTCGCGGTCCGACAGATTGGTGAAGAGCACCCGGTAGTTGGGTGAGGCGCTCCACAGCCACGCTGCCGACACCACGGCGGCCAGGCCGGCCGCGCCAAGCAGCAGCATGCCGCGCGTGCGCGCCGTCATCCGGCCGAAGACGCCGCCGCCGGCTGGCTGCAGCGTGCTGGGTATGACTGCCGTCGTTTCCATTCCGCCT